>Ga0209284_10000124_pt1 | contig 111268 bp, 109 predicted proteins | sample FRY03_FD_187211 | JGI IMG/M metagenome (GOLD analysis project Ga0209284, IMG submission 187211) | Freshwater microbial communities from Lake Fryxell liftoff mats and glacier meltwater in Antarctica - FRY-03 (SPAdes) (version 2) | ecosystem: Environmental > Aquatic > Freshwater > Ice > Glacier... | reverse complement strand
AATGCATCAACAGAATAAAGTAATAATGCGAACCTATAAAAGAAAAAACACTTGCAAGAATGTTCTTACAAGTGTTTAATTAAGTATTATTGTCTAATAATCTGTATCGTTTATTCAGGACGGGACAAGAATAATTTTTTACCCTTTTAAACTTGCGCTTAAATATTCTCTATTCATACGGGCAATGTTTTCTAAAGAAATCCCTTTAGGACATTCAACCTCACAGGCTCCTGTGTTTGTGCAGTTTCCAAAACCTTCAGCATCCATTTGAGCAACCATACTTAAAACACGATCTGCGGCTTCCACTTGTCCTTGCGGTAATAAAGCATATTGAGATACTTTTGCACCTACAAATAACATTGCAGAACTATTTTTACAACTCGCTACACAAGCTCCACAACCAATACAAGTTGCTGCATCCATGGCTTCATCTGCTGCGTGTTTAGAAATTGGAATTGAGTTTGCATCTTGTGTGTTTCCTGAAGTGTTTACAGAAATATATCCTCCAGCTTGTTGAATTCTATCGAAAGCAGATCGATCTACTACTAAATCTTTAATTACTGGAAATGCTTTTGCTCTAAAAGGCTCAATTATAATTGTATCACCATCTTTAAATGTACGCATATGTAACTGACAAGTAGTAACTCCTCTATCAGGCCCATGAGCTTGACCGTTGATATACATAGAACACATTCCGCAGATTCCTTCTCTACAATCGTGATCAAATGCTACTGGGTCATCTTCGCTATTAATTAATTGTTCGTTCAATACGTCCATCATTTCTAAGAACGACATGTGTTCTGAAATTTCACTCACTTTGTACTTAACCATTTGCCCTTTATCTTTGGCGCTTTTCTGTCTCCAGATTTTTAATGTTAAATTCATAACTATTAAGGTTTTAGTAATTAGCGAAAAGCGAAAAGAAATTAGTTCTTTTCATCTAACTTTTTAATAATGGAATTAAGCATCTTGCTAATTTTCGTTATTAAATTTTCAATTATTTCACTATCACTTATGTAATTTAATTCTTTTGTTATTAATATTTGTGTTTCTAGTTCAAATAAAGAGCCTCTAGATATTCTTAAAAACTGAATATAGCTCTTTCGGGATAATCTCCCCCAACCTTCTGCTATATTTGAAGGTATAGATACTGATGCTCTTCTCATTTGACTTGTTAAGCCAAATTTTTCGTTATCTGGAAAAGATGAAGAAATTTTATAAATTTCTTTTACTAAAATCATTGATTTTTGCCAAACAATTAGCTCTTTATATGATTTTAGTACACTCATTTTTTCTTTCTTCACTTTTCCCTATTCGCTCTTCGCTAGTTTTCTCTTCACTTATTTATAACTTCTCTGTTTTAATTCAATATCATTAAATTCTAATTCTTCTTTGTGTAAAACTGCATTTGCAGGGTCACCTTTATATTCCCACGCAGAAACGAAAGAATAGTTTTTATCATCACGTTTTGCTTCTCCCATTTGTGGTCCTGATTCTTCAGCAGATTCTTCTCTAAAATGACCGCCACAAGATTCATTTCTATGTAAAGCATCTTTAGCAAATAATTCCCCTAATTCTAAAAAATCTGCAACTCTACCTGCTTTTGCTAATTCTTCATTAAACTCTTTATCGCCACCAGGAACAGAAACATCTTTCCAGAACTCTGCTCTTAATTCAGAAATCTCTTCAATTGCTTCTTTTAAACCAGCTTCGTTTCTAGACATACCACATTTATTCCACATGATATTTCCTAATTTTTTATGAAAATAATCAACAGATTTAGTCCCCTTATTATTTATAAAGAAATTAATACGATCTGAAACTTCTTTCTCAGCAGCTTCAAATTCTGGTAAATCTGTTGATATTTTTCCAGTTCGAATATCATCCGCTAAATAATCTCCAATAGTATAAGGTAATACAAAATAACCATCTGCTAAACCTTGCATTAACGCAGAAGCTCCTAATCTATTTGCGCCATGGTCTGAGAAATTTGCCTCACCAATACAATAACATCCAGGGATTGTTGTCATCAAATTATAATCTACCCAAACACCCCCCATTGTATAATGAACGGCAGGATAAATCATCATTGGAGTTTTGTATGGGTCTTGATCAACAATCTTCTCATACATTTGGAATAAGTTTCCGTATTTTTCTTCTACAATTTTCTGGCCTAATTCATAAATTTTAGCATCAGAAGCATTTGTAATATTATGAATTTTAGCTTGCTCTTTTCCATATCTAGTAATTGCCGAAGCAAAATCTAAATACACGGCTTCACCTGTTGCATTTACTCCGTAACCAGCATCACAACGTTCTTTTGCTGCTCTAGAAGCTACATCTCTAGGAACTAAATTACCAAATGCAGGATAACGTCTTTCTAAGTAATAATCTCTTTGCTCTTCAGACAAATCGGTAGGTTTTTTACGACCTTCTCTAATTGCCATCACATCTTCCATGTTTTTTGGAACCCAAATCCTACCATCATTTCTTAAAGATTCTGACATCAATGTTAATTTAGATTGATAATCTCCAGAACGTGGAATACAAGTAGGATGAATTTGTGTATAACAAGGGTTTGCAAAATAGGCTCCTTTTTTGTGTATTTTCCATGCTGCAGTGACATTAGAACCCATAGCGTTGGTTGATAAAAAATATACATTTCCATACCCCCCTGAAGCAATTACCACAGCATGTGCAGAATGACGTTCTATTTCTCCAGTAACTAAATTACGTGCAATAATTCCACGAGCTTTGCCATCAACAATTACAATATCTAACATTTCATGACGGTTAAACATTTCAATCTTTCCACGAGCAATTTGTCTATTCATTGCAGAATACGCACCTAATAATAATTGTTGCCCAGTTTGTCCTTTTGCATAAAAAGTTCTAGAAACTAAAACCCCACCAAAAGAACGATTGTCTAATAAACCCCCATAATCACGTGCAAAAGGAACACCTTGTGCTACGCACTGATCTATAATATTTGCAGAAACTTCTGCTAAACGATAAACATTAGCTTCTCTTGAGCGGTAATCTCCTCCTTTTACAGTGTCATAAAACAATCTGTAGTTAGAGTCTCCATCTCCTTGATAATTTTTTGCAGCATTTATTCCTCCCTGAGCCGCAATTGAATGTGCTCTACGTGGAGAATCTTGATACGCAAATGCTTTTACATTATAGCCTAATTCTGCTAAAGTTGCAGAGGCAGAACCACCAGCTAAACCTGTACCAACAACAATAATATCTATATTACGTTTGTTAGCAGGATTTACAAGGTTGATATGATTTTTATAATCTGTCCATTTATCTTTAATTGGACCTTTTGGTACTTTTGAATCTAAAGCCATAGTTTATTAAGATTAATGGTTCTGATTTAAATGATGATAAATTGCGATAAAAATAAAACCTAAAGGAATTATTATTGAATACACTTTACCAATAGTTTGTAGTGTCTTTTTTCTACTAGCATTAGAACCCATAGATTGAAAAGCTGATGTAAAACCGTGTGCTAAATGCAATCCTAAAAATACAAAAGCAAGCACATAAGCGCCAACTCTAACCGGACTTATGAATTTTTCTTGTAATTCACGAAAATACCTCAATTCTCCATTATGAATACCAGACCAATCTCCTTGTATAAATTTTGTGTTAATTTCTGGAAACCAAAAATCTATAAAGTGTAAGATGATAAATGCTAAAATTGCAATACCACTCCAAATCATGTTTCTACTCATCCAAGATGAATTTGCACCACCGTTATTTTTTGCATAAGATACTTTTCTCGCTCTTGAGTTTTTTAACTCTAAAATGAAACCCATCACAAAGTGAAAAACAACTGCAAAAATTAATACAGGCTGCAAGGCAAATTGAACTAAAGGGTTTGTCCCCATAAAGTGAGAAACATCATTGAAATAATTTGGGCTAAAAACTGATAAAATATTTATTGCTAAATGTTGAAGTAAGAAGAACATTAAGAAAAACGCTGAAAGCGCCATTGCTACTTTTCTTCCAATTGAAGATTTAAAAAATCCGCTCATTTTTTGTTAGTTAAGAATTGACACAAATTTACGTCTATTGATAAGTATAAGCAAACAACTTTTTTGTTTTCTATCGTATTTAGAATTTGTTTAAATAGTTGTTAATTAGAATAGATCAAACACTTGTTGTTTTTCCATTTTCCTTTGAGTGAGTTTTGAGAAATAATTTTGTTATCACAAGTCAAATAATTTCTTTTTTCATCCTTTTTAATAACCTTATTGTTTCCTGCTAAAATGCCATTTACGATTCTAAAAATTAACCCTTTTTTTGGATACGGAACACCTTTTTCGGTATATAATAATCCAATAGAATTATTAAACAAATCCATTTCTGAAGAAACTTTATCAGGATTTTCTCCGTCTTCTAATTGGCTTTTTTTGTACTGCTGGTAATTGGTTTTCTCGTGTGCTTTTCCCAATTTTCTCGCTGCGTTTTCTCCAATTTCTTGACGCAACCGTGCCATCCAATAGGCGTGACGAAAAGCATCTACTTGTCCGCCATTTTTATCACCATCTAATAATGGTGTTTTTGCTACTGAATCCGCAACTCTTTGTGCTTCTTTAGAAAGTTCAAACGCTTTTTTTGCTTTAAATACATGAAAAATAACCCACGTTTTTTTAGGGCAAGAAAGTTTCTTAAATTGTTGCCAATTAGATTGAGAAAAACCTTGAATGCAAAAAAGAAAGCAATAAAAAAGCAGTACTTTTTTCATAAGATAAAAGTACTGCTTTTTACAACATTCTTCAAAAAATATACTAGGTCATTTCGAAATGAGTTTGAGAAATCCAATGCTCACACTTCTCGTTTAGCTTCGAAGTAATATCAATTTATTTTACTTCTAAAATTTTGTTTTCGTCATCAACTTTAACAGTATATTTCCCTTTTGGCAAATAGAAAACACCGTTTTGAGCTGCTTGTAATTTAGAATTTTTGTTTGCTTTCTCATACGCTCTTTTTCCGTTTTTAGAAAAAGAAACATCGTAAGAAATAGTGTTAAAACCATTATCTGCATTTACAGAAAAAGAGTTTACTAATATGGCATCTGCATAAATTGATACTGTTTTTTTCTTAGCTGAATTAGAAAATAACGTGATGTTTACTTCTGGAGTAAATGGTTCTGACCATTGACTTCTTGAACTTCCCCAGCGAGATGATGAGTTAATACCATCTATGTTGAACACATGAGTTTCTTTTGCTTGGTAAGAATCAAAACTTTGTAATTTAGAGATGTTCGCTTTAAAGATACTTCTACCATGAGTACCAACAACCAAATCATTTTCTCTTTCTTGAATTACTAAATCGTGAACCGCAACATTTGGAAATCCATTACTAAATGGATGCCAAGAATCACCATTATTAAAAGTAACATACAATCCGTTATCTGTACCAAGGTATAAAATTTTTTCGTTTGTAGGATCTTCTTTAATCACATTTACTGCTGAAGTTGGAATGTTACTTCCAATATTTTTCCAAGTTTCTCCAAAATTATCAGACATATAAACATAGGTTGCAAAATTGTCTGAACGCATTCCGTTTAAAGTTACGTACACTCTTTCTTTTTTAAATTTTGAAGCGATAACTCTACTTACCCATAATCCTTTCGGTAAATTTCCAGTACTATTTTTCCAAGAAACTCCACCATCTTTTGTAATATGAATTAATCCGTCATCAGAACCTGTATAAATCAACCCAAAATGAAATGGACTTTCAGAAATGGTTGCTAACGTTCCGAAAGGAACATTTCCTTTTTCCCCGCCAGCTGTTAAATCATCAGAAATCACTTCGAAAGTCTCACCTTGATCCATAGAACGCAATAATTTATTTGCGCCCATATATAAAATATCTTGGTTGTGTGACGATAATAATATTGGAGTCTGCCAATTATAACGATATGGAGAATCTCCTAATTCATGTTTTGGATGTATAGAAATTCTTTTTCCAGTTTTTAAATTTACACGGAAATAATACCCGAATTGAGAACCAGAATATACGGTTTCATTATCTCTAGAATCTACTTCAACTTGCATGCCATCACCACCGCCAATTCCTTTGTAAGGATAACTTCCTCTTCCTTCCCAGTCTCTTGAAAAACTATAATTGCTTGGTCCGTACCAAACACCGTTATCTTGTAAACCACCATACACATTGTATGGTTTTTTATTATCTACTGCAATTGCATAAAATTGACCAACCGCATGCGGATTGTTTTTTGACCAGTTTTTACCATCGTCAAAAGTAATATTGATTCCACCATCATTTCCATTTATAACATGTCCTAATTTAGTTGGATTTACCCATATTGCTTGATGATCTGAGTGCATATTTGCAGCACCAATATTTTGGAAACTTTTTCCTCCGTCATCAGATTTTAATAAAGGAACTCCACCAATATAAACCTTGTTTTGATCTATAGCACTTACGCCCATAATTCCGAAGTAATATCCATAAGAACTATACACGCCGTCTAAATACCCTTTATGAGTTTTTGCCCAAGATTTTCCTCCATTTGTAGATTTGTAAAGCTCTGCTCCAATTACAGGAGAATCAAATAATATTGAATTTGCATCTTCTAAATACGAAGCCAAATGACTTGGTTTGATCGTTCCGTTTTTTACAGCAGCTTTTACAGATGTAGCTGTTTCTTTTTTGTCAAAGAGATTACTTTGTAAATAGCTATCTAATTGTTTGTTGTCTAATTTCATAAAATCTGCAACAGACATTGTCTTAAAATCATCTTTTTGAATTCCGGTTTTTGGTTTTTTTGGTGTTTCTGGTCTTGTAAATTGATTGTCTAAAAAAGCATACACAATAGTATCATTAAATGCTGCTAAACCAATTCTTCCAACACCAGCTCCAACCGGAAAACCGTCTCCTTTTCCAGTCATTTTTGTCCAAGAATCACCAGCGTCTGTACTTTTGTAAATTGCAGAACCATTTCCGTCACCATCAAAATCCCATGCTTTACGGACTCGCTCCCAAGAAGCAGCAAATAAAACGTTAGGGTTTGTTGGAGAAACGCTGATGTCAATAACACCTGTCATATCATCAATAAACAGCGTGTTTTTCCACGTTTTACCGCCATCAGTAGTTTTATAGATTCCACGTTGTTTGTTGGTAGAATATAAGTGACCAATAACACCAACAACTACTTTATTCGGGTTGTTCTTATTGATAAGGATTCTTCCAATATGATGAGAATCAGTCAACCCTACATTTTCCCAAGTTTTACCTTTGTCAGTAGATTTTAAAATCCCGATTCCTGGATATGAAGAACGAGAAGAATTGCTTTCTCCAGTTCCAATCCAAATGGTTCCGTTTTTCCAATCTACAGCAATATCACCAACATTTTGTGTTGGAGAAGTATCCATAACTGGATCAAAAGAAGTTCCGTTATTGTTTGTGTACCACACTCCACCCGAGGCATAACCAACATAAAATTCGTTGGTATTGTTTGGGTTTACATCAATATCTACAGCACGACCACTCATGATTGTTGGGCCAATGTTTGTAAATTCGATATTTTTTACAATAGAGTTTTTAGTTAAAGCCTCTTTTTGATTTAAAGATTCTTCGATTTGAATAGCAGATGTGGTTTGCTGAGCATTAATTGATAATGCAATAAGCAACGCTGCAAAAAAAGTAGTTATTTTTTTCATGACTAGTTGTTTGGTGGCTAAAGTTAGTATATGTAAAATAGATTACAAAAATTCTGAGGATGAAGTTTTTAGTTTTAACAAAATGTTATCATATCCATTAGAATTCAATGTATCTTTGCAGAAATTCTTAAAGGACATTTCCCTCCATAAGTCATTTTATAAACCATATTTATGTCATTTCAATCATTAGGATTAAACAACGCTTTGTTAAAAGCCGTTGAAAAACAAGGTTATACAACTCCATCTCCAATTCAAAAAAAAGCAATTCCTTTAATTTTAGAAGGAAAAGATGTATTGGCATCAGCACAAACTGGAACGGGTAAAACAGCAGGATTTACTTTACCAATGTTGCAAATTTTAGATGCTACAAGAAGTGAGAAATTCAGACCAATTAGAGCGTTAATACTAACACCAACAAGAGAATTGGCTGCTCAGGTTTATGAAAATGTTAAAGATTATGGGGCCTATTTAAACATGAAATCTACTGTTGTTTTTGGGGGTGTAAAAGCAAAAGCTCAAATAGCAACAATTAAACAAGGAGTAGATATTTTGGTTGCAACACCTGGAAGATTACTAGATTTAGAAAACCAAAAAGCACTTTCTTTAAAAAGAATTGAAATTTTAGTTTTAGACGAAGCAGACAGAATGTTGGACATGGGTTTTTTGCGTGACATTAAAAAAATAATGAGCTTAATGCCTGCCAAAAGACAGAACTTATTGTTTTCTGCTACATTTTCTAAAGAGATAAAAGAATTAGCGGCAGGGATTCTTCATAATCCTGTTTTGGTAGAAGCTACACCACAAAATTCTACTGCAGAAAAAGTAGAGCAAAAAGTGTATCGAGTAGATAAAGGACAAAAAACAGAATTAATCACTAAATTAATTTCTGATGGAAATTGGAAACAAGTATTAGTTTTTACAAGAACAAAACACGGAGCAAACAAGCTTACAAAACAACTAGTTGCCAGTAAAATTTCTGCTGCTGCAATTCATGGAAATAAAAGTCAAGGAGCAAGAACAAAAGCCCTAGCCGAATTTAAAACAAACGATATACGAGTTTTAGTTGCAACAGATATTGCTGCTCGTGGTTTAGACATCCCATTATTACCTCATGTTATCAATTTTGAATTACCAAATATTCCTGAAGATTACATTCATAGAATTGGTAGAACAGGAAGAGCTGGTGCAAAAGGAGAAGCGCTGTCTTTAGTTTGTATTGAAGAAATGGAGTATGTAAGAGAAATAGAAAAATTATTAGGGCAAAAATTAGAAACTGAGGTTATTGAGGGTTTTGAACCCAATAATACTACTGAACCTGGAAAGCCAAATTCTAACAAGCCTAATAAAAAAAATCACACTCCAAGAAATCATTCCAAAAAGTCTAATAATAGCAATTCAAAAAGAAATGATAATCGTTCTTCTAGAAGAGAAAACAGCAAAAGAAGATAATTTTACATACATTTATATAACCAAAAACGCCTATCAAATTAATTGATAGGCGTTTTTTAATAAAAAAAAGTTTATATCTTAGATAACTTTTACGTTAACTGCGTTCATTCCTTTTCTACCTTCTTGTAAGTCAAATTCTACATCATCACCTTCTCTAACCTCATCGATTAATCCAGAAATGTGTACAAAATGTTCTTTGTTATTGTCTTCTTCAGTGATGAATCCAAATCCTTTAGATTCATTGAAAAATTTTACTGTACCTTTACTCATTGTAATTATAATTAAAATAATATTAGCCGCAAAGATACTACTATATAAATAAGAAATATATAATTTTTATTTTATTTTTATCAAATTCATCTTTTTTTATTTTTTATAACCATTTGAAAATCAATTATCCTTAAGGATATTGTACTTGTTTTATGTTAAAATAGTACTATAATTTTCAAACTAATGCACAATTTTTCTTTGTATAAATTACTACATTTGTTCCTCTAAACGCTTTCACTTATGAAATATCACTTGATAAATGATCAACTTTTTATAAAAAATAGAGCAAAATTTATTGCTCAAATGAAACCGAAATCAATTGCCGTTTTTAACTCTAACGACATATTTACAACAGGTGCTGATAGCACATTGCCATTTTATCAGCATAGAGATATTTTTTATTTAAGTGGTGTAGATCAAGAAGAAAGTATATTGTTATTATTTCCTGATGCTCTAGATAAAAAGCATAGAGAAATTTTATTTGTAAAAGAAACTAATGACCATATTGCAATTTGGGAAGGAGCAAAATTAACAAAAACTAAAGCAACAAAAACTTCTGGAATAGAAACGGTGTATTGGTTAAGTGAGTTTGATAAAGTGTTTTTTGATTTAATGACAGAAGCCGAAACGATTTACTTTAATACCAACGAACATTATCGTCAATCAGTAGAATTAGAAAGTAGAGAAGACCGATTTATAAAAAGCGTTAAAGATAGATTTCCAGCACACAATTGGGCTAAAAGCTTTTCAATTTTACAAAATATTCGAGGAATAAAAGAACAACAAGAGTTAGAGTTACTTCAAACAGCTTGTGATATCACCGAAAAAGGTTTTAGAAGAATTTTAGGATTTGTAAAACCTGGTGTGATGGAATATGAAATTGAAGCAGAATTTATGCACGAATTTTTACGTAATCGTTCTACTGGATTTGCATATACGCCTATTATTGGTTCTGGTTATAATGCTTGTGTGTTACATTATATAGAAAATAATCAGCAATGTAAAGATGGCGATATGATTCTTTTAGATGTTGGTGCAGAATATGCAAATTATTCTAGTGATATGACACGAACAATTCCTGTTAATGGTCGTTTTACAGATAGACAAAAAGCTGTTTATAATGCTGTAAAAAGAGTAAAAGATGAAGCCACAAAAATACTTGTTCCAGGAACAATTTGGGCAGAATATCACAAAGAAGTTGGTAAACTGATGACATCAGAACTGTTAGGTTTAGGCTTAATTGATAAAGCTGATGTACAAAAAGAAGATCCAAATTGGCCAGCATATAAAAAATATTTTATGCACGGAACATCGCATCATATGGGATTAGACACACACGATTATGGCGAATTAAAAACACCAATGAAAGCAAATATGGTTTTTACGGTTGAACCTGGAATTTACATTCCCGAAGAAAATATGGGAATTCGTTTAGAAGACGATGTTGTTCTTCAAGAAAAAGGAGAACCGTTTAACTTGATGAGAAATATTCCAATTTTAGCAGAAGAAATTGAAGATTTAATGAATCAATAAACCTTAATTAAAATTCTGTTTTTTACTAGTTTTTTTCAGCATTAAATTAACAACAATAAAAATAAAAAGAGCCGGTAAAACCCAACCCAAACTATGTTCAGAAAAAGGAATATAGCTTTGAATTCGATTTAAACGATCAGGGTTTATAATAAATTTTAAAAAATCTGGAATGCTAAATAAAAAGGTTATTCCGACTACAGATTTAAATATTGTTGGAGACGCTACTTTTTCTGGTAACACATTTAATAAAATTAAAATAATGGTTATCGGATAAATAAACATCAATGCTGGCAGTGCAATTACAATAATATATTGGACATCAAACTGACCAATTAAAATACCTGAAACGCAGCCAATAATTGCGGTGATTGTGTATGCTTTTTGAGAGTTGTTAAAAAGTCCTTTAAAATAATCTGAAGTTCCGGTTACAATTCCAACGCCAGTTGTAAAACAGGCTAGAGCAACTAATACACTTAGAAAAATTGTACCAATATTTCCTAAAGTCTGAGTGCTTAAGCTAGTAAGAATTTCTGTTCTAGTAGCGTTTTCAATAAAAGAATTGCTAAAAAGAACACCACTATAAATTAAGCCTGTATAAATAATAAGTAAACCAATTCCAGCAACAATTCCTGCTTTAGAAATGATTTCTTTCTTTACTTCAAAAGAAGTTGTTTTTTTAAAGTTCATAGAAATTACTAAAACCCCACCAACTACAATCGCTCCAATAGCATCAAAAGTTTGATAACCTTCTAATAAACCACTAACAAAAGGTGTTTTAAAAGTTGTTGGATGTATCATTTCTGGTGTTGTTGTAATTCCAATAACTATTACAGCTAATAAGATGATGATGATAAATGGAGTTAAGAATTTTCCAATAACATTCAATATTTTAGAACGATTCATCACAAAAACAAAAACCAATGCAAAATAAATAGTACTCGTTAGTAAAGATGAGGTTCCGAAAAAAGGGGCAATCGCCATTTCGTGAGTAACAGAAGCAGTTCTTGGTGCTGGCAATGTTATAGATATTGCGTAGATAATTAGGCAATATATAAAACTAAAAGTTGGGGATACTTTCTTTCCAAAATCAAACATGGTTCCTTGTAAACGCGCGTGCGCCATAATTCCGAGAATCGGAATAATAACAGCGGTGACAAAAAAACCAAGAGTAACGATGCTCCAGCTTTCACCAGATTGAACTCCTAAAAAAGGTGGAAGAATTAAATTTCCAGCTCCAAAAAACATTGAAAACAAAGCAAATCCAACGATAAAGATTTCTTTTGTTTTGTTCAATTTATGAAGATTTCTTGAAAAGCAATAATGCTGTGGAATAAATAAGGTATAAAATAGAAATAGAAATCAAAACAAACTTTGCAATTGCAAAAGCATATGCAAATGATGACCAATATTCTTCATGACTTCCAATTAATAATTTTATTAAAGAGACATTTTCTATAGCATCAAAAATGGCAGTAATAAACATGGACCAACTTAGCGTTTCGCCTATTTTATAAAAAGATTTTCCAACCCATAAACGCTCATTTACTTTGTGAATTAACAGCGAAATAAATAAGGTGTAAATTAGTAAGAAAAGAAAATCATACCCCAAGCTCAAACCCGCAAATGTTTTTGATAAAGGAGACCAAGAATTTATAATTTCTACAGACTTATCAAGCGTACCCGCTAACTCAAATGAGAAAATTCCGTAAGGAGCAATTTCATTTTCTAAGGTGAGATTAAAATACCTCAAAACAATAACACTTATAATCAATAAATAGAAAAGACTAAATGTTAGTTTCTTTTCAATTTTAACCGTAATATTTGCAAACGGGGATGATAACATTTTAAAAATTATATTTTATGACTAGAATAAAGATACATATTTTTGTTTAATGCAAAATAGCGTCTTATATAAAAACACTAAAATTTCTTTTTCAACTCTTGGAAAAGGTTCTGCAATTGTATTTTTACATGGATTTTTAGAGAATTCTACTATGTGGAATTCTGTAACAAAAGAACTCTGTAAACGAAATAAAGTTATTTGTATTGATTTATTAGGTCATGGAAACACAGATTGTATTGGATATGTACATTCTATGGAGATTATGGCAGAAGCAGTAGAAGCAGTTTTAAAGCATTTACGAATTAGAAAATCAATTTTTGTTGGACATTCTATGGGCGGTTATGTAGCGTTGGCTTTTGCAGAAAAAAATTCCCATAAAGTAAAAGGTTTGTGTTTAATGAATTCAACTTCATTACCAGATGATAATGAACGAAAAAAGCTAAGAACAAGGGCTAATAAAATGGCGCAAACTAATTTTAAAAGCATGGTTAGAATGTCTTTTACCAATTTATTTAGCGAAAAAAGCAGAAAAATATTTAAAAACGAAATGCAACTCGCTTTAGAAGAGGCTTTAAAAACACCAATACAAGGTTATATTGCTTGCCAAGAAGGCATGAGAATACGGCCAAATAGAATTGCTGTTTTAAAAAATAACGATTTTAAAAAATTATTTATTATTGGTAAAAAAGACCCAGTTTTAAAGAATCAAGAATTATTAGAAGAATCAAAAGAAACCAAATCAAAAGCTATCGTTTTTGAAGAAGGACATATGAGCTATATTGAAAATATAAACGAATTGATTGAAGCATTGAATCAGTTTGTGAAAAAAGTATAAATGATTAATACCATTACTTTTATTTAATGGCGGGCAAAATATTTTCAGAAATAAAATTAAACATTTTTACTTCTTGATTTGCTGCATTTGTTGGAGTCACCTTATTTTCTGTAGTTGTAATTATAATTAAATGAATATCAGGAAAAACAGCAATTAATTGTCCGCCATAACCGTAAGCTAAAAATAAGGTATACTTGTTTATTTCTCCGAGCCACCATAAATAGCCATAATTGTAATTTTTAAATGCGCCAACTTCTAAATTAGAAAAATTTGTTGATGTTGTTAAAGATAAATTTACCCAACTTTCTGGAATAATTTGAGTATTAAATAATTTTCCTTTGTTTAAATATAATTTTCCGAAAAGATACATTTCTCTTGGAGTAAAAAACATAGAATTTCCACCAAAATAATAACCTTGCGCGTCTTGTTCCCAAGAATCTATATCAATTTTCATTAATTTAAAAAGAGTTTCTGAAGCAAAATCAAAAGTGCTCTTTTTTGTTGCTTTTGTAATAATTCCAGAAAGCAAATGCGTTTGAAATGTGTTGTAATTCATTGCATCTCCAGGAGCATTTTTTAAAGGAAATTCTAGTGTTGATTTTATCCAATTACTAGAGTTATACAAATCGGTATATACATTGTAATTGTCATCAAATTCAGAAGAAATTCCCATTCGCATTGTAAGCAAATGTTGAATGGTAATAGTTGATTTTCTTGTGTCTAAACTCGAATTATTATATTCTGGAAAAAAGGGTAATACTTTATTGTTTACATTAAAAGCTCCTTCATTTATTGCAAAATAAGTTATTGCAGAAAGTATGCTTTTTGATACAGATTTTACATTATGAGGTTTAGTTTTATCAAAACCATTAAAATATTGCTCGCCAATAATGTAGCCATTTTTAGAAATAATGATTCCATCTACAAACCCAAGCGAAGTTGCTTTTTGATACGCATTGTTTAACACATCAGAATTCATTCCTTGTTTTTCTGGAGTAGAAAAAGTAAACGGCTCTAACTCAGAAATAGGAATATCATTATTTTGTGATTTACTGCAATTAAAAATAAGCAGCAATAGAAAACTAATAGTAATAAATTCTTTTATTTTCATTGGAGGTATAAATATACCAAAAGAAGAGCAATTATTTTTTATTTTTCACTCAAAGCATTCCACCCTTGCGCTTTTAATTCAATTTCTTGGTTGGCACGTGTAACTAAATTTATTCCTTGGTTTTGCTCCGTAATATGACCAATAATAGAAAAATTTGGATTCCCTTTTATCTTGTCAAAATCAGCAATTGGCACAGTAAATAACAATTCGTAATCTTCGCCACCACTTAAAGCAACCATAGTAGAATCCATATTAAATTCTTCGCAAGCAGAAATTACTTGTGGATCTAATGGGATTTTATCTTCGTAAATTTTACACCCAACCTTAGATTGCGAGCAAATGTGCATAATTTCTGATGATAATCCGTCAGAAATATCAATCATAGAAGTTGGTTTTACATCCAATTCTTTTAACAACCCAGAAATATCTTTACGAGCTTCTGGCTTTAATTGTCGTTCAATTAAATAGGTATACTCATCTAAATCTGGCTGATTGTTTGCATCAACTTGAAAAACTTGTTTCTCTCTTTCCAATACTTGCAATCCTAAATAAGCAGCGCCTAAATCTCCAGTAACCACAATTAAATCGGTTTCTTTGGCGCCATTTCTATATACAATATCTTCTTTATTTGCTTTACCAATTGCAGTAACAGAAATCAACATTCCTTTGGTAGAAGAAGTGGTATCTCCACCAATTAAATCTATAGTATAAGTTTGGCAAGCTAACTGAATTCCGGCATACAATTCTTCAATTGCTTCTAACGGAAAACGATTAGAAACTGCAATAGAAACCGTAATTTGTTCTGCAGTTCCGTTCATTGCATACACATCAGATAAATTAACTATAACCGCTTTATAGCCTAAATGTTTTAAAGGCATATAACTCAAATCAAAATGAACACCTTCAATTAATAAATCGGTAGTAATTAAGGTTTGTTTTTCTGATGCATCTAAGACAGCTGCATCATCTCCAACAGCTTTTACTGTTGATGTATGGTTTGTTTTAAAATGGGTTGTTATATGCTTAATTAATCCGAATTCTCCTAATTCAGACAACGAGGTTCTATCTTGGTTTTTATCTTCTAACATGCCGCAAAGGTACGTCAATTCTATAGATTATTTTGCACAGAAGTATAAGATTACTTTAATGTAAGTTCGAGTGATTTTCTTGATAACTGAGCTTGTCGAAGTACAAATCCCACTCATTTATATTTCTAAAATTTACTCGAATAGACAAGTGCTATTTTACAGAATAATACTTAAAAACAGGATATTCTACTGTTTTAGAATCTACCCCTTGAGATTTTAAATACGCATCAAAGAAATTCCATGATACTAAACCGTCATCAGATTGTGGTTCTAACATGTAAAAAGCAAGATTTGTTAATGGTTGTGCCATGTCTACCCAATAATCACCTTTTTTAAATGTTTGGGTTTTTGCAACATATTTCCCTTCAATAGTTGCCATATTATGTCCTTCAAATTTACGTTTAGAAGTTGTTAATTTTTCTACCAGAAATACTTCTCCTGTTGCTCTTTTACGTTTTTCTAATTCAGTAACCTCTACTCCTTGTTTTCTAAGATGCTCAACAATTGATTTCATTGACTTTGGCAAGAAATAACCTCTTGGTAATGTTGTGCTGACCGAAGCGTCAAATTTTGATAAGTTGGTGACATTTGGTACATCAATTATTCTTCCAGAACGGATATAACTTTCCTTTCCTTGTTTGTTGATGTACGGAATGTAATCGTAGGTTCTGTAGCTTTCTATTTTTTTATCTAAAGCAACCATTTTAAATTGAACTCCTTTTTGAACTTTTCCTGCATTATTGAGTACATTATCAATGGCATCTTTTTCTGCTTTGGCATTAATTGCTGCCATTTTTCTACCATTTTTATGTGTAAACTCTAAAATTTCGGCAACAAATCCATACGTTCCGTTCATTCTTTGATACAAACGATCGTGCGCAAAAGCTTCACTTAAAATTCCAACTTTATTACGTAATCCCATTTGGTTTACCAAATATCTAGGATGATGATTGTACGTGTAAATAGAGGTTGGAGGCCAACCCTGTTTGGTGTCGTAATATCCGTAAGGACCAATTTTTACGTTGTAATTTTCATCGGCTTTTTTTACAACTTCTGGGAGCAAAACATCCCAAGTAAAATCATATGGTGCTTTTTCTCCAGCGGAATGGTAACTGGGGGCGTAGGTAATTCCGTAACCATGCCAAGTTCCGTTTGTTGTATGTAAATCAACTAACATTTCAGGATCCCATTTTAGCAACACATTCTGAATTAATCCAGCGGTTTCAAAAGCTTCCATTTTTATTCCGTCTCTATTTAAATCTAAGCCTTGACTATTTTCTCTAATGCCAACTTCAACCGGACTATCTTCTTGAGAAGGTCTTCTGCCTTGTTGCATTTTATCATTAGAATCGGTATTGTAAATTGGTGCAAAAATGATTATCTGATTGTCTAATAAATGCTTTTTATTGCCTACTAAAATATCACGCATTATTTGCTGAACAATTTCTTTTCCTTCTACTTCTCCAGAATGAATATTTCCTTGAATATATAGTACAGGTTTTCCAGAGGCTATTGCCGCCGCAGGAGTAGTAATTTTTGGATTTGCCAATACAACAACAGGAATTTTTTTACCTTCTTTACTCGTTCCCATATATTCTAAATGCAGTAAGTCAGATTGTTTTTGCAATGCAGAAATAAAAGACATCACTTCTGCATAGGTAGATGTTTTCTGATAATTAGACTTTACTGGAACTGTAATTAAATCTTCTGACCAAGCCTTTTGTTGTGCTGTAATTTGAATTGAAATTAGAAATATGATTGCGGTAAAAATGCGTTTCATTCGGTTTGTTTTAGTTATGAAATAAAAGTAAGTTTAATTCCTTGTTTATAAATTTTATAGGATTTATTTAACACTTCATTAACAAATTGAAAACTAAAATTCATCAAATATAAAAGCGGTTATTAATATTACCACTCTTGCAATCAATTATATTCAGGTTAAAAGGCTTTAAAAATCATATTTTGTATCTATATTTGCACCCAATTTAGATTTAATCTATTTAAACATATGATAAAAGTTTCAGATATAGCTAAGAAAAAAGTCATTGAATTGATGACTGATGATGGTTTTGATACTTCCAAAGACTTTGTGCGCGTTGGCGTAAAAAGTGGCGGTTGTTCAGGTTTATCATATAATTTAACGTTTGATAAAAATCAAGCTGAAGACGATAAAATTTTTGAGGATAATGACGTAAAAATCATTGTAGATAAAAAAAGCTTCTTGTATTTGGTAGGAACAACTTTAGAGTATTCAGGTGGATTAAACGGAACAGGATTTGTTTTTAACAACCCAAACGCAAATAGAACCTGTGGTTGCGGAGAAAGTTTTTCACTTTAAGAAAAAATCAAATGAGTAAGTATACAGAAGATAATTTAAGAGAAGAACTAAAAACCAAAGAATACGAATATGGTTTTTATACAGATATAGAAAGCGAAACTTTTGAAAAAGGGTTGAATGAAGATGTTGTTCGTGCAATTTCTAAAAAGAAAAATGAACCACAATGGATGACCGATTGGCGTTTAGAAGCTTTTAGAGTTTGGGAGAAAATGAAAGAGCCAGATTGGGCAAACGTAAAGTATCCAAAACCAAATTTTCAAGAAATTGCGTATTATTCTGCACCTAAACAAAAGCCCAAATTAGATAGTTTAGATGAAGTTGATCCAGATTTATTAGAGACGTTTAAAAAATTAGGAATCTCTTTAGAAGAACAAAAAAGGTTGGCTAATGTTGCGGTTGATATTGTAATAGATTCTGTTTCTGTTGCAACAACATTTAAGAAAACATTGGGTGAAAAAGGAATTATTTTCATGCCTATTTCTGAAGCAATTCAAGAGCATCCAGAATTGGTGAAAAAATATTTAGGAACAGTAGTTCCTACAAGCGATAACTTTTATGCAGCATTAAATTCGGCAGTTTTTTCTGATGGATCTTTTTGTTACATTCCCAAAGGCGTTCGTTGTCCGATGGAATTATCAACCTATTTTAGAATTAACGAAGGAGGAACTGGTCAGTTTGAAAGAACGCTAGTTATTGCTGATAAAGGAAGTTATGTTAGTTATTTGGAAGGGTGTACAGCGCCAAGTAGAGACGAGAACCAATTACACGCAGCTGTTGTTGAGTTGATTGCTTTAGATGACTCAGAAATTAAATATTCTACCGTTCAAAACTGGTATCCTGGTGATGCGAATGGTAAAGGTGGAGTTTTCAATTTTGTAACTAAAAGAGCTATTTGTGAAACCAATGCAAAAGTTTCTTGGACACAAGTAGAAACTGGTTCTGCTGTAACATGGAAATATCCAAGTTGTATCTTAAAAGGAAATAATTCTGTTGGAGAGTTTTATTCTATCGCAGTAACAAATCATTATCAACAAGCAGATACTGGGACAAAAATGATTCACTTAGGTAAAAATACCAAGTCGACCATTATTTCAAAAGGAATATCCGCAGGAAATTCTCAAAATTCTTATAGAGGGTTAGTTCATGTTGGAGCAAGAGCAGAAAACGCACGTAATTTTTCACAATGTGATTCATTATTGATGGGAAATGCTTGTGGAGCTCACACGTTTCCATACATCGAAGCAAAAAATAAAACAGCTCAAATAGAACACGAAGCAACTACAAGTAAAATTGGTGAAGACCAATTATTTTATTGTAATCAACGTGGAATAAATACTGAAAAAGCAATTGCATTAATTGTAAACGGATTTAGTAAAGAAGTATTAAATAAGTTGCCAATGGAATTTGCTGTTGAAGCACAAAAATTATTAGAAATTAGTTTAGAGGGAAGCGTTGGTTAAGCCAACAACAAAGAGATATAATTATGTTAAAAATCAACAATTTACACGCAAGTATAGACAATAAATCAATCTTAAAAGGATTGAATTTAGAAGTTAAAGCAGGAGAAGTACATGCAATTATGGGACCAAACGGAGCGGGAAAAAGCACGTTGGCAAACATTATTGCAGGAAAAGATGGATACGAGGTAACAGAAGGAAATATTGAGCTAAATGGAGAAGATCTTAGCGAATTAGCTCCAGAAGAAAGAGCGCACAATGGGGTGTTTTTATCTTTTCAATATCCAGTTGAGATTCCAGGAGTTTCTGTAACTAATTTTATAAAAACGGCAATTAATGAAACTCGTAAAGCAAAAGGGTTGGAAGACATGCCTGCTAAAGAGATGTTGAAAATGATTCGTGAGAAATCAGAATTATTAGAAATAGACCGTAAGTTCTTATCGCGTTCTTTAAACGAAGGTTTTTCTGGAGGAGAAAAGAAACGTAACGAGGTTTTTCAAATGGCAATGTTAGAACCTAAATTGGCCATTTTAGATGAAACGGATTCGGGTTTAGATATTGATGCTTTGCGTATTGTTGCGAACGGAGTAAACAAACTAAAATCTAAAGACAACGCAGTAATTGTAATTACACATTATCAACGTTTGTTAGAATATATCGTTCCAGATTTTGTCCATGTTTTATATGACGGTAGAATCGTAAAAACCGGTGATGCTTCTTTAGCGTTAGAATTAGAAGCAAAAGGATACGATTGGATTAAAAAAGAGCTTGTTTAGTAAATTTATAAGGTAAACTTTATGCATGCTTGTCATTCCTGCGTAGGCAGGAATCTCATAGACGTAAAGGATACATTAAAAAGATTCCGCATCAAGTGCGGAATGACAAAAGTCAGAATGGAATTAAAAGAAAAAATAGTATCGTCTTATGTTGCCTTTGAAAATGATATAGATATCAATTCAGAGATACATGATATTAGGACAGAAGCATTACAGAATTTCGAAAAATTAGGCTTTCCTACTAAGAAGTTAGAAGCTTGGAAATACACTTCATTAAACTCAGTTTTAAAGAACGATTTCAGCATTTTTCCAAACAAAGAAAACTCCATACAATTTGCAGATGTAAAGAAGTATTTTATTCATGATATAGACACCTATAAAGTTGTTTTTATCGACGGAAAATACAGTTCCTTCCTTTCGGATGTTACTCACGATGGAAAAGATATTTGTTTAATGTCATCAGCATTATCAAAATCTAAATACAAAGCAGTCATTGAAAACTATTTCAATAAAATTGCAAAACAAGACAATTTAACTTCACTAAATACTGCATTTGCAAACGAAGGGGCATACATTTGTATTCCTAAAAATATTGAGGTAGAAAAGCCAATTCAAATCATTAATTTTACAACAGGAAACGATATTGCGACAATGATTCAGCCAAGAAATTTAATTGTGGTTGAAGAAAATGCACACGTTCAAATTATAGAACGTCATCAAAGTTTAACCGAAAACGCAGTGTTAACAAATGTTGTAACTGAGGTTTTTGCAGCTAGAAACGCAACGATAGATTATTACAAAATTCAGAACGACAAAGACAATTCTTCGTTAGTTGATAATACATATATCGAGCAAAAAACAAATAGTGAAGTTTCTGTACACACTTTCTCTTTTGGAGGAAATATCACTAGAAATAACTTAAACTTTTATCAAAGAGGAGAACACATTAATTCTATTTTAAAAGGAATTACTATTATTGAAGGAAAACAGCATGTAGATCATCATACGCTGGTACATCATATTGAGCCAAATTGCGAAAGTCATCAAGATTATAAAGGGATTTTCGATGAACGTTCTACAGGCGTTTTTAACGGGAAAATAGTTGTAGAAAAAGAAGCTCAAAAAACGAATGCGTATCAACAAAACAACAATGTGTTGGTAAGCGACAAATCTACAATTAATGCAAAACCGCAATTAGAGATTTTTGCAGATGATGTAAAATGTTCTCATGGCTGTACGATTGGTCAGTTAGACTCTGATGCGTTGTTTTACATGCAACAACGCGGAATTCCAAAAAAAGAAGGAAAAGCATTGTTAATGTATGCTTTTGCAAATACCGTGTTAGAAAGTGTAAAAATTCCGGAAGTAAAATCTAGAATTACAAAATTGATTGCAACTAAACTAGGCGTTAATATAGGATTTGATTTGTAGGAGTTGCAGACTCTTTTTGTATAAAACTTAACCATGCAATTTGTGTGGTTTTTTAGTTAATGCTTCCCAAAATTTCTTTCAAAAAAGCATTAATATCAATATGTGCTAATCCCATTCTTACCACAACTAAATCTTGGTCAGGAAAGACAAACACAAATTGTCCTTGATACCCATCAGCATAAAACATATTTTTAGGAACATCAGAAAACTGACCTTCAGCATTTAGCCAAAAATGTCCGCCATACGTTCCGTCAGAGCCTTTAGTTGGCGTTGTAATATAATCTATCCAAGAAGGATTAAAAAGCTGTTCTCCTCTCCAATTTCCTTTATTTAAATATAACAATCCAAACCTTGCCCAATCTCTTGGCGTTGCCCAAGCATAAGAAGAACTAACAAAATTTCCAGTCATGTCAGTTTCTATAACCATAGAATTCATGCCAATTTTATCAATAAATTCTGCATACCAATAATTTAAATAATCTTGATGATTTTTAAACGTATTTTTAATAATTCCTGATAATAAATTACTGGTTCCGGATGAATAATTCCAAGTTTCGTTGGGTTTCCCTACCAGCTGTTTTTCAGCTTGAATCTTAGTCATGTCCTTTTCTAAAAACAGCATTTTAGTAACATCAGAAATTTCGTTGTAGTTTTCATTCCATTTTAAACCAGAGTTCATTTGCAACAAATTATTGATAGTAATTTCTTTTCTGTCGTCATTTTGCCATTCTGAAATCGGGGCTTTATCAAACACATTAATTTTCCCTTGAGTTTGCATAATTCCAACAACCGTACTCATAATACTTTTGGTCATAGACCAACCTAAAATACGTGAGTTTTTTGTAAAACCTTTGCCGTATTGCTCAGCAATAATTTGATTTTTATGAACGACTAAAACCGCTCTAGTTTGCGTGTTGTTTGTAAAAAGGTTTCCAACAGTTTTTCTTAGCTTATGATAATCTACGTTTACTAAAACCGAATCTTTTTGATCTGCATTTCCCAGTGGAAAAAAAGTTGAATTATCTGGTGTTGTTCTTTTTGGTGTTTGAGCTTCTATCGTTGTGTCAAAATCATCAGTAATTAAAACACTTCCTAAGCCTTCTCTGTAAATTGCAGTTCTAGTTAATAAGCCAAAAACAGAAGCTGAACTTGTTTTTTCTGATTCATTAATCTTATCAGACGCTAAATTAATAGGAGAAAAATCAGTGTCTGTGCTATCTGTAAACTGGAATGGTCTGCCAGCTAAAAACACAGAAGAATTGATGCTTTTTGCAGAATATCCAGCAATGATATTTAACTTCGGATAATTATAAATAACAACAATTAAAATATTAGAAATAAGTAATAATAGAACTCTTTTTAGAATTTTCATTTGGCAAGAAAAATAAAATATTATCAGTAAATATAATAATTTAACTCTTGTTGTAAGGATGTTTCATTTACAAAAGTTATTTTTGTATTTCAATAGATAGAAGATGTTTCCAGTAGAAAAAATTAGAGCAGATTTCCCAATTTTACAAAGACAAGTCAATGGCAAACCATTAGTGTATTTTGACAATGCTGCAACATCGCAAACACCAAAAGTTGTGATTGATGCTATTGTAGATTATTACAGTAATTATAATGCAAATATTCATCGAGGCGTACATGCTTTAAGTCAAGAAGCTACAGACAAATACGAAGGAGCACGTATTAAAATTCAGCAGCATTTTAATGCTGAAAAAGCATACGAAATCATTTTTACAGCCGGAACAACTCACGGAATAAATATGGTTGCTTCAGGATTTTCTGAATTGCTAGAAAGAGGTGATGAAATTATTGTTTCGGCATTAGAACATCATTCTAATATTGTTCCTTGGCAAATGTTGTGCGAAAAAACTGGAGCTATTTTAAAAGTGATTCCGATGTTGCAAAACGGAACCTTAGATATGATCGCTTTTGATAAAATTCTTTCAAATAAAACAAAATTGGTTTTTTGTAATCATGTTTCAAATGCATTGGGGACAATCAATCCAATAAAAGAAATGATTAAAAAAGCGCATAATGTTGGAGCTGCTGTTTTAATTGATGGAGCGCAAGCAACACCACATATAAAACCAAATGTACAAGCATTAGATGTCGATTTTTACGTGGCTTCTGCACATAAAGTTTGTGGCCCAACTGGAGTTGGAGTTTTATACGGAAAAGAAAAATGGTTGCAAAAATTACCGCCATATCAAGGTGGTGGAGAAATGATTGAAACCGTAACGTTTGAAAAAACCACCTATGCAGGTTTACCACATAAATTTGAAGCAGGAACACCAAATATTTGCGGCGGAATTGCCTTTGGAGTTGCCTTAGATTATCTAAACTCAGTGGGTTTTGATAAAATTGCTGAATATGAAAATGAATTACTGCAATATGGAACCAAAAAACTACAAGAAATTGACGGTATAACTATTTACGGAACATCAGATAAAACGGCTGTAATTTCATTTAATATAGAAGGAATTCATCCCTATGATATTGGTGTAATTTTAGATAAATTAGGAGTTGCAGTTAGAACCGGACATCATTGTGCGCAACCAATTATGAGTTTTTACAATATTACTGGAACTGTTAGAGCTTCATTTTCTTTTTACAATACAAAAAGTGAGATTGATGTGTTAGTCGCATCTGTAAAAAAGGCAAAGATGATGTTAAGTTAAAAATTACTTTAAATTATATATTATGACTTTTTTAATGATTTATCCTTAACAATTATTTTCTCCCAAAATCTGAAGGAATTTCGCCCCAAGCTTTGGTTTCCCATTTTAGAATTGGGTTTTTAACAGCGTTTTCTTTCAGCCATTTTTCGGCACGTTGTATCAATTCTAACAACTCTTTATTTGAAAGATCAAAAACCATATTGGTTCTGCATTGTTTTTTACGAACCCAACTCATGGCGATTTTAGAATCCGAATACACAGGAATATCTTCCTTATTTTTGCTTTTTAATAATGCTAATCCGTGAACGAGTGCTAAAAATTCACCAATATTATTAGTGCCTTTATCAAACGGACCTTTTATAAATATTTGCTGTTTGTTGTGTGTTAACACACCACGATATTCCATTTTACCAGGATTTCCGCTACAAGCAGCATCCACAGAAATACTTTCTAAAATAGGTTCTCCAAACTTTTTCTTTTCGGATTCTATTAATGTTGGCTTTTTGGGATTTTTCCCTTTGTAAGCAAAGTAATTTTTATTGTATGCTAATTGTGCTGCTGTTTTATCAGCAAAAGCTTTGTATTGTGCACCGTCAAAACCATCAATTTGTTTTTTACAATCGTCCCAAGAAGAAAAAACGCCTTTTTTTCTACCATTCCAAACCACATAATATTTTTGCTTCTTGCTTGCCATTTAGTGTAAAATTACTGATTCTATCACTTCCGGAAAATGTTTATATTCTAAAGTATGAATTTTAGCTGCAATATCTTCAGGAGAATCAGAAGGCGTTAATTGTGTTTTTGCTTGAAAAATAATGGCGCCTTCATCATAATTTTCATTTACATAATGAATGGTAATGCCAGTTTCAGATTCTTTGTTTTCTTTTACGGCGTTGTGCACATGCATTCCGTACATTCCTTTTCCGCCATATTTTGGCAATAATGCTGGATGAATATTGATTATTTTATTTGGATAGTGTTCTAAGATATTCGATGGAATTTTCAATAAAAAACCAGCTAGTACAATATAATCTGCAACTTTTTTAACTTGATTTAAAACAAGATCAGCGTTAAAAAAGTCGTCTTTAGAAAACAAAACAGCATCAATTTGCAATCGTTTACATCGTTCAAAAATTGTTGCATTCGGATTGTTACAAAACACTTTGGTAACAATTGCCGTTTTTTTAGCATTAAAATAGTTGATAATATTTTCAGCATTTGTACCAGAACCCGAAGCAAAAATGGCAATTCTTTTCATTTTAAACCGTTTTGTTTAACTACAAAAAAAGGAATAATTATTAACAATATTACTTAGTTTGCTAAAAGTTTAAAGATTTTTTTAATTTAGATTAAACAATTTTCGCGGAAAAAGTAGAATTAAATAATAAGATTCGTATTTTTGTCCCCGATTAAAATTTTAAAACTTAGAAAATTATGTCAGACATTGCATCAAGAGTAAAAGCTATTATCGTAGACAAATTAGGAGTAGACGATAATGAAGTAACAAATGAAGCTAGCTTTACAAACGATTTAGGAGCAGATTCTTTAGATACTGTGGAATTAATTATGGAATTCGAAAAAGAATTTGATATCCAAATACCAGACGATCAAGCAGAAAATATTGGTACTGTTGGTCAAGCAGTAAGCTATATAGAAGAAGCTAAAAAGTAATTTTTATATGCAAATTAAACGAGTTGTTGTAACTGGACTTGGTGCATTAACACCAATTGGTAATAATATACAAGAATATTGGAGCGGTTTAGTTAACGGAGTTAGCGGAGCAGCACTTATAACGTATTTTGATGCTAGTAAGTTCAAAACTCGTTTTGCATGTGAATTAAAAAATTTTAATGTAACCGATTTTATTGATAGAAAAGAAGCCCGTAAAATGGATCGTTTTTCTCAATATGCAATGGTTGCATCAGATGAAGCAATTGCGGATTCTGGTTTAAACTCGGAAGATCACGATCCTGATAGGATTGGTGTAATTTGGGGTTCTGGAATTGGAGGATTAGAAACTTTTCAAAACGAAGTATTAAACTTTGCTGCTGGAGATGGTACGCCAAGATTCAACCCTTTCTTTATTCCAAAAATGATTTCTGATATTGCTCCTGGGCAAATTTCTATTAAACATGGTTTTAGAGGGCCAAATTTCGCAACGGTTTCTGCCTGCGCATCTTCATCAAATGCTATTATAGATTCTTTAAATTACATCCGATTAGGACAAGCTGACGCTATCGTTACTGGTGGCTCTGAAGCAGCTGTTACAATTGCTGGTATGGGAGGATTTAATGCAATGCATGCGCTATCAACAAGAAATGATAGTCCAGAAACAGCATCTAGACCCTTTGATAAAGATAGAGAAGGATTTGTTTTAGGAGAAGGAGCTGGAGCTCTAGTACTTGAAGAATATGAACATGCAATTGCTCGTGGAGCAAAAATATATGCTGAGGTAATTGGAGGCGGAATGTCTTCTGATGCTTATCATATTACAGCACCACATCCAGAAGGATTGGGAGCAAAAAACGTAATGTTAAATTGTTTAAGAGATGCCGGTATTAACCCAGAAGATGTAGATGCTATTAATATGCACGGAACTTCTACTCCGTTAGGAGATGTTGCTGAATCTAAAGCAATTTTAGAGGTTTTTGGTGAGCATGCTTATAACATTAGCATTAACTCTACAAAATCAATGACTGGTCACTTATTAGGAGCTGCTGGCGCAATTGAAGCAATAGCTTCTATTTTAGCAATAAATAAAGGTATAGTTCCTCCTACAATTAATCATTTTACAGATGATGACCAAATTGATAGTAAACTAAACTTTACGTTTAATAAAGCACAAAAACGAGATGTTAAAATTGCAATTAGCAATACATTTGGTTTTGGAGGACACAATGCTTGTGTCGCGCTAAAAAAAATTGATTAATTCTGCATGAATTTTATTCGTAAAATTGTAAACCTCCAAAAAAAAGAAGATGCGGGGTTTTATTACGAACTAAAAGCACTTCTTCATTTTTCACCAAAAAAACTAAGCTTTTATAAAAAGGCATTTACACACAGGTCTTTAAAACTAAAAGACGATACTGGAAATCCTCTTAACTATGAACGTATAGAGTTCTTAGGAGATGCGATGTTAGGCTCTATAATTGCTTCCTTTTTATATAAAAAAGTTCCTAATGGTAATGAGGGTTATTTAACTCAAATGCGCTCTAAAATTGTTAGTAGAGAGCATTTAAATGAATTGGGAAAAGACTTAAATTTAATTAAATATGTAAAAAGTAATTTTGACAAAGAAAATGTTGGCGATAATATTTATGGCAATATTTTCGAAGCATTAATTGGGGCGATTTATTTAGATAGAGGTTATAATTATTGCAAAAAATTTATTTACGAGAATGTTATTATTCCGTATGTAGATATTGCTAAACTTGAAGGTAAAATTACTAGCTATAAAGGATTAATCATTGAATGGTGTCAGAAACAAAAAAAACAATACAACTTCGATATTTATGAAGATTCTGGAAACGAAAACATAAAACATTTTAGTGTAAAAATAAGTATTGATGGATCTTTGGTAGCAAAAGGCAGAGCAACTTCTAAGAAAAAAGCAGAAGAACAAGCTTCAAAAAGAGTTTATTTTGCTTTGCAAGACGAAATAACAAATTCTTAACTTTTTTACTACATCGATTTCATTCTTTTTTGGTTATTTTATGAGAAACTCTATGTAATTTAGCAGTAATTGTAATTTAAAATCATTAAGTTATTTATATGCAAGTACATTCGCTAGAATTAAATGATTTTTCTGATAACAATTATACCTTAATTGGAATTCATTCTACATTAGAAGAGTATAAATTAGCCTATTTATTAAATCAAAAAATAAATACACGGTTTGTTAGAGCAGAATATAGCTTAGATTTTGAAAACAAAAATAATAACGCAACATTTAGTGTTTACGAATTTATTAATACGGAATTTAGTCAATCTTGGTTTTTAATTTCTAATCAATATTCAAATCATTTAGAAGAAACTTCTACAGGATTATTCAAAACAAACGAGATAACAATCTATTTAATTCCTGAAAAAAAGAAAGTAGATTTTTTTCTAAAATTAGAAGGCGATTTCAATTACGATTATATAACTAAAAAGGTTGAAGAAATAAATTCTATAAACCAAGTAATTACATCATACAGAATAGATCCAAACACATTAAAATCTAAAGATTTTTTAATTTTTTAATATATGCCAATCAATAAAAAAACAAAAATCCTTGCAACATTAGGACCAGCATCAAACACCAAAGAAATAATTTCTGATTTAATAGATGCAGGAGTAAATGTTTTTAGAATTAATTTTTCTCATGCAGATTACGATAATGTAAAAGCCAGAATAAAAGATATTAGAGAAATTAATGAGGAAAAAAACACTCATGTAGCAATTTTAGCTGATTTACAAGGGCCAAAACTTAGAGTTGGTGTAATGGAAGACAATGTTGTTTTAAAAACGGATGACATATTTATTTTTACAACAGAAAAATGTATAGGAACGAATGAAAAGGCATTTATGACCTATCAAGATTTTCCAAAAGATGTTAAAAAAGGAGAACAAATTTTGGTTGATGATGGAAAATTGCTTTTTGAAGTTGTAGCAACAAATAAAAAAAACGAAGTAATAACAAAAGTAAAAATTGGCGGTGTTTTGTCTTCTAAAAAAGGTGTCAATTTACCAAATACAAAAATTTCTTTACCAGCATTAACGGAGAAAGATATGAAAGATGCCATTTTTGCAATTGAGCAAAATGTAGATTGGATTGCACTTTCATTTGTTAGAAAGCCAGAAGATTTAATAAAATTACACGATTTAATAAGTCAAAAATCAGAGCATAGAATTCCGGTTATTGCTAAAATTGAAAAACCAGAAGCAGTAGAAAACATTGATGCTTTAATTCCGTATTGTGATGGTTTAATGGTCGCTCGTGGAGATTTAGGAGTAGAAATTCCGATGCAAGAAGTTCCGTTAATTCAAAAAATGTTAGTAAGAAGAGCAAAGTTGGCTAGAATTCCTGTAATTATTGCAACGCAAATGATGGAAACAATGATTACAAACGCGGTTCCAACAAGAGCAGAAGTAAATGATGTTGCCAATTCAATTATGGACGGAGCAGATGCAGTAATGTTGTCTGGAGAAACGTCAGTTGGTGCTTTTCCTATTAGAGTTATCGAAAAAATGACAGAAATTATTAGAAGTGTAGAAGATTCGCCTTTAATTAAAGTACCTCAAGAACCACCATATGTTAGAACCGATCGTTTTATTACAAAATCGATTTGTCATCATGCAGCATTAATGGCAAATGATGTTGAAGCTACAGCAATTTCAACCTTAACAAATAGTGGTTATACAGCATTTCAAATTTCTGCTTGGAGACCAAAATCGTATATATTAGCTTTTTCATCCGAAAAAAGAATTTTAACAAAAATGAGCTTGCTTTGGGGCGTAAAATCATTCTTTTATGATAAAAATAAAAGTACAGATGATACGGTTGTTGACATTAATAATATTGCAAAAGAAAACGGTTTTGTAAAAGCAAACGATTTTGTTATTAATTTAACTTCGATGCCAGTTGAAGATAAAGGAATGGTAAATACATTGCGCGTTTCTCAAATAAAATAGTACTATAATTTTAGTTTTTGTAGTGTAATTATAGCATCATTTGTTACAAATGGCATTGGCATCATTTCGGTGGTTCTAGGCTGAATTTTAAACAACGGATTTGTTGGTAAATCAAACGAAGATTCTATTAAACTAATATCCGGAATGCTATTTTTATTGATGGTAAAATCTACTTTTAAAACGGAATCTTTTGCTGCTAAAAAGTAACTTAAAATGGTGCCTCGGTTTACTTTAAACAGAGCTGTTTCATTCTTTTTATCCAACAACACATCTTGTACGCCAATTGAATTAAAAGTTATTGGAGCATTTGCAATTAATTCTAATTTATTAATAGCACGTTGCGGTTTTATAAGTAAAGAAATGTGTCTAAAATCTCCAATAATAGTATCAACCGTTTTTAAAATTACTGGCGGATTAATTGCTCTATTTTCTGTTTTTTTATGGTATCGATATAATGTATTGTATTTGCTTTTAGAAGTTGTTTCGATAAAATTACCTTTTGTTGGGTTGTCGCCTAAAAATTGTTTAGTGTAGGTATCTAGGATTACATCATATGTTGCCCAATACGATTGATTTGTATCTACATCATTTATAAAAACAGCGCTATTTGGTTTTTTTTTGTTTTCATCAAATCCGCTATTATATGTTGCAATAGCAAAAAATAGAATAGTACTTAATCCAATTAATTTAACTAAAAATTTTCTTGATTTATAAGATGCAAAAACTGGAGTCATAAGTCCAAAAATTAAGACCAAAAAGAAACCACTTATAAATATATTTTTTAAGCCTAAACCAACAGGGAACATCTTTATTTGCGGTGCAAAAATAAAGATTACTGGTATTGCTAAAATTGTTGCAATAGTAATTTTTGTAGTTCTTTTGTTATTGATAAAAATAAAAGCAGCTAACGTTAACAATGCAAAATACACCGGGATGATGAAATAAGCAGCGCCTTTTAAATAGATAAAAATTAACACATTAATTATCACCCAAAAAATGATTGGAGCAATTAACAAATCTGTGCCAGAGAATTTTTTAAAAAAGGGTCTATATATTTTAAATAATAACCAAATGTTTAACAATGCAAATGCGGCAATATATTCATATCCGTTGTAGGTAAAACCTTGTAGAATATCGGTATACTGAGGATGAATTAATAAGATTCCTTTCCATAATAAAATTGAAATTCCAACACAAGCAACTAAAGAAATTGTAAAAGGCAAGAATCCTTTTAGTAATCCTTTTATGGTAATTCTATTTAATGCAATTCCAAAGAAAAGCAACACAAATAGTAATATAATTGCACCAATTAATAAAGGTAAAATCCAAGAAAATGGATAATGCAATAAAGATGTAAACGGAAAGTTTGTATACACGTGATCTGTAGTACCTTCTAGATTTGAAATATCAGAAAAAGAAAAATAATTTAATGTCGTCATTAAATAATCTGCTTGATGTAATAAAGTTTCTCTGTCTAATCTTTCGTAAGAATCTTGAGCGGTATGATAATCGAAATGATCTCCAATAAATGCAAAATTGAAACCGTTAATATTTCCGTTTTCTCTAAAAACAGTTAAATCTGTATCATTTGGCAGCATTTTGTATATGCTATACATTAATGAATTTGCTACCGGATAATTAGGTTTTGCTTTTATAAATTCAGTTAGTAATTTACTGTTTTTACCGCTGGTTTCCATCAACATATAACTTGGGCCACCACTTCCGCGTGCTTCAAAATTTAAAACCAAACCAATATTTTTAGCTAATGGATGTGCATCAACAAAAGCTTTTGCTCCTAAAAGCCCTATTTCTTCTGCATCAGTAATAACAATATGAATATCGTTTTTTGGTGTTTTATTTTTTGCTAGAAAAGCTCTAACACTTTCTAAAATAGTAACAACACCAGATCCCGCATCACTTGCACCTAATGAAGAATGTGGATTAGAATCGTAATGGGATAACAACACCAATGATTTTCCTTTCTTGCTGCCTTTAATGGTTGCAATAATATTTGCATTATTGGTTGCTGCTCTCCATTTATTATTGATTGCAACTTGATGTTGAATTTCTGGTTGCAATCCTAATTTTTTAAGTTCGTTTACAATATAATTCTGAATTTTTATATGATCTTCTGAACCTGTATAATGAGTAGTTTTAGAAATTTCTTTTAAATGAGCAAGTGCATTATTTATAGAAAACTCAGTTTCTGTTACTGTTTTATTTTCTGAATAAGAAGGAATCATATCAGCAAAACTCCAATAAATTACAGATATAATAATTAGAAAAGAAAGTATAGGAGCATATTTTTTCATTGGTATATTGGTTTTCATAAATGTACTAATTTTTACATAATCTATTCATTTTTAAAATGACGAAGCTTTTTTTAGTCTCTTTTTATCAATAAAAAATAGTCACTTTCTAAGCTTAAATAGCCTTGATCATAGACATAAAAATACACATTACCGGTTTTTGTCTTATATATTGAGGTAAAATAATTAAAGTCAAAACCTTTGTCAAATAATTTAGTTCTTGTCACTTTTGTTTTACCGATAGTATTTAATTCCAATAAAATTTTATAGTTTTTTCGTAATCGATTATTAGTGTTTCTAATTAAATTCTTACTTTCTTTATTTACCTTGTTATTATAGCTATTCCGGCAATAATCAGTACAGAATTTTTTATCGATTCTTCCAACTATCTTTTCACCACATTCCAAACATTGTTTTTTTTCCATTCCATTTTTATTTTGATGATTATAAAGATACTAAAAATCATTTACAAACGACTACAAACGTTTACATACGAAAGTAAATGCTTTTTAACCGAATAAAACTTGCAAGTCATCTCATCTTTGCCATGTCAAATTTATGCTGGACTTGATTCAGTAACGAATTGACAAAAATAATATAAACCTGCACTGAGCAAAGTCGAAGTGTTTAAAACCTTATCTTATGAGTACGTTAAGAAACAAAGTACAGTTAATTGGAAACTTAGGAAACAATCCAGAAATCATCACGTTAGAAAGTGGTAAAAAACTAGCAAAAATGTCTATTGCTACAAACGAAACTTACAAAAACGCACAAGGCGAAAAAGTTACAGACACACAATGGCACAATGTAGTTGCCTGGAATAAAACAGCAGAAATTATAGAAAAGTATTTACAAAAAGGTAGCGAAATTGCTATTGAAGGTAAATTAACTTCAAGAAGTTACGAAGACAAAGATGGAACGAAAAAATACATCACAGAAATTGTTTGTAACGAAATGTTGATGTTGGGAAGCAAGTAAAAATAAAAACTTGTTATGAAATGAAAAGAGCACTTTTTTGGTGCTCTTTTTTCTTTTCAAGAATTTTCTTGTTTTATAAAAATAAAATTAGATATTTGTCAAATCAATATGAACACACAAATTATTAATATCATTTCAATTATTATTGCTATTCAAAAGCAACGATAGGAAGTGTATATATAATTTTTAAAATATTATAAAAGCCTTCCAATTATTGGAAGGCTTTTTTTTATTCAAAAATTTAAAATGAATTTTTTAAAGAACATAATTATTGTAGTCATTATTAGCTCACCGCCGAGTTGATACAGATAGTGATTGCTAAAAAAGCAAAAGCCTGTATCGATTGATACAGGTTTTTTTTATGAATTAATTGTATTGAAAACCATAAAACAAATACTATAAAGATTTGAAAACAAGACAATTAAAAGGGAAAATAAAGAAATGAGTATAAGCGAATTTAAAAGATTGAAAGAGAAAAATAAAAGTCAAACATCTAACTTCGAATTCTTTAAAAAACAAAATAAACAGAAATGAAACTCAATAAGCATAGTAGCCGATTAACACAAGACGAATCTCAGCCAGCATCTCAAGCCATGTTGTATGCAGTGGGTTTTACAGATGAAGATATGAGTAAAGCCCAAGTTGGAATTGCAAGTACAGGTTATGACGGAAATCCGTGTAATATGCATTTAAATAATTTGGCCTCAGAAGTTAAAATTGAATGTAATATCGCTGGTTTAGTTGGCTTAGGATTTAATACTATTGGTGTTTCTGACGGAATTTCCATGGGAACTTCTGGCATGAATTACTCCTTAGTTTCTAGAGATATTATTGCAGATTCTATCGAAACGGTTATAAATGCTCAAAGTTATGATGCGTTGATTTCTGTGGTTGGTTGCGATAAAAATATGCCAGGGGCTGTTATTGCTATGCTGCGTTTAAATCGCCCATCTATTATGATGTATGGAGGAACAACCGCTTCTGGAAAATACAAAGGGAAAAAACTAAATATTGTTTCTGCTTTTGAAGCACTCGGGCAAAAAATAGCTGGAGAAATTGACGAAAAAGAATACAAAGAAATCATTAAAAGAGCAATTCCAGGAGCTGGAGCTTGTGGCGGAATGTACACCGCAAATACGATGGCCTCAGCAATAGAATGTATGGGTTTTGCATTGCCTTATAACTCGTCAATTCCTGCTGAAAACCCAAATAAATTAACAGAAAGTGAAAGAACAGCTTTGGCTATTAAAAACCTATTGGAATTAGATTTAAAACCATTGGATATCATTTCTAAAAAATCAATAGAAAACGCTATTGCATTGGTTAATGCTCTTGGAGGGTCTACTAATGCAGTATTGCACTTTTTAGCGATTGCGCATGCAGCAGATATTGAATTTACGTTAGAAGATTTTCAAAAAGTAAGTGATAGAACACCATTAATAGCAGATTTAAAACCTAGTGGAAAATACTTAATGGAAGACGTTCACGGCGTTGGAGGAACTCCAGCTGTGATGAAATACTTATTAGACAATGGGTATTTATATGGTGATTGTATGACCGTTACAGGAAAAACCTTAGCAGAAAATTTAGCGGATGTTGAAGCACTAACATTTGAAGGTGATCAAGATGTAATTTATCCAAAAGACAAGGCCTTAAAAACTTCAGGAAATATTCAAATAATCTACGGAAACCTTGCCCCTGAAGGAGCAGTAGCAAAAATTAGTGGAAATGAAGGATTGCTTTTTGAAGGAAAAGCAGTGGTTTATGATGGAGAACAAGCGGCAAATACAGGAATTTCTAACGGAGAAGTTAATAGAGGTGATGTAGTTGTAATTCGGTATGTAGGACCAAAAGGAGGGCCAGGAATGCCAGAAATGTTAAAGCCAACTTCGTTAATTATGGGAGCAGGTTTAGGGAAATCTGTGGCGTTAATTACTGATGGGCGTTTTTCTGGAGGAACTCACGGATTTGTGGTTGGGCATATTACACCAGAAGCACAATCTGGAGGAACAATTTCCATATTAAGAACAGGTGATACCATTAAAATTAGTGCAGAAGACAACACCATTAATGTATTGCTTTCTCAAGAAGAAATTGATGAGCGGAAATCAAAATGGATTGCTCCAGCTCTAAAACACACAAAGGGAATATTATACAAATACGCAAAAACGGTTGCATCAGCGTCAAAAGGATGTATAACTGATGCATAATAAAAACAAAAAAATGGAAACGCAAACCATAAAAAACAAAAAAACAGCAACAAAAGTTACCGAAATAATTTCTGGTAGCGAGGCGGTAGTAAGGTGCTTAATTGCAGAAGATGTAAAAATAATTTATGGATATCCTGGAGGCGCAATTATGCCAGTGTATGATGAATTATACAAATATCGAGATAAAATTCACCATGTTTTAACACGTCATGAGCAAGGAGCAACGCATTCTGCACAAGGTTTTGCAAGAATTTCCGGAAAGGTTGGTGTAGCAATTGCTACCTCTGGCCCAGGGGCTACCAACTTAATCACAGGTATTGCAGACGCACAAATAGATTCGACGCCATTGGTTTGTATTACGGGTCAAGTTCCTTCGCATTTATTAGGAAGTGATGCGTTTCAAGAAACGGATATTGTTGGTATTTCTACACCCGTTACAAAATGGAATTGTCAGGTTACAAGAGCAGTTGATATTCCAGCAGCTTTGGCAAAAGCATTTTATATTGCAAGAAGTGGAAGACCAGGTCCTGTTTTAGTAGATATTACAAAAGATGCTCAGTTTGAAGAATTTGATTTTTCATACGAAAAATGCACAAAAGTAAGAAGTTATTTACCTGTCCCAAAAACAGATATTGCTACGATTGAAGCTGCTGCAAAATTAATTAATGAAGCAAAAAAACCATTTATTATTTGGGGTCAAGGAATCATTTTAAGTGAAGCGGAACTACAGCTAAAAGCAGTTGTAGAAAAAGCAGGAATTCCTGCAGCATGGACAATTTTAGGAGCTTCTGCACTGCCAACTTCTCATCCATTAAATGTTGGTATGTTAGGAATGCATGGTAATTATGCGCCAAACAAATTAACGAATGAATGTGATGTGTTAATTGCAATCGGAATGCGTTTTGATGACCGAGTTACTGGAAGCTTAAGCACGTACGCAAAACAAGCAAAAGTAATTCACTTTGAAATTGATGCTGCAGAAGTAGATAAAAACGTAAAAACTGATGTTGCTGTTTTAGGCGATGCAAAAGCAAGTTTAGAATTATTGTTGCCATTATTAAATGAAAATTCACATCCAGAATGGCATCAGCAATTTAAAGATTTATATGCTATTGAATACGAAAAAGTAATTAAAGGCGATTTACACCCTACAAAAGAAGGATTAACAATGGGTGAGGTTATAAAAGAAATCAACATTCAAAGTAAAGGAGAAGCTGCTATTGTAACAGATGTTGGTCAGCATCAAATGATTGCTTGTAGATATGCAGAATTCAATAAAACAAAAAGTAATATTACTTCTGGTGGATTAGGAACTATGGGTTTTGGATTGCCAGCTGCAATTGGAGCTAAAATGGCTGCTCCAGAACGAGAAGTAGTTTCAATTTCTGGTGATGGAGGTTATCAAATGACGATTCAAGAATTAGGCACCATATTTCAGCAAAAAACAGCCGTAAAAATGGTAGTTTTAAATAACGAATTTTTAGGAATGGTACGTCAATGGCAACAACTATTTTTCGACAAAAGATATGCATCTACAGAAATGGTAAATCCTAATTTTGTTGCCATTGCAGAAGCGTATTATTTAAAAGCTAGAAAAGTCACAAAAAGAGAAGATTTAAAAGAAGCTGTTGCAGAAATGATGGCGAGTAAAGAAGCTTATTTTTTAGAGGTTGTCGTAGAGAAAGAAGGAAATGTATTTCCAATGATTCCTTCTGGAGCTAGTGTTTCAGAGATAAGATTAGAGTAAAAATGAAAGTCTGAAGTTTGAAGAAATATCACTTCGCGTGATTTTTTGAAAAATAAAAAAAATAGTATCGAGAAGTTTTATAAGTTAATATTAATAACATGAGTACAGAAAAACAATTATATACAGTATCAATTTATACTGAAAACAATATTGGATTGTTGAATAGAATTTCAGCTATTTTCCAAAGAAGACATATAAACATAGAGAGTTTAAATACTTCTTCGTCAGAAATTGAAGGCGTTTCTAAATTTACGATTGTTGTAAACATGACAGAAGTAAATATTAAGAAAATTATTGGTCAGATAGAAAAGCAAGTAGAGGTTATTAAAGCTTATTATCATAATGATGATGAAACAATTTATCAAGAATCTTGTATTTTTAAAATGAAGTCAGATTTACTTTTTGATGAGCGTCAAATTCAGAATATCATTAAAGAAAGTAATGCCAGAATTGTTACGGTAAATAAAGAATTTTTTGTGATTGAAAAATCAGGAAAAAAAGAAGAAATAGAACTATTATACAGAGAATTAAGGGGGTTTGGTATTATGCAATTTACCCGTTCAGGGCGTATTGCTGTTACCAAAGAAGAAATGAAAATATCAATATTGCTAGAAACATACAACAACTAAAAAAGATAAAAGAGTTTAGATTTTAGAAAAAAGAAAGGAAGTTCATATAGACCTCTTTCTTTTCTATTTTATGCACTCCAATCAACAAACAAAAACAATAAAAATGAAAAATTACTTTAACACGCTATCATTAAGAGATCAATTAACAGAATTAGGAAAATGTAGATTCATGGAATCTTCAGAATTTGAAAATGGCGTAGCAGTATTAAAAGGCAAAAAAATTGTAATTGTAGGTTGTGGAGCTCAAGGATTAAACCAAGGTTTAAATATGAGAGACTCTGGATTAGACATTTCGTACACATTACGTGAACAAGCAATTGCAGAAAAAAGACAGTCGTTTTTAAATGCAAGTGAAAATGGATTTACTGTTGGAACGTATAAAGAGTTAATACCAACCGCCGATTTAGTTTTGAATTTAACACCAGATAAACAGCACACAAATGTGGTAAATACTATAATGCCTTTGATGAAAAAAGGAGCAACGTTATCGTATTCTCACGGGTTTAACATTGTTGAAGAAGGCATGCAAGTTCGTAAAGATTTAACGGTAATTATGGTAGCACCGAAATGTCCGGGATCTGAGGTTAGAGAAGAGTATAAAAGAGGATTTGGAGTGCCAACATTAATTGCTGTACATCCAGAAAATGATCCACAAGGAAAAGGATTGGCACAAGCAAAAGCATATGCTGTTGGAACAGGTGGACATAGAGCCGGAGTCTTACAATCATCTTTTGTGGCAGAAGTAAAATCTGATTTAATGGGAGAACAAACCATTTTATGTGGTGTGTTACAAACCGGAGCAATCTTATCTTTTGATAAAATGGTTGAAGAAGGAATTGAACCAGGATATGCTACGAAATTAATTCAGTACGGTTGGGAAACAATTACGGAAGCTTTAAAGCATGGTGGAATTACCAACATGATGGATCGTTTATCGAATCCAGCAAAATTGAAAGCTTTTGCTGTTTCTGAAGAATTAAAAAATATTATGCGTCCGTTGTTTCAAAAACATATGGATGATATTATGTCGGGTCATTTCTCTAAAACGATGATGGAAGATTGGGCAAATGATGATAAAAATTTATTGTCTTGGAGAGCAGCAACAGGAGAAACAGCTTTTGAAAAAACAACAGTTACAAACCAAGAAATTTCGGAACAAGAATATTTTGATCACGGAACATTATTAGTTGCTTTTGTAAGAGCAGGAGTTGAATTGGCTTTTGAAACGATGACTGAATCTGGAATTATTGCAGAATCGGCATATTACGAATCATTACATGAAACACCATTGATTGCAAACACAATTGCACGTAAAAAATTATACGAAATGAATCGTGTAATTTCTGATACTGCAGAATACGGATGTTACTTATTTGATCATGCATGTAAACCCTTATTAACTGATTTTATGAAAACCGTAAAAACAGATCTTATAGGGAAAGCATATAGATTAGGTAATGATGCAGACAATCAACAATTAATTGCTGTAAATAGTGCAATTAGAAATCACAAAGTAGAAAAGGTTGGGGCAGTTTTAAGAGCTTCAATGACGGCAATGAAACAAATCTAATAGTGTCAGTTCGAGTGAATTCATGAAGAACGAATAAGTTAGTATCGAGAACATATTGTTACAATGTCATTTCTACGAAGGCAGGAGTCCATAAAGCATTATGAAAAATAAAAAATGAACGCAACAACAACATATTATCCGAAATTAGAAGATATAGAAAGAGCTGTAACTACATTAAAAGATGTAGTTACAGTAACGCCTTTAACTCAAAATATTAATTATTCTAGAAAATTTGGAGCAACTATTTTGCTGAAAAGAGAAGATTTACAACAAGTCCGTTCGTATAAAATTCGTGGAGCTTATAATAAAATAAGCTCATTATCAGAAGAAGAATTAAAAAACGGAATTGTGTGTGCAAGCGCAGGAAATCACGCTCAAGGTGTTGCTTTTGCTTGCCATAAGTTAAAAATTTATGGAACTATTTTTATGCCTACACCAACTCCAAAACAAAAGTTGGAGCAAGTAGAAATGTTCGGAGGAGAATATGTGACGGTAAAATTAATAGGAGATACATTTGATGATGCTCAAAAACATGCGGCGTTAGAATGTGACATTCAAGGGAAAACTTTTGTACATCCTTTTAATGATGAAAAAATTATTGAAGGACAAGCTACCGTTGGGTTAGAAATATTAGAACAAGCTAATGAATCAATAGATTATGTTTTTGTGCCTGTTGGAGGTGGAGGTTTAGCTTCGGGTTTGTCCACAGTTTTTAAGATTTTGTCACCAAAAACAAAAATTATCGGAGTAGAACCAGAAGGAGCTCCATCAATGAAAACTGCTTTTGAGCAGAACAGAAACGTGTACCTTCCTAAGATTGATAAATTTGTAGACGGCGCTGCTGTTCAGCAGGTTGGAGATATTACGTTCGAGATATGTAAACAAAACTTAGATCAAATGATCACGGTTCCTGAAGGAAAAGTGTGTCAGACTATTTTAGATTTATACAACAAAGATGCTATTGTGGTAGAACCTGCGGGGGCTTTGACTATTTCTGCCTTGGATTATTTTGCTGATGAAATTAAAGGTAAAAATGTGGTTTGTCTTGTTAGTGGATCTAATAATGATATTACAAGAACTGCAGAAATTAAAGAAAGAGCGTTGTTGTATGAGGGATTAAAACATTATTTTATTATTCGTTTTCCACAAAGAGCAGGATCTTTAAAAGAATTTGTTGTAGAGGTTTTGGGTTCACAAGATGATATTACTCATTTTGAATATTCTAAAAAACACAATCGAGAAAACGGGCCAGCAATTGTTGGGGTAGAATTAAAAAACAAAAGCGATCTAAAACCTTTAATTCAAAGAATGAAAGAACGCAATTTCTATGGAGATTATTTAAACGATAAACCCGATTTATTTCAATATTTGATATAACTTGCATAAAATTTAATCAATTATTTCATTGAAAAATATTTTCACAAAGAGTACAATTCCAAAGAAATACAACATTCAAAAGCCATACAGCCAAAATACGTATTTGGTAAATGGCCATTTAAAAGAATGGAAAGGAGCAACAACATCTGTTTTTTCTCCAATTTATCAAGAAAACAAGGAAGGTGAGTTACAACCAACTTTATTAGGAACAATTCCAAATCTTACTAAAAAAGAAGCATTAGAATCTTTAGAATCAGCTTGTGTCGCTTATGACAAAGGAAGAGGAGAATGGCCAACAATGAAAGTTGAAGAAAGAATTTCTTGTATTGAAAATTTTACCAAAATGATGTTGGAAACTAGAGACGAAGTAGTCAACTGGTTGATGTGGGAAATTGGAAAACCTTATGAAGAATCGTGTAATGAATTTGACCGAACAATAGAATATATTGAAGATACTATTTCGAATTTAAGAGAAATGGATCAAAAACATTCTGAGATTAAAAATCATAGCGGAATTTTAGCACAAGTTCGTAGAGCTCCGTTAGGTGTTGTTTTGTGTTTAAGCCCATATAATTATCCCTTGAACGAAACTTTTTGTTTGTTAATTCCGGCTTTAATTATGGGGAATACGACCATTTTTAAACCGGCAAAACACGGAATTTTATTAATATCACCACTATTAAAAGCATTTCAAACTTGTTTTCCAGAAGGCGTTGTAAACATTATTTATGGAAGTGGAAGAACATTGGCGACACCTATTCTAAAATCTGGAAAAGTTGATGTGTTGGCTTTGATTGGAAACAGCAAATCGGCAAATATTCTACAAGAATATCATCCAAAGAAAAACAGATTGCGTCTGGTTTTAGGATTGGAAGCTAAAAATCCAGGTATTATAATGCCAGATTGCGATTTAGATTTGGCGGTAAAAGAGTGCGTGTTGGGGTCGTTGGCTTTTAATGGTCAACGTTGTACAGCGTTGAAAATATTGTTTGTTCATGAAGATATTGTTGAAGAATTCAATCAAAAATTTGTTGAAGAAGTACAAAAATTAAACTGCGGTTTGCCTTGGGAAGAAAATGTAAATATCACTCCATTGCCAGAACCAAACAAACCAATGTATATTCAAGAATTAATTGATGACGCGCTTTCTAAAGGAGCAAATATTTTGAATGAAAATGGTGGAGAAACCACATTGAGTTTTGTAAATCCAGCAGTTTTATATCCAGTAAATGAAAAGATGAAAGTATACGAAGAAGAGCAATTTGGACCTATTATTCCAATTCTTTCTTTTAAAAATATAGAAGAACCTTTAGAATATATTTCAAATTCTAATTATGGACAACAAGTAAGTTTATTTAGTAATAACCCGAATTCATTGGCGCCATTAATTGATTCGCTAGTTAATCAGGTTTGTAGAGTAAATATCAATACAAAATGTCAACGTGGTCCAGATGTGTTGCCTTTTGTTGGTAGAAAAGATTCTGCCGTAAGTACATTAAGTGTTTATGACGCGTTGCGTACTTTTTCTATAAGAACCATGGTTGCTTTTAGAAGTACAGCAATGAATACTCAGATTTTAAATGACTTATTAAAAAGTGAAAAATCAAATTTTATAAATCGTTGATTTTTAAATTCTTCTTTACGTTTTTAGTATTAAATTTATAACAATTCGTTCTAATTTGTCGAATTTTAACAAAAAGCATCATAAAGAGAAAATCAATTGATTTTATATTAATAAATAGTTGTAAATTTACCTTATGAATCTATTAAAAAATAAAATACGTAATACTGTTCCCAGTATGTTTGTTCGTTTACGCCGTCGCAGCTAAAAGCCAACAGAAGAATCTATATACGTAAATTTTTATTTTTTTATTCCTTGTACAATCTCAATTTCATATCAATTTTACCTGTAGTTATTCCTTCAAATAGCCCCGCAGTTGTACGCCCTATTTTCCGAAGTCGTCGCCCCTTGGGTGTTCGCTAATTATTGAACTTAGGTGCGTCCGGTTCTTTTTTAAAAACAAGCATAAATCTTCACTAAACAACTTAAAATAAAGAACAATGGAAATTGTTATTGCTGATAAATCACATAGTATATACGCAGAAATCATCTGTGATACTATTGCAGATTCTGCCAATGTTAGAGGCACTGGAATTGCAAAACGTACTCCTGAATATATCATCACTAAAATGGAAAATGGTAATGCCGTAATCGCTTTAGACGGTGATAAATTTGTTGGATTTTGCTATATAGAATCTTGGGGACATGGAAAATTTGTTGCCAATTCTGGATTGATAGTTCATCCAGACTTTAGAAAACAAGGACTGGCAAAAAAAATAAAAGCAATCGTATTTGAACATTCAAGAACCAAGTTTCCAACAGCGAAAGTATTTTCAATAACTACAGGATTAGCTGTAATGAAATTGAATACCGATTTAGGATACAAGCCTGTTACTTTTTCTGAATTGACAGATGATCAGTCATTTTGGAATGGATGTCAAACCTGTAAAAACTACGATGTTTTACAAAGAACAAAACAACAGATGTGTTTATGTACCGGAATGTTATATGATCCATCATCAAAAGAAAACAACAATAAAGTGAAAATTAAAGAAAATGTTTTTCAGAGATTGAAAAGAATTAAGGAAAGCATGTACTTAAAAAAAGATAAAAAATGAAAAAATTAGTCATTGCATATAGTGGAGGTTTAGACACTTCGTACTGTGCCATTAGTTTATCAAAAGCAGGACACGAAGTACATGCTGTTAGTGTAAATACAGGAGGATTTACAAGTGAAGAGATACAAGACATCGAAAAAAACGCCTATAAAATGGGAGTTTCAACGTATAAAAATATTGATGCTGTAGCTACTTTTTATCAAAAAGTGGTCAAGTATTTAATCTTTGGAAATGTGTTAAAAAACAACACGTATCCTTTATCAGTAAGTGCAGAAAGAATTATTCAAGCAATAGAAATTGCAAATTATGCGAAAAGTATTGATGCAGAATATATTGCGCATGGAAGTACAGGAGCGGGAAATGATCAAGTAAGATTTGATATGATTTTTCAAACCATTGTGCCAGAAATTGAGATTATCACACCCATTAGAGATCAGCAAATTTCTAGGCAAGAAGAAATACAATATTTAAAAGATAACGGAATTGATTTGTCTTGGGAAAAGGCAAAATACTCGGTAAATAAAGGATTGTGGGGAACAAGTGTTGGTGGTGAAGAAACATTGACTTCTAACAAAGCATTGCCAGAAAAGGCATATCCATCGCAACTAGAAAAAACGGGAGAAGAGGCCGTGAAGCTTACTTTTAAAAATGGAGAATTTGTAGCATTGAATTATATCATTGATTCGCCAGAAAACAACATTCAGAAGTTAAATGAATTGGCTTCTAAATATGCAATCGGAAGAGATATTCATGTTGGAGATACGATTGTTGGGATAAAAGGACGAGTTGGTTTTGAAGCTGCTGCTGCACTAATTACAATTAAAGCACATCATTTATTAGAAAAGCACACGCTTACAAAATGGCAATTACAACACAAAGAATATTTGTCTAGTTTTTATGGAATGCATTTACACGAAGGGCAATATTTAGACCCAGTAATGAGAGATATAGAAGCATTTTTAGAAAGCAGTCAAGAAAAAGTAACTGGCGATGTTTGTGTAACACTAAAACCGTATCATTTTCAATTAGATGGTATTGCTTCAAAGCACGATTTAATGAATGCAAAGTTTGGAAGTTATGGTGAAGAAAACAAAGCATGGACAGCAGATGATGCTAAAGGATTTATCAAGATTCTTGGCAATCAAAACAAAATATATCAACACGTAAATTCTTAAGGAGCATGATACAGGCAGGGATTATTGGAGGCACTGGTTATACAGCAGGAGAATTGATCAGGTTGTTGATACATCACACAAAAGTTGAAATCAATTTTGTTTTTAGTACTTCAAATGCTGGAAATAAAATTAGTAGTATTCACCAAGATTTGATTGGCTCTTTAGAGTTGAGTTTTACAGATGCAATCAATTCAAATGTAGATGTATTATTTTTGTGTTTAGGACATGGAAATTCGAAAATTTTTTTAGAAAATAACACTTTTTCTGATGCCACAAAAATCATCGATTTAGGAAACGATTTTAGATTAGAAAAAGAGCAATTTTTTCAAGAAAAACAATTTGTATATGGCTTGCCAGAATTGCAAAAAGAAGCAATCCAAAATGCAAAATACATTGCAAATCCAGGGTGTTTTGCTACAGCAATTCAGTTAGCATTATTGCCGTTAGCAAGCGCTAATTTATTGAATGATACTGTACATGTAAATGCCGTAACCGGTGCAACTGGAGCAGGAACATCATTGTCTGCAACAACTCATTTTACATGGAGAGATAATAATTTCTCACACTACAAACCTTTCACACATCAACATTTGGGAGAAATTAATCAGTCTGTAAAAAGTTTGCAAACCGATTTTGATACTGAAATTGTATTTATGCCAAATAGAGGTGATTTTTCTAGAGGGATTTTTACAACAGCATACACCAACTTTGAGGGAACATTAGAAGAAGCAAAAACACTCTATAAAACATTTTATAAAGACGCAAAATTTACGTTTGTTTCGGATAAAGAAATACACTTAAAGCAAGTTGTAAACACCAATAAATGTTTGCTTCATTTACACAAACATGAGAACAAATTATTGATAACAAGTGTTATTGATAATTTATTAAAAGGCGCTTCTGGACAAGCGGTGCAAAACATGAATTTGATGTTTGGGTTTGAAGAAACAGAAGGGATTCAATTAAAAGCAACGTATTTTTAAAAAGGCGCAAAGAGGCAACGGTTCAAAGACACAAAATAAAAATGAGTAACAAAGGTGGAAGGGGAAAAAAGCAAGAAAGTTTAAATTGAAAAAAACTTTGCAACGCTGCTACTTTAAGCCAATGAAACTTTAAAAAATAAAACATGAAAACAGCAATTATAGGGACAGGAAATTTAGGGAAGTCAATTGCAAAAGGTTTAATAACCACCAATGCAATTACATCCTTGTATTTAACAAAAAGAAATTTAGACACTATTCAAGAATTTGAAGGGTATAAAAATGTTTATTTAACATCTAATAATTCGGAAGCAATTCAGAATTCAGACATCATTATTTTGGCCGTTCAGCCAGCACATTTAGAGCAAATTTTAAATGAGATTAAACCATTATTAAAAGAGAATCACATCATCATTTCTACCATTACAGGGTTTTTAATTGATAAAATTGAAGGGATTATAGGAGCAGGTAATTTTATTGTGAGAGCAATGCCAAATACTGCAATAGCAGTTGGTAAATCGATGACTTGTTTGTGTGGAAATACAAAAGGATTGGAAAGAATAAAAGTCGCGGAAGCCATTTTTAATAGATTGGGAACTTCTATTGTAATTCCAGAATATCAAATGCAGGCAGCAACTGTAGTTTGCGCAAGCGGAATTGCTTTTTGGATGCGAATGATTAGAGCAACGACTCAAGCAGCCATTCAGTTAGGTTTTGATGCAGAAGTGGCACGAAAATTAGCGATGCATACCTGTGATGGCGCAGCGAATTTATTAATCAAAAACGGCAATCATCCAGAACAAGAAATAGATAAAGTAACCACTCCAAAAGGATGTACAATTGAAGGATTGAATGAAATGGAGCATCAAGGATTGAGTTCGTCTTTGATTCAAGGCATGGTTACATCGTACAATAAAATTAACACCATAAAAACAGAGCAAATATGAGTTTATTTAATGTATATCCGCTATTTGATATTACACCGGTAAAAGCAAAAGATGTTTTTGTGTATGATGAAAATGGCACCCAATATTTAGATTTATATGGAGGCCATGCTGTAATTTCTATTGGGCATTCGCATCCAACATATGTAAAAAATATTAGTGAGCAAGTTGCCAAATTAGGTTTTTATAGCAATTCGATTCAGAATCCGTTGCAGGTAAAATTGGCAACAGAATTAGTCAAACAATCCACCTGTAAAGACTATCAATTGTTTTTGTGTAATTCTGGCGCTGAAGCCAATGAAAATGCGTTGAAATTGGCTTCTTTTCATACAAATAAAAAGAAAGTAATTTCGTTTACAAACTCTTTTCATGGAAGAACATCTGCCGCTGTTGCAGCAACGGATAACACAAAAATTGTGGCTCCAATTAATGCGCAACAAGAGGTTGAATTCTTTGATTTAGGGGATTTAGAATCGGTAGAAAAAGCCTTGATAAAAGAAGATGTTTGCGCGGTGATAATTGAATGCATTCAAGGAGTTGGTGGATTGGATGAAAGCACCACCGAATTTTATAAAGGATTAGAAGCTTTATGTAGAAAATACAAGACTGTATTAATTGCTGATGAGGTACAGTCTGGTTTTGGAAGAACGGGAGATTTCTTTGCTTTTCAAAAGCACAAGATCACTCCAGATATTATTTCTATTGCCAAAGGAATGGGAAATGGTTTTCCGATTGGAGGAATTTTAATTCACCCAACAATTAAAGCTTCTTACGGTTTGTTAGGAACCACTTTTGGAGGCAATCATTTGGCTTGTGTTGCATGTTTAACGGTTTTAGAAGTCTTAGAGAAAGAAAACTTATTAGAAAATGCACGTATGATTTCAGAATACTTTATTGAAAAAGCAGCAGTTATTCCAGAAATTAAAAAGATAAAAGGAAGAGGGTTGATGCTGGGAATTGAATTTGATTTTCCGATTGCAGCGTTGCGGAAAGAGCTAATCTTTAAGCACCACATTTTTACAGGAAGTGCTAAAAATCCAAATTTATTAAGAATTCTTCCTCCATTAACAATCAAAAAAGAACACGTTGATCAGTTTTTTGATGCTTTAAAAAATGAATTGAGTAACGTCATTACGAACGTAGTGAAGTAATCTCATTAATAAGATTGCCACAGCAAATTTTAATTTGCTTCGCAATGACAATACAATTTATAATGAAAAAATATACAAGCATAAACGATATTGAAAACATTCCTGAAATCATTCAAGAAGCAATTCAATTAAAGAAAAATCCTTTTCAATTCGAGAAATTGGGACAACATAAAACTCTGGTAATGTTGTTTTTTAATTCGAGTTTAAGAACAAGATTGAGCACAGAAAAAGCAGCTAAAAACTTGGGAATGCAAGTAATGGCGTTGAATGTAAATGATGCTTGGAATTTGGAATTTGAAGATGGAACACTCATGAATTTAAATTCTTCTGAACACATAAAAGAAGCAGCACAGGTACTTTCTCAATATGCAGATATTATTGCGGTAAGGGCCTTCCCAACATTAAAGGATAAAGAAAAAGATGCCTCAGAATTTGTGTTGAATAGCTTTATAAAATATGCTTCAGTTCCTATTGTAAATATGGAAAGTTCTACGGCACATCCATTACAAGCCTTAACCGATGCAATTACTATTGAAGAGTTAAAAACGAAGTCAAAACCTAAAGTTGTATTGTCTTGGGCGCCACATCCAAAAGCATTGCCGCATGCAGTTGCTAACTCGTTTGTGAACATGATGTCTGAATTAGACGTTGATTTTTCTATTACGCATCCGAAAGGATATGAGTTGGATCCAGAGATTACAAAAGAGATTTCAATCAATCACAATCAAGAAGAAGCATTGAGAAATGCTGATTTTGTCTATGTGAAAAATTGGAGTAGCTATACAGATTACGGAAAGATTGTTTCTCAAGATCCGAATTGGATGCTAACAAAAGAAAAATTAGGCACGGCAAAATTCATGCATTGTTTGCCTGTAAGAAGAAATGTAGTTGTAGAAGACGCAGTATTAGATAGTGAGAATTCTGTGGTAATTCATGAAGCGAATAATAGAACTTATGCGGCTCAAATTGTGTTGAAGAAAATAATAGAAAACTTGTAATCGTCATTGCGAATGAGGTACGATTGAAGCAATCTTTCAATTATAAGATTACTTCGTCATAAATTCCTCGTAATGAAAAATAAAAAGAAAAATGGAAACATTAAAAATCATAAAAATTGGCGGAAATATAATTGACGATGCAACATCGCTAGAGAATTTTTTAGTTGCGTTTTCTAAAATTGAAGGACCAAAAGTATTGGTGCATGGTGGCGGTAAGTTAGCAACAAAACTAGCACAACAAATGAATGTGAAAGTTGAAATGGTAGACGGAAGAAGAAAGACCAATGCAGAAACGTTGGACATAATTACCATGGTGTATGCTGGTAAAATTAACAAAAGGATTGTAGCTTCTTTACAACAAAAATCATGTAATTCAATCGGTTTTACAGGTGCTGATGGCAATACGATTCTTTCAGTAAAAAGACCAGTCAAAGAAATAGATTATGGTTTTGTAGGAGATGTTGTTTATGTAAACACATCAGTTCTTGAGACGTTACTAAGCGCACATGTTACACCCGTTTTTTGTGCCATTACCCATGATAATAAAGGACAATTATTAAACACCAATGCAGATACGATTGCTTCTGAGTTGGCGATAGGTTTTGCAAAGAAGTATCAAACAGAATTGTATTACTGTTTTGAAAAAAAAGGTGTTTTGTTAGATGTACATAATGATGATTCTGTAATAGAAAACATCAATAAAGAGAAGTATCAAGAGTTGTTAGAGAAAAAAATAATTGCAGACGGAATATTACCAAAACTGAATAATTGCTTTCATGCAATTGATCAAAAAGTACATAAAGTTTGCATCGGAAAATCAGAAATGCTGTACAACCAGAATTCGAAATTCACAACCATACACGCGTAATGAAAATACAAAAAGAACTAACGCTTGAAGCGATTGAATTACTAAAGGAATTAATAGAAACGCAATCCTTTTCATCAGAAGAAGATCAAACAGCGGCGCTTCTAGAGAATTGGTTTATCAGTAATAAGATTCCTTTTAAAAGAAATGTACACAATGTTTGGGCTGTCAATAGATATTTTGACGAAAGCAAACCAACATTGCTATTAAATTCACATCATGATACTGTAAAACCTAATAATGGATACACAAAAGATCCTTTTAAGGCAATTGTAGAAGACGGAAAATTATATGGTTTAGGATCTAATGATGCAGGTGGATGTTTGGTTTCGTTATTGGTAACGTTTGCACATTTTTATCAACAAAAAGACTTGAAATACAATTTAGTGATGGTCGCTTCTGCAGAAGAAGAAAGCAGTGGAGATAACGGATTGAATAGTATGTTATCTGTTATTCCGAAAATTGATGTTGCTATTGTAGGCGAACCCACTTTAATGCAATTGGCTGTTGCAGAAAAAGGGTTGGTTGTTTTTGATGCTGAAGTAAAAGGAACTCCGAGTCACGCTGCGCATCCAAACAAAAACAATGCTATTTACAATACCATTAATGTGCTGAAATGGTTTGAAGAGTATCAGTTTGAGAAGTCTTCTGAAGCTCTTGGAGATGTCAAAATGACGGTTACGCAAATCAATGCAGGAAAGCAGCACAATGCGATTCCGGCAGAAGTTAAATTGGTGATTGATGTTCGAGTGAATGATGCGTATTCGAATCAAGAAATTGTTGCGATTCTACAAAAAGAAGCACCTTGTGATTCCATTATTCCACGTGGAATAAAATTGAATTCTTCATCGATTCCTGTTGCGCACGAATTGGTAAAAGCAGGAATTGCATTAGGAAGAAAAACCTATGGATCACCAACTTTATCAGATCAAGCTTGTTTGAGTTGCCCATCCTTAAAATTAGGGCCTGGAGATAGCACACGTTCTCATACAGCAGATGAATTTATTTACATCCATGAAATTGAAGAAGGAATTCAATTATATATAGAACTGTTAAAAAAAGTAGTATAAATAAGAAAGAATCAAGAGACAAGAATCAAGATAGACAACGCCAGTCTTTTTTTTAAAAGCGCAGCGATCTAAAAATTCTGTCATTCCTGCGGAAGCAGGAATCTATAAAATATAAGTTAGAAAGAATAAGATTCCTGCTTCCGCAGGAATGACAAAAACAAAAATTATGAAACTTTGGGATAAAGGATTAACAATAGACAAAAAAATAGAGCAATTTACTGTTGGAAATGATAGAGAGATTGACATGCATATTGCAAAATATGATGTACAAGCTTCCATAGCGCATGCCAGAATGTTGCATAAAATTGAGATTATAAACTCAGGTGAATTAGAGCAATTGGAAGAAGGATTGGAAGAATTGCAACATCAAATTGAAAACAACACGTTTGTAATCGAAGAGAGTTTTGAAGATGTACATTCTAAAATAGAGTTCGAGCTAACTAAGAAATACGGAGATGTTGGAAAGAAAATTCACACTGCACGTTCTAGAAACGATCAGGTTTTAGTAGCGTTACATTTGTATTACAAGCAAAACATATCAGATGTAATTTGGCAAACAAACACCTTGTTTGAAACCTTATTGGACTTGTCAGAAACGTATAAAGAAAAATTATTACCAGGATATACACATTTACAAGTAGCAATGCCATCTTCTTTTGGATTGTGGTTTTCTGCCTATGCAGAAGTATTGATTGACGATGTATATTTGTTAGAAGCAGCCTTTAAAGTTGTAGATCAAAACCCATTAGGTTCTGCTGCAGGTTACGGAAGTTCTTTTCCGGTAGATAGAGATTTTACAACGCAAGAATTGAACTTTTCTGTCTTAAAATACAATGTTGTAGCTGCGCAAATGAGTAGAGGAAAAAGCGAACGAACAATTGCTGCTGCTTTGGGCGGATTGTGTAATACGTTGGCGCGTTTTTCTATGGATATCTGTTTGTATATGAGTCAGAACTTTAGTTTTATTTCTTTCCCAGATGAGTTAACTACCGGAAGTAGTATTATGCCGCATAAAAAAAACCCAGATGTATTTGAGTTGATTAGAGGAAAATGTAATAAAATACAAGCATTGCAAACAGAAATGATATTAATCACTAACAATTTGCCAAGTGGTTATCATAGAGATTTTCAGTTGCTAAAAGAAAATATGATTGCTGCTTTTGAAGAGGTGAAAAACATTTTAGAGATTTTCGATTTTTCGATTAAGCAAATTATCGTCAAAGAAGTAAATCCCAATGATGAGAAATACAAATTTTTATTTACGGTTGATAATATGAATACGTTGGTAGAAAATGGGATGACGTATAGAGATGCGTATAGAGATATTGGAGCTAAAGTTGAAAACGGAACCTATGAACCAGACACTTCAAAAAAGCATACACATGTTGGAAGTATTCACAATTTAAGTTTGGATAAAATTCGAGATAAATTTCCGAAGTAAAGAAAAAAAAAGAGTGTGATTTATTAAATACCACACTCTTTTAGATCAAATAAATATAAAAATTGGACTATATAATAGTGCTTTGTCCCATGTAAATATTTTTAAAATTCATATTACTATCGGCTTGATTTTCGATATAATCGGCAATAAAATCTCCAACTTTAGATGTTGATGCAGAAAATGAATGTTTTCCTTTAATATCTTCTGTGGTAATCCCCAACACCAACGATTTTTCTACCGCTCTTTCAATCGAATTTGCTTCTTTAAACAATCCCAAATGTTTTAAGAGCATTGCCGCAGATAAAATGGAGGCTAACGGATTTGCAATATCTTTACCAGCAGCTTGTGGAAACGAACCATGAATTGGTTCAAATAATGCGTTTTTATTTCCTACCGATGCAGAAGCTAATAACCCGATTGAACCACTAATAACACTTGCTTCATCACTTAAAATATCTCCAAATAAATTTTCAGTTAAAAGAACATCAAACTGTTTTGGATTTAAAATAAGTTGCATAGCTGCATTATCTACAAACAAAAAATCTAAAGAAACATCTGGATACTGACTTGCCAAAGAAATCACTGTTTTTCTCCACAATCTTGAGGTTTCCAACACATTTGCTTTGTCAACCAATGTCAATTTTTTTCTACGAGTTTGTGCTTCTTTAAAAGCTAAATGTGCAATACGTTCTATTTCCATCACAGAATACGAACAACCATCAAACGCAATTTTTCCATCATCACTCAATTCTTTAACTCCGAAGTAAATCCCACCTGTTAATTCTCTGTAAATAGAAATGTCTGTTCCTTTAATGATTTCTCTTTTCAAAGGAGAATTGTCTATTAATTGATCATACGTTTTTACAGGTCTAACATTGCAAAACAACCCCAATTCTTTACGTAATTTTAGTAAACCTTGTTCTGGTCTTACTTTTGCACTTGGATCATTATCATACTTCGGATGACCAATCGCACCAAATAAAATGGCATCAGATTTTTTACAAATAGAGATGGTTTCATCTGGCAACGGATTTCCAGTTGCGTCAATTGCACACGCGCCCATTAAAGCTTCTTTGTATATAAACGTGTGATTATAAACATCTGCAACTGCATTCAATGCTTTTTTTGCTTGTGCAGTTACTTCAGGTCCAATCCCGTCTCCAGGAATTACGGCAATAGTGTATTTCATATATTTCTTATTTGGGCGTTACCCCAAGGGTCGCGCTTTTCGTTGTATCTTTTTATGTCATTGCGAAGAAAATTTTTCATTTTCTGTGGCAATCTCATTATTGAAAGAGATTACTTCGTTTCACTCGTAATGACGTTTTTATTCAGCATAAAAAGGATGTCACTTCAATGGCTAACGCACGTTTAAATTACCATTCGTTTTGAGCTTCAAAAGCTATTATTTTTTCTTTTTTGCTGATTAAATAATCAATGTCATCATACCCATTTATCATACAGGTTTTTTTGTAAGTATCAATTTCAAATGAAGCATTTCCAATTGCTGATTCTAACACTTGCTTTTCTAAATTAACGGTAACTTTTGATGTAGGGTTTTCTTGTAAATGAGTGATTAATTTTTTCAGAAAATCTTCTGAAACCTGAACAGGAAGCAATCCGTTATTTAGTGCATTTCCTTTAAAAATATCTGCAAAAAAACTACTTACAATTACATTAAATCCATAGCCAACTAAAGCCCAAGCAGCATGTTCTCTACTAGAACCACAGCCAAAATTGTTGCCAGCAACTAAAATACTTCCACTATAAATGGAGTTATTTAAAGGGAAATCTTCATTAATGCTTCCATCTTTTTGAAAACGCCAATCTCTAAATACATTATCTCCAAAACCTAATTTATCTATTGCTTTTAAAAAACGTGCTGGGATAATTTGATCGGTGTCAATATTCTCTGTCGCTAAGGGAATTGCTCTCGATGTTAATTTTGTAAATTTTTCCATTAGTTTAAGTGTTTAGTAATGTCAATAATTTTACCTTCTATTGCTGTTGCTGCGGCAACTAACGGACTTGCTAAAATAGTTCTAGCACCTTGTCCTTGTCGTCCTTCAAAATTTCTGTTAGATGTAGAAACACAATATTCGCCTTCCGGAATTTTATCATCATTCATAGCCAAACAAGCAGAGCAACCAGGTTGTCTTAGAGAAAAACCAGCTTTTTCAAAAATTGTTTGTAAACCCTCTTCTTCAATTTGTTTGGCAACTCTTTGCGACCCTGGAACTAACCAAGCATTTACATTTGCTGCTTTTTGTTTTCCTTTAACAAAGGCAGCTGCAACCCTAAAATCTTCGATTCTAGAATTTGTACAGCTACCTATGAAGACATAGTTTATTTTTTTGTCAATTAAAGATTCTCCTTTTTTGAAATTCATATATTCTAATGATTTTTCAAACGAATTGTCATTAAAACTTGGAATGTTTTCGGTGATTTTTATTCCCATACCAGGATTTGTTCCATAGGTAATCATCGGTTCAATATCGTCAGCATCTAACGAATACTCTTTATCAAAAACAGCATCATTATCGGATGGTAATGTTTTCCAATACGCAACTTTTTTATCAAATTCGCTACCTTTCGGAGCAAATTCTTTTCCTTTTACATATTCAAAAGTTGTTTGATCTGGAGCAATCATTCCGCCTCTTGCACCCATTTCAATACTCATATTACAAACAGTCATTCTTCCTTCCATAGACATCTCTTCAAACACATTTCCTGCATATTCACAGAAATATCCTGTTCCAGAATTGGTTCCAAGCTTCGCAATGATGTATAAAATAACATCCTTTGGTAAAACGCCTTTTTTTAACTTTCCGTTTACCGAAACACGTAAGCTTTTTGGTTTTTGAAGCAATAAACATTGACTAGCAAAGACTTGTGCAACTTGACTCGTTCCAATTCCGAATGCTATTGTACCAAAAGCTCCATGAGTAGAAGTATGAGAATCTCCACAAACCATGGTCATTCCTGGTTGTGTAATTCCTAATTCTGGTGCAATTACATGTACAATTCCGTTATTTTTATGACCTAAATCGTATAGCGGAATGTTATTCTTTTTACAATTTTCAGATAACTGTTCTAATTGTTTTCTAGAAAGTTCATCTTTAATTGGTAGATGCTGATTTACCGTAGGTGTATTATGATCTGCAGTTGCCACAATTTTATCAGGTCTTGCAATAGGAATAGTACGTTTTTCTAATTCGTTAAAAGCTTGCGGACTTGTAACTTCGTGAATTAAATGTTGATCGATATATAATATTTGCGGACCATTTTCTATGGTATCTACCACATGAGCATCCCAAACTTTATCAAATAGTGTTTTTCTCATTAGGCAATTGCTATTTTAGAAAATCTATCAACATTTTTCATGATAATATGGATGTCGTTATCATGAATTTCTTTCTGTCTATCAGCAATTTGTATAAAGAAATCGTAAGCTTTGTCTAGCTGAATTTTAGTCAATTCATATCCAATTTTTTTTGCACGGTATGCCAACGCTGCTCTTCCGCTTCTTGCAGTTAATACAATAGCACTTTCTGTAATACCAACATCTTCAGGATTCATAATTTCATAGGTTTCTCTATTCTTTATAACTCCATCTTGATGAATTCCAGAGCTATGTGCAAATGCATTTGCACCAACAATAGCTTTGTTTGGTTGCACAGGCATTCCCATTTTTTCTCGAACCATTAAGCTTGTGTCGTATAATAACTTTGTATTGATATCTGTATGTAAATTCAAATGTGGATGTTGTTTTAAAATCATTACAACTTCTTCTAAAGCTGTATTTCCTGCACGTTCTCCAATTCCATTTATGGTACATTCAATTTGACGCGCACCATTAATTACACCAGCAATTGAGTTTGCAGTTGCCATTCCTAAATCGTTATGACAATGACAAGAAAGAATTACATGTTCAATTCCTTTTACATTTTCGCGCAAGTATTTCATTTTTGCTCCGTATTCTTCTGGCAAACAATACCCAGTTGTGTCAGGTATATTTAATACAGTTGCACCCGCTTTAATGACCTCTTCACAAACCTTGGCTAAAAATTTGTTATTGGTTCTTCCTGCATCTTCAGCATAAAACTCCACATCATTTACAAAAGATTTTGCATACGAAACAGCACCAATCGCACGCTCTATTACTTTTTCTCTTGTTGCGTTAAATTTGAATTTAATATGGGAATCACTTGTCCCAATTCCTGTGTGAATTCTAGGTTTTTTTGCGTATTTCAATGCTTCGGCGGCAACTTTAATATCATTCTCAACCGCTCTTGTTAATGCGCAAACAGTAGCATTTTTTATAATTTTAGCAATTTCTGAAACCGAATTAAAATCTCCAGGACTAGAAACAGGAAAACCAGCTTCTATGGTATTAACGCCTAAAAAATCTAATCGCTCAGCAATCACCAATTTTTGTTCGGTATCTAATTTACAACCAGGAACTTGTTCGCCATCTCTAAGGGTTGTATCAAAAATTTGAACTTTATTATCTTGCATGTGCTCTTCTTAATTTTTTTATCTAATTCAAATTTATATATTGGCTTTCGTAAATAAGGATATTTTAATTCTTATTTTACGATGCTTAACTTTGCTATTTATAATATAAAATTCTGATAATCAGAATACTATGGGAAAATCATTTACATTATCCAATAATCAAGGTGATGCATTATTTGTGTTGATAAAATCGTTGTCTAAATCAGAAAAAAGACAATTCAATTTATATGTTGGTCGATTAGACGGAAATACGGATGCTAAATTTTTCTCATTATTTAAGTTTTTAGAAAAATTAATAAACTATGATGAACGGAAAATTCTTGAAAGCGGAATTGTAACCAAACAACAATTATCGAATTTAAAAGCACATTTATATCGTCAGATATTAATTAGTTTACGCTTAAATCCATCAAATCAAAATATTAGAATTCAGATTAGAGAGCAATTAGATTTTGCTACAGTTTTATATCAAAAAGGATTGTATAAACAGAGTTTAAAATTGTTAGAAAAAGCCAAATCTATGGCAATTGAAAACGAAGAAAAAAACATTGCTTATGAAATTGTTGAACTAGAAAAAGTAATTGAAACACAGTACATTACAAGAAGCATAAGCACAAGAGCTGATGAGCTTTCTGAACAAGCAAAAGAGCTAAGTCAGCAAAATGTAATTACAAGTAAATTATCTAATTTATCGCTTCAATTATATAGTATTTTATTAAAAACTGGACCCGCAAGAAATGATGAAGAATTTGAAAAAATAACATTGTATTTTAATGCTCGGATGCCAGAATTTGAAATTAATACATTGGGATTTAGAGAAAAATTATGGTTGTATAAAGCATACGTTTGGAAAAGTTTTTTACTACAAGATTTTTTAATGTGTTACAAATACGCACATAAATGGATGCAATTATTTAAAGGAAATCCGAAAGTAATTTCTTTGCATCCAGTGTTTTATTTAAAAGGGAAAAACTATTTATTAGAATCACTTTTTTTCCTTAAACATTACTCGAAGTTTAAAGAGGAGCTTAATTTTTTTAAAGAAGAAATTAAGAATCAACAAATTCCATTAAACAGTAATACAGAATTGTTGATTTTTCAATATTATACCGCCAATCAATTGCATTTACATTTCTTAGAAGGCACTTTTAAAGAGGGTGAATATTTGGTGAGAGAAATTGAGCAAAAAATCAAAAAATACAAATCTAGATTAGACGATCATCATATTGTAGTTTTATATTATAAGATTGCTTGTTTGTATTTTGGAATGGGAGAAAACAGAAAATGTATCATGTTTCTAACGAAGATTATAGATTCTAAAAATTTACAAGCTGCTGAAGATTTACAATGTTTTGCAAGAGTTTTAAACCTTATTGCACATTACGAATGCGGAATGGATTATCACTTAGAAAGACAATTTAAAGATACCTATAAATTTTTGTTGAAGATGCAAAATTTACAAGCAGTTCAAAAAGAATTTATTGTATCAATTAAAGCCTTAAGTGATGTGTATCCACATCAAATAAAAAGTGAATTCAAAAAAATTCATGCTAGATTACAAAAATTCGAAAATCATCCGTACGAAAAACGCGCTTTTCTGTATTTAGATATTTTATCTTGGTTAGAAAGTAAAATAGAAAACAAAACTATTGGAGAAGTAATACGAAAAAAAGCAACAACGTTAAGTCGTTAACTTACGTGTCCGCCATTTTTAATTTCTTCAGAAGGTTGTACAAATGCTAATTTCCCATCTGTTGTATCCGTCATTAAAATCATTCCTTGACTTTCTACACCACGCAAAGTTCTTGGAGCTAAATTGCACAAAACCGTTACTTGTTGTCCAACAATATCTTCCGGATTAAAACTTTCTGCAATACCAGAAACAATAGTTCTAACATCGATTCCAATATCAACTTTTAGTTGTAGTAATTTTTTAGTTTTTGGCACTTTTATTGCTTCTAATATGGTTCCAACTCTAATATCTAACTTGGTAAAGTCTTCAAATTCAATAGTTTCTTTTTGAGGTTCAACCGTTTTTGTAGCGTTTAGGTTAGCCGTTTTTGTAGTCAATAATTTATCTAATTGAGCAGTGATTTCTTGGTCTTCAATTTTAGCAAATAACAATTCGCCTTTATTAATTTGATGATTTTCGGCAAGTAATACATCTTTTTCTGAAACATCTTTCCAACTTAAACCGTCATTGTGAATCGCACTTTCTTTGCGTGATGTGGCAATATTTTCATTTGGTGAGATAGCTCTTTTATTACTCTCATCGTTATGACGAATATTTAAAATTCCTTTAAGTTTATTAGAAGTAAACGGTAAAAAAGGTTCACATAAAATGGCTAAACCAGCAGCAATTTGCAAAGCAACATTCATAATAGTTTTTACACGTTCTTCATCTGCTTTGATAACTTTCCATGGTTCTTCATCAGCCAAATATTTATTACCTAAACGTGCTAAATTTAGTAGTTCTTGAGAAGCTTCTCTAAAACGATACCGTTCAATTGATCTAGAAATCACATTCGGAAAATCTTTCAAAGCAACCAATATTTCTTCATCAACCTCTAATAAATCCCCTGCAGGCGGCACCTGCCCATTGTAATATTTATTAGTTAAGACCACAACACGATTGATAAAATTACCAAAAATAGCAACCAATTCGTTGTTGTTTCTTGCCTGAAAATCTTTCCAAGTAAAATCGTTGTCTTTTGTTTCTGGAGCTGTTGCTGTTAATGCATAACGCAACACATCTTGTTTTTCTGGAAAATCAATTAAATATTCGTGTAACCAAACCGCCCAGTTTTTAGAAGTTGATAATTTGTTTCCTTCTAAATTTAAAAACTCGTTTGCAGGAACATTTTCTGGTAAAATGTAATCTCCATGCGCTTTTAACATCGCAGGAAAAATGATACAGTGAAAAACAATATTATCTTTTCCAATAAAATGAACTAATTTGGTTTCTTTATCTTTCCAATAAGGCTCCCAATTTGTGTTATTTTTCTCAGCCCATTCTTTGGTTGCAGAAATATATCCAATCGGTGCATCAAACCAAACATATAATACTTTCCCGTCTGCTTCTTTAATCGGAACAGGAATTCCCCAATCTAAATCACGTGTTACCGCTCTTGGGCGTAAACCATCATCAATCCAAGATTTTACTTGTCCTAATACGTTTGGCTTCCAATCATTTTTATGGCCAACTAAAATCCATTCTTTTAAAAAAGCTTCGTGTTTATCTAGCGGTAAAAACCAGTGTTTGGTTTCTTTTAAGCTAGGAATATTTCCAGTAATTGAAGATTTAGGGTTGATTAAATCGGTAGCATTATGACTTGTTCCACAGCTTTCACACTGATCCCCATAACTTTCTTCATTTCCACATTTTGGACAGGTTCCAACGATAAATCTGTCTGCTAAATATTGATTTGCCTCTGCATCGTACAATTGCTCTGTAACTTCTTCAATAAACTCGCCATCTTTATACAATTTGGTAAAGAAATCAGACGCTGTTTTATGATGAATTTTTGCTGATGTTCTTGAATAATTATCAAATGAAATTCCGAAATCAGCAAACGAAGTTTTAATAATTTTATGGTATTTATCAACGACTTGCTGAGGAGTAATTCCTTCCTTTTTTGCTTTGATCGTAATAGGAACTCCATGTTCATCAGAACCACAAACAAAAACAACATCTTCACCTTTTAAACGTAAATAACGTGCATAAATATCTGCAGGAACATAAACACCAGCCAAATGCCCGATATGAACAGGGCCATTTGTGTAAGGTAAAGCAGCAGTAATTGTATATCTTTTCGGAGTATTCATTTCTATCTTATTGATTTGTTTAAAAATCGGTTTTGAACTGATTTTTGAAATGCAAAAGTACGGAAAAGCAACGAAAACTCATTTTTTTAAGACGGCAAAAATAGATACATTTACAAAAAGCATTTTTTATGAAAGTAACAAAACTCTTATTGATTGTATTATTCTCATTAGTTATTGCAAACCATCAAGCACAAGCACAAGAAAACAGAACTTCACATTTAATTACTCCGCCATATTTACAAATAGGAGATACGATTGCTATAGTTGCTACTGCAGGAATATTAACAGATCGAAAAGAAGTAATTGATAAGGCAAAAGAATTAGCAGAAAATTGGGGGTTACATGTTGTTTACGGAAAGCATTTGTTTGATACTGCTGGTCATTTTTCTGCAACAGATGAAGAAAGAGCAGAAGACTTTCAAAAAGCAATGGATAATCCGAACATAAAAGCTATTTGGGCTGGTCGTGGTGGCTATGGAACTGTTAGGATTTTAGACAGATTAGATTTCACAGAGTTTAAAAAAAATCCAAAATGGGTTATTGGATATTCTGATATTACGGCTTTACATTCTCATTTAAACACAATGGGTTACGAAACAATTCATGGAATGATGGGAACAAGTTTAGGGTATGATGTAGAAAAAATTGTAGAAACCGAAAGGTCATTTAAAAAATCAATCTTTGGAGAAAAATTAAGTTATAGTTTGGTTTCTGTAAAAGAGAATAGAGAAGGAACAGCAAAAGGGCAACTTATTGGCGGAAATCTCTCGCTTTTAGCTTCTATGTTGGGTTCTGAAAGTCAGATGAATGCTGATGGTAAAATTTTATTTATTGAAGAAGTTGAAGAATATAAATATAGCATAGATAGAATGTTACAAAGTTTAAAACGTGCTGGGTTTTTTAAAAATTGTAAAGGTATTATTGTTGGAGATATTTCTAATATAAAAATAAATACTACAGAATGGGGAAGCTCAATAGAGCAATTAATTTTAGATGTAATTGACGAATATGATTTTCCTGTTTTATTTAATTTTCCTGCTGGACATGAACCCGATAATAGATCGCTAATTTTTGGAAGAACTATTGAAATGAGCGTTACTAAAGAAGGAATTTCTACAGTAGTTTTTAATGAGTAAGAAATGGCTGAGCACAATGAACTTGGTAAAAAAGGAGAACAATTAGCAGTAGCATATTTACTGCAACACAACTACAAAATTATTGCTTGTAATTATCGATTTTTAAAAGCTGAAGTTGATATTATTGCCCAGAAAGAATCTGTTTTAGCTGCAATTGAGGTAAAAACTAGATCTTCTATAGATTTTGGAAATCCACAAGACTTTATCAATCCTAAAAAAATAAAATTATTAATTTATGCGATAGATAATTTTGTGCTAGAAAATAATTTAGATGTAGAAGTTCGATTTGATATTATTGCTATTGTAAAACAAAAAAACGCCTTTAAAATAGAGCATTTAAAAGACGCTTTTTTGCACTTTTAGTACTTATTCTAAGTACTTAATAATTTTTTGTAGCTCTTCTAGAGTTTCTGGTTTCGCAATAATTTTTTTGTTTTTATCTAACACAATATAAGTTGGTGTAGCATAAATTTGATACATTCTTGCAATTGGGTTTTCCCACTTTTTTAATCCTAAAACATGATGCCATCCTGTAAAATTTTGTTTCATTTTTCCCCATTCTAAATTATCGTTTTCCATTGCAAAAGCAATAATTTTTAAGTTTTCAATGTCTTTTGTAAACGTATATAATTGCGGAACTTCTCTTAAACAATGATCGCAACCAGTACTCCAAAAAACCAATACATAATTATTTGCTTCGTTAATTGTAGAAAGTTTGTACTCTGTTCCGTTTTCTTTCCAAGAAATTTCTGGAGCAATTCTGTCAATTGATACTGCTGTTTTTTCTAAATAATTGAGCGTAAACTCGGTGTTCTGAATATTTGCAGACAGCTTTTTATAGGAAGAATTTAATAAATAATCTGCAAAATCAATATTGCTTGCATTTATAAACTGCATAATTAAAAACTCAATAATATCTTTTTTAAATGTTTCGTTTTTTGCTTTTTCTAAAACGGTTTTTACTGCTTTATCGTGTAGTACTCTTTGTTTTATTGGATCTTCAGAATAGTTCATATAAAACACATACACTGTAATTTTATCAACCAAAAAAGTAGAATTATAGAGTGTTTGATTATTGAAATCAATTGTGTCAAAAAAGTGGCCATTGATAGATTTTAAATACTCTTGAGAATCTTTTGGAATCACAACACTATTATATCTGTTGGTAGCTTTTATAAAATCATACACCATTTTACCCTTAGCTTTTGCTAAGTATTGGTTTTGTAAATCTGTAATTTTTGCTAATTGTGTTTTGTATAAACTAGCTGTTTTAGCTTGCGGATTTTTTAAATAATCAATTTGTAACGAATCGGTTTTATATTGCTGTGTTGAAACAATATTGATGTACTCTTGGTGTAATTTATTCTCATTAGATATAGAAAAACGAATGGTTTCTTCTACTTTTTCTGGATTAAAAGCAAACGCAACGTTTTCTTTGTTAAATAAGAAATCTACAAAACCATTTCCTTCAGTTTTATAACTTACTCTATACGATCCAGATTTAGCATTTGCTGGTAGCTCAAAAGAAAATTTTCCGTTGGTGATTTTTTCACTTTTCACAAAAACCTGTCTTGCTCCTTCAATTTTATATAAAATAGCCCAAGTGTAATTTTCTGAAGGATTCATTTCTCCACTAATTTTATATTGTGCTTGTAAGCTAAACGAAACAAGGAAGAGGAGTAAAAATACTTTTTTCATTATATGTGATTTAATTTCTTGATAAATTTCAAGAAGTGTACCAAAATTACCATTTATAACTTAAAATAATTACATTGCTTTAAAATGATTAACATGAATTTCACAAATAAAGTTGTTTGGATAACGGGGGCATCATCAGGAATTGGAAAAGCATTGGTAATAGAATTCTCTAAATTAGATGCAAAACTGATTTTATCGGCAAGAAATGAAGAGAAATTAGTTGCAGTAAAAGAAGAATGTGAAAATTCAGAAATGATAAAAATTTTACGTTTAGACTTAGAAAATTATTCGAATTTCAATAATACGGTTAATGAAGCAATAAATTGGTTTGGACGAATTGATATTTTGGTAAATAATGGCGGAATTAGTCAACGCTCATTAGCAAGTGAAACTTCAATTGATGTAGATAAACCAATGATGGACATTAATTATTTAGGAACTGTTGCTTTAACAAAAGCAATATTACCTCATTTTATAGAAAATAAAAGCGGACAGTTTGTGGTTACTACAAGTATTGTTGGTAAAATTGGAACGCCATTACGTTCTAGTTATGCTGCTTCAAAACATGCATTGCATGGTTTTTTTGATAGTTTACGGGCAGAAAACCATAAAAACAATATAGCAGTTACGTTGGTTTGTCCAGGTTTTGTAAACACCAATATTTCTATAAATGCCTTAACTGGTGACGGAACAGCGCAAAATAAAATGGATATTGCTACACAAAACGGAATTGAACCAAACAGATTTGCAAAAATAATGGCAAAAGCAATATATGCTAAAAAAGAAGAAATTTATATTGCAGGAGCAAAGGAGAAATTAGGGGTGTATGCAAAAAGATTTTTCCCGAAATTACTCTCTGTAATGATTCGAAAATTGCCTGTTACTTAAAAAAAATCTAACCCTTCAAAATAAGCAACAATTGCTTCTTTCATCAATACAGATTGCTCGCCAGGTTTTAAATTAGGTAATTCTGTTTTTACGGTGTAATGTGGCCAACCATCTTCATCAAAAAAATCGAATTCATAATAGCCGTAAGGCTCTAAAAGCTTGCAAATAGCAATGTGCATTAAGTTTACTTTTTCGTCTTTCTTGAAATTTTGCTGCCCTTTCCCCAGTTCTTGTACACCTATTAAATAAATAATAGCATCAATATTTAAAGGATCTCCATCAGCAAATTGCGTTGATAAATTATCAACCAATAAATTCCATTTTTCTTTTAAAGAAATAATCTCTGTCATAAATTTTACATAAGCAACAAAGATACACACTATCTATATTGTTTTCGTTCTTTTTTAGTAAGTTAGCACAGATAAACAAAATAGTGTTGCATGAATGTTTTTGATATTGTAATAACGGTATTCCTTTTATTTGGATTTGTAAGAGGAATTATGAAAGGACTTTTTATTGAAGTTGCATCTTTAGTGGCATTAATTGGAGGTATTTGGGGTTCAATACATTTCTCATATTTTATTGGAGATTATCTAAAGGAGAGCGTTTCTTGGTCTGAAAAAAAAATCTCTTTGGTAGCATTTGCAATTACTTTTATTTTAATAATTGTGGTTGTTAGTTTGTTAGGAAAATTTCTAACAAAGCTGGCAGATTTGGCAGCTCTAGGTATGGTAAATAAAATTTTAGGGGGTATTTTTGGATTAGCAAAAATAGGACTGGTGTTAAGCATTGTTTTTGTCTTTTTCGATAGAATGAACTCAACAATTTCTTTTGTAGAAAAAGAAACATTAGAAGAATCAATCTTATACAAACCTGTAAAAAGTATTGCACCAACAATTTTTCCTTCAATTATAAAAGAAGATGTGATTGATGATATTATAAAAAAAGTAGAATAAAAAAGGCTTGCAATACTGAAATAAATTCAGCATAAATTGCAAGCCTTTTTTATTAAATACATTGTGTATTAATTAATCTAAATGATATATTTCTCTAATAGATTCTAAGATGGTATTAAAATCAATTTTTAAATCTATTAATTTTCCTGAATGAATATCAAAAACCCATCCATGAACTTTTAAGCCTCTTTCTCTAATAGCTTTTTGTACCGCTGCTGTTTTAATTAAATTAATACATTGTTCTTGTACATTTAGTTCTACAAGTTTATCGTATTTTTCATCTTCAGAGGTAATAGCGTTAAGTTCATCTCTATGAATTCTATAAACATCCCTAATATTACGTAACCATGGATTTAGAATTCCCATATCTTGAGATTGCATTGCAGCTTTAACACCGCCACAAGCATAATGGCCACAAACTACAATATGTTCTACTTTTAAATGGACTACTGCATATTCAACTACAGACATTACATTTAAGTCTGTGCCTGTAACCATATTAGCAATATTTCGATGCACAAAAACATCACCAGGGCCTAAACCCATTAAATCCTCTGCGGTAACTCTACTGTCAGAACAACCGATATATAGTAATTTTGGATCTTGCCCTTCACCCAACTCATCAAAGTAGTTAGAGTTGGTTGTCACTTTATCTTTAATCCATTTTTTATTATTTTCAAATACGTTTTTTAAATTCATGTTATTTAGTTTTTTTACTTTTTAATCCAGTTAGTACAATCTGTAAAAGATTTAAAAATTTCATCTTTTGCAATTAATTCAGGAATAATACCAATTCTTTCCATCATGTATTTTGGTTGTTGTAACAAGTTTACGAATAAAACTTGAATATTTTTCTTTCTCAGTTCTTGAAGCACATCTTCCATTGCATATAAACCAGATTGATCCATGTATTGCATTCGTCCTAAACGTATGATTACGGTAGTGGCATTTGACGGAATTTGTTGTGCTAAGCTATGAAAATCGCTTGTTGTTCCAAAAAACAACGGGCCTTTTATGTGTTTAATAAAAACATTCTCTTTTAATTCTTCAGGGAAATCAGCTTCATCAGCCCAGTTTTTTTCTTTTTTTAATGATTTGACATCTGATCGTTCTGCAGCTAAATCTCCAATCTTTTTCATAAACATTAACGAGGCAATTATCAATCCAATTCCTACCGCATATACTAAATTCCAAAATGTAGATAGTAATAATACAACCACCATGACAATTACTTCTGAACTTAATTTTAGTGGTCCAAATTTTATATCTCTCGGTAAACTAGGTATGGCTTTTAATCCTTTATAATCCATAACTCCAATACCGACAGTTATTAAAATTCCAGCTAAAACAGCCGCAGGAATTTTAGAAGCAATTGGTCCTAAACCAAGTAAAATTATTAGCAACATAATCCCTGAAACCATTCCAGATAATTTGGTTTTTCCTCCAGAATTAATGTTTACTACAGTTCTAATTGTTGCACCAGCACCAGGAATTCCTCCAAAGATGGCAGCAATACTATTTCCAATACCTTGACCAATTAATTCTTTGTTTGGTTTGTGCTTGGTTTTGGTCATATTATCTGCAACAACACTTGTTAGAAGAGAGTCAATTGCTCCTAATAACGCTAAAGTTAAAGCGGTAAAGAAATATGGTGTTAAACTTCCGAAGTTAAACTCTGTAAATAATGATAAATTTGGAATTGGAAAACCGCCAGGAATTGTTTCTATCGCTCTATAGTCTAAACCAAAACCAACTGCAATTCCAGACATGACGAGTAATGCTACGAGTGTACTTGGAACTTTTTTTGTTATTCGTTTAAACCCGTAAATAATACTGATAGTTCCTAAGGCCAGAAGTAGTTCTAATATGTTGGTGTTTTTTAAAGCTTTAGGCAATACTTTAATTGCGCCTAAAACACCAGAAGCTTCTTTAGATGCTAGCGTTTGAGATTCTTTTAAAATATCTATTTCTGTAATTTTTTTTGCTCTTTTAATGGTTTCTTTAAAATCTTCTAAAACTAAAATTCCTTCTCCAGCTTCTTTCTTTAAGATGTTTTTTAGAATTATTTCTTGCGCTTGTGGTTTAAATTGATTTACAAAATTTACATCTTCTTTTGGATAATACCCTAATGAAGGTAATATTTGAGTAATTAAAATAATAACTCCAATTGCGGTCATAAAGCCAGAAACTACAGGATACGGAATATACCGAATGTATTTTCCAATACCTAAAACACCCAAACCAATTTGCATTAATCCGGCTAGTAAAAAAACAGTTAAAATAGCGGGTAAAGCTTTAGAAATATCACCATCATTTGTGGCAATTATTCCTGCAATTACAACCATACTTACAGCTGTCATTGGTGCTGTTGGACCCGAAATTTGTGTATTTGTACCACCCAAAAGTGCTGCAAAAAAAGATAAAAAGATAGCTCCGTATAATCCTGCACTTGGCCCAAGACCAGAACTAACTCCAAATGCTAATGCTAAAGGTAAAGCAACAATTCCGGCAGTAATACCACCAAAAAGATCGCCTTTAATATTTTTAAACATAGTATATATATTAACCTCTTTAATTATGTTGAGGTAATTTAATAAAAAATTTATAATTGAATTTTAAATATCTAGTAAGAATAGAGATATCCTTTAAGTTGAAATTAAAGATATTGTGGTGGTGGAGAAACCATATTTAAATATGGTTTTGTATAGTTTTTATGAGTTTGTATTAAAGTACTAACTTTTTTAGTTGAATAAAAAATAAACTGATTAATTTTTAAAGGAGATAATACAATTTTTTCTTTTTCACCTTTTTGACTTTCAGATTCTTTTTCTGAATTAGAATAAATAGATGAAATATCAACAGAACTATCTACCATAGTTATTATAGTTGGCGCTATAATAAGTGTTAGAAATACTATTGAAAAAAAAACAGCTATTTTGTTTTTGTGCATTTTTATTCGTAAAATTCTTGCGAAGATAAGTTATTTTAAGAAAAAATGATATTATTAATCTGTTAACATTTTAATATTGTCAGTAGAAATCCAGCCTATTTTTCCGTCAGCTAATTTTATCTTTTTCCATGTGTCTACTGCATCTAAAACACTAACTTTTGTACCTTCGTGTAACTCAAAAACTTCATCAGAATTTGATGTTGGTGCATTGTTAACAGATATTTTTGGCGAAAAGATGATTGCGTATTTAGTGCTAATTGTATTTTGATATTGATGATAGGTGATAAATACCGAAATAATCAACAAGAAAAAAGACGCAATACTCGTTAAAAAATAGATTCTTTTTTTGTTGGAAATAATTGAAAAATAAAAAAGCAAAAATAATATAGCTGCTAAAAACGAAAACACAATTGCCAAGATTGCCCATTGATTATAAGATAATTTTTGCAAATAATTAATCTCTAATCGTTGTAAAAATGTTTTAGGAAGTTCTTCAATATTATCAATTGTCATTCTTCTTGCAAACTCTAAATTGTTTGCTGCATCTTTATTTAAAGGATCTAACAATAAGGCTTTCTCGTAATTATAAATTGTATTAGCAACGTTGTTTAATTTGTAATAAGAATTACCCAAATTGTAATACAAAGTTGAAGAAACCGAATCTTTTTCTTCTATTTCTTTGTAAAGTTTTATAGCTTCTTCGAAGGTGCCTTCTTTGTATAAAAGATTCGCATTATCAAACAAAATTTTTGTACTTGTTTGTGCAACAAAAATTGTTGAAGACAGTATACATAAAAAGAAAAATAGTTTTTTCATTTGCTTATAATTGTTTGTCTAATGCGGTTATTACTTCTTTTGCTTTTTCGAATTCATCATTCATCATTACTTCTGTAATTGGTGTATAACGAGCAAAATCGCAATCATTTAAAACGTCTATAAAAGTTTTGATTATAGTGTTATCTACTTTTTTAGAATTTAGAATTTCGATGATGTTATCTCTACTGATATCAGAAGTTTCTATTTGCAATTTTGCTTTTAAATAATTGTGTAACGCTTTTTCTAAAGCAATATAAAATTCTTCTTTTTCGCCTAATTGTTTTTTTGCTTCCGATAAATATTTTCTCACCAATCGATCTGCTTTACGTTGTTTAACTCCAACAACATCGCTATTTCTTTTCACCAAAATAGTGTAGATAATAATTCCAATCGGAATTGCAATTAAAGGCAATAAAAGAAAAATATAAAAAAGAGTAGACTTAAAAAAATCTTCTTTTTGTAATGGTTCTAATACACTTTTTGTTTGAATATATCTAAAATTAGTTCCAGTAACTGAAACATCTTTTTTAATACTATTATTAGATATAGTAACGATTTCTTTTCCTTCTAAAACATTTACAAATAAGTCATCTGTTGTAATGGTTTTATATTTTTTATCTGAAGGATTAAAGTAAGAAAACGACACTTTCGGAATTTTATATTTTCCTTTAAATTGAGGTACAACTGTGTATAAATCGTACACAGAACCTTGAATTCCGTTAAGTGTTGTACTAACTTCTTCTTTATGTTCTGGAGTATAGATTTCTAACTCTTTAGGAGTTTCAATTTTCGGAATTTCAAATAATTTTAAATTCCCTTTTCCAGTAATAGCAACTTTTATTTGTGATGACTCATTTGCTTTTAAATCGTTTCTGCTAGAAGTAATATTAAAACCAAACTCCCCAACAGCACCATTAAAGTTTTCTGGTTTGTTTTGTAATGGTAATTGTTTTACGGTAATGTCTCTTTTTGCGGATGAAAATACTTTGGTAATATTTCTAGTAATTGGATTTCCGAAAAAATCTCCTCTACCTGTTGGTACACCAATTAAGATATCCATTTTCATAGGTTCAATGAGCAATTTACCAGATTTAGCAGGAATTAATAATGCTTTTTTAAGCACAACATACCTGTAGTTCTCTCCGTTGTAAACTCCATTTTTAATCTGTAAATTATTAATGGTGATGTCTTGATTCCAGAAACCGTTGTATTGTGGCGTTTCTGTAACAGAAAAATCTTTAACACTAATATTTTCGCTCACATACAACTTGTATTCTACATAAATACCTTCGCCAACATATGGTTGCGTTTTAGAAACTTCGGCTACTAAATGCACATTTTGTTGAGCGATGTAATTTGGATCGTTCGGGTTTGGCGGAATATCTATTGCCTTTAGAATATTCATTTTTACCAAATTCGACGTCAGTTTTTTCCCGTTTAATTGAATAGTTGCTCCAGAAATAGAATACGTTCCGATTGCATTTGGCTGAATAACATAAGTGTACGATTGCGAAAAAGTTACTTCCCCGTTTATCCAAGATTGATTTACAGATTGACTTGGGCCAGCGACTACTTTAAAGTTGTTAAAACTTGGCGGGGTAAAATTATCTGCGCCTTGTTTGTTAATCGAAAAAATAATGCTAAAACGTTCGTTTACACCTAATTTATTTTTACTTACAGTAGTTTTAAACTCTGCTTGAGCAAAAATAAATTGAGTTAAGAAACTCAAAAACAGTACTATGTAAATACTCTTACTTTTCATTTTTAGATAGTCAAAAATAATATCTTTTCAGAAATAATTAACACAGAAAGGTTACCAATCTTTTTCTTGTTTAACCTTCGTTCCTTTAGATTTTTGAACATTCATTTTCTTTTGGGTTTTCTTTTCCTCATTACTTAAACTTTCTAGTAATTGTTTAATTTGTTGAGGTGTCATATTTCCTTTTTTGGGTTTCGGTTTTTGCGGATCATTTTTTTGATCGTTTGGATTTTTCTTTTGTTTTTGATCGTTGTCTTTATCTCCGTCTTTTTGATCGTTCTTTTTGTCGTCTTTCTTATCGTTTTTCTTTTTATCTCCTTTATCGTCTTTTTTTTCTTTGTCGCCTTTATTATCTTTATTATCTTTTTTGTCTTTCTTCTTCTCGTCTTTTTTATCCTTATCGTCCTTCTTCTCTTTTTCTTTTTCCTTTTTTAATAGTTCTTTAGCCACAGCCAAATTGTATCGAGTTTCATCATCATTCGGATTGTTTCTTAATGAATTTTTATATCCATCTACAGCTTGTTGATATTGTTTTTGCTCCATGGCAGCATTACCAATATTATGAAAAGCTTCTGATTTTATAAATTTATCTTCAGCATCTTTTGCAGAAATTTCGTATTGTGGAACAGCTTCTTTAAAGTTTTTTTGTTGATATAACGCATTTCCTAAATTATAACTAGCTTTTTTATAAGTTGAATTTTTTTCTAACGCTTTTTTAAACAACACACTTGCATCTGTATATTTTTCTTGTTGATACAATTCGGTTCCATCTCTTAATAAACTTCTTGCTTCTCTTTGTAAAACAATAGAATCTTTAACTTCTTGAGCGTTTAAGATTGATGTAAAAAACACCAGTAACAGTAAAAATGAATAGTTTGTTTTCATCATTTTGTATTTATTGCTCGTTAAATAAATCGATTTTTTTAATCCATTTTGTTTTCTTGTCTAAAAAGAAAACATCCACTAATAAAAAGAAAACCCCTAGTCCGATAAACCATTGAAATTGATCTTTATAATCTGAAAACTGTTTTGTTTCGAATTCACTTTTTTGCGCGTTTGTAATCAATTCTTCTATAAAATCTACAGGTTTTTTGGTTTTATTTCCATCAATATATCTTCCACTAGCAGAATTTGAAATCGCTTCTAAAATATCAGAATGTCTTGTGGTAATAACAGTTTCTCCTTTGTGTTTTTTATAGCCAATTAAAGAACCACCAACTTTTATAGGAATTGGCCCCCCTTTTTCTGTTCCAACACCAATTGTATATACTTTTATGCCTTCTTTAGATATATTTTGCGCTACTTGTTTAGTGTCTTCTTGATGATCTTCTCCATCAGAAATAATGATTAAAAAACGATTGGTTTGTTCATTATTGTTATAATATGTTTTTGCTAGATTTAATGCTTCATTTATTGCTGTTCCTTGACTAGAAACCATATCTGGATTTGCATTTTGTAAAAACATTTTTGCCGCTGCATGATCTGTTGTAATTGGTAATAATGGATACGAATTACCAGCATAAATAATAATACCAACTCTATCGCTGCCTAATTTATCTATAATTTTAGAAATAATCTGTTTTGCTTTTTCTAATCGGTTTGGAGCAATGTCTTCTGCTAACATACTTTTAGAAACATCTAGCGCAAACACAACATCTACACCTTCACGTTTTACAGTTTTTAATTTGGTTCCCATTTTAGGATTTACCAAAGAAATTACTAAAAAACTGATTCCGATTACTAAAAAACTCAATTTTAAAACTGCTTTAAAAGTTGATGCATTTGGAGCTAATTTTTCTAATAAAGCATTATCTGTAAATCTTTTTTGAGTTCTTTTTTTCCACCAAAAAGCCAATAGAAATAAGGCAATTATTACTGGAATAATTGCGAAATAATAAAAATATATTGGTTCTTCTATTTGATACATCTTTAAATAAAACTTTTAAATAGTGTGTTTTTTAACAAATATTCTATAATTAATAATCCTAATGCTAGCAATACTAAGCTTCTATACAATTCTTGATAGTTGTAATATTTAAATTCTTCTATTTTTGTTTTTTCCAACTTGTTAATCTCGTCGTAAATTGCTTTTAATTCTGTATTATCTGTTGCTCTAAAATACTTTCCTTGGGTTTCATTGGCAATATATTTTAGTAACTCTTCATCAATTTCTACTTGCTGTTTTCTAAATTGTAATTGACCTGTTCTTGGATCTTTAAAAGCAGGAAAATCTGCCATCCCATTTGTTCCAATCCCAATTGTATATACTTTTATAGAGAGTTCTTTTGCTAGTTCTGTTGCTGTTTTCGGATCGATAAATCCAGAATTATTTACACCATCAGTCAATAAAATGATAACTTTGCTTTTAGCTTTACTTTCTTTTAATCTGTTTACCGCAGAACCTAATCCCATTCCGATTGCTGTTCCACCTTCTAATTGTCCCCATTTAATTTCTGAAATGGTTCTTTTTATAATTCCTTTATCACTTGTAATTGGCGTTTGCGTAAAACTTTCGCCAGCATATACTACAATTCCGATTCTATCATTTGGTCTTTGATTTACAAAATTTGTCGCTACTATTTTTAGTGCCTCTAATCTGTTTGGTTTTAAATCTCTAGCCAGCATACTTGCAGAAACATCAATAGCCATTACAATATCAATTCCTCTACTTGTTTTATTTTTTTTACTTACAGCAACATTTCTTGGTCTTGCTAATGCTAAAATTAATATACACAACGCACTAATTCTTAAAATAAAAAGGATTGGTTTTAATTTAGAAAGTATAGATTGTTCTGCTTTAAAACCTTTTAAGCTTGGCATTGTTAACGTTGCCGAACTTCTTTTACGAACTAAAACACGCCAAAGAATTACTAACGGAATTAGTGTAAACAACCAGAAAAACTCTGGACTTTGAAACTCAAAATTACTCCAGTTCATCATCATCTGTTTTAATTTCTGGTTTTAATTCAGTTACAACTTCTTCTGCTTCTTTTCGGTTTGCTTCAATTTGTTCAGAGATTGGTTTTGATTTTGCAAACTTTACCAAATCTGCTTCACGCAATAAACCTCTTAACTTTTTAATGGTTTCTTTTGTCGTAGATATTAATTTTGAATCGTTAAAATCGATTAAGGTTTCAATCAATTCATCTGTAGTAGATTCTAACGCCGGCACTTTTAATTCGCGCTCAATATATGCTCTAACAATTTCAGTTAATTCGCTATAATATTCTTTAACCTGATTATTTTGCCACAATAATTTTTTGTCCAATTCATGTAATTTCTGAATCGCTTCTTCAAAAGGAGGTAAAGCAGGAACTATAACTTCTTCTTCTTCTGCTTCTTTCTTTTTGCGTAAAACAAAATATATAACTAATCCAATAATCAATAATACAATTAAAGCATACCAGAGATACGGTTTAAAGTCGTCAAATTGATACGGTTCTTTTTGAATCGCTTTTATTGGAAACATTTTTTGTTTGGTTGTATCTATTGCAACAGTTGCAACTTTTATCAATAAAGAATCGGTTAAAAATAATTTCTGACGGATAAATATTTGTTGTTGCGGAATGTAATATGCGCCACTATCAAAACTTGTTAAAATGTATTTTTTAATCAATTGATTTTTTAAAGTATCAATTTTTTTGTCTTCGATAATTTCTAAACCAGTTAAATTTTCTAGCTTAGAAATAATAACATTAGCGGTGTTATTAATCGTTATTTTGAATACAAATTGTTCTCCAATTCTAATGCTTGTAGTATCAATTTCTGCTTTTACAACAGGAGAGACCTGCGCAAATGTTACAAAAGAGAATAGTAAAAATAGGTAAACAATAAACTTCTTCATTTTTTCTAACTTCCTTTATGTTTAAAATAGCCTAATAATTTTTTTACATAATTTTCATCAACACGAGTGCTAATTGTGCCGGCACCAGATTTGCTAAACGTTTTTGTATAATAATCGTTTAATCGTAATGCGTTTGCTTTGTAATTAGTTCTTATTTTTTTAGAACTTGTATTTACCAATTGTACATTGCCCGTTTCTGCATCTAACATTGGTACAATTCCTAAATTCGGAATTTCCTCATCGTATTTGTCAAATACTTTTATTCCTGTAACATCATGTTTTCTTCCTGCAATCTTTAATGTTTGCTCATAATCATCATCCATAAAATCTGATAAAAGAAAAACAATGGCTTTCTTTTTTAGTACGTTTGATAAAAATTTTAAGGCTTCATTGATGTTAGTTTGTTTACTTTTTGGGTTAAACTCAATTAACTCTCGGATGATTCTTAACACATGACTTTTTCCTTTTTTTGGCGGAATGTATAATTCTACCTGATCAGAAAATAACATCAACCCAACTTTATCATTATTTTGAATTGCAGAAAAAGCTAGCGTTGCAGCAATTTCTGTTGCTGTATCTTTTTTAAATTGTTGATTTGTGCCAAAGAATTCAGAACCAGAAACATCAACCAGTAACATCATGGTTAGTTCGCGTTCTTCTTCAAAAACTTTTACGTAAGGTTCGTTGTAACGCGCAGTAACATTCCAGTCGATTGCTCTAATATCATCTCCATATTGGTATTGACGCACTTCAGAAAACGTCATTCCTCTTCCTTTAAAGGTCGAATGATATTCGCCACCAAAAATATCATCAGACAATCGACGTGTCTTAATCTCTATTTTACGAACTTTTTTAAGTATTTCTTTAGTTTCCATTGTTTGTTTTTGTCATTCCTGCGAAAGCAGGAATCTCTTGAGTGAGTTTCAAGTTTTTATTAGTAAGATTCCTGCTTTCGCAGGAATGACAATACTTTAAGGTACTTCAACTTCGTTGATGATGCTATTTATAATATCTTCAGAAGTTACGTTTTCAGCTTCAGCTTCGTAGGTAATTCCGATTCTGTGACGTAAAACATCATGTACAATAGCCCTAACGTCTTCAGGAATCACATAGCCTCTACGCTTTATAAAAGCATAACATTTTGCTGCTTTTGCTAAATTGATACTTCCACGAGGTGAAGCTCCAAAACTGATTAAATCTTTAAGGTTTGCTAAGTTGTATTTTTCTGGGTAACGAGTTGCAAAAATGATATCTAAAATATATTTTTCAATTTTTTCATCCATATATACCTCATTCACAGCTTCACGAGCTTTGATGATTTGCTCAATAGAAATTACTGGGTTTACAGTAATAAATTTGTTGTTTAAATTTTGGCGCATAATTGTTTGCTCATCCGAAATTTTTGGATAATCAATAACCACTTTTAACATAAAACGGTCAACTTGCGCTTCTGGTAAAGGATACGTTCCTTCTTGTTCTATTGGATTTTGAGTTGCCATTACTAAAAAAGGTTCATCTAATTTAAAGGTAGTGTCGCCAATAGTAATTTGACGTTCTTGCATCGCTTCCAGTAAAGCAGATTGTACTTTGGCAGGTGCTCTGTTTATCTCATCTGCTAATACAAAATTTGCAAAAATGGGTCCTTTTTTAATCATGAAATCATTCTCTTTCATGTTGTATATCATGGTACCAACAACATCGGCAGGTAATAAATCTGGCGTAAACTGAACTCTACTAAAAGAAGCTTGCACTGCTTTTGATAGTGTATTAATTGCTAGCGTTTTTGCTAAACCAGGAACACCTTCAAGTAAAATATGCCCGTTTCCCAACAAACCAATTAACAACCTTTCTATCATATCTTTTTGTCCGATAATTACCTTATTCATTTCTAAGGTTAAAATATCTAGAAAGGCACTTTCTCTTTCAATCTTTTCATTGATTGCTCTTACATCTACATTCATTTGTTGTTCTATCATTTTAGGATTTTAAGTGTGATAAAAATTAATTGGGAACAAAGCTACAATATTAGCATTTTTTTTCTTGTTAAAAGAATGCTAAAGGTTTGGTTAAAGTATTGTGAAATGGAACTTTTTAATACTTTTTTAAGAATAATTCTTTTCCGTCAAAAACACCATAGGTAAAATGACCAATCCAATCTCCTAAATTAATGTATTTGCTGTTTTCTTGTAGTTGAATATCTAGTGGTAAATGTCTGTGACCAAACACAAAATAATCGTAGTGTTTGGTTTCTAATTTTCGTTTGCAATATTGCGCAAGCCATTCGTTTTCTTCCCCTAAAAAAACAGCATCTTCTTCACCTGAAATGAGTTTGTTTTTAACTGACATATATTGTCCTAATTTCATTCCTAAATCTGGATGTAACCATTTAAATAGCCACTGGAATAAAGGAAATGTAAATATTTTTTTCATGCGTTTATATCCTTTATCTCCAGGGCCTAAGCCATCTCCATGACCAATAAATAAAGAAGTTTTGTTAAAAGTAAATTCTTGTGGCTTGTGATATACAGGAATATTCAATTCTTTTTCAAAGTAATCTTTCATCCATAAATCATGGTTTCCAACAAAGTAATAAATTGGAATTCCGCTGTCTTTTATTTCTGCTAATTTCCCTAAAACCCGAACAAACCCTTTAGGAATAACTGTTTTGTATTCGAACCAAAAGTCAAATAAATCGCCCAATAAAAAAATAGCTGCGGCATCTTCTTTTATTTCGTTTAACCATGCAACAAATTTTTGTTCTCTAGGAAAACTTTCTTCTGGAGTTGGAGCGCCAAAATGCTGATCGGAAGCAAGGTAGATTTTTTTATTATCTGGGATATTCATTATCACAAAGAAACGTCATTAATTGTTACTTTCCAACTCTAAAACTTTTTGCAGCATTTTGTCATCAGACTGGATCACTCTGTAAAAACCATCATCGCCATAAATTTGGCTTGCAATGGTAGATTTTAAATACTCTTTTATGGTTCTTTCAGCTTTTTTTGATGGCTGAAATTGCTTTGCATATCGCTTTCTAGAATCTTTTAAAGTCGCATTAATACTTTGTAAATATTCATCATATGCTTTGTTGATATCATAATTTTTGATAAAACTATCTAAGCTGTTTTTTGACAATTTTTTTCTGTTCGTATCAACCAAATCAAAAGCAAAGTTTTGAATGGTATTGAAATAGAAATTATTTAAATACGATGTAGTATCAATCGCAACAAAAACGTCAGGTACTATTCCGCCACCGCCATAAACCGTTTTGCCTTTTGGTGTTGTATATTTTAAAGAATCAACTACTTTTATACTATCTTTATTTAATAATTCTCCGCTTTCAATTCTATTGTTTAAATCTTTAGAATATTTTCTTCCTTTTCCTTTTTCGTAAGGTTTTTGGATTGATCTACCTGTTGGAGTATAATAACGTGCAATCGTTAAACGAACAGCAGAACCATCACCTAAATCCAATTCTTCTTGTACCAAACCTTTACCAAAAGAACGTCTTCCTATAGTTGTTCCTCGATCATTATCTTGTAATGCGCCAGCAACAATTTCTGAAGCAGAAGCAGAACCTTGGTCAATTAAAATATACAATCCACCTTTTTCAAAAGCACCACGATTTGTTGCGTATGACTCGTCTATATTTCCTTTATTGTCTTTTGTAAAAACAATTAGTTTTCCGTCTTCTAAAAATTCATCAATAATTTTGTTGGCAATATCTATATATCCGCCGCCATTTCCTCTAAGGTCTAAGACCAAATCTGTCATTCCTTTTCCTTGAAGTTTGGTTAACGCCGATTTAAATTCTCGATACGAAGTTCTCGCAAAACGCTCAAGTTTAATGTAACCAATAGAATCGTTTATCATATAAGAAACATCTACACTTTTAATAGCTACTTTTCCTCTTTTTAAAGAAATGGTAAATAAAGAATCGTTTGATTTTCGATAAACCTGTAAGTCAATATTTGTGTTTGGTTCGCCTTTTAAAAACTTCGGAATTGAATTCGTAGAATACTTCTTACCGAATAATGTATCTGTGTCTGCCATTAAAATTCTGTCTCCAGCTTTAATTCCGGCTTTAATACTTGGTCCACCTTTTATAGGTTGAATTACAGTAATAGAATCTTTTATCATTCTAAATTGCACGCCAATTCCGACAAAATTACCTTGCATGTTTTCGGTAATTTCTTGTAAATCTTCTTTTGGAATATATACAGAATGCGGATCTAATTTTCCTAAAATTTGGGTAATTGCTCCGTCTAATAAATCCTCTGTGTCTACACTATCTACATAATCTCTTTGTATGTATTCTATTAAACGTTTTATTTTTACTTCGTTAGAAGATTTTTTTGCAAATAACGTATTTGATGAGTTTCCTCCATTAAAAAAACTTCCTATTAAAACACCTAATACAATTGCAAAAGCAAAATATAATGGTAAATAATTTTTATTCTTCATTTGTTAAATGCATTAATTCTACTCCTGCTTTTTTTAAGAATTGTAAACCTGTATCATCTTTATAAGCATTTGCATAGACCACTCTTTTGATGCCTGCTTGATGTATTAATTTGCTACATTCTTTACAAGGGGATAATGTGATATATAAGGTAGCGTTTTTACACGATTGTGTAGAAGATGCTACTTTTAAAATAGCGTTTGCTTCAGCATGTAAAACATACCATTTTGTATAGTCTTCTTCGTTTTCACAAGGGTTTTCAAATCCAGTTGGTGTGCCATTAAATCCGTCAGAAATAATCATTCTGTCTTTAACAATTAAAGCACCAACTTGTTTGCGTTCGCAATGTGATAATTTTGCCCATTCAAGAGCCATTTTTATATAAGCAGTATCGTATTTATGTTGCTTTTTGTTCATGTCGCTAAAGTAGTTTCTTTTCTAAGGTTTAAGAGTTAATTTTTTACCAAAAAAGGCGTTCTATCATCATTGGTATTACAAAACCAATTACAATAGATGAGATAACTAAAATCCAATCTCTTTTGGTAACTTTAAAAAAGGATTGCACTAAAGAACCAATAATTAAAATACTTAATACAATAATTACTTGCGATAATTCGATACCCAAAGCAAATTCTATTAAAGGCAATAATTTGTCTTCTTCACGACCCACCATCATTCTAAAATAATTGGAGAATCCTAAGCCGTGAATTAATCCAAAAAATAAGGCAAAAATTAAGTTGATATTATCTTTATTAATAGACGTTTTCTTAAGATTATAAATATTTACAATTCCTGTAATAAAAATTGTTACTGGAATTAAAAACTCTACAATTTTAACATCAATTTTTATGACTCCATAAGCAGACAACGCTAAAGTTACTGTATGTCCTATTGTAAAAAGCGTAATTAACCACAATACTTTTTTTAGCTGATGAAATGAAAAAATTACAGCTAAAGCAATTAAAAAAAGAACATGATCATAGGCAGAAAAATCTAACACATGATTTAGTCCCATTTTTACATATAAAAGAAATTCGTCCATTGAAAAAGTTTTTAGAAAATCAAATATATAAAAAAGATATCCTCAGTATTCTTAATCTTTAAATATTATTTCTAAATTTGAAAGAGTAAGAAATTACAGATTACAACTATTAACTAATCAAAACAATATGAGCTCAAGAAGAGATTTTATAAAAAAATCATCTATAATAGGAACCGGTATAGCAATGTCTCCAAGTTTCTCTTTTGGGGCGAACACAACATTATCAGCAAAAAAATTAAAAGTAGGATTAATTTGGTGTTGGATTAAGAGGAACTAATCATTTAAATAATGTGTTGCTTAGAGACGATGTGTTGGTAGCAGCAATTTGTGATATTGATCCTAAAAGAATCGCTATTGCACTTGAAATAATTGATAAAGCTGGGGAAAATAAACCTAAAGTTTTTGGAAAAAACGAGTTGGATTATAGAAATCTTTTAGAACTAGAAGAAGTTGAAGCGGTAATTATTGCAACGCCTTGGTTGTGGCATACACGCATGGCAAAAGACGCAATGTTAGCTGGAGTTTATGCTGGATTAGAAGTTTCTGCCGCAAATACCATGGAAGAATGTTGGGATTTGGTAAATACGCATGAAGAAACAGGAACGCATATGATGATTCTTGAAAATGTAAATTACCGTAGAGATGTTTTGGCGGTTTTAAATATGGTAAAACAAAATGTGTTTGGCGAATTATTGCATTTTAGATGTGGATATCAACACGATTTACGTTTCGTGAAATTTAATGACGGAAAATCTGCTTACGGAAAAGGAGTAGAGTTTGGAGAAAAAGGAATTTCTGAATCTGCTTGGAGAACACAACATTCGTTGTTAAGAAATGCGGATGTATATCCAACACACGGAGTTGGACCAATGGCAACGATGTGTGATGTGAATAGAGGAAACCGATTTATGTCTTTAACTTCTCATGCAACAAAAGCAAGAGGTTTAAATAAGTACATTGTTGATAATGGAAGTGAAGAGCATCCAAATGCTAAATTAAAATTTAAGCAAGGAGATATAATTACATCAACCATAGAAACTTCAAATGGTGAAACAATTATTGTGACACACGATTGTAATTCACCAAGACCTTATTCTTTGGGATTTAGAGTGCAAGGAACTGAAGGTCTTTGGGAAAAAGATGGAGATAGAGTGTATATTGAAGGAAAATCAAAACCTCATCAATGGGATGCTTCTAAAGAATGGTTAGAAAAATACGATCATCCATTATGGAAAAAATATGGAGAACATGCGCAAGGAGCTGGACACGGAGGAATGGATTTCTTTGTAATTAATGCTTTTGTAGAATCTGCAAAACAAAAGATTGCTCCGCCTTTAGATGCTTATGATGCCGCAGCTTGGAGTGCAATTACACCACTTTCTGAATTGTCGATAGAAAATAATGGAGAGCCCAGGATTTTCCAGATTTTACTCGCGGAATGTGGGTAAAACGTAAACCTTATAATTGGATAAAAGATACGTATTAAAATAAAAACCTCAACTATGAAAGTTGAGGTTTTGCCTTTGCACTCGAGGCGGGAACTTTTTATAAAAACAAGGAATGAAAAAAGAATATAAAAAAGTACATTCAAATGAACTAATATTGTTTTGATACCTCGATGGCTCTGCCTCGGGGTAGTTCATTAATCGTAAAGCTAAAAACCCTGAGCTATTTTTTCAAGCTCATTTTTGTTTACAATAACAATATTTTTCCCTTTTAAATCAATAACCTCCCTTTTCTTTAAATCGGATAATAAACGTATTGCAGATTCTGTTGCTGTACCAATTATATTAGCAATATCTTCTCTAGACAAGTGGATGTTTAAAACATTGTCTGGATTAAGACCAAGTTTTTCTTCTAGATTTAGTAACATCTCAGCCAAACGTTGTTTTACTGTTTTCTGAGCCATATCTACAATTAAATTATCTGCATTTTTTAAAGAATTTGCCATATCTTTTAAAATATTCATAGAAAAATCTGGATTTTGTTTTAAGTCACTTATAATTTCTTCTCTTGGAATAAAACAAACCTCCATATCATTAATTGCTGTCGCTTTTAAGTTAGCAACATTGTCATTTACTAAACTTCTTTCACCTAAAAAATCGCCTCTATTTACTAAATGTATAATTTGTTCTCTTCCGTTAGAACTCATTTTAGATACTTTACAAACACCATCGCTAATACAATACACCCCATTAATATGTTCTCCTTCGTCAAAAAGAACTTCACCTTTCTTAATTTTTTTTGAAGTTTTACAAGCAGATATTTTTAAAAGTTCGTTTTTAGTTAAACTTTTTAAAGAATTAAGTTGTTTTACTATACACTGCTCGCATTTAGGCATATTTTGAATGTTTTTTCTTTTATTCAAGATGAATTTATAATTCAAATATACATAAAACTGACAATTATCATATTATAAAGTAAAGTTATCTTAGACATTTGCACAAGGCATTTTAGAGTAAATAATATGAACGATTTATTATGTTACCATTGTGGTAATACTTTTGATAATGAGTTAATTACAATAGGAGATAAGTTTTTTTGTTGTAATGGATGTAAGACTGTTTTCGAGATTTTTTCCGAAAATGATTTAACGTGTTACTACGATTTTGATCAAAATCCAGGAGCAATACCGGAAGAAATTCAAGGTAAATACGACTTTCTAGACAATCAGAAAATTGTAACTAAATTATTAGAATTTAATGATAACAACATACAAGTTATATCATTATATATTCCGCATATTCATTGTAGTTCATGTATTTGGGTGTTGGAAAACCTAAATAAACTTCAAAAAAACATTGTTGCTTCTCAAGTTAATTTCCCGAAAAAAACCATTACAATTACGTTCAATTCTGAACATACAAGTTTAAAAGAAATCGTATTGATGTTGAGCTCTATTGGCTACGAACCTTACATTAGTTTAGAAGACTATGAGGTAGGAAAAAAGAAAATAGACAGAACATTATTATATCAATTAGCAATTGCTGGTTTTGCCTTCGGAAACGTAATGTTTTTATCATTTCCAGAGTATTTTGAAGTAAACGAATTTTGGTTAGAACAATATAAGTATGTATTTAGATGGTTAATGTTTGCTTTTTCGCTGCCAGTAGTTTTTTACTCGGCAAAAGACTATTTTATTTCTGCTTATAAAGGATTAAAAACGAATCTATTAAACATAGATGTTCCGATAGCATTAGGAATTTCTGTCTTATTTATACGAAGTGCCACCGAAGTGATTTTTGATTTAGGATCTGGTTTTTTTGATAGCTTAACGGGATTGATTTTCTTTTTATTGATTGGTAAATTTTTTCAACAAAAAACCTATAGCTTCTTGTCTTTTGAGCGTGATTTTAAATCGTACTTTCCGATAGCAGTAACAAAAATAAATACGGATACATCAGAAGAAAATACACAAATCTATGATATTGTTAAAGGTGATAGATTATTAATTAGAAACAACGAATTAATTCCTGTAGACGGAGTTTTAATAAACGGTGATGCAACTATAGATTACAGTTTTGTTACTGGAGAATCAGTTGCAGTTGAGAAAAATTCTGGAGATAAAATATTTGCTGGAGGAAAACAGCTAAACGGAATTATAGAAATGGAAGTGTTGAAATCTGTTTCTCAAAGTTACTTAACACAATTATGGAGTAATGATGTTTTTAATCAAGAAAACACCTCTAAATTTAAATCTCTCACAGATAATATCAGCAAACGATTTACCGTTTTTGTATTATCAATAGCAACAATTGCAACACTTTTTTGGTTATTTACCGATGCAAGCAAAGCATTAAATGTATTTACTGCAGTCTTAATTATTGCGTGTCCGTGTGCTATTGCATTAGCGGCGCCATTTACGTTAGGAAACTTGTTAAGAATTTTAGGGAAGAAAAAATTCTATCTTAAAAATGCTTCTATTATCGAAAAAATGGCAAAAATTGATACTATTATTTTTGATAAAACAGGAACCCTAACTTCTACCAAAAAGAATGAAATTAAGTATGATGGAAAACCTTTTTCAATTCAAGAAAAAGCAGTTTTACAAAATGCAGTACGGATCTCTAATCATCCATTAAGTAGAATGCTGTATGATACTTTCGGTAATGTAGATCAAATAGAGTTGGATGTTTATAATGAAATTGTAGGAAAAGGAATTGAGGCAACTGCAAACGGAATCTCCATAAAAATTGGCTCGCAATCATTTGTGGAAGATTGTCCAAAAGACATTCAGTTTGAAACTGCAATTCATATTAGTATTGATGGAGTTTATTTCGGGAAATACGTGTTTAAAAACTCGTACAGAAAACACATGAAAGGATTGTTTCAAAAGTTAAAAAACAACTTTAATTTATCAATTCTTTCTGGTGATAACAAAGGAGAAAAAAGATATTTAGAAAAAAGATTACCAAGTAAAGTTCAATTTTTATTTGATCAAAAACCAGCAGATAAATTATCCTATATTAAATCATTACAAGAAAAAGGAAACAAAGTGTTAATGATTGGAGATGGTTTAAATGATGCTGGTGCTTTAGCGCAAAGTGATGTTGGAATTTCATTGTCAGAAAATATAAATGTGTTTTCACCAGCTTGTGATGCAATTTTAGATGCTAATAAATTTAAAAATATTTCCACCTATTTAGAGATGTCAAAGAAAGCAATTCAAATTATAAAATACAGTTTTGTGCTGTCTTTATGTTATAATGTTATCGGTTTGTATTTTGCTGTTACTGGTCAATTAGAGCCAGTAACTGCTGCAATTCTAATGCCGTTGAGTTCTATTACCATTGTTGTTTTTACAACCGTAATGACAAATATTTTAGGAAGAAAATTAAAAGAATAAATTATGAGTGTTCATATTGATGCAAAACGAGGAGATATAGCAGAGTCTATTTTATTGCCTGGAGATCCATTAAGAGCAAAATGGATTGCAGAAACTTTTTTAGAAAATGTAGTTTGTTACAATAAAGTTCGTGGAATGTTAGGTTTCACCGGAACGTATAAAGGTAAAAGAGTATCCGTTCAAGGAACTGGAATGGGAATTCCGTCTGCTTTAATTTATGCGAATGAATTAATAACTCAATTTGGAGTTCAAAATTTAATTCGTGTTGGTTCTGCGGGTTCATATCAAAAAGATGTAAAAATAAGAGATATTGTTTTGGCAATGGCAGGTTCTACAACTTCAGGAATAAATGCACAGCGTTTTCACGGAGCAAGTTATGCGCCAACAGCAAGTTTTGAGTTGTTTAATAAAGCAGTAATTGCAGCAAAAGAAAGAGGAATTCCAATTAAAGCTGGCAACGTTTTAAGTTCTGATGAGTTTTATACAGATAATTTTGAAGATTACAAACATTGGGCAGAATTTGGTGTGTTATGTGTAGAAATGGAAACTGCTGGTTTATATACAACGGCAGCAAAACACAATGTAAATGCATTGACTATTTTAACAATTTCCGATAGTTTAGTTACAAAAGAAAGAACTTCTACGGAAGAAAGAGAACATACTTTTAAAGAAATGGTTTTAATCGCTTTAGATACAATTTAAAAAAAAATGTCAGTTCGAATGAATTTTAATTTTGTTAAAAATTAAAGTTTCTATCGAGAACATATATAGAATAAAAATTATGAGTTCATTAATACAAAAATACAATATTCCAGGACCAAGATATACAAGTTATCCAACGGTTCCGTATTGGAATAAAGAAGGAATTTCTAAAGAAAATTGGATTGCTAGTTTTCAAAAATCATTTACAGAAAGTAATCAATCAGAAGGAATAAGCATCTACATTCATTTACCATTTTGCGAGAGTTTGTGTACGTTTTGTGCCTGTCATAAACACATTACAAAAAGACATGAAGTAGAAGAAGATTATATCGATACTGTTTTAAAAGAATGGAAATTATATGTTGATCTGGTTGATGAAAAACCGATTTTAAAAGAGATTCATTTAGGAGGTGGAACTCCAACATTTTTCTCAAGTCATCAACTTAAAAAACTCATTGACGGTTTGTTTGTGTATGCTGATAGACATCCAGATTACGAATTTAGTTTAGAAGGTCATCCAAACAATACAACCAAAGATCAATTACAAACATTATATGATTTAGGTTTTACAAGAATTAGTTTTGGCGTTCAAGATTATGATCCAATTGTTCAAAAAGCAATTCATAGAATTCAACCTTTTAAAAATGTAGAAAATGTAACAAAATGGTCTAGAGAAATTGGCTTTACTTCTGTAAGTCACGATTTAATTTTTGGATTGCCTTTTCAAACAAAAGAAAATGTTATCGAAACCATTGAAAAAACAAAAATGCTACAACCAGATAGAATTTCTTTTTATAGTTATGCCCATGTTCCTTGGGTAAAAGGTGTTGGTCAACGTGGATTTAATGACAAAGATTTACCTAAAGACGAAGAAAAAAGAGAATTGTATGAAGTAGGAAAGGAACTGTTCGCAGAACTAGGTTATGTAGAAATAGGAATGGATCATTTTGCATTAAAAACAGATTCGTTATTTAAAGCAACAAAAGAAAAAACATTGCATAGAAACTTTATGGGTTATACGGCCAATAAAACACTATTAATGGTTGGACTTGGAATGTCTGCAATTTCAGATTCTTGGTATGCGTTTGCACAAAATGTAAAAACAGTAAAAGAATATCAAAAATTGGTAAATCAAGGAGAAATCCCTGTTTTTAGAGGGCACTTACTATCTGATGAAGATTTAATTGTTCGTAAACACATATTAAATATCATGTGTCATTTTAAAACAAATTGGAATCTAGAAGAAAAAGATATTGTTGATTTACAAAAACAAACGAAGTTGTTAGTAGAAATGGCTCAAGATGGTTTGGTAAAGTTAAAAGAAGATTCAATTGAAGTTCCTGAGCATGCAAGACCTTATGTCCGAAATATCTGTATGGCATTTGACATGCATTTACAAAAGAATAAACCAGAAACTCAGTTGTTTTCAATGACAATATGAGAAACATCTCCTTGAAGTTCTCTTGAAGGTTTCTAAAAATTGTCTTTCCTGTGAAAACAGGAATCTTTTTATAAAAAAACAAAAAGATGACAAATGTCATATTATAAATAAAAGAGTCCGATTATTTTTGTTACTCAAATCAGGCAAGGTATGAGCGTTATATATTTACTACTTACAATAAGTATTTTAGTGGCAATCATTTTTTTTATAGCATTTATTTATTCAGTAAAGAGTGGTCAATACGATGATTCGTATACGCCATCTGTACGCATGCTTTTTGATGATGAATTAGTGAAAGAACCAAAAAAAGAAATAAAAGAAACTAACTAGATATTGAATACAAATAAACTATGGAAATACAACAGTTTTATTACGATAACAAGATCGTAAAGAAATTTATCTACGCTACTTTACTATGGGGAATAGTAGGGTTTAGTGTTGGGTTAATGCTGGCTTTTATGTTTTTATTCCCAAACTACACTGATGATATTTCATGGTTAAGTTTTGGGCGTTTAAGACCATTACACACAAATGCAGTAATTTTTGCTTTTGTTGGAAATGCAATTTTTGCAGGTGTGTATTATTCTTTACAACGATTGCTTAAAGCAAGAATGGCTAGTAACTTTTTAAGTAGTTTTAATTTTTGGGGTTGGCAAACCATTATTGTTGCAGCAGCCATAACATTACCTTTAGGATACACAAGTTCTAAAGAATATGCTGAACTAGAATGGCCAATAGATATTGCAATTGCTTTAGTTTGGGTTGCTTTTGGAGCCAATATGATTTGGACGATCTTACAAAGAAGACAAAGACACTTATATGTTGCAATATGGTTTTACTTGGCAACTTTTGTAACTGTTGCAGTTTTGCATATCTTTAATAGTTTAGCATTGCCAGTAAGTTTTTTGAAAAGTTATTCTGTGTATGCAGGAGTTCAAGATGCATTAGTACAATGGTGGTACGGACATAATGCGGTTGCATTTTTCTTAACTACACCATTCTTAGGATTGATGTATTATTTTGTTCCAAAAGCAGCAAACAGACCCGTATATTCTTATAGATTATCAATCGTTCACTTTTGGTCATTAATATTTATTTATATCTGGGCAGGACCTCACCATTTATTGTATACTTCTTTACCAGATTGGGCTCAAAATTTAGGAGTAGCATTTTCAGTAATGTTACTTGCACCATCTTGGGGTGGAATGATAAACGGATTATTAACACTTCGTGGAGCTTGGGATAAAGTAAGAACAGATCCTGTTCTAAAATTCTTTGTAGTTGCAATTACCGGTTACGGAATGGCAACTTTTGAAGGGCCTTTATTGTCATTAAAAAATGTAAATGCAATTGCTCACTTTAGTGATTGGATTATTGCTCACGTACATGTTGGAGCATTAGCATGGAATGGTTTCTTCGCTTTTGGTATGATTTATTGGTTAGTACCAAGAATGTTTAAAATAAAATTATTTTCTAAAGGATTGGCAAATGCCCATTTTTGGATTGGAACATTAGGAATCATTTTATATGCTTTACCAATGTATGTTGCAGGATTTGTTCAAGCATCAATGTGGAAACAATTTAATCCAGACGGAACATTAACATACGGGAACTTCTTAGAAACGGTTCATGAAATTATGCCAATGTATTGGATGCGTGCTATTGGAGGTAGTTTATATATTATAGGAGCTTTAGTTATGCTTTACAATATGATAAGAACAATAAAATCAGGAAGTGATGTAACTGATGAATTGGCAGAAGCACCAGCTTTAGAGAAAGTTTCTAAATACAGAACAAAAGGAGAAGGGTGGCATACTTGGTTAGAACGTAAGCCAATAAAGTTAACAATCTATGCAACTATAGCTATTTTAATTGGTGGTATTGTTCAGATTGTCCCAACATTATTAGTGAAGTCAAATATACCAACAATTAGTAGTGTAAAACCTTATACTCCTTTAGAATTAGAAGGAAGAGATATTTACATCCGTGAAGGTTGTGTGGGTTGTCACTCACAAATGATTCGCCCTTTTAGAAGTGAAGTTGAACGTTATGGAGAATACTCAAAAGCAGGAGAATTTGTATATGATCATCCTTTCTTATGGGGGTCTAAACGTACTGGGCCAGATTTACATAGAATTGGAGGAAAATATTCTGATAGTTGGCATTTAAATCACATGTACGATCCACAAAGTACTTCACCAGGTTCAATTATGCCGGGTTATAAATGGCTGATTAGAAATGAGCTAGATAAATCAGATACGGAAGACAAGATGAAAACAATGGTTGCTCTTGGAGTACCGTATACAGATGAAGAAATTGTAAATGCACAACAACATATGCTAGAGCAAGGAACATCAATTGAGAAAAACTTATATGCAGATCCAGATTTTGTAAAAAATTACGAATCAGATAAGAAATACGCTCAAGATAATAACGAGCCATTTATTGAAATGAGAAATAGAGAAATTGTAGCGGTTATTGCTTATTTACAAAGACTTGGTACTGATATTAAGGTAAAAGATGTAGAAGCTTTATTAATTAATAAAAAATAGGAAATCATGTTAAAATTTGTAAAAAATCATATGGAAAGTATTACAGGGATAGAAATTTATCCAATGATTTCTTTGTTAGTCTTTTTCGCATTTTTTGTGGTTCTTTTTTTGTGGGTATTTACTTCTAAGAAAGAATACATTGATGAAGTAAGTCATATACCATTAGATAATTAATAAAATAAATAGAAATGAAAATATATATTATAGCAATCCTGTCTGTGCTCTTCATTTTTGCCATGCCGTTTGTTTTTATAGAAATATCGGCAAGTTATGAAGAGCCGTTCAACTTTCTTGAGAACCCTATGCCGTGGTTCATACTAACTACTTTCTTAGTATTATTATTAATGCTTTTTTTTTTATTGGTATTGGCACTTAAAAAAGTTGAATTATTAGAAAATGAGAAAAATGGTGTTTCAACAGAGGAATCTAAAATTAATTTTAGCGTTTGGGTAAAAGAAATTTTACAGAAATGGACGAAATCAAAAGAGATAGATAATGAGGATGAAATAATTTTAGATCATAACTATGACGGAATTAAAGAACTAGATAATTCTTTACCGCCATGGTGGGTTTATATGTTCTATGCAACAATCGTTTTTGCAGTTGTGTATTTGATAAGGTTTGAAGTTCTTGATGGAGATAATCAAATAACAGAATACAATAACGCTGTGGCAGAAGCAAAAGTTTCACTTGATAAATATAAAGAAACAGCAACAGATTTAGTAGATGTGTCAACAGTTACTTTATTAACTGATGAGAAAGATTTAAGTAGAGGTAAAGCTATTTACAACTTAAACTGTGCTGCTTGTCATACGCCAGATGGTGGAGGTTCTATTGGGCCAAACCTTACAGATAAACACTGGATTTTAGGTGGTGGAATTAAAAATGTTTTTACAACTGTTTCAAATGGAGGTAGAGATGGAAAAGGGATGGTCGCTTGGAATAAAATTTTAAAGCCGATAGATATCGCTAAAGTTTCTAGTTATATTATTTCATTACAAGGAACAACACCAGCTAACCCTAAACAACCAGAAGGAGAAATTTGGAAAGAATAAGAATACGTTAATTCTAATAATGAAAATGGAAATACCTGAAAAAGAACATTTTAGAGATAGCATTGGTACGATTAACAAAGAAGGTAAGCGTTCTTGGGTTTTTCCAAAAAAACCTAGCGGAAGGTTTTATAAATATAGAAGTTATGTAAGTTACTTTTTACTAGCAATTCTATTATTATCACCTTTTGTTAAAATTAATGGAAATCAATTTTTGCTATTTAATGTATTAGATCGTAAGTTCAATATTTTCGGATTTCCGTTTTGGCCGCAAGATTTTCATTTGTTGGTGATTTCAATGATAATCGGAGTGGTGTTTATCATTCTGTTTACAGTTGTTTTTGGTAGAATTTTCTGTGGATGGATTTGTCCACAAACCATTTTTCTAGAAATGGTTTTTAGAAAAATAGAATACTTGATTGATGGAGATAGAGGTAAACAAATTAGATTACAGAAACAAGCTTGGAATGCAGAAAAAATAAAAAAAAGAGTCTTAAAATGGATCATTTTTTTTATCATTTCTTTTATAATTGCCAATGTGTTTTTAGCTTATTTAATTGGGGGAGATACAGTAATTAATTACATAACTGGCTCACCATTTGATAATTTAAATACGCTAACATCTTTATTAATTTTCACAAGTGTATTCTATTTTATATTCGCATGGTTTAGAGAGCAAGTATGTATAATTGCTTGTCCTTATGGACGATTGCAAGGAGTTTTATTAGATAATAAAACGATCAATGTTGCATACGATTTTGTTAGAGGAGAAAAAACTAAAGGAAGAGCAAAATTCAAGAAAAATGAAGATAGGGAAGCAGCTGGTAAAGGAGATTGTATCGATTGTATGCAATGTGTACATGTGTGTCCTAAAGGAATCGATATTAGAAATGGTACACAATTAGAATGTGTAAATTGTACGGCTTGTATAGATGAATGTGATGATATGATGGAAGCTGTTGGACTTCCTAAAGGATTAATTCGTTATGCTAATGAAGACAATATTAAGAAAAAATCACCTTTTGAGTTTACTGCAAGAATGAAAGGCTATTCTGCCGTATTATTTATTTTAGTTGGTCTTTTAATAGGAATGTTGTTTTTAAGAAATGATGTAGAAGCAACTATATTAAGATTACCAGGTCAATTATATCAACATAAAGCTGGAGATATTATAAGTAATGTTTATACTTTTAAAGTGATCAATAAAACATCTTTAGATGTTAATGATGTTAGTTTTAAATTAGTATCACATAAAGGAAAAATAGAATTGGTAACTCATAAAGATTTTGTTGTTCCAAAACAAGGTTTAGCAGAAGGAACCTTGTTTATAGAAATTCATAGTTCTTTAATGGAAAAAGATAAAATAGAACTAAAAATAGGAGTATATAGTGGAGATAGATTAATTGAAACCGCTAAAACAAATTTATTAGGACCAAGAAGTTATCGCTAATAAAAGATAAAAATAAAGAAAATGAAGATTAAATTAAATTGGGGATTTGGGGTTGTGTTGGCTTTTATTGGCTTTATTAGTTTTATTATGTATTTCGTAATTAGCATGAGTTCAAACGATAAATACAGTTATGATTTAGTTGCTACGGATTATTACAAGCAAGAATTAAATTTCCAAAATAATATTGACGCAACAAAAAATGCCAAAAATCTAAAAGAAAATATTAAGATAGAACAAGTTAAAGAAGGATTGAAAATCATCTTTCCAAAAGAATTTGATTCAAAATTAATCAAAGGAAAAGTGTTCCTATACAGACCATCTAATAAACAATTGGATTTTGAAATGCCTATTGCACTTTCAGATTCATCTTATTTGCTCATGCCTGACAAACGTTTATTGGATGGTCGATGGAACATTATCGTCGAATGGACGTATAATCAACAAAGTTACTTATTTAAAAAAGAAATTTTCTATTAAATGTTATTAACGGCAATCATTTTTGGACTTTTAGGCAGTTTCCATTGTATCGGAATGTGTGGTCCAATTGCTTTTATGTTGCCTGTAGACAGGCAAAAGCCTGTTAAAGCATTCTTTCAAATTTTAAGTTATCATTTCGGAAGATTAGTAACCTATAGCTTCATCGGTTTGCTTTTTGGCTTTTTAGGAAAAGGTTTTTATTTCTTTGGTTTTCAACAGCAATTATCTATTATTGTGGGGTTTACAATTATTTTCGTAATTATTTTCCCTAAGGTATTTCAAAAATTCAGCTTTTCTAAAAGTATTAGTAAAGTCATTTTTAAAATAAAAAATAGTTTAGGAAAAGAGTTAAAAAAGAAAGGAAATGATACTTTTTTCACCATCGGTTTTTTAAATGGTTTTTTACCTTGTGGTTTAGTATATATGGCAATTTTTGGAGCATTAGCAACTTCGAATACTTTTGCAGGTGGTTTATACATGCTCTTGTTTGGTTTGGGCACTATTCCGTTAATGACAACTGTAGTTTACTTAGGTCGTTTTGCAAAAGGAAATTTTAGAAAAAACATTCAAAAAGTAATTCCTATTTTTGTTATTTTTATTGGTATTTTGTTTATTTTAAGAGGCCTAGGACTAGGAATACCTTATATTTCTCCTTTAGAACCAATTTTATCTTCTGCGGTTAGCAGTGTAAAAGAGTGTCATTAATACCTATTTATTTCGATTGTCTTTGAATTATTACTGCTTTTACACCATGTTTTTAAAAATAAATGAGGAACGTTCTTTCTTTTTTTCTTTCAGATCTATGATGAATATGCACGATAAAAATGTTTGCAGTATATCTATATTCTGTTAGACAAGTAGGCAACGGTTTTGTATCTTATTTTCCCATTTCATTTATAGAAATCACTACAAATTTGCAGCTTTCTTTTTCTTTAAAAAATGATAAAGGTCATAAAATGATTTGCCTTTTATCATGCATAGATTATTGACATCTTGTAATTTTGCAAAAAATAAAATAATGAAACCATTTTTTGATTTATCAGTAGAAGAAATGAAATCTTATGGCTATAAAATTGTTGATATAATAGCTGAACATTATAAAGAAATCGAAAATAAAAAACCTGTAACTTCAGCTTCTAGGTAAGAAATGGATAATATTTTTTTACAAGAAGCACCTGAAAAAGGAATGCCAGCAACTGAAGTTTTAGACTTTGTGATGGATAAAGTGATACCAAATAGTAATATTTCTAGCCATCCAAAAGCATTTTATTTTGTTCCAGAGCCTAGTAATTTTATTAGTGCAATGGCAGATTCCTTAGCAACAGGATTTAATATTTTTTCTGGTGGATGGATTGTTTCTCCTGCAGCAGCAGAACTAGAGATTGTTACAATAAATTGGTTGCTAAAAATGTTTGGTTTTCCTGTAAAAAAAGGAGGTGGGATCTTCACAAGTGGTGGTTCTATGGCTAATTTAACAGCTTTAGTAACCGCCAGAAGAATAAAATGTGGCGATGATTTTTCTAAAGCAATTAGAATTTTAGGTTTTAGTAAAGAACAAGTTAAAATAATACCTATAGATTTAGAGTTTAAGGTTAGTATTAATAAGCTTAAAAATGAAATTGCAAAAGATCAATTAGAAGGGAAAAAAACCTTTTTGTATCATCGCTTCTGCGGGTACTACAAATACAGGTACTGTAGATCCTTTAGATACATTAGCCGATATTTGTGAAAAAGAAAACCTCTGGTTTCATATTGATGGAGCTTATGGTGGAGCGGCAATTTTATCAAAAAAAGGAAGTAAAATTTTACAAGGAATTGAACGTGCAGATTCTTTAACTGTAGACCTTCATAAATGGTTTTTTCAACCTTATGAAATTGGGTGTTTATTAGTAAAAGATGCTTCTTGGTTAAGTAACACTTTTAGTGAGAAACCAGAATATTTAAGAGATATTGAAGGGAATGAATCTGAAATTAATTTTTATGATTATGGCATTCAATTAACGAGAAGGTTTAGAGCTTTAAAGTTTTATATGCCTATTAAAACCTATGGTTTAGAAACCTTTAAGGAAGCCATTTCTTATAATATTGATTTAGCAGAAAGAACCGAAGATCTATTAAGAAAAAGTAAAAACTGGGAAATCGTTTCTCCTGCTACATTAGCGATTATCAACTTTATATATAATCCTTTAGGGTTAGATTTATCCGAAAAAAAATAGACAAATTAAATCAAGAAATTTCTACGAGAGTAGTCGCATCAAAAGAAGCCCTTTTAGTCACTACTGTTTTACAAAATCAGATTGTTATTAGAATGTGTTTAATAAATCCAAAAACGACTTTAGAGCACATCAAAGAAACCTTAAGCCAGTGCGACCAATACGCTATTGAAATTCTTGATGAGTGGAAGAAATAGGTTTTATATTATGAATAAAAACACCTAAAACACCAATAGGAATTAAAGCGCTGACGACGACTAAAATTGTATAATAATTATTGATGATCGGCAGTTGTTGCCAGTTGCAAAAACCTTTGTAGAAGATTAGTGTTTCAGATAAAATAAATCCTAAAAGATACACTTTTACCCAAAAATTAGAGAGCTTTATAAGCGCGAATTCTTTTAAGAAAATGAACAAACTCAAACTAACGATTCCTAAAAAAGCCAAGTGTAAATAGCCTATCACAAAATCTATGATTTGTGAGGTTAATTCAGCAAAATAGGGAAAAGCAGTTAGCATTTGCAAAACAACTTTAAAGATAAAAAGACCGTAAATAAACGTTAATAACTGAACGGTAAATAGCGGTAGTTTTGCATACAAATCATATTTAATACGTTGTATTATTTGATGAAATAGAAACACTGCTATCAGCTGCAAACTTGCGCCTAAAAAAGATAAAGCATATATGTAGATCGAAGGTTTTATCCATAGAAAAGATAAAAATAAACTAAGACAACAACTTAAAACCATCAACCTATAAAAAGAAGAAAGCGTATTCTTATTTATTGGAAGATTGTACTTTTCTAAAAGAAAAATAAACAACCCTAAAAGACAAAAAATAAACCACCCATTATATTGAAAATGTAAGTAAAAATAAATTGCATTTTTATATAAATGAGAAGTGTTTCCAAGTGTATTCATTATAATACCTAAAGCCCAAGGACCAATGCTTGAAATAATCAAAAATAGGAGGGAAGCATTTATAAATTTATAGGAATAATTTGATTTATTACAATTATTATGTTTCCTGAAAAAAGCATAAAATCCATAAGTACAAATTAAAAAAAGCGAAGAAAAAATTATTGAAAACAGTGCATATCCTGTTATTGGAAAACTTAAAAGCATTCCTAAAATTGTAATTTGGGTCGCCCAAAATAAAATAGAATATTTTTTACTGATTTCTTTCTTTATAAATAAATGAAAAATCAAAGTAGTTAACGCGATATAAACCCATCCTAAAAGGGCAATATGAGAATGTGTGTGTACAATATACTTATAAGTAGCATTCACGTTTACAACAGGGAAAACACGAAGCAAAACACCTAAGAAAGCCGCAATTAAGAAATAAAACAGGCCGATAAAACTTTGTATTTTGATTTTAATCATAATTGAAACTATAATAATTGTGGTAATACCAATTTAACCATATAATGTCGTAATAAATCGTTTCTTTTTCACTTACTTTTTATCAAAAAAAAATACCGTAACGAAGACTATACTACTTGTTTTTAATTTCAATTAATTAAAAAATAATTCAATTTATTTGTACGACATTATAAAATTAAATTGGTATAACTCGTTATTGACTGCATATTCGTTGCCTTTTCTAAAAGGATAATATAACTGATGAACAACACATAGATAGTTGTGTGTTTACTCAAGTTTTATGACATAAATTTTTTATGCAAATTATAAAGATAAAATTATCTTTTAGTATGATAAATATCATGATTCTAATGCGTTAATATTAATATTTTTGTATTAATAAAAGATATAAAGAGTCTTTTATTTTAAAAATAACTAAAAACTAAATATAATGAAACTTTTAAAAACGGTGTGTTTATTCTTAATTACAAGCTTACTGCTAACAAGTTGTAAAAATGAAGAGAACAAAGAAATTGCAAAAGTAGACACTTCAACTATTTATATTAAAGGAACGATAGATGCAGAATTAACTGCACCTCCTTTTGTACCTGCTCCAGTTGGAGATAGACCTGCAAAAAAGTTATTAGTAAACATGGAAATCCTTGAAAAAGAAGGTGAAATGGCCAATGGTGTTACTTATGTATACTGGACATTCGGCGGATCTGTACCAGGAAGTTTTATTAGAACTAGAGTAGGTGATGAAGTTGAATTTACGTTGTCAAACCATCCAGATAATAAATTACCGCATAATATAGATTTACACGCAGTTACAGGTCCAGGTGGTGGAGCAACATCTTCTTTCGTCGCTCCAGGTCACGAAAAAACATTTTCTTTTAAAACATTAAACCCAGGTTTATATGTATATCACTGTGCTACTGCACCAGTAGGAATGCATATTGCAAACGGAATGTATGGTTTAATTTTGGTTGAACCAGAAGGAGGTTTGCCTAAAGTAGATAAAGAATATTACATTATGCAAGGTGATTTCTATACAAGTGGAGAAAATGGAGATAGAGGTTTACAGGCTTTTGATATGAAAAAAGCTGTTGATGAACATGCAGATTATGTAGTCTTTAATGGTAAAGTAGGAGCCTTAACAGGTGACAATGCAATTACTGCAAATGTTGGAGAAACAGTTCGTTTATATGTTGGTAATGGTGGTCCAAATTTAACCTCATCGTTTCATGTTATTGGAGAAATTTTTGATAAAGTACATGTTGAAGGAGGAGATTTAATAAACACAAACGTGCAAACAACATCAATACCTTCTGGTGGGGCAGCAATTGTAGAATTTAAAGTGGAAGTTCCTGGAACTTTTATTTTAGTAGATCATGCTATTTTTAGAGCCTTTAATAAAGGTGCTTTAGGAATGTTAAAGGTTACGGGGAAAGAAAATAAAAAATTATATTCTGGTGTAAAACAAGAAGGAATTTATCTTCCTGAAGGCGGAACTATTCAAACAATGCCAACAGATACTAAAAAAGTTGTTGTAAGCACACAAGAAAAATCATTAGCTCAAAAAATGTCTGATGGTAAACAAGTATATATGAAAACATGTTTTGCTTGTCACCAAGCAACTGGGCAAGGAATTCCAAATGCATTCCCTCCATTAGCAAAATCTGATTATTTAAATGCAGATGTTGATAGAGCAATAGCACTTGTAAAACATGGTAAAACAGGAGAAATTACTGTAAATGGTAAAAAATATAATAGTGTAATGACAGCACAAAATATTACTGATGTTGAAATTGCAGATGTTTTGACATACATTTACAATTCTTGGGATAATAACAAAACTAATGTAACAGTTAGTAGAGTTAATAAAGTTAAATAATTACATATGAAAACTATTTTAAGATTGACAATTTGCGGACTAATACTACTAAATTCATCTTTAGCAAGTTGTCAATCTAAAATGGTATCAATCAAAGGAGGAGAATATATTCCTTTATATGGAAGAGACTCAATGAAAGTTTCTATTTCTGATTTTTTGATGGATGTTTATCCAGTTACAAATGAAGAGTATTTAAAATTTGTGAAAGAAAATCCTAAATGGAAGAAATCTAAAGTAATTCGTCTTTTTGCTGATAAAAGGTATTTAATCAGCTGGAAAAGTGATACTGAATTGGGTAAAAATCAAAAATTAGAATCTCCAATAACAGACATATCTTGGTTTGCTGCAAAAAATTATTGTGAAAGTCAAGAAAAAAGATTGCCTACCATAGATGAATGGGAATATGTGGCAATGGCAAATGATAAAATGCCAGATGCTAGAAAATTAGAAGAATACAATCAATTGATTTTAGGTTGGTATGAAAAACCAAAAACCTTTGATAATGTTATTGGTTCTACCTTTAAAAATTACTGGAATGTGTATGATTTACATGGTTTGGTTTGGGAATGGACTTCAGATTTTAATTCCGTTTTAATTTCAGGAGAATCTAGAAAAGATGGAGATAAAGATAGTGAGTTGTTTTGCGGTAGTGCAGCTATCAATGCAACAGATTTAATGAATTATGCCGCTTTTATGCGCTATGCAATTCGTGGTAGTTTAAAGGCAAAATACACCATGAAAAACTTAGGGTTTAGATGTGTAAAAGATGTAAAAAAAACAATACAATGAAAATTACAAAACACGTTATAATACTATTATTAGCAATTGTTTCATTTGGTTCTTGTAAAGAATCAGAAAAAAAAGAAACAGAAAAGATTGCGTATCAATGTCCGATGAAATGTGAAGGCGAAAAAATCTATCATAAAGAAGGAAGTTGTCCAATTTGTAAAATGGATTTAAGACCAATTGCTTCATCAACAAAAATACTTGCAGATGACAATGAAATCTCTGAAAATTCTATTTTTAACTTGACATCAAAATGGAATACCCAAGATGCTAAAAGTATTGAGTTAAAAGAATTAAAAGGAAAAACATTAGTAATGGTTATGATATACACAACGTGTAAAGCAGCTTGTCCGAGATTGGTTGCAGATATGAGAAGTATTCAAGAAAAAATACCTGCAAAATTAAAAGATGATGTTCAGTATGTTTTAGTGAGTATAGACCCTGAAAATGACACAGCAAAAAGATTAAAAGAGTTTGCTATAGAAAATTATATAGATGGAAAAGAATGGACTTTATTACAAGGTACTACAAGTGGTGTAAGAGAATTTTCGAATGTTTTAGCGGTAAAATACAAACAAATTTCTCCTTTAGATTTTTCACATTCCAACATTATAAGTGTATTTAATCCTCAAGGAGAATTAGTACATCAACAAGAAGGATTAGGAGTTAGTAATATAGAAACAATAAAAAAAATAGTAGCAACAATAAACAAATAAAATAATGAACATTTCAGAGAATAACACAGTAGCAGAAGTTGTAACAAGCAACATTAAAACTGCAGATGTATTTAAAAAACACGGAATTGATTTTTGTTGTGGAGGAGGAATATCTATTAAAAAAGCTTGTAAAAAAAATAACATTTCTTTTTCTGAGCTAGAAAAAGAACTATCAACTATTAATAACGCAACTTTTAATGCCTATAATTATGATAGCTGGAAATTAGATTTTTTAGTAGATCATATAGAAAACATACATCATAGTTATGTTGTTGAAAATACTCCTTTAGTTTTGCAATATGCCTCAAAAGTAGCAAAAGTTCATGGGCATCATTATAAAGAAGTAATCAAAATTAATAGCCTTTTTATGACCGTTGCACAAGAATTAGCAGCGCACATGAAAAAAGAAGAATTAATATTATTTCCGTTTATTAAACAATTAGTGAAAGCTGATAGAGAAGGCGTTAAAGTAAATCAACCTCATTTTGGAACTGTAAACCATCCAATTGCAATGATGGAAGAAGAGCATGAAAACGCAGGTGATATTTTAAAAGAAATAAAAAAGCTTTCTAATAGTTACACGCCACCAGAAGGAGCTTGTAACACTTTTAAAGCGTTATATGCAAAATTAGAAGAGTTTGAACAAGATTTGCATCAACATATACATTTAGAAAATAATATTTTATTTCCTAAAGCAATTCTTTTAGAAAAAAATAATCAATAATATTCATTTAACAATCTCCCAAATGAAGAAAATGAATGTTAAAAGTGTTTTAGCATTCATTTTTTATGAATAATAAAAAATTCACATAATGAAAAAAAGGAAACTTATATTATTGATGACACTGTTTTTTACAGCTTTAATGACTGCTCAAACATTTGAATTATCATCAGAAATTAGACCTCGTTTTGAAAACAGACATGGGTATAAAACATTGATTAGTACTGGAGATGAAGCAGCAAATTTTATATCTCAAAGAACTCGTGCAAATTTTAATTTTCAACAAGAAAAATTAACACTTGGTATTTCTCTACAAAATATTAGAGTTTGGGGAGATTTAAGTACGTTGGCTTTTAAAGACAATGCAAATTCGTTTCATCAAGCTTGGGCACAATATCAATTCACAAATAACTTTTCGTTAAAATTGGTCGTCAATAAATTATATATGATGATAGTATAATTTTCGGAAATGTAGGTTGGGCACAGCAAGCAAGAAGTTTTGATGCTGTTGTAGCAAAAATAAAAACATCAGAAAACGGAAGATTAGAAATTGGTTATTCTTTAAATAATGATTCAGAACAACTTACAAACTCATTGTATACAAATGTAGCAGGCTATAAAACGTTTCAATACGCTTGGTATCATGTAAATAACAATACGCTACAAGAAGTTTTAGCTGCACAATTGGTGAAAGAGGGGCAAATGATAAGAAGAGAAAGAACTTATGAGGGAATTGATGTAAACTACTTAGTTTTAGATAAACTAGCTGTAGAGCATGGTAAAATAGCCGATGCAATTACAGATATTATACGAGATCTTATTGGTTTTCAAGCTACTTATGTAGATGGTATGGTAGAAGAATTTGATAAAATTGCAGTTGCAGAGAATAAAGAAGTTGAATTAACCAAATGAACAAAAAATGCTGGAGTAGATAGTACACCTTATTTTTCTAGGCAGGGCAGAATCATACTTTCAAATTCAATATTCTGAGTAAATAGTCTTCATTCCAGCCAGCCTCAAGTCTTTTGCTTTTGATAGATCGTTTTTTAGAAGTTTCATTTTTTAATAAGTTTAAGGCAATTTTAAGCAGAATAGAATAATTTTGAGCAGTATTCCCTGCTCTTTTTCTAGAAGCATTTTCAGAGAAAGCAACATCTAAAGTCCAATGCAATTTATTTTCTACCGCCCAATGTGAGCGTATCTTAGATTGAAATTCACTAGCATCATTACGTACACTTGAAATATAATAGCGTGTCGCTTTTTCTGTCGCTCTATCGCTGTTTTTAAATTCACGAATACTATCTATTTTTATAATGCTAGTCAAGTTTTTCCATTGATTATTCTGTTCAATAAACTTAAAATCAGTAATTACGCTGCATGTTCTTCTAGTTTCAATACGTCCATGATCTAAATCATGCTTAGTGTATATTTCTGGTTGTTTTGAAAATCGAAATTCATCTTCAATATGCTCTAATAACTGGGGTTGATTTGCTTTAACTGCTAAAATATAATCGGCATTTTTGTCAATTATATTTTTGGCAATTTATTTTTGAGTTCCCATAGCATCAATAGTGATGGTATTTCCTGCAACATTTATAATGTTTAGTAATTCTGGTATTGCAGTAATCTCGTTTGATTTTTCAGCTCTTTTAACTTGACCTAAAACAAGGTTATTTTCACAAGCCCAAGCACTAACCATGTGAATTGGCGATTTTTTTCCATGAGATTTTGCACCACGTATCGTTTTACCATCGATGGCAATTATTTGGCCTTTACTTATATCTGCAATTGAATTAACCCAATCAATAAAGCAAGATTCAAATTGTTCACTATCAATAGCCGAGAATACTCTATTAATAGTCACTTTTGAAGGAATACCATGGGATAATTCAAGAAATATTTTTAAAAAATATTCTTTTGATTTAGCAAACGCAAACATTTGCTCCAAGTTTCTGCTCCATAAATCACTGAAATTATACCTATAAGAAGGATGTCAATTAAATGGTAAAGTTGGTTTATGGGCTTCTAGGATCTTCTACCTGCTTAAAAATACGTATTATTTTACTCCCTGAGTCCATTTAGTTAAATTATTGATTATCAGTATAATATATGAATAATTAACAACTAAAACAACTATAAATCAAGTGAATAGATGATTTATATAAGAAAAAAAGTATGATTCTGCCCTGATCGAAAGATGTTTTTTTATGTTCGATAATTAATTTTTTATAAATTATCTATTTCTTTACCAATTATTATTAGTTTGTTTTGCTCAACCTGAAGTGCATTTAAAAGTGCTTCTTTATGATCAACAAAAGATTTTTTCTGTGCTATAAATAATTCTTTATAATAACAAATTCCTTCCTCTAAATTCTTTTTAAATTTCAACAAATATCGAAGTTGTTTTTTATCAATATTCGTTTTTACTTCATCCACTTTTCCTTGTAAATGTGTAATATAAAGAGATAACTCTTTAACAAAGATATTTGGTCTATCTGTTCTAGTTATCATATTTTTTCTACCATAAATATGATCTGTAATACCACGTAAACTCATTACTTTATCATAATAAGCCATATTTGGCCCAGGACAAACAGAAACTCCTTCACCTATCTTCTTTGTACTCATCTTGTTTAAAATTAGTGTAGAAGTGCTTAAACCAACACAAATACAAGATTTTTCTATAATCTTATTGTGCTTTTGTTCCTTTTCTTTTGATGAGATTTCTAAAGAATCTAGTTCTTTTAATTTTAAATATTGATATTCTCTTGAAGCAGTACACAAACCAGACTCTTTAAATTCATGATTTAAAGCAATGAATTTATTTGGACATGAACTTCCTGGTCTATCTTTATCAATAAATTGTTGCTTCTCAAAATCTTTTGTGTTTCCTTTTAGAGTATTAAAAGGAACCCCTAATGGCGAAGTATTACTTAAATATAAATCTTCTTCTTTAGCATTTGCTAATTTTTCCATTGTTTTTTCATCAACACTTGTTGCTTCTGGAACTAATAAAAATGGACTTCCCCAACCTACTGAATCTAATTGATATTCGTCCATTAAGAAAGAATGTTCTTCATCAGTACCTACTCCACCCTGAGTTGTAATTTTTAGTTCTAACTCATTTATTGGTAAAACTCTGTTTGCGGCTTTTAAAGCTTCAGTCAATAATTCTTTAGTTTGGCTTTTTAAGACTTCTTTATTCTCTTTGAATTCCTTTAAAACTGGACCTAACAGAAAACCATCAGTTGCAAAAGTATGTCCTCCACAATTTAATCCAGATTCTATTCTATATTCTGAAACCCACAACCCTTTTTTAGCTAAAAATTTTCCTTGAATAAAAGCAGATCTATAATCACTTACTTTTAAAATGATTTTCTTTTTAATAGTTCCTTTTTTATCAGGAAAAAAATCATCAAAATTACTGATGTACGAATACAATCTTGGGTTCATTCCTGCAGAAAGCACTAATGATGATGATAGTTTACTGTTTGAATAACCTCTTAAAGCTGCATGTGCATCATTGTACTCTATTGGTAACAATTCTTTGTTTAGATAATTACCTTTATCGACTTTAGTCATAATATTTACATCAATGCTTCCCATTGTTAAATTTTTAGAAGCCCAATCTTTTAGCTTAGAAAAATCAACACCTTCTTCTGTTAGTTTAACAAATTCTTTTTTTAAGGAAGAATATTCTGGCAACATGTATATATATTCTTTTAAAGCTTTGCTTTTTTCTGAAGTTATATTTTTTAGTTGATGAAACTTTTTTTCGGTTTGCTCATGGATTAAATTTAGGTAAGAAGTAATCCTCTTTGCTCTAAAATCATCAACTTTATCGGATATTTCTTTATAGGGAATTTCAAATTTATCACTATACATTTTTCGTAATTTTTCTAGTAGAATGTCATCAACCAAAGAAATTACAGAATCTATTCCGTATTGCGCTACTTTTAAAGGAGAATCTATTGTGAATCCTATTCCCATTACTGGAATATGAAACGAGTGTGTGTTGTTCATTATTTAAATTAAATTAGTATTGTGAATTTGTTTTTATTTAAATATAAAAAAGCCTCCTTTTGATTTACATCTTAAAGAGGCTTTTCGTTAACTAAAAAAACTAATTTGATGAGTAAAACGTGGGTTTAAACGTAAGCATTAACCAAGTCCATGAATTGTTTTTATCACTTAAACCACCTTTTAATGCTTCTAAAGAAGTAGTTCCAAACATTTGTGAATATCCTGCACTAAAATCTATGTTTTTTGCTACTTTATATCCCATTGTAAAATCTATTTCTGTACCAAGGCTATTGCTCATTTTTGTTCCTCCATTATAAATATCTGCAGCAGATCTAAAAATATGTGGAACTAACTTTGCAGAAAATTTATCTTTAGTATAAGAAACGACAGCATTAATATCTATTAAACCAACTGAGTTTCCATGATTTCCTACATAAAAATAATCCATCCAACCATTAAACTTATGGTTTGTTCCAAATATTGGGTTAAATGATTTAAAATCTGTACTTGCATCATTTGTGTCTTTACCTGATAAATACTCAAAACCAAGTCCTATTTTATACTCGCTAGTCGCTTTAAAATTTACATTAGCAGAATAATAACTTGCAGAAACTGGAGTAGTAATTACTTTACCTGTTTGCAAATATGCTGCTGCATCAAATGAAAATTTATCTTTTTTGTATGTTAATCTTGGTCCAAAAGTTTGAGAATAACTAACTTCAGCTTCATTATTTACATCTAAATGTTCAACTCCGTTATTTAAAGCTAAAAGGCTAATTCCGAAGTTCCTCATAGTAGTATGATACCATAAATATTGAAATGTTTTGTACCCAGCAACATTGCTGTAAATACTTTTTATTCCTGATTGAGAATCCCTATTTAAAGCAAAACCAATATCTAATTTTCCAGTATCTGAAGTTTTAAATTTAGCGATAATCGCATCATGACTTCTAGCCTGTTGTGCCCAGCCAACATTACCAAAAATTCTACTATCATCATAGATTATTTCTTGTCTACCTAATTTTAAATCGAAATAACCACGAACAGAAAACTCTGCCCAAGCTTCATGGAAAGAACTTGATTTGTCTTGCGAAGACAGTGTTCCAACATCTCCCCAAACTCGAACGTTTTGTAATGAAATTCTAACTTTAAAATTATCCTGATGATAGTTTAAATTCAATCTTGTTCTTTGTGATATAAAACTCGCCCCTTCTTCGCCCGGTTTAAGTAAAGTTTGATACCCATGCTTGTTCTCATACCTAGGTCTTAATTCTGCTGACAAATCTACTTGCTGTGCAGATAATGGTAAAGCAAACAGCGCTACCATTAGTGTTGAAAAAATTAATTTTCTCATAATTCTATTTTTTATTTAATAAAAGACATTTATATCTTTTTATATTGTAAAGTTACATTAGATTTAAAGCTAAAAAACTGATAAATATCAAGTTTTGAAACTTTATTTTTATTACCAAAATAGTACAATACTAGCAAAAAACAGTAGGTAAATAAAGATTGATATTTTCCAAAATATATGTGCTTTTTTCATTTTCATAAAACAAAATGAAATTGCTATAAATTTTAAAGCAGAAATTAGAATAATTACTTCTGTTGAATAACTTTCATTTCCTAAAGAAGTAGAGAAAAAGACAACTGTAATTGTTAAGATTAACAACAATATCCATATTATAGTAAGGTTTCTTCTTCTCATCTTAAAAAATTAAATAGATTATTGGAAATAATAGTAACCAGATTAAATCGCACATGTGCCAAAATGCTGCACTTGCTTCAAAATCTTCTAAATTAGTTTGCTCTTTTTTCTTTTTTAAATCTCTATGAATAAAAAGTAAAATAACCAATCCAACAAGTACATGAATTACATGAAACAATGTTAACATCCAATAAAAAGTAAAAAAAGTGTTGAAATTAACTGATAACCCAGCTTCTAATTTTGCATTATATTCAATTGTTTTAAGTATTAAAAACAACAATCCGCCAAGCATTGTTAGTGTTAAATAGAGTGATGACTTTTTAACATTACCTTCTTTTAAATAGTTTACAGATAAAGCCATGCAAAATCCACTAGTAATTAAGAATAAAGTGTTAATGGTTCCGAAAGTTGTGTTTAATAACAATCTTGAATTATGAAAAACTTCTGGTTCTTCTTTACTATAAACAACCATTGCAATTAACGCCATTCCAAAAGTTATTAATTCTAAAAAGATAATTATCCACATTAAAATTCCGCCTGGAGGATAATATATGTTCTTTACAAGATTTTTATTCATATTAAGTATGTTTTATCTTTTCGTACAACTGAACAAGTGATTTTAATAACTCTACAGGAGTTGTTAATATTTGATAATGATTCTGCCCTGCTAAAGCAGCTGCTAAAAAGTTTATTGATGATAATAAAATGATTTTAGTTGAAAAACCAAAAAACAAAGGATTAAAAGTTTCTTCATTCGTTTAGGTAGAAACTACCAACGGAGCTGGGTATTCTGAACCTTTTATTGAAATTTTTAAAACAGAAAAGGAAGCAATTGCGGAAATGAACAATACTAAAAGAGATCATTTAGTAGATGGTTTTGTTTTAGGTGATGCTTCTAAAAAAGATAGAGTTGAATTACAATACTATACAGATGTTGATAATGAAGAATATGACGATACTGTTTTACAAATTATAGAGTTAAAAAATAATTTTGGATTGCTTTTTATTCAGCCAGATATAAATGATGTTACTTTTTGGCAAGAGGATGGTTCTAAGACAGCAATAAAAAAGGCACTTGAAAAATTAGTAAATAATACTAAAGGATTGATAAAGATGAAATTGAAGAGTGGAATAATGATCAAGTTTCAAACTTTGGTTCACATTCAGACGATGGGTATCATTATTATTCAATAATTGAGAATATTGCTAAAACAAATTTAAAGAAAGAAAAACCATCAAAAAAAACAGGGTCAAAACAGCTCAAAATAGGTTCAAACAGGGTCATTAAAAAAAGAAGGTCCATGTGAAGAAGTAATTGAGGAATTCATAGAAGATAAAAAGGAAGCTAGAGAAAAAGCATCAGCAAAAAGAAAACGTATAAAAGTGGCGCACTCTTTAGATGTAGAAAGTGTCAATTTTTATAATGATGAGTTTAGATTATTAAGACGTTTTTACAACATGGTTAAAAAGAAAAACAATGTAACTTTAAGAAGTGTACAATTGTTGTCTATGGCTTTTAATAAAACCGCAGTTGCTCGTAAGGTTCGTAAAACATCAGAGCTTGCAACTTTATTTAATATTTCTAATAAGAAGATCACTAAATTATTAGAAGGCACTAAAGCGCAAAATAAAACAACTGTTAATATTACATTTTCAGATCAAGATGTTTTAGAGCAGTTAGAAAAATTAGTTACCAATAAAAAAGTAGATTATGCAATTACGCTTTTAAATAGAGTAATTAATATTCAAGGTACTGCGCCAATAGATAAAAAAGTTCAAAATGTAATTTCTGCTATAAATAACGGAATAGAAAAAGGTAGGGTAGATGAGCGTAGTAGATTATTTGATGATTTAGAAAAAGCAAAAAAGGATATACAAAAGTATGTAGATGATAAGGTAGAAAAAATACCAACCACTCAATATGGGTTAACCGGTGTAAAAAAAAAGCTGCAAATGTAATAGCGCTTAATTTACCAGAACCAAAAGAAGTACAAATTGTTTTTTCTCCTTCAGAAGAAACTGTTTTGGAAAACACCGAAGAAGTGCCTGTTACATTTGCAGAAATTTCCCCTGGACTAAATGCAACAACTCCAGCAGCAAAAAAAGAAGAAATTAAGGAACCAGAGCAACCGCCAGAAATAAAAATAACTAGAGATAAGAACAATCCTTTTAAAAGTTCTGCGCAACGTTTAAGTGAAAAAACAACGCCATCAAGTTTATACAACTTAAAAAAGCAAACTAATTTTTTTAGTTTTTTAATTCATGATTTATTATTAAAGGTAGCTGAATTAATTTTTTCATCACTTAAAATAAGTTTAATAACTTCAAAAAGCTCCTGAAGAAAGAATAAAGTTTCACCATAACTATAATGCGTAATATTTTCACCTATCTTAAATTCATATTTTTTCCCTTTGAAGATAATTATTTTGTCTTTATTATCGTTGGGGTGGAATATTGCATTATTATGAATTGCATTCCTAAGTGTAAATATTAAATCTAAAAAGTTGAGAAGTTCATTTTTCTTAACATTATTTATTTTTAATGTACTAATAATGTATTTATAAACTTTGCTAGTTGGTCTGGTTGATTGATTGTTTTCGGAGTCTTTAATAAGTGATTCAATTCTTCTAAGATTGCTTTCAAAGTGCGCTATGATAAGTATAAAAAAACTGAACCTAAAATACTTTTGATGGTATTTTACGTTAAAACTGGGGTCTAGTATCTTATCTGCATTTAATCTCCAAAATTCATCTGTCAAAAGTGATTTGTCTAATAATTCAAAATTTGTTCTTTGTACTGTTATTAACTGTATTGGGTTTGTAAGAATTAAATTCCTTGGATCTTTTTCCTCTTTGTTAGAGGGGTATTTTGTTTGATGTTCTTGACGAAATAATATGAATTCATTTCTTAATTTAAAATATCCATCTTTTAATTGGTTGATTTCTTTTTTATCCATAATATTTAAGGTGTAATTATATTTAGCTATTTTTTTTGTAGTTCAAAAATATGCATTATTATAATAATCCTTAATGTTTTATGAAAATTCAGGTATAATTACCTGCTTTTTATAATTATGAGGAGCTTTTTTATGATAAAAATTCTAATTTCTGTCAAAATGTTAGCTAAATGTTGGCTTTTTTGTAAAAAAACAACCCCTAATTAACTATTTATTAGTTAATTAGGGGTTGTGATTGTACTCGAGGCGGGAATCGAACCCGCACTTCCGAAAAAACTGGATTTTGAATCCAGCGCGTCTACCAATTCCGCCACTCGAGCATTATTATAACAGATTGCAAATCTAAAAAATAAATTTAGGATTAAAGCATAAAAAACAACTCAACTCATTAAATATTTTTATTTTTGTACCACACAACACACTAACTTATAACAAAACCCAACCAAATGCCTTCAAGTCAATTAGATCCAAAGATCTTTGCCTGTTCTCAAAGTGTAGAATTAGCAGAAAAAATAGCCAAAGAATATGGCGCCAAATTAGGTAAAGTAACAACAACTCATTTTAGCGATGGAGAATTTCAACCAGCTTTTGAAGAATCTATTCGAGGTAGAAGAGTATTTCTTATTGGTTCTACTTTTCCAACGGCAGATAATTTAATGGAAATGTTATTAATGATTGATGCAGCAAAAAGAGCTTCAGCAAGGCACGTAACTGCTGTTATGCCATATTTTGGATGGGCAAGACAAGATAGAAAAGACAAGCCAAGAGTTGCAATTGGAGCAAAATTAGTAGCTAATTTATTACAAGCTGCAGGAGCAACAAGAATTATTACAATGGATTTACATGCAGATCAAATTCAAGGTTTTTTCGAAAAGCCAGTAGATCATTTATTTGCTTCAACAATCTTTTTACCTCACATAAAATCTTTAGGATTAGAAGATGTAACCATTGCATCTCCAGATATGGGAGGTTCTAAAAGAGCGTACGCATATTCTAAATATTTAGATTCTGATGTGGTTATTTGTTATAAACAGCGCATAAAAGCCAATGTAATTTCTCATATGGAATTGATTGGAGAGGTAACAGGCAGAAATGTTATTTTGGTTGATGATATGATAGATACTGGAGGAACATTAGCGAAAGCAGCAGACTTAATGATGGAAAGAGGAGCGAAAAGTGTAAGAGCAATTTGTACACATCCAATACTTTCTGGAAACGCAGTAGAACGTATAGAAAGCTCTAGTTTAATAGAATTAATTGTATCAGATACAATTCCTTTAAAAAGAGCAAGTTCTAAGATAAAAGTTGTAACTTGCGCCCCTTTATTCGCTGATGTTATGCGTAAAGTTCAAGACAATACTAGCATTAGCGGACAATTTTTAATGTAAATAAATACTAATTAAATAAAAGTAATGAAATCAATTACAATCAAAGGATCTCAAAGAGAAAGCGTAGGTAAAGTAGCAACTAAAGCCTTACGTAATGCTGGTCAGGTTCCTTGCGTTATATACGGAGGAGACAAACCATTGCATTTTTCAGCAGTAGAAATCGCATTTAAAAATCTTGTGTATACTCCAAACGTTTATACAGCGAAGATTGAATTAGACGGTAAGAAAATACCTGCTATTTTGCAAGACATTCAATTTCATCCAGTAACAGATAAAATCTTACATGTAGATTTTTATCAATTATTTGATGATAAAGAAATTACAATGGAAATCCCTGTACATTTAATAGGAAAAGCTCCAGGAGTTTTAAATGGAGGGTCTTTACGTTTTCCAAAACGTAAATTAAGAGTAAAAGCTTTACCAGGTAATTTACCAGATTTTTTCAATGCAGATATTTCTAAATTAAAAATCGGAAGTAAATTATTTATTACAGATATTGATAGTAATAACTGTACATTCTTACATCCAGATAACACGGTAGTAGCACAAGTTAGAATGTCTCGTAATGCAACTGCAGAGGAAGAAGCTGAAGAAGAAGTAGCAGAAACGGCAGAAGAAGAAGAAGCTCCAGCAGCAACAGAATAAATATATAATATTCTAAAAATAAAAAAAGCGTTACTTATTGTAACGCTTTTTTTATTTTTGTATAGATATGAAGAAATTTTTAATTGTTGGTTTAGGAAATATTGGAGAAAAATATGATAATACAC
>Ga0209284_10000123_pt1 | contig 111660 bp, 105 predicted proteins | sample FRY03_FD_187211 | JGI IMG/M metagenome (GOLD analysis project Ga0209284, IMG submission 187211) | Freshwater microbial communities from Lake Fryxell liftoff mats and glacier meltwater in Antarctica - FRY-03 (SPAdes) (version 2) | ecosystem: Environmental > Aquatic > Freshwater > Ice > Glacier... | reverse complement strand
ATTTCTTCAGGGTTTGTTGGAACCTCTCCACTTTGCCTTGGGTGGTGGGGTGGTTGGGGCGGCCATTTTTTTGGGTGATGTGGAGTCTTCGCAGTTCTGTTTCGAAAGCGTTGCGGCCGCCTGCGCGGCCTCGGCCGGAGAGTCGTGTGGTGAAAACCATTCCGTTGTCAGTCAGTGTTGAGGCAGGAATTCCATGGTTTTTCACTGCTTCGCGGAATTGCGCTAGGACGATGGGGGTGGTGATTCTGTGGTGGGCGGTGAGGTTGAGGACGTAACGGGTGCAGTCATCAATCCAGGGCAATATCTCGACGTCTGTCCCCTCGGCGAGCCGGTAGTGGGTGAAGTCGGACTGCCAGGTTTCGTTGGGCATGGCGGCTTCGAACCGGATGTAGGAAGACTTGGGTTTCTTGTGGGGTTCGGGGGTGACGAGGCCCGCTTGGCTGAGGTGGCGGCTGATTGTCGCGGGCGAGACGGTGATGCGGTGGTGGGTGGTGAGGTGCCAGGTGATGGTGTCGGGGCCGGCGTCGAGCCCTGCCGTGGTGAGGTGTTCGCGCAGCTTGAGGATGAGTTCGATGACGTCTGGGGGTGTTTTGGTGGGGGTGGTGTGGGGTTTCCTGGAGCGCGGTTCGAAGGCTTGAGAGCCTTCGTTGTTGTAGCGGGTGATGAGTTTCGAGACCCAGCTTTTTGAGACGTGGTAGTCGCGGGCGACGTCGGCTTGGGATCGGCCTTCGAGGATGACGGCGGTGATGATGAGGCGGGCTTTAGACATTCTCCGATGGTGGCGGAATGTTTCCTATGTCTTGAGAGATGGGTTTCCTATGTCATGAAAGAGAACACTGCCCCCGCAACCATTCATCTTAAGGCCCCTTGTCTCAAGGGGCCTTAAGTGTTTCTGCTTCATGGCGCTCCCGCTCTAGGCTGGGTCCATGTCTTCGGAATTGGTGATCGCAATGGGGCAGTATGCCCCAATGGATTCGACGATTGGCAACCTCACACGAATTGAAGGTATCGCCAGAGGCGCCCATGCAGAAGGTGCTTTCGTTCTGGTGCTCCCTGAATACTCCCAGGTGTTCATCCCAGGAGACGGCCCAGCCATGGCGAAGGCTGCAGAGCCACTCGATGGAGAGTTTGTGAAGGGGCTTACAAGCATTTCCCAATCACTCGAGGGGCTGATTATTGTCGCCGGAATGGTTATGGGGCCTGACACGCCGCGAAGTGCAATTGTTGCCATTGGTGAGACAGGGGTTCTGGCTGTTGCAGAAAAAATCCACCTCTATGACGCTTTTGGTGGTGCTGAATCCTCCTATTTAGCTCCTGGCCAGATTGATGCACCCCAGCTGCTTCACATCGGAGAGCACACCCTTGGGTTCCTACCCTGCTATGACCTGAGGTTTTCTGAGGTGGCGGCCTGGCTCGTGGAGGCGGGTGCAACCACGCTGGTTGTGCCAGCGCAGTGGGTGCCAGGTGTCAACAAGGTGGACCACTGGGAGACCTTGCTTCGAGCCCGGGCTATTGAATCGCAGTGCTTTGTGCTCGGTGTTGGGCAGCCCGAACCTCACGGAGTGGGCTACAGCACAGCATTTTCTCCGGCGGGTGAAGTGTTGGCCCGGATGGACTCGATGGAAGGCCACAGTGTGGTGTCGCTCGCTTCTGCTCTCGTTACTGCTTCTCGTGAGGCGAATCAGATGGCCAGGTCGCGACGATTCCAGGTTGTTCCGAGGGCCTCGAAGTAAAGGTCGCCCTTTTGGACACCGGGGGCTGTGGATAACCGGAGCGGGCCGTCACGTGCTTTTTCTACACTGCTTCGATGCGCCTTCCTCTTCCCGCCACTCTGGTTGCCTCGGTGTTGCTTCTTGCCGGCTGTGTGACCGAAGAGCCTGCCAGAACCGTCCCTCCTGGTGAGTTGCCTGCGCCAGAGGTTGTGGTGCGGGCAGAAGGGCTTCCTGCGGATTTTTATGATCGGGCTCTTAGCGAGTCCCTGGCGGTTATTGATGGGTATCTGGCGGAATCGGACGTCATCACCTCTGTGGCAGGAGTTGGGTCTGATCGCATCCAAACCTGGGTGACGCCAGCGTGGTATCCCATGGAACAACAAGGGTTTATTCACTACCAAGAAACCGGCGAGCGCACCGTTGGAAAAACGATGTTTGAAGACTCCGTAGTCCAGGTGGCACGATTGACTCCTGAGCGAACCCTCGACATCGCAATCTATGGGTGCGTGGACACCACCGGAGTATTTGTACTCGCACCCGACCACGTTGACCCACCCGAGGAAGTCCTGTCCTGGCACCCCGGTTATGAGGAGTTTGTCGGAGACGAGACGCAATGGCAGGTAATCGAGGCCTTTTATAGCCAGGAGGGCGTCCGCTGGGGCGATCGCAGAGCAATAGTGTTCTGGCTGGTGGGCGATTCTTTTGATTCACTCGCCATCGATAGCTCCTCAGAATGGTGGGGGGCCCACGCGTGCTAGCCAGAATTCTTGCTCTGACAACTCTTGCCTGCACCATCACTGTGATGGGCGCTTCGGCTGCCTCCGCAGACGAGTGCAGCCAGGCTGCTCGCACCAGTGCTGAATGCCCCAGCATCTCGAGTGACGTGACAGAGGAAGGGGTTACTTTCGGAGCTACTGGCACAACGCAGGGCTCACCAGGAAGCGAGCCCCAGGGCGGCTCGAGTTCTGTTTTGTCGCCCGCTCCGCGGCCTTCTCTGCCGTGGAGCCTACCGCCCCCGCGAAGTCCTGTGCTCGGAACGACAGAGTGTGCGTACCTGTTGCAAGGCAGCTGTCGGGGTTCGTCGCCTGCGAAGAATCCACCACCGCCGACACCGACGCCCAGTACCGCCGGGGTGTTGCCCACCCCACCGTCAACCGTTAATGATCTTGCTTCCTTCCAACCGGATTCAAGCTCGATTCAGGTCGAACCCGGGTGGTGGACTTTGCCTCGCCTGCACACCAATGTTTTTTCCACAGCCCGGGAACACCAAGTGGCGGGGGAGCTTCTGGGAGTGCCGATCGAGGTGCGCTTTAGCCCGAGGGCATACGCGTGGTCTTTTGGTGATGGATACACTGCAACAACGGGCTCTGCAGGGTCCTCGTGGGGGAGTGAGCAATTCAGCCCCACCGCAACGTCCCATGTATACCGGGCGCCTGGCGGGTATTCCCTCCGTCTCACCGTCTCGTACTCCGTTTCCTATCGCTACACGGGCTCTTCGTTCACCCCGGTTTCTGGCACCGTCAACCAACCAGTGGGACCAGCCACAGTGTCGGTTCTTAGGGTGACACCTGTTTTGGTCGACCATGGTTGTTCTGTCAGTACTCTGCGAGAAGGGAGGTGTTAGGGGAATCAACGGGTATTCTTAGGCCTCGACTAAGCGTTTGCCCAGATTCAAACGACACACTGGCCGTCGTTGAAAGGATTACCTGACGTGACTACCCCAGAAACCCCACCCAAAAAGCGAGCCACCGCCAAAGCGGAAGCGCCACAAGGTTCACATGCTGTTCCTGCTTCGTTGAAGCCCAAGGCCGCCGCCTCATCAGCGACATCAAAAGCAGCTGATGCACAAAATGTCGATTCGAAAACTACAACCAGAGCCGCTGCCAGGAGGGTTGCCCCATCAGTAACAGCTGCCGGGCCCGGTTCTGAGCCCACCATCTCCGAGGAATCCGCGCTGCCAGACGCTGCCATTCCTGAATCTTCTGATGCTCTCTCTGCTCCAGCAGTGGTGTCTCCTTTTGACCCCAGGGTGTACGCGGGGGTTGCTGACAGCGCTCGCCACGAGCGAGCTAAAGTTCTCGATCAGGACAAGAAGCGCGCCAGGAATCTGGGGATTTTTGTGACCGTAGCGCTCATCGTTGGTGGGCTCCTGGGTGGAACAGCGGGTGGAGCGTTCGCGATTTGGAACTTGTCTTCCCGGGGCTTAGTCACACCCGGTGTTGCGAGTCCTGGGGCGATCACTATCAATAACCCACTGCAAGCGACTGAGATTTCAGCTGTGGCAAACAGTGCGATGCCTTCGATTGTGACCATCGAAGTTGCCGGCCAAGAAGGTGCGGGCAGCGGTTCTGGCATCATCATCAGCGAGGACGGCTACGCGCTCACCAACGCTCACGTCGTATCCATTGGTACCGAGGAGCCCGCCATCAGGGTGACAATGTCCGATGGCCGCCTTTTTGGGGCGACCGTGGTGGGGCGCGACATCCTGTCTGATATTGCCGTTATCCAGATTCAAGGCCCTGGCCCCTTCCAGGTGGTCTCATTGGGCGACTCTGATTCACTCAACGTGGGCGATGAGGCCATCGCTATCGGAGCACCGCTTCGCCTCCCAGGGACCGTGACCAGCGGCATTATTTCCGCCATTAACCGCAGCATCACTGTTGGTGCCTCTCAAGTTCCTGGCGAGGAAGACGGTCAGTTTGACTTCGATGTTCCTGGTGGCGACCTGGCACCAGGCCAGACAATCTCTATTCCGGTCATTCAGACCGATGCCTCCATCAACCCTGGTAACTCAGGTGGTGCACTGCTCGATCGCGAGGGTCGACTCATCGGGGTGAATGTGGCGATTGCCTCCACTGGAGGGCAAAGCTCGGGAAGCATCGGCTTGGGCTTCGCCATTCCTGCCAATTACGCAGTTCGAGTTGCCACAGAGCTGATTCAGCAGGGTCGGGCAAGCCATGGTTTGTTAGGAGCCCTTGTGATTGATGCACAGTCGGTCACGTCGTCGACCGTGACTGGTGCCTACATCGAGTCTGTTACGGCTACCGGTGCCGCTGCCAGAAGTGGCCTCCGAGCCGGAGACATTGTCACGCGTTTCAATTCGATCCCGATTACGAACCGAATCGACCTAACAGCTCAGGTCCGCACGCTTGCCGGCGGGTCAACCAGCACCATGACCTTTGTGCGGGGAGCTAACTCCTACACCGTGGAGGTTGTGCTCGACGAAATCGAGTAATTACTCGTCGCGAAGTTTTTCGTAGATGTCTTTGCAGGTGGGGCAAATCGGGAATTTCTCGGGGTCTCGTCCTGGTGTCCAGACTTTCCCGCACAGGGCTATAACCGGGCGCCCAGACAGGGCACTCTTTAGAATCTTGTCCTTCTTGACATAGTGCGAATAGCGATCGTGGTCGCCCTCGTCGATTTGCTCTTCATTAAGAAGCTTCTCTAGTTCCCGGTCAAGAACATCTGTTCCGCCATCGCTCTTCTTCTCCGCCATGGCCCTATTTTAGACTTCCTGGCTGAGGAATCGGGTCGGCACAATAGGTTCGCCTGATTGGAGTGAAAAAGCGGCCCCTGGGAGTTCCGTGATGACTCCGAGATGGTGGGCTCTGGCAGCCTCGGTGAGCTCCATCGGTGACCTTCGATCCACTCTTTCGCCCGTGTCCATCAGCGTCACCATGAGTGGTCTGGCACCCGTTGGTGATGCTTTGCTTGATCCCACAACAACGACTTCTTCTGTGGCGGTTCCAGCGTGGAGGGCACGAAAAGCTGTCTTGCGCCCGCCCGGGTTGCTTTTCTGTGCGCTCTTCTTCGCGACAGAAACCCATTCTCCGGAGTCAGAGGTGCGAGCAACGAGCTTGTAGACGAGACCTACAGCAGGGGCACCCGAGCCGGTCACGACAGAGGTTCCCACACCAAAGACGTCCACGGGTGAACCCCGAAGGCCAGCGATGGTGTGCTCATTGAGATCGTTGGTCACCACAATCTTGGTGTCTGTGGCCCCCAAGGCGTCGAGCTGGGCTCGGACCTGGGACACAACAACGGGGAGGTCGCCTGAGTCGATGCGTACGGCTCCCAAGGCGGTGCCGGCCACTGCAATAGCGGTGTTTACACCCTCTTCAATGTTGTAGGTGTCGATCAGCAACGTCGTGTCAGTGCCCATCGCCTCCACCTGCGCCACAAACGCTTCTTCTTCCGAGTCATGAACCAGGGTGAAGGAGTGTGCTGCGGTTCCTCTTGTGGGAATGCCGTAGGTGCGTCCGGCCTCTAAGTTGCTGGTGGCTGCGAAGCCGGCGATGTAGGCAGCTCTCGCTGCCGCCACGCCACTGCGCTCGCTTGCTCGCCTGGCTCCCATCTCAATCAGCGGGCGCTGATTGGACGCTTGCACCATACGACTGGCCGCGCTGGCCACTGCTGAGTCATAATTCAAAACGCTCAAAACCAGAGTCTCCAAAATAACCGCTTCGGCAAACGTACCTTCGACTACCAGAAGTGGTGAGCCTGGGAAATAGACCTCACCCTCGTGATATCCCCGGATGGTTCCTTGGAAACGGTAGTTCGATAACCACTCGGCAGTGTCGTCGTTGACCACTTTCTGGTCCACCAGAAATGCAAGCTCTGCTTGGCCGAAATGAAACTCTTGAATGGCGTCCAACAACCGCTGAGTTCCGGCAACTACTCCGTAGCGCCGGCCCTCAGGCAAACGCCTGGCAAAGACTTCAAAAACGCAGTCCCGGTCTGCACGACGAGATGCCCTGGCAGCGTTGACCATGGTGAGTTCGTAGTGATCGGTGAGCAATGCCGTAGACACACCTTCAGCCTACTTGCTGGGTGGTTGCCTACACTGACGAGTATGACCACTACGGTGCCTCGCTGGTTGTGTGCGGATCAACTCGGACCACACTTTGATGACGGGGGACCGATCCTCATCGCGGAGGTATTGAGTCCGATTCGCGCCCGGCGCTACCACCGGCAAAAAGCCCATCTGATTCTTTCTGCCCTTCGCCATCGAGTCCGGGAGCTGGGCGAGAGGGTGGATTACCGCAGGGGCGATACCTACCACGAGGTCCTCACCGATATGGATCTGGAGGTTGTGAACCCCACCTCGTATGGTCTGCGCTCCCTCGTGCAGGACTTGGGCAAAAACCACAGGGTGAGTGTTCTGCCGTCCCGGGGGTTTGTCACATCCGAAGAAGATTTTGCTGCCTGGGCTGCGACTCGTTCGGGTAAGCGGTTGCTGATGGACACTTTTTATCGGGAGAGACGCCAGGCGCTCAGAATCTTGATGACGCTTGGTCCAGACGGCAAGGTTACGCCAGAGGGTGGTCAATTCAACTTTGATCATGACAATCGTCAACCTCCACCCAAAGGTCAAGAAACCCTTGGCGTATCGCCAGCGTGGTTCCCCATCGAAGACGACATCGATAGGGAAGTTCGAGAGTATTTAGATTTCCTAGAACTACGAGGCGATGTGACCTTCGTGGGAGTGGATGGACCGAGGCTTTTCCCCGCCACCAGGCTCGAAGCGTTGAGTGCGCTTGATCACTTCATCGAACACCGACTGCCTGACTTTGGCCCGCACGAGGACGCCGCCATGGTGGGGGACTGGGCAATGGCGCACTCTTTACTGAGCCCCGCACTGAATCTGGGGCTGTTGGACCCCAGAGAAGTTATGGACAAGGCCGTCGCCCGCTATCACCAGGGTTTGGCACCCTTAGCGAGCGTCGAAGGTTTTGTTCGACAAATTATGGGCTGGCGGGACTGGGTCTGGCACCAGTATTGGCACTTGGGGCCAGATTATGTGAACAACAACGTGTTGGCCCACGCCGAGCCGCTACCTCAGTCTTTTGCGGCACTCGATCCCAGTGCGCTGCGGTCTCGGTGTCTCTCGCAGGTTCTTTCTGAAGTGAGGGAGCGCGGTTGGACACACCACATCAACAGGTTGATGGTTCTGGGTAGTTGGGCGCTGCAACGCGGCATCAACCCGCGCGAGCTCAATGATTGGTTTATTGACGCTTTCGTGGACGGGACGCCCTGGGTCATGCCTGCCAATGTGGTGGGCATGTCGCAATATGCCGATGGCGGTCAGGTGGCAACAAAGCCCTACACCTCCGGTGGTAGCTACCTTTCCACCATGACCAATTACTGCCAAGGATGTGTTTTTTCGCCGAAGGTGCGCCTCGGTCCCACCGCATGCCCGATGACTGCGGGGTATTGGTCTTTTCTTGAAAGATCCGAGTCAACACTGCGCGGAAACCATCGAATGGCGCAACCCTTGGCTGGTATGCGGCGATTGAGTGACCTCGAACAGGTTGTGGAACAAGAAAAACACCGCACGCAGTGGTGAGGGGAGTGATAGGCCCCTGCTCTAGAATGAGGGTTGCTTCGAGGGGTGGCTTGCCCTGGAAGCCTCTGGGAGGGAGTTGCGTGACGCATGGCGTTTGAACCCGCTTTGGTCCGCGAATTTCGCTACCGGTCGGCACGTCTTGACACGAGTAATTTCCGTGTCGACTTTGATTTTGAGCTTGTGGGAGAAGATGTCCTAGAGAGCTTCACCGAAAGTATTTCCTTCACACCCGTTCGCACCCCTGATGACGTTGATTGGGCCCGGGTTCAGGGGCTTGTTGTTTTGCTCGGAGCTGTTCTCGGGCTCAGTTACTTCAAAGCTGCAGCGCCGGCCCGCTATGTCATTGACGTCGAGGGGATGACCGAAGCGGGCGTTTCCTACCTGCGCGAGGTGCTGAGCCACGGACTTGCAGAATTTGCGTATCGCAACGGTTTACCAGGCCTCGTCCAGCCAGAAATAGTTGTGTCGGTGGGTGTGGCGGAGCCCTGGCCACTAGACGCCCACCTCACTCCGTCTGGAGACCCTCTGGTGCCGATTGGCGGAGGAAAAGATTCGGTGGTGACCGTTGAGTTATTGGCAGCAGCTCGAATGCACCCGGTGCAGTTTGCGGTTAACCCTAACCGCGTCATCGAGCGGGTCGCCCGGGTCAAGGGTCACCCTCTGATCTCCGCGGCCCGAACAATCGACCCACATCTCATTGAGCTCAACAACGACGGAGCGCTCAATGGTCATGTCCCCGTGACGGCGATGAACTCCCTTATTTCCCTGGTTCAGGCCAGACTGGTGGGTTTTGGACCCGTGGTGATGTCTTTGGAAGCCTCCGCTTCGGAGGCCACACTCTTCTGGGGTGAGGTCCCGGTGAACCACCAGTGGTCAAAGTCAACCGAGGCAGAACAGCTGTTACAAGACGTGCTTGGTCCCCAGGCAGGTTTGTCCGCGGGGGCTTATTTTTCGATACTCAGGCCCTATAGTGAGCTCCAAATTGCGCGGTATTTCTCTAACCTGCGTGAATACCACCCGGTGATTAACAGCTGCAATAGAGCGTTTCGACAGGGGGTGCAGGATGCCAGATGGTGCGCGAACTGCGATAAGTGTCGCTTTATTTTCTTAATTTTGAGCCCGTTCTTGGCGCCGTCCGCACTGACCCGCATGTTTTCAGACAACCTGTTAGACAACCCTGACCAACTCGAGGGTTATCGGGCGCTATTGGGTCTGCACGAGCACCGTCCCTTTGAGTGCGTGGGGGAGCAGGCTGAATCGATGGTGGCGTTGAACTGGGTGGCACACCAGGAGGAATGGCGCGGCCACGCCGTTGTCCAAGCGCTTCGAGCGGAAATCCCGAGTCTCGGGGAGGCTCATCCTGAGTTAGAAGAGCAGGTCTTTGGTGTTCGTGAGGGTCACACCCCGATGCCAACCCCCTATGACACCGTGGGAGGCGTTCTTGGCTGAGGGACAAAGAGGCCTCTCATCGCTCCAGGGCGAAAGCGTCCTCATCGTGGGAGCCGGCCGTGAAGGTGTTGCGCTCGCCAACGCTGTGCTTGTGGCAGGGAATGTTTCCTGGGTGAGAGCGCTTGATGGATCAGATGGCGATAATGCTAAGAACTGGGTCTCGACCTTCGGAGATCGCATTCCGCTTCTGATCTGGGATGAAACCGAGGGCGCACTCCCAGCGGAGCTCGGAGAGGCGTCTATTGCCGTCATGTCTCCCGGCATCCCGGTGACCGGGGCTCTCCACCGCAGTGTGTCTGGCTTGGGAATCCCGGTCACCTCTGGCACAGCACTGTTCGTTGCTGACCGCGCGGATGCGATGGTGGGTGTCACCGGCTCCAAGGGTAAATCGACGACCACGACCCTGATTCATCACCTGATGACGGCCCAGGGCAGTGACGTGGCGCTCGGTGGCAACATGGGTATTCCGGTGCAGAGTCTGGATACAGCAGAGCGTTACTGTGTGGAGCTTTCTAGCTATCAGTGTCGTTACCTTGAAGCATCGCCCGCTGTGTGTGTCGTGACTGCCTTGTTTCCCGAGCACTTGGATTGGCACGGGTCACTCGACGAGTATTACCGGGACAAACTGAACCTTATTTCCTATAACCCGAGCGTCATCGTGGCTAACGGCGACGATGCAATCCTGCGCCACGAGGTAACCACCAGGTTCCCCGATGCAGTGGTCACCTGGGTGGGAGCGGGCGAGGACTGGCACTTAGAAGCAGATGCGAACGGTTCCTGGTTAGTGGGCAGGGGTTCCCGACTGTGCCACAGCAGTGACATTCCGCTGCTTGGTCGACACAATCACCAGAACGCACTCCTGGCGCTCGCCGCGGCGAGCGCCGCCACGGGGCTTGACCCCGCGCTTCTTGCCGCTGGTTTCGCAGGCTTTGAAGCCTTACCCAACCGCTTAGAGAAGATCTCAGACCCATCAGGCCTAGTGTTTGTGAACGATTCGTTGGCCACAAATCCGCAGGCGACAGTAATGGCTCTTCGTGCTTTGGACACCACAGACATTGCCTTGATTATTGGCGGTCAGGATCGTGGCGTTGACTACCAGCCTTTGCTGGATGAAATTGTGTCCACCAGACCCCGGGTCGTCCTTGGTTTGCCCGAAAGCGGGGCTGGATTGTTGGAAAAGTGTGCCCGTGCGCTGGAGGCTGCTGGTGTTGTGGACCAGGTTCACTTAGAGCCCGTAGCATCAATGGAGCACGCAGTGCGTCGAGCACGGGCACTGATGACACCGGGTTCCTCTGTGGTTCTCTCGCCGGGTGCTCCCAGTTTTGGGGTCTACCGGGATTACCAACACAGGGCTGATGATTTTCGACACTGGATCACCGAAACGATAGAGGACACACCATGACGAGAAGCGACGGACGGCTCCCCGGAGACCTACGAGAGATCACCATCGAGCGGGGGTGGTCCGCGCAGGCGGAAGGAAGCGCGCTGATCAGTTTTGGGAACACCAAAGTGTTGTGCACAGCGTCCTTTACCCCGGGTGTGCCACGGTGGCTTTCCGGTCAGGGCACGGGATGGGTGACTGCCGAATACGGCATGCTGCCGAGATCCACCAACGAGCGGATGGGCCGAGAATCAGTCAAAGGCAAGGTGGGTGGCCGCACGCACGAAATCTCGCGTTTGATTGGTCGAAGCTTGCGCGGCGTGATCGATATGGCACAGCTCGGCGAAAACACCATCGTGATCGACTGTGATGTGTTGCAAGCCGATGGGGGAACCAGAACGGCCTCCATCACCGGAGCCTATGTAGCTCTGGTGGATGCGCTGACCTGGGCTAGCGACAATGGCCACATTAAGTCAAAGGGTCCCGTGTTGCGCGATTCGGTTGCCGCAATCAGCGTAGGAATCCTCGATGGTGAGCCACTCTTGGATCTGAACTACGTCGAAGACGTCAAGGCTGACACCGACATGAATGTCGTGATTACCGGGCGAGGATCTTTTGTAGAAGTGCAGGGAACAGCCGAGGGGACACCCTTTGATCGCGCTGAGCTCGACCGCCTGTTGGACCTCGCCTTGCAAGGAACGACAGCGCTTGCCGCTATCCAGCGAAACGCTCTCGGCCAGGACTAGATAGGTGATCAGGCTTGCGGTGGGAACCGGAAACGCGCATAAGCTCGCTGAGTTTCAGCGGATCCTCACCCCGGTGATTCCTGGGCTGGAACTGGTGGCAAGCACGGGTGAATCCCCCGAAGAAACAGGGATGACCTTTATCGAAAATGCGCTGATCAAGGCCAGAGCCGCCCATCATGCAACGGGACTGCCCGCTATCGCCGATGATTCAGGAATTGCCGTTGACGCCCTGGATGGTGCCCCTGGCATTTATTCTCAGCGCTACGCCCCCTCGGGACTAGACACCGATAACACCGCGTTATTGCTCGCCAACTTAGCGGGCCAGGAAGACCGACGAGCAGCATTTGTGTGTGCTGCGGCGTTTGTGTCGAACCGGGGTGAAGTGACCGTCGAGCGACGCTGGCTCGGCACCATTGCGACTGCGCCCCACGGGTTAGGTGGTTTTGGGTATGACCCGATCTTCATCCCGCTCGAGGTGGATGTGACCGCAGCGGAGTTACCGCCGGAGCACAAAGACGCACTTTCGCATCGAGGCCAGGCTTTTCGCCAGCTGGCCGAGGAGATTCTGGGCCTGCTCGAGGGCTAATTCGGCTCGATTTCCCGGGCGAAGAGCGGTATGCTCCTAAGGGCGCGGTATGAAAATGCCGTGACTTCGCGTGTCGAACTAAGCGTCACACCCGTCGGTCTCACGACATTCTTTTCTGGTTCTTGGATCCGGGCCTGGTTGTGGTGAGTTCGGGAGTGTCCTCGACACCAGGCTCACATCGTCGATGTGGGGTAAACCGAGAACAACAAAAGGAGAGCAGCAATGGCTGCCGTCACCATTCGTCAATTGCTAGACAGCGGTGTGCACTTTGGACACCAAACCCGTCGCTGGAACCCGAAAGTAAAGCGCTTCATTCTCACTGAGCGCAGCGGAATCCACATCATCGACCTGCAGCAGTCGCTCGCCCTGATTGACCAGGCTTACGACTTCGTGCGCGAAACTGTCGCTCACGGCGGCACCGTATTGTTTGTCGGCACCAAGAAGCAGGCTCAAGAGACCATTGCCGAACAGGCAACGAGAGTCGGCCAGCCCTACGTGAACGAGCGCTGGTTGGGTGGTCTGTTGACCAACTTCCAGACCGTTTCGAAGCGCTTGGGTCGCATGAAAGAGCTCGAGGAAATCGACTACGAAGACACGACTCAGGGTTTCACCAAGAAAGAACTGTTGCTGAAGAAGCGCGAGCTGACCAAGCTGCTGAAGTCTTTGGGTGGAATTCGTAACCTGCAGAAGACGCCGAGCGCACTGTGGGTTATCGACCCCATTCGCGAGCACCTCGCCATTGACGAAGCCAAGAAGCTGGGCATTCCTGTGGTGGGAATCTTGGACACCAATGCCGATCCTGATGATTTTCAGTACCTGATTCCCGGTAACGACGACGCGATTCGCTCGGTCGGACTACTCACCAAGATCATCGCTGACGCTGTCGCCGAGGGTCTCATTGAACGCCACCAAAAGCCCGAAGCAGAGGGCAATGTCTCTGCTGTAGAGCCCCTGGCTGAGTGGGAGCGCGAATTGCTCGAGCAGCCCGCAACGGAGGCATCCCCCGCAGCTGACACAACAGCTGAGCCAGTAGCTGAAAAGGCCGAAGCCAAGAAGACTCCCGCTAAGAAGGCTGAGTCCACCGAGAAGAAGCCGGCTAAAGAGGCGGCCGAGAAGAAGGCCGCGAAAGAGCCAGCTGAGAAGAAGCCAGCCGCTAAGAAGGAACCCGCAAAGACGGCTGATTCCGCTGAAAAGAAGCCAGCCGCTAAGAAAGCTCCGGCTAAGTCTGCAGAGAAGAAGTAAGGATCAAAAACTATGGGAAAAGTCTCACTAGAAGACATTAAGAAGCTGCGCGAGCAGCTCGGGACCGGAATGGTTGACACCAAGAACGCCTTGGAAGAGGCAGGTGGCGATGTTGACAAAGCCATCGAGATTCTTCGCCTGAAAGGCGCGAAAGGTAACGCAAAGCGTGCCGATCGCTCCACCAGCGAAGGCCTTGTTGCGTCTCACGACGCCAACGGTGTGGCCTACCTCATTGAGCTAGCCTGCGAGACTGACTTTGTTGCCAAAAACGACAAGTTCATCGCATTGGCAGACTCAGTCCTGGAAGCCATTGTTGCCTCAGGAGCAGACAGCCCGGAAGCCGCTCTGGCAGCTCCCGCAGCCGGTGGAACAATCGCTTCGATGATTGATGACCAAGCCGCCATCATCGGCGAGAAGGTCGAACTGCGTCGCGTTTCCAAGTTGGTCGGCGAATCGTTCGCTGTGTACCTGCACCGCACCAACAAGGACTTGCCGCCGCAGGTGGGTGTCGTCGTGGCCTACAAGGGTGCCGACCAGGAGACTGCTCGCAGTATTGCTCAGCACATTTCGTTCGCTGACCCGCAGTACCTCAGCAAGGACGACGTCCCGGCTGACGCTGTAGAAAACGAGCGTCGCATCGTTGAGGAAATCAGCCGTGGCGAAGGAAAGCCTGAGGCTGCTGTGCCGAAGATTGTCGAGGGTCGTTTGGGCTCGTTCTTCAAGCAGGTTGCACTACTGGAGCAGGAATACGCCAGAGACAACAAGCTTCAGATCAAGCAGGTCCTGGAGCAAGCCGGCTTGACCGTGACTGGGTTCCAGCGTTTCCGAGTGGGAGCCTAGGCTTCCATAGCACCACAGTCTCACTGGGGGTCTCGGGCACAGCGTGCCCGAGACCCCCAGTCGCATTTTCACCCGATACGCTGGTGTGGCAGCGAAAGGGAAATCGATGGCAGATCGACGCAGAAGGGTATTGCTCAAACTTTCCGGTGAATCTTTTGGCGGAGGGTCCCTGGGGGTTAATCCCGACGTTGTTGCTCAGATTGCTCGTGAAATAGCCGAGGGAGCCAAAAAGGCTGAAGTGGCTGTGGTTGTCGGTGGAGGTAACTTCTTCCGAGGAGCGGAGCTGAGCCAGCGAGGCATGGATCGTCGTCGCGCCGACTACATGGGAATGCTCGGAACGGTGATGAACGCCCTGGCGCTGCAGGATTTCTTGGAACAAGCAGGCGCTGAGGTTCGGGTTCAGTCCGCCATCTCCATGACCCAGGTTGCTGAGCCCTACATTCCGTTGCGGGCTGTTCGGCACTTGGAAAAGGGTCGAGTTGTGGTCTTTGGTGCCGGTGCTGGTTTGCCGTATTTCTCCACGGACACGGTTGCAGCGCAGCGGGCGCTTGAAATATTGGCCGATGAGGTGTTGGTTGCTAAAAACGGGGTGGACGGTGTCTATTCCAGTGACCCGAAGAAAGACCCGACCGCCAAGAAATACGAGACTGTGACCTATCAGGAAGCCTTGGTCCAGGGCCTGAAAGTGGTCGATTCAACGGCCTTTAGCTTGTGCATGGATAACAAGATGCCCATGGTCGTCTTTGGCATGGAACCCGCGGGTAACGTTACTAAAGCGATTCTCGGTAAGCGCATCGGTACCGTCGTTTCCTAAGCGTTCGGGCTGAGTAGACTGAGCACCAACAGGAGGCATGGATGATTGCGGACGTTCTCGCGGAAGCACGCGAAAAGATGGATAAAGCTGTAGAGATAGTCCAGGAGGACTTTCAAACCGTTCGAACTGGTCGGGCAAACCCTGCTTTGTTCCAGAAAATCATGGTCGACTACTACGGTCAGGCCACGCCTTTGGCTCAGCTCGCCGCACTTCAGAACCTCGAAGCTCGCACCCTCATGATTACCCCCTATGACAAGAGCGCTTTGAAGGAAATTGAGAAGGCGATCTCCAACTACCCCAATTTAGGCGCAAGCCCTTCCAATGACGGTGACGTCATCCGGGTGACGATGCCCGAGCTCACAGAGGAGCGCCGGAAAGAATACGTCAAGGTTGTCCGGCAAAAGGCTGAAGATGGTCGTGTTTCGGTCCGCAACATTCGCCGGAAAGCAAAAGACGATCTCGAAGCCTTGAAGAACGAAGTGGGTGAGGACGATATTGCCAGGGCAGAGAAAGAGCTTGACACCCTGACTAAGGCGAGCACCGATCACATCGATGAGGCCTTGAAGAGGAAAGAAGTCGAGCTCCTCGAGGTCTGATGAGCACGCCTGAAAAAACTCCCAGAAAATTCTTCCAACGCGGCGGCACCGGCGCTGAAGCGCTCGAGCAGCTTGAGTCTGTTGTGTCAGACATAGAAGAGCAGGTCAGGGGCGTTAACGCCCGCATTGACAAGCGGGCTGGTCGACCTCTCTGGCAGGCCATTGCAATGGGACTGTTGCTCGGCGGGGTGTTCGTCGCAAGCTTGTTCTGGTTAGTGGAGCTCTTTGTCGCGTTCATCACGATTCTGGTTGTTTTTGCTGTTCTAGAGCTGGCCGGAGCGCTGCGGGATAAGGGACGATTACGGGCCCGCTGGCCGTTAGTTTTGCTGTCGGGTGGCATGGTGCCCCTAGCGTTCGCGTATGGCGCTGAGGGTCATTTGTGGGCTTTGTTGGGAGCGATGGCCGTCGTGGTGGCCATTCGTGTGGGCAGGTCGGTTCTCTACACGAGTGCACGGTCGACAACTTTTTCTGACCTGGGCGTTGCCATCATGGTTCTTGCTTACATCCCTTTCTTGGCCGGATTCGCAGTACTCACTGCATCGCGACCCATAGGCGTGTGGTGGGTTTTTGTGGGTGTCGTGGTGGTGGTGTGCGTTGATGTCGCCGCGTACACGACTGGGTTGAGCGTGGGTAGGACTCCGATGGCGCCAAAGATTAGCCCTAAGAAGACCTGGGAAGGTTTTGCCGGGTCTTTGGTCGCTGCAGTTCTGTCTGGAGCGTTGCTTGGAGTGTTCCTGCTCGACCTACCGTTATGGGCGGGCGTTGTGCTCGGGCTTGTTTTGCTGGGCAGTGCAACACTGGGGGATCTGGTCGAGTCACTGATCAAGCGGGACTTAGAAATTAAAGACATCAGTTCCTGGTTACCCGGCCACGGTGGTTTCTTAGACCGGCTTGACTCGATGTTGCCCTCCATGGCTGCGCTCTATGTCATGTTCCAAATATTTCGCTAGACCGCCAGTCCACCGCCTAAAGCGCTAGGTCCGCTGGCACAATGTAGACGTGATTACTCCATTCCCCCTCGCTCAAAAAGGCATGCCTGGTTATGACACTGCAACCGTCACCGAATTTCTCGAGCGGGCCCGTGTTGTCTTCGAGGGAGCGGAGGAGGGATTGAACTCCTCCGATATTCGGGCCAAGGTTTTCCCTCTCGTATCCAAAGATGGCTTCGCCACCAAGGCTGTGGATGAGGCACTATGGCGCCTCGAAGAGGCCTTTGCGGACAAAGAGCGCCTTGCCCAGACGAGTGCGCAGGGGGAGGAACTGTATTACCAGGAAGTGCGCGAGAGAGCCCAAGAAATTCTTGATCGCGCAGCGAGGCCTTACAGTCAGAAGTTCAGAAAAGTCTCGGTTATTCGTCCCGGATATCACCCGGGTGACGTTGACAGTATGTGTGAACTGATTGGACAGTATTTTCAGCAGGAACAGCAACTCTCCGTTGCCCGGGTCCGCCAATCCAGCTTTCGCACGACCTTGGGGGGTTATGACGAGGCTCAAGTGGACGCACTCTTGGACGAGACCGTGTCAGTCATGCTCGCTGTTCGCTGAGTGTTAGTTCTTGGGTCCTCGGGTAGAGTGGGCAAGTTGTGAACAAACACGCGGAAGTCAGGCGTCCCCGCGGTGCCCATCGGGCCCCTCGGGCGGCCACAAAAAAGACCCTGCTCTTAGTCCTTGCAATGGCAAGCGTGGCGGGGTTTGTTGCCGTGCCCTTGGCCGGACCATCGAGCATGACAGCGGCTGCAGCCTGGTACGGGCCAAACTCCGCAGATTCCGAATCATTTCTTGTGATGGGGAAAGACGTGGGGGTGGACCGTGAGGAATTTAGCGCTGGCGGTGCGTGGGGCGTTGCGCCAGCTGCCGGAACACCCGCTCCTGGGACAGCTCAAGCCATTGCGTTTGATCTGGTGTCTGGGAGGGGCTGGGATAAGTCTGAATACAGCTGCCTAGTGTCACTGTGGGCTAAGGAATCTGGCTGGAACCAATTCGCATTCAATCGCTCCTCAGGGGCTTACGGAATTCCGCAATCTCTCCCGGCCGAAAAAATGGCCAGTGCTGGAGCGGACTGGGCAACCAACCCTGAAACTCAAATCAGGTGGGGCCTTGGGTACATAGAGGCCCGCTACGGTTCACCGTGTGCCGCCTGGGGTCATTCGCAGGCCCGTAACTGGTACTAGGCCCGAAATGCCTCGCAGCAACCGTCCCCGCGGCAGAAAATCCGGCGATTCAGAGCCTCTCGATTTCGACAGGCTCAAAAGGGGATTTAGGCGCACTGAAGTGAAAAGGGGCCGAGAGTACGTAGTTCAACCCATCAGCGCGAGGGGTGCCCAGAAGGTTTATATCTGCCCCGGCTGTCAGCTGAATGTCGACGTGGGCGTCGCCCACGTCGTTGTGTGGCGCACGGATGGAATTATGGGCGAAGCGGTGGATGTTGCTGATCGGCGCCACTGGCACCTGCACTGCTGGAGGATTGCCTAACATGCTCATTACGTCAACCACGGTGCTTCCCGCGAGACGAGAAGACATTGAATTGCACACGAAGGACGGCCTCGCCCTGGTGGGCGAGCTGTCACTCCCCGCGAATCGTGATCCCATTGCCACGGCGGTATTTTTTCACCCACTGCCCACAGCCGGGGGTTTCATGGACTCCCACGTGATTAGGAAAGCCGCCTGGCGTCTACCAGCGCTCGCAGACATCGCTGTTTTGCGCTTCAACTTTCGAGGAGTCACCTCTCCCCGTGGGACCTCAGAGGGATCTTTTGGTCAGGGCGACTTAGAGCGCTTCGACTTGGATACTGCGATGGCATTTGTAGAAGACCGTTCACTACCCATGCCGTGGGCAATTGGTTGGTCCTTTGGCACCGAGGTTATTTTGAAGCACGCAAGGCCTTACGCAGACGCACTAGCGGGCGTCATTTTGCTCTCACCCCCGCTGCACCGCACCAGTCGGGAAGAACTTATCCAGTGGAAAGACGTGAGCATTCCGGTGGTGGCGCTGGTGCCTGAATTCGACGATTATCTTCAGCCAGAAGATGCGAAGGCCCGGTTTTCCCCGGCTCCCAACATTCGCGTGGTGAAAGCGGAGGGAGCCAAGCATCTTTGGGTGGGAGAGAAATACACCTATTTCGTCTTGAACGAAATTACGAAGCTTGTGAATCCCGCTTCCCCGCAGCTCGCCGTGGAGTGGGTTCCTTAGCCTCTGTTTTTGCCTTATGAGCAGCCGGCGTCGGCACATCAAGAACCTTTGCTACAACGGCACGAAGTGACTCAACGTACTCTGCAATGGTGTTGCGCTCGACGCGGAGCTCGACCAAACGCCGCTCTGCAGCAGCGACCCTGGCGGTGGCTTCATTCTCTGCTGTCGCGACAATCTGGGTGGCCTTATCTTCTGCTGTGCGCAATGCGCTTTGGGCGGCGCGTTCTGAGGCAGACTTACCCAGACGGTTGGACTCTTCGATTGCCGCAAGAATCTTCTTTTGCTCAGACCGCAACTGGGTCAGGCGTGCTTTGGTTTCAGCCAGCTGGCTGCCGGCTTCTTCTAGGAAACGGTTGTTGAGTTCGACAGCCTTTTGGTGGGTGTCGAGTAGTTCTCTTTCGGACTCGGCGCGACGGGCTGCAAGTTCCGCTTCGAGGTCTGCCCTGGCCTGTTCGGCCTGGCGCCCAAGACTTGCCGCGAGATTGTCGTTATCAAAAGCCAGACGAGCCGCAGTCTCAACGATCTCTTGTTCCATTTTTGTCTTGGCAAGAGCGGCTTCTTCTTGAACTTTTCGCAGAGTGATTTCGTGGCTGGCTCGGTTTGCTTCAATTTCCTTCTTGATTAACGCTGCCTGTTCGCGGGCTTGGTTCAATTCGCGCTCAGCGACGACCCGGAGTTCAGAAATCTCTCTCTTGACTTCAGCGCGCTGCGCATCCGTCTCGCGCTTTGCACTGGCGCGCATTTTGGCCGCCTCTGTTGATACAGCACCGCGAATGCTAGACGCCTCTTCGATGGCTTCTTTGCGCGCTCGTTCAGCTACTTCGCGAGCTTCTCGAACCAGCGCTTCGGCTTCGGTGGTGGCCACACTGAGGGCGTTACTTGCTTGGTTAGCAGCGTCTGTGGTGGTCCGCTCGGAGGTCCTGGCTGCTATTTCAAGAATTTCTTGGGCTTCGTTCTTGGCATTCCCGATGATCTTTTCGGCGTCAATGTCGGCTTGACCAATCAGCCTTGTGCTTTGCTCTTCCGCGATCCGAAGTACGGCTTCCAGGCGGCCACCCAAACCCGAATAGGTGGGGGACTGGGCTTCGCCAGAGGTGGACTCGGCAGCGGCAAGGCTCTCTCGAAGTTGTTTGAGCTCTTCGAGCGAGGTGTGGAGGTCTTTGGACGCGATGATAACTTCTTTGCGCAAGGCTCCGATGGCCTCATCGACCTCGGTCCGCTTGTAACCTCGGAGTTCCGTCGTGAACTCGGAATCTTCCACTGCCATGAAGATAATCTCCCACATCGATTGCTGAAAAAGCTCTCCGTAGTGTATCCGGAGCTGGCAGAGGAAACTAACCCAGTTTCGGATACCCTGGAGAGTCGCCCGGGTAGAAATCCCATGAGGCGCGAGAGAAGAGGGAGACCCGTGCGATTAATCGTGGCGATTGTGCTTCTTGCGGTCTCCACTCTCTCGCTTGCAACGGTCATTACTCAGCAAATTTTGATGGAGAATCCCGAATCCATTGAGTTGGTCATTGACACCGACTCCCAAGCGCCAGCAACCATCATTCACGGCTCTGAACTTTCTGCTTTCCCGGGCCGGCCGAGCATCACCATCACGGGTGGGGATGGGTCGCCGTCGCCAACAAGTCCTATGGATGGTGTCGCAACGGAAGGGGCAAACCAGGTTTTCATTGCGTATGGCCGGACCATTGATGTGATGGCCTGGTTGTCTCCAGCGCGTCACACACAGCTGCGTGTTGATGGGCTGACACCAGCGCTCACTGCTCTTCCGCGGTCAGGGTATGACATACGCTTGCCCAATCCCGTGGGATCAGACCTGTGGATTCAAGAATTCATCGAAATCGACACCGTTACTCTTTCGGCTTCCATTCCCGAGGATGTCAGCGTGTTGATCATGTCGGATGGCACGCTCCCGGCTCCCAATCAGATCACTGTGTCGTGGCCGCTCGTAAATCAGTCACCGTGGACCATTGTCTTGTTCGTGATCGGTATCGGCACGTTGGTCGCCGGTGTTGTCTTGTTATTCATTCATTACGCCCTCTGGCGGACGAAGCGAGGACCGCGTCGGAAGTTGACCAAGCGGCCACGACACCGGCCGCAGCGGGCCAGGGCGCCGAAACGGAGCTCACTCCAGCCCCGAGGTCGCCGTCGGATGAGACTTGTGGCAGCGCCTGTTGCCGGGCTGGTGATGATAGCGGTGGTGGGGTGCCAGTCTGTTGAGCCAGCCCCGGAGACCACCGTTGATCCCTTGGCGGTTCAAGATCCTGCGGCTCAGGCTCCCTACCCTTCAGTGACGGAGCTCCAGTTCTCTCGGATCATGGGCAAGGTTGCCCAGCAGATTCAGTTGGCTGACGAAGAGCTATCGGTCAACACTTTAGGAATTCGGGTGACAGAGCCGACCCTGGAAGGCCGCCGAGCTGCATATATTGTGCGCAGGGCAGATCCAGAATCAGGCGTCCTGATTCCGATTCAGGGCTCGCCGATCCGATTGGTTTTACCCCAGCAAACGCAAACGTGGCCGCGCACCGTATTTGGCATCATCCAAGACGAGCAGGATCTTGAATCCCCATCCTTTGGTGTTGTGCTGCGGCAGGAGGATCCGCGTTCGCCCTATCTCCTGAGCTACGCCATCGTGTTGGCGCCGCAGGTTCAATTGCCGGATCTGCCCTCAGCTCGAGTGGGTTCGGCCAAATTGTCCGCCGATTCCAAGCTCACCAAGATCACCCCGAGCGAGGTTGTCAGCCACTACGCCGATGTCATCAATCAGGGGTCCCAGAGCGCTTTCGCAAACGAGTTTGCTCTCGCGACCGACTCCCTCTTCGGAGTGATCGGTCCGGATGCGGAGGCGCTCCGTCAGGAGTCTTTTGGTGAGTCCGTCGAGGTCAGCTGGCTTACCAGCCCCCTGGAGCGAGACATCGTTGCGTTTGCCACCACTGATGGTGGCGCAATAGTGATGGGTGTGGTGCAGGAAGTCGAAACGGTTAAGCCTCGTCAGCAAGGAGCCGCCGTGAACGCGAGTCTCGCTGTTCGAGCGCTCACCTCCCTGTCACAGTCCCTTCGAGGGTTCGACGTGCAGTCCAATATCCAAATACTTTTCTACGTGCCCCCGATAGGGTCAGAAGAAGGAATCCGAGTCCTCGGATACACCTACAGTGTTGTCGGCGCAAAAGAGGTTGATAGTGAGTGATGTCCAGCGAGGCCCAGCCCTGCGTGGGGCTGTCGACCTCTCGAGCCTGGTGCGAAAAAAAGAGGCGTCGGATAACCCTCCACGGCCTTCCACCGGGCTGGTTCGCTTGGTTGATGATTCCTCTATCGGGGAGCTCATTGAGCTCTCTAAGACCATCCCAGTCATTCTTGAAATCTTTGGGGGAGATCTCACCCCTCAGTTAGCCCCTCTGATCGAGAGCTACAAAGGACGCTTCATCTTGGGACAGGTCCGGGCTGAATCTGCCCCGGAGCTGGTTCAAGCCCTTCAAATCCAGGGCATCCCCACGGTTGTCGCTGTTGTTGGGGGACAACCCGTTCCGCTCTTTCAGGGCATCCCACCCGAGGCAGAAATCCGTCCCATCTTGGACCAGGTCCTTGAGCTGGCTTCGAAAAACGGCGTAACTGGTTCCGCCGCGCATGAGGAGGCCGTGCCCCCAGAGCCCGAGCTGCCACCACTGCACCAAGAGGCGTATGACGCTTTGGCGAGAAACGACATTGCCGCGGCCAGAGCTGCGTTCGCAAAAGCTCTTGACCACAGCCCCGACTCCGAAGCGGAGGCTGGTTTGGTGCAGGTCGATCTTTTGGAGCGGGTGCAAAACCTCGATGCTGCCCTTGTGCGCTCCAGGGTAGCGGATCACCCGACAGATGTTTCCCCCGCGCTGGACGTTGCTGATCTTGACATGATCGGTGGACACGTAGAAGACGCTTTTGCGCGGCTGCTCGCTCTCTATCCCAGCGTCGATGACGATGCCAAAGAGCTGCTTCGTGCGCGAATCCTGTCGTATTTCATCGTTGCCGGAGTAACCACAGACGTCGTCAAGCGCGCCAGAGGGCAGCTTGCCAACCTGATGTTCTAGAGCCTGTGGCATGGGAATCTACTTGGACCATCAGGCGACCAGTCCTATGGTCGCGGAAGTTCGAGAGGCCTATCTCGAAGCCCTCCAGGTTGTGGGGAACCCTTCGTCACTGCACCGCGCTGGTCAGGGAGCCCGAGCGATGCTCGAAGGAGCACGCGAACGCATCGCGGCGGTCATTGATTGTGAACCCATCGAGGTTGTTTTCACCTCCGGGGGAACAGAAGCTATTAACACAGCTCTCAAGGGCGCTGTGTGGGCGGCGAAACGCGCGACCCCGGATGTGGAAACCAGAATCGCGGCGCCCTCGGGTGAGCACCATGCAACGCTGGATGCGTTGCAGTGGCTCGTTGCCACCGAGGGAATTAAGCACATACCCCTCGCGCTCGATGGCGAAGGGGTGGTCGACCTCGAGCACTGTGCCGAGGTGATCAGCAAGGGTTCTCTTAGCCTGCTCACGACGCTGCTTGCCAATAATGAGGTCGGGTCCCTTCAGCCTGTTCACCAGATGGTCGACATGGCGAAGCAGGCAGGTGTGCCCGTGCACGTCGACGCTATCGCTGCACTGGGATATATCCCGTTTAGTTTTGCTGAACTGGGTGCAACGGCGATGAGTCTTTCCGCCCACAAAGTGGGCGGACCGGTTGGGGTGGGGGCATTGATTCTCTCCCGCCATGCCCCTGCGTGGGATGCCCTGCACCACGGCGGAGAACAGCAACGCGGGCGCTCTGGCACACTCGATGCTGCGGGTGCTATCGCATTTGCTGTGGCGCTGGAAGTGCAAGTGCAGAAGATGCAGAAGAAGTCCCGCGATCTTGTGGCCCTTCGAGACCGGCTTCGTGCCGGAATTATGGAGTCGGTCCCAGAGTGTGTTCCACGGGGGTCTCTGACGGCCAGGCTGCCGGGGAACCTCCACATCACCGTTCCCGGCTGTGAGGGAGACGTTTTGCTCTATCTCCTGGATGAGCACGGCATCAACGTCTCCACTGGTTCTGCGTGTCAGGCAGGTGTGGCAGAGCCCTCGCATGTGTTGTTAGCGATGGGGGTCAGCGACGAAGACGCCAGGGGAGCGCTTCGCTATAGCTTGAGCTACTCGCATACCGAGGCTGACATCGATGAGGTCATCAGAGTGTTCCCGGAGGCAGTGGCAAAGGCGAGACAAGCGGGTCTCTCCAGCCGGTAAGAGCCTGCGTGCGGTGCTTTCTGGGCAGCGGTTCTCTACACTGGGGGTCGTGAAAGTTCTGGTTGCTATGAGTGGTGGCGTTGATAGCGCCGTTGCCGCTGCGCGCGCCAAAGATGAAGGCCACGAAGTAGTCGGTGTCCACCTGGCTTTGTCTCGAATGCCAGGAGTGCTTCGAACCGGCTCTCGAGGTTGTTGCACTGTAGAAGATTCACTCGATGCCAGACGGGTGGCAGATGCCCTCGAGATTCCTTTTTATGTGTGGGATTTTTCGGAGCGATTTGCGCAGGACGTCGTGGAAGATTTCATTTCTGAATACTCCGAGGGCCGAACCCCGAACCCGTGCATGCGCTGTAATCAACACATCAAGTTCCACGCCGTTTTAGAACGCGGACTGGCCCTGGGGTTTGATCGGGTTGCAACCGGCCACTACGCTTCCATTGTGGAGGGCCCGAAGGGTAAAGAGCTCCACCGAGCTGCCACCTGGGCAAAAGACCAATCCTATGTTTTGGGTGTGCTCACGACCGAGCAGCTCGCTTATTGCTATTTCCCGCTCGGAGACACCCCGTCGAAAGAGCTGATTCGCAAGGAAGCAGCCGACCGCGGATTTGCCCTGGCCCAAAAACCAGATAGTCACGACATTTGTTTTATCCCTGATGGTGACACCCGAGGCTGGCTCGCCGACCGGGTGGGCGTGGCCGAGGGCCAGGTGCTCGATGAACAAGGCCAGGTCGTGGGCTCCCACCAAGGCGCCCACGCTTTCACGGTGGGTCAGCGTAAAGGGCTCCAGTTGGGGTTTCCCGCCGCCGACGGAAAACCCAGGTACGTTTTGGAAGTTCGACCCAAGAGCAATGAAGTTGTGGTGGGCCCTAAAGAGATGCTGGCAATTTCTGAGCTTGCTGGTCGTGCCGTCAGCTTCGCTGGCTCCGACCCCGTTGTCTCTGGATATGGCGAGGATAGGAGTGACGAAAACGGCTTCGGCTGTTCCCCGTTTGACTGCCAGGTTCAAGTCCGAGCCCACGCCGATCCAGTGGATGCCACCGCGTGGGTCACCAACGGAGAGCTCGTGGTGAGCATTCACGAGCCCTTGTTGGGGGTGTCACCTGGGCAATCAGCAGTGATATATGTCGGAACCAGAGTGGTCGGGCAGTGCACCATTGATCGCACCGTGAGTGCTGTTGTGGCCCCTGGCGTGCTCCGTGCGTAGAGTCATCATCCTCGGGTGCACCGGTTCTATCGGCACTCAGGCTCTCGAGGTCATCATGCGGAACCCCGATCGCTTCCAGGTGGTCGGTCTCGCAGCCGGGAGCAATCAAGAATTAGCTCTGGCCCAAGCAGACGCTCTCGGGCTTTCGCACTCCCAGGTGGTCTTTGGTGCCAAAGACGCAGCCAGTTTGGTCAGAGACCAAGCCTGTGATGTGGTGCTCAATGGCATTACCGGATCGGTGGGTTTGGGGCCCACTCTGGCAGCTCTGGAATCAGGCGCGAGCCTGGCGCTTGCCAACAAGGAAAGCTTGATCGTAGGAGGTTCGCTGGTTCAGGCCGCCAAGCAGAGACCAGACCAGATTGTGCCCGTGGATTCTGAGCATTGTGCCCTCGCGCAGGCTTTGTTGGCAGGCACGCCCCCAGAAGTTGCAAAGCTGGTGGTGACCGCGAGTGGTGGACCTTTTCGAGGCCGCACCAGAGAATCTCTAGCGGATGTCACCCCCGCACAGGCGCTTGCGCACCCCACCTGGGATATGGGTGTGGTGGTGACCACCAACTCCGCGACCCTGGTTAACAAGGGCCTAGAGCTCATCGAAGCGCACCTGCTTTTTGACGTTCCCTTTGATCGCATCGAGGTCACCGTGCACCCGCAATCGATCGTGCACTCCATGGTCGAATTTATAGACGGGTCTACTATCGCGCAGTGCTCACCCCCCGATATGAGGCTTCCGATTGCTCTGGGGCTCGATTGGCCGAGGCGAACCCCCGGGGTGATTGGCGCCGTGGACTGGTCCACCGCCCACACCTGGAGTTTTGAACCCCTCGATGAGGAGGTGTTCCCCGCTGTTGCTATGGCGAAAGATGTGGGAACACAAGGCCTCACCTTCCCGGCGGTGTTTAACGCAGCAAATGAACAAGCTGTGTATGCGTTCCACCGGGGTGAGTTACCGTTTCTTGGCATTACCGACGTGATTGCCGAGGTGGTCGCCTCCCACCAGCCGTCACCCATGAGTGTCGAGGCTGTGCTCGAGGCAGAACGTGGAGCCCGGGCGCACGCCGATCGTTTAATTGCTAAGAGTGTCTGACCGAAGAGCGGTAAGCCTGCGTGTCAGGCCCCAGGAATAGAGTGTGGCCGTGGAATCAACCTTTTTGTTCATACTCGGTGTCGTCGTCATATTTATTGGCCTCATGGTCTCGATTGCTTTGCACGAATGGGGGCACTACCTCCCGGCAAAGAAGTTCGGGGTCTACATCTCCCAGTTCATGATTGGGTTTGGACCGACCCTTTTTTCCCGAAAAAAGGGTGAGACCGAATTCGGATTCAAAGCGATACCGCTGGGTGGATATGTTGCGATGTCGGGTATGTATGCCCCGAAGGCAGAAGGAGAGGCTCCTCGCACCCAGACGACAGGGTTCTTTGACACCGTCGCGGGCGAGGACGAGCCAGGTGCTAGCGAAGAGGAAAAAGCCGAGCGCAGTTTCTACCGGTTACCGCTGCCAAAGCGGGTCATCATCATGCTCGGTGGACCCAGCATGAACCTGCTGATTGCGGTTGTCCTCTATGGAGTAGTGCTGATGGGCTTTGGTGTTCCCCAGTTGAGTCTGACCGTCGGAAGCGTGTCCGAGTGTGTGGTTCCAGCGAGCCAGACCAGAACCGAGTGCTTGCCAGAGGACCCGGCAGCCCCCGGTGCTGCGGCTGGAGTCATACCAGGGGACGAAATCATGAGTATCAACGGCGAAGCCGTGGATAGCTGGTTTGTGGTCACGGAAATTATCCGGGCATCTCCCGGTCAAAGTGTCGCACTGGGAATTCTTCGAAACGGATCCGAGATGACCCTTCGTGTCACACCGCTTTTGAGTGAGCGCTACGCGTTCAACGACCGGGGGGAAGTGTTGCTCGATGAGAACGACAACCCGGTTGTCGAACAGGTCGGCTTTGTCGGCATTGGCTCAGCCCTTGAAGTTACAGCGCAGCCAGCAAGCCGCGTCTTGCCTGCTGTGGGGGACAACATTGTGGGTGTGTTCCGTGTCATCATCACTTTGCCCGAGCGTTTGGTGGATGTAGCGCAAGCAGCATTTGGGCCTGCGGAACGAGACCCCAACGGGCCCCTGAGCGTCGTGGGGGTCGGTCGTATAGCGGGTGAAATTGCATCGATTGACACCGTCCCAGTTCGAGAACGGTTGGCCGCGTTAATCGGCATTGTGGCCTCGCTAAATGTTGCCCTCTTTGTGTTTAACCTGATTCCCCTCCTTCCCCTGGATGGCGGACACGTAGCAGTCGCGGTGTACGAGGGGGCGAAGCGGAAGTTATATCGCATGCGCGGCAAGGCAGACCCGGGTCCGGTTGATGCGAGCAAGCTCGTTCCAGTGACACTTGTGGTGGTGGCCATTTTGGGAAGCATGAGCCTGCTGCTGATGTATGCAGACATCGTGAATCCCATCCGCCTGTTTTCCTAGGCCACACCCTGGAGTGAGTGGTTCTGCTCAGCTTCAGGCTTTAGGCTTAGTCACGCTCCTCCTTGGTGGGGAGTCACGTTGGTCAGGGAAGGAAACACCTCAGTGCCCGCAGTTAATTTGGGATTGCCAAAAGCCCCAGAAACATTGAGCAAGAGACGCGTCTCACGTCAGATTAAAGTTGGCAAGGTTCTGGTCGGTGGCGGAGCGCAGGTCAGCGTTCAATCGATGACCACCACGCAGACCACCGACATCAACGGAACCCTGCAGCAGATCGCCGAGCTCACTGCCACTGGTTGTGACATTGTTCGTGTTGCGGTGCCCACCCAGGATGATGCGGATGTGCTGAGCATCATCGCTAAGAAGTCTCAGATTCCCGTGGTCGCTGATATTCATTTCCAGCCCAAGTATGTTTTTTCGGCAATCGATGCCGGGTGTGCTGCGGTTCGGGTGAACCCCGGCAACATCAAGAAGTTCGATGACCGCGTGGGAGAAATCGCGAAGGCAGCCAAAGACGCCGGTGTGAGTCTGCGCATTGGCGTGAACGCAGGTTCGCTAGACCCTCGTCTGTTGCAAAAATATGGGAAGCCAACCGCTGAAGCCCTGGTGGAGAGTGCCGTCTGGGAAGCCGGTCTCTTCGAAGAGCACGACTTCCATGACTTCAAAATCTCTGTGAAGCACAACGATCCGATCGTGATGATCAAGGCATACCGTCAACTCGCGGAGCGTGGTGACTGGCCATTACACTTAGGCGTCACAGAAGCTGGTCCGGCCTTCCAGGGCACCATTAAGTCATCGGTTGCTTTCGGCGTACTGCTTGCAGAAGGAATCGGAGACACGATTCGGGTCTCCCTCTCCGCACCTCCCGTAGAAGAGGTCAAGGTGGGTCTGAAGATTCTTGAATCCCTCAACCTACGCGAGCGCAAACTGGAAATCGTGTCCTGCCCGAGCTGTGGTCGGGCCCAGGTGGATGTCTACACACTGGCCGAGGACGTCACCAAGGGCCTCGAGGGTATGACGGTTCCTTTGCGAGTTGCTGTGATGGGGTGCGTTGTGAACGGCCCCGGTGAAGCACGAGAAGCAGATTTGGGTGTTGCGAGCGGTAACGGCAAGGGTCAGATTTTTGTGAAGGGTGAGGTCATCAAGACCGTTCCCGAGAGCGAAATCGTGCAAACCCTGATCGAGGAAGCCAATCGTTTGGCTGCCTCGATGCCGAACGCTCCGGTCGGTAGCCCTGAGGTTATTACCGCCTAGAAGCCGGGTAGTCTAGGTCAGTGCCCACCCGACTGAGTCATCTGTTTGTCCGAACCCTGCGCGAAGATCCAGCGGATGCGGATGTTGCCAGCCACAAGTGGTTGCACCGGGCGGGATATATCCGTCGCCAAGCGCCCGGAATCTTTGCCTGGTTGCCAATGGGCCTTCGTGTGCGCCAGAAGGTCGAGCGGATCGTGCACGAGGAAATGCAGCGTGCTGGAGCCCAACACGTTCACTTTCCCGCTTTGTTGCCGAGGGAACCCTATGAGGTAACCGGTCGTTGGACCGAATACGGCGACGGCATTTTTCGCCTGAAGGACCGTAAGGGTGCTGATTATCTGTTGGCACCCACCCACGAAGAAGTCTTCACCTTGACGGTGAAGGACATGTATTCGAGCTATAAAGACCTTCCCCTGGTGATCTATCAGATCCAGGACAAGTACCGGGATGAAGCGAGACCCAGGGCAGGTCTTCTCCGCGGGCGCGAATTTTCGATGAAGGACGCGTATTCCTTCGATTACACCGATGAGGGTTTGGAAAAGAGCTATCAGTCCCAGCGTGATGCGTATGAGCGTATTTTCCAGCGCTTAGGACTGGAATACGTCATTGTGCAGGCTGATGCCGGAGCAATGGGTGGTTCCAGGAGCGAAGAGTTCCTGCACCCCACCGCCGTTGGTGAAGACACTTTTGTCCGGAACGACGCCGGGTATGCAGCAAACGTCGAAGCCTTCCGAGTGACTCCGCCTGATGACGTGGACTGGTCTTTGACTCCCGCTCCCGTCGTTTTTGACTCGCCCAACACCCCCACGATTGAGACCCTGGTTGCCCTTGCCAACGAGCGGCACCCCAAAGAGTCAGGGGAGTGGGGCGCCCCAGACACGCTGAAGAACGTTGTTCTGGCACTTACCCACCTTGATGGCACACGTGAGTTGGTCATTGTGGGAATCCCGGGTGATCGGGACGTGGATATGAAACGAGCCGAGGCTGCCTTTGGACCCAGCGGGGTCGAAGCCGCCACAGAAGAAGACTTTGTGAAACACAAGGGCCTTGTCAAGGGCTATATCGGCCCTTGGTCAAGCACTGGAGCGGTGCTCGGGGCTGAATCCAGTACCGGTATTCGTTTCCTGGTGGACCCCAGGGTTGTGACGGGGACTGCATGGGTGACCGGAGCCAATCTGCCAGAAAAGCACGTCTTCAACCTCGTGTACGGGCGCGACTTTGACGCCGACGGCGTCATCGATATCGCCAACGTGCGTGACGGCGACCTCGCCCCGGATGGTTCTGGAGCGATCCACTCTGCCCGGGGCATGGAAATCGGCCATGTATTCCAGCTCGGTCGGAAATATGCGCAAGCGCTTGGCCTTCAGGTTCTTGATGAAAACGGAAAGCTCGTTACCGTCACTATGGGTTCCTACGGAATTGGCGTCACGCGCTTGGTTGCCGTTCTCGCCGAATCCAACCACGACGAGAAGGGCCTGGTCTGGCCTGAATCCGTTGCGCCCTTTGATGTGCACGTGGTCGCGGCGGGTAAAGACGAGGTCGTCTTTGAGGTTGCCTCGGTGCTGGCGGACCGACTCGAGGGTGAGGGTCGTGAGGTTCTGTATGACGATAGACCCAAACTTTCCCCGGGCGTGAAGTTTGCCGATGCTGAAATTCTCGGAGTTCCCCACATCGTGATCGTGGGCCGGGGGGCCGCCGAGGGCGTTGTGGAATATTGGAACAGGCGAACCGGAGAGCGTCAGGATGTCGCGCTTGCCGACATCTCGAGCTTTTTGCCTGGCTCCGCAGGCTAGTCTGCTCGTGGGGGTAGCTAGTGACGCTGGCCCCTTGTACGCTGGAAATCAGACCCGCGTGTGGGAGTAACGCCATAATCGAATAGGAGGGGCCCTCATGGATATTGACCTGAGCGTACTGAAACTCATGGAGTCCGAGCGCGACATCCCTTTTGACGAGCTAGTCATCATCATTGAACAGGCCATTCTGGTGGCCTATGAGAAGCACACCGGGGTCGCTGATTATCGCGGTGATCGCCCTGACCCGCACGTTCCTCGCGCCCGAGTGGAGCTGGATCGGAAGACCGGTCACGTCATCATCTTTAGTCCCATCATGAACGACGAGGGCGAAAAGACCGGCGAAGAAGTAGACAGTCCTGAAGATTTTGGCCGTATTGCTGCCCACGCCGCGAAGCAGGTGATCAACCAGCGTCTGCGGGACATTGGTGATGATCGCATTTTGGGCGAGTTTCGTGGCAAAGACGGGGACATCGTCTCGGGGATTGTTGCCCAAGGCCCCAACCCGCGAATGATTCACGTCAATCTGGGCGAAGTGGAGGCAATCTTGCCCCCCGAGGAACAGGTCCCTGGTGAAAGCTATGAGCACGGAGCGCGGTTACGGGTATTTGTCACCAAAGTGGAAAAGGGTCAAAAGGGTCCCTCCATCACCGTGAGTAGAACCCACCCGGGGCTGGTGCGGAAGCTGTTTGCTCTCGAGGTGCCAGAGATTCATAAGGGTCTTGTCGAAATCACCGCTGTTGCCAGAGAAGCCGGCCACCGAAGCAAGATCGCGGTGAAGGCATTGGAGCCCGGCATCAATGCCAAAGGTGCCTGCATTGGCGAGCTTGGCCAGCGTGTGCGCGCTGTTCAAGCAGAATTAGGCGAAGAGAAAATCGACATTGTCGACTTTTCCGAGGACATTGCCCAATTTGTAGCGAACGCTCTTAGCCCCGCTAAGGTCACCAGCGCCTTCGTCATAGACGAAGCGACGAAGCAGGTTCGTGCCCTCGTTCCGGACTACCAGCTCTCCTTGGCAATCGGAAAAGAAGGCCAAAATGCGAGGCTTGCTGCCAGGCTAACGGGCGCGAAAATCGACATCCAGCCCGATTCGGTGATGGAATCCTAGATCGACCAAACACCACTGCACCACCAGATCGCTCGAAGGGGAGTAAGATGAGGCCCAACAGGCGGTGCCTGGGCTGTCACACGGTAGACACCACAGAAAATCTTCTGCGGTGTGTAGCGAGGGACAACCGGGTAGTCGTGGATAAAGACGCAATAGAACATGGTCGGGGAGCCTGGGTGCATCCCAACCAGACGTGTCTAGAGCAGTCTGTGTCCAGACGAGCGTGGAGTCGGGCCTTAAAAACGGGGCCAGTACTTGATTGTGCGGCCCTGGAAGAACTCGGTAGGTCACCTGACCTCGCTAAGAACAGGCTGAATGGCTAATGGAACCCTCATGAGTGGCTCGAAATGAGTCTCGTTTGTAGGTAGCGGCGCGCCCCTGACTGGGTGTGCCCAGACAGGAGAATTGTGGCGGGAAAACCACGCGTGCACGAGATAGCCGCGGAATTGGGTATCGACTCAAAACGTGCGCTGGAAAAGCTGAAGGAAATTGGCGAGTTCGTCAAGGGCCCATCCTCTACTGTTGAGCCTCCTGTTGCTCGCAAGCTCAAGGCGGCTTTTGCCGAAGAAGGTGTTGTCCCTGTCGCCAAGGAAGAAAAGCCGGAGCCTAAGAAGCCTGTAGCGAAGCCCGATCTGCCTCCTGCCGAATCCGAACCTCAGCCCGTTGCGCCTGCCCCTATCGAGGACAAGCCCGCCCCGGTTGACAAACCGAAGTCTGCAACCGGCATTCCCCGACCCGGCAACAACCCTTTTGCTTCCGCCCAAGGTATGGCACGACCCGGTATTCCCCGGCCTGGAAACAACCCTTTTGCTGCCGCTCAAGGTATGGCACGGCCTGGAGCACTACGACCCGGTGAGGGTGCGACGCGGAGGCCAGCAGAACCCGGCCAGCGACCTCCTTTCCAAGGGCGACCCGGTGCCCCCGGCCGTCCCGGAGCGCCTGGTTTTGCAGGTGCCCAACGTCCCGGCGGACCAGGTGGCGCTCCTGGTGGACCCGGTGGCGCACCAGGCGGTAGGCCTGGAGCTGGTGGCCGTGGACGCGGACCCGGCGGTGGTACCGCTGGTGCGTTTGGTCGCGGTGGTTCCAAGGGCAAGTCCCGGAAGTCGAAGCGGACGAAGCGTCAAGAGTTTGAAATGCGGGAGGCGCCGAGCTTAGGCGGAGTCAGCATTCCCCGCGGCGATGGTTCCACCATCATCCGTCTGCGCCAAGGCGCATCCATGAACGATTTTGCCGACAAAATTGAGCACCTGACCGGGTTCCATGTTCCCCCCGGAAACCTGGTCACCGTGCTATTCCAGCTCGGCGAGATGGCCACTGCTACGGAGTCTCTTGACGCAGCGACCTTTGAGGTTTTGGGCTCTGAGCTGGGTTACAAAGTTCAAATCGTTTCGCCTGAGGACGAGGATAAGCAACTTCTCGAAAGTTTCGACATCGACCTTGATGAAGAAGAACACGAGGATGACTTGGTCATTAGGCCACCGGTTGTGACCGTCATGGGCCACGTTGACCACGGTAAGACCAAGCTTTTGGACTCCATCCGTAAAGCGAACGTGGTTGCCGGCGAAGCTGGTGGAATCACCCAGCACATCGGTGCCTATCAGGTGTGGACTGAGCACGATGGCATCGAACGCGCCATCACCTTCCTTGACACCCCGGGACACGAGGCCTTCACGGCCATGCGTGCACGTGGTGCGCAGGTCACGGACATCGCCGTTCTTGTAGTGGCAGCAGATGATGGAATCATGCCCCAGACCATTGAGGCACTCAATCACGCTCAAGCAGCGAACGTTCCGATTGTCGTAGCGATCAACAAGATCGATATGCCTGGAGCGAAGCCCGACAAAGTGCTGCAGCAGCTCACCGAGTTTGGTTTGGTCGCCGAAGAATACGGCGGACAAACCCAGGCCGTTCGGGTTTCTGCGTTGCAGGGCGAGGGAATCGTCGAATTGCTCGATGCCGTCTTGCTGACCGCTGATGCGGGTCTGGACCTTCGGGCAAATCCGAATCGCACCGCACGCGGTGTTGCCATTGAAGCTCGACTCGATAAGGGTCGCGGCGCTGTTGCCACCGTGCTCATTCAGTCTGGAACCCTTCGGGTGGGAGACGCTATCGTTGCCGGCACCGCCTACGGTCGTGTTCGTGCGATGAGTGATGAGAACGGTGATCCCGTCGAGGAAGCATTCCCCGCCAGGCCTGTTTCGGTGCAGGGGCTCTCGAGTGTCCCTCGCGCTGGTGACACTTTCTTGGTCACTGATGACGACCGTACTGCTCGTCAGATTGCGGAAAAGCGTGAGGCAGCAGAGCGTAATGCCATGCTCGCCAAGGCTCGCAAACGCATCAGCCTCGAAGACTTCACCAAGGCATTGGAGGATGGCAAGATCGAGTCGCTCAACCTCATCATCAAGGGTGACGTTTCCGGCGCCGTTGAGGCCCTGGAAGAGGCCCTGCTCAAGATTGATGTTGATGACACAGTCCAGCTGCGGATTATCCACCGCGGTGTGGGTGCCATCACCGAGAGTGATGTCAACCTCGCCACCATCGATAACGCCATCATCGTGGGCTTCAACGTCCGACCCGACTCCAAGGCTCGTGAGCGAGCCCAACGAGAAGGCGTGGATGTTCGCTTCTACTCGGTTATCTACAACGCTCTGGACGAGATCGAAAGCTCTCTGAAGGGCATGCTCAAGCCCGAGTTCGAGGAAGTGCAGTCTGGAGTCGCCGAGGTTCGCGAGATCTTCCGCTCGTCCAAGGCAGGAACCATTGCGGGTTGTATCGTTCGATCCGGCACGATTACCAGAAATGCCAAGGCGCGGGTTATCCGCGATGGTGTGGTCATCGCGGACGGGTTGGCTATCGACTCACTGCGTCGCTTCAAGGATGACGCCACCGAGGTTAAGACTGACTTCGAGTGCGGTATCGGCCTCGGCAAGCTCAAAGACATCGAAATCGGAGACGAGATCGAAACCATCGAGATGAAGGAAAAGATTCGTGTCTAGCAATTCGCCTCGCGCGAGAAAGATGGCCGACCTGATTCGGCAGGTCCTTGCTGAGCGTCTCCAACGCGGCCTTCGGGACCCGAGGCTTGGCTATGTCACCATCACCGATGTTCAGGTGACCGGTGACCTGCAACACGCGTCCATCTTTTACACGGTCCTGGGTGACGAGGAAGAACGCGCAAACAGTGCGTTGGCCTTGACCGCTGCAACGGGAATGCTTCGGACTGAAGTGGGAAAGAACATCACAGCGCGCTTGACTCCGTCACTTGAGTTCATTCCGGATGGTATTCCAGAAAACGCAGCGGCCATCGAAGGACTGTTGCGTGAGGCTCGCGAGCGCGATGCGGAAACGGAGAAGCTCGCCAAGGGTGCTTCCTATGCGGGCGATCCTGATCCCTATAAAACGAAGCCTGAAGCAGAATAAACAGTCCACCGCGTAGCGGGTTCCGGTTAGCGGGTTTTGGTCAGTGGTGCGTGTGGAGGAAGAGAGAGGATTAAACAATGGCTCTGGATCATGCCGATGGAAAGCAGTATCACATCCAAGTTGGGCCAGGCGAGGTAGGCCGCTATGTCTTTCTGCCCGGAGATCCGGGGCGTTGTGAACTGATTGCACGATATTTCGACGAGCCCCGTTTGGTGGCCCGAAATCGTGAATACGAGACCTGGACTGGTTTTCTCGATGGCGAGATGGTGTCGGTTACATCCACAGGAATTGGTAGCCCCTCGGCTGCCATTGCCGTGGAGGAACTGGTCAAGGTTGGTAGCGACACTTTTGTTCGGGTAGGGACTTCTGGTTCGATGCAGCCCCACATCAAACCGGGCGACTTGGGTGTCATTAACGCCTCAATCAGGGACGAAGGAACGACCGTTCACTACCTGCCGATCGAATTTCCTGCCGTGGCTGACATGGACGTCACCAGGGCTCTGGCAGTGGGCGCGCGGTCAACGGGTAAGACGGTGCATGTTGGGATATCCCAAACAAAGGATTCCTTTTTCGGCCAACACGAACCAGGCAGAATGCCGGTCTCATCGAGGCTCCAGGAACGCTGGAAGGCTTGGATGGGAGGCGGAGCGATCTGTAGCGAAATGGAAGCTGCCGCGATTTTTATTGTGTCAGCAACGCTTGGAGTGCGAGCTGGCGGAATCATGATGATCCTCGGGCACCCGGATCAGTCACCGATGTCCGAAGAAGAATGGAAGGCCGGCGCAGTAGAAAACGTCCTTCCTGCAGCGATTGCTGGAATGCGGGAATTGATTCGGGCAGACCGAGAAGGTCGCTAGAAGGCATGGTCCCCAGCCCGTATCGAGCTGTTCTGTGTCGCTGAGCGCTGACGTCAGCAGGCTTCGCGAGGTTGCACCGCACTACGCGGCTGCGATGGAGAAGTATCAGTGGCGGAACTTCATTCTGCTTCTTATTGACGGTGCAACATTCGCCTTTGCTATTTCGTTGATTTCCGAAACCACCATCATTCCTGCTTTTGTGTCTGCCTTGACGGGCAGTTCGATCCTTGTCGGATTGGTGGCAGCAACGTTCGCCATTGGTCGTTACCTGCCTCAATTGGTGGGGGCACACCTGGTGCTGGGCCGCGCGAGACGCAAGCCACTTTTCCTCGTAATTGTGGGGGCAGAGCGGCTGGGATTACTGGCGATTGCGGTCAGCGCAACGTTGATCGACGTTCTTCCGAACTCGCTTGTGCTCCTGATTTTTTTCGTTTTCTTTGGCCTGTATGCGATTACAACGGGGTTGATTGGGCCGGTCTATGGCGATTTCGTTGCCAAGGCACTCACCAAGGCCCGTGGTTGGTTTTTCGGTGTGGTCCAGCTCCTCGGGGGCATATTGGGCTTTACCGCGGCGATTTGGGCAGAGAGCATCCTGAAATCCCAGGGTTTTCCAGAAGGAAACCAGACCCTTTTTTGGACCAGCTTTGTGCTCTCCATGCTGTCGGTCGCTTTTGTTCTTGCGTTGAAGGAAGAACCCTACCCGCACGTGCAGGCTCGACCACCGTTTAGGCACACCCTTGGCCAGATACCAAAGATCCTGCGTGTCGACACAAATTACACCAGGTTTCTCACCGCCCGGGCGATGATGGCGCTATCAACGCTGGGAATTGGTTTCGTCGTGGTCGACGGGCTTGTTCGGTTGATATCGCCCTCCGACGTTGCGGTATTGGCCGCGGTGTTTATTCTTTCCCAGGCGCTCTTCGGGTTTGTTCTGGGAATGGTCGGTAATTACTGGGGCTGGCGCATTGTTGTTGTGACCGGGGGCGTCCTGATTGCTCTCGGAATGGCCGGAGCGATGGTGGCTGATTCTATCCTTTGGTACATCGCTGTATTTTCTGCCCTAGGTGGCGCAAACGCTGTCACCGTGATCGGTGACCCCAACATGTCCATTGAAATTGCTTCGACGAGCAGGACGGGTCTCTATATCGGCACCACATCGACGCTGCTTGCTCCGTTTTTTATCTTCGGCCCGCTTATTGCCGGTGTCTTGGTGCCCGTTGTCGGTTACAACGCGATCTTCGCTGTAGCTCTGGTTTTGGCGGTGGCAAGTGTTGGCTTCGCTCTTCGAATAGAGGAACCTCGGAAATCTGAGGCTGTGACCACCGGCCAAATTAACATCCCCACCTCGATTGGTCAGCCTGGCGCTCAGCCCTAAGCGGACTAGACCGGTAGTTCGTAGTCAAGGCTGGATGCTGTGGGGCGTCTAATCAGCCCATCATCCACGAGCGACTTCAAAGCTCGGTGAAACTGGGTTTCATCAGGCCACAGCGTCGCGAGGAAGTCCTTCGGAACAGGGATGTCGCTTGAGCGCAGTTCTCGAAGGATAATTCCTCGAACCTGCCTGTCGCTGCCCTGGAATGTGGCCTGCTTGCTGGGCACAGGACCGTCATAGTCGGGGTATCCAGCCTTTTTCCACGCGCACGATGCAGCCATGGGGCATTGTTCACACGCTGGGTTCTTGGGAGTGCACAGAACCGCGCCGAGCTCCATCAGTCCTGCCGCAGCCACACAGGCTTCGCTCGCGTCGGTGAGCGGGGAGAGGAGATTCGCGACCCGTTCACGGTCCTTGGTGGTTTGTGCTGGGCCAGCACTTGCTTGGCCAAGCACCGCCCTGGCAACCACTCGTCGAATATTGGTATCGACGATGGCTTCTGGAATGCCAAAGGCAAATGTTCGGATTGCGCGGGCGGTGTAGTCCCCAATCCCCGGAAGAGCAAGGAGGGCGTCTAGATCGTGGGGCACCACACCCTGGTGGGTGTGGGTAATGATGGTTGCTGCCTCGTGCAGGCGTTTCGCTCGGCGCGGATAACCCAAACGGTCCCAGGCCTTTACCGCTTCGGCGACCGAGTCTTTCGCTAAATCCTCCGGCGTTGGCCACCGGTCCATCCAATAGGCAAACCGCGGCAGGACTCGGGTTACAGGTGTTTGCTGGAGCATCACCTCAGACACCATGACGCCCCACGCTCCACACGCTTTATCTCTCCAGGGGAGGTCGCGTTTCGTGGCACCAAACCAGTCAATCAAGGCACTCAAGGACACGGGACAACAGTAGCCAGAGATTTCGATTCTCAGCTGTGTCCCATACTCTGTGCTCATGAAGGTTTTGGTGACGGGAGCGACGGGCTATGTCGGCGGGCGTTTGGTGCCCAAGCTGCTTGAAAGAGGCCACCAGGTCCGCGTCATCGTTCGAGACCGCCACCGGCTCGATGATGTCCCATGGCGGGACACCGTCGACATTGTTCATGGCGACCTGACAGATCCCGAGGCCGTTGCCCAGGCCGTAGCCGGCCAGGATGTTGTGTATTACCTGGTTCACTCGATGTCGAGTGCAGGAGATTTCGAGAAGCTGGAGCGTAAGGTAGCCACCAACGTCGCCACTGAGGCGAGGAAGGCTGAAGTCCAGAGAATCGTCTATCTTGGTGGCCTCCATCCCGATGGACCCTTGTCTCGACACCTGGGCTCTCGTAAAGAGGTCGGCGACATCCTGATGGCCTCTGGCATCCCGACGATTGCGCTGCAAGCTGGCGTCATTATTGGTTCTGGGTCCGCGAGCTTCGAGATGATCCGCCACCTCACCGAAGTCTTGCCCTATATGCCAGCTCCGAAATGGGTGCGTAATTTTATTCAGCCCATCGCTATTCGAGATGTCTTGCACTACCTGGTGGAGTCTGCTTCCCTGCCAGCATCTATTAACCGGGCTTTTGATATCGGCGGCCCCGATGTCTTTCGCTATGGCCAGCTCATGAATGGATACGCCGTTGAGGCTGGTCTGAAGCAGCGACCGATCGCCGCACTGCCGGTGCTGACGCCCTGGCTCGCCTCACAGTGGGTCAATCTTGTGACCCCGATTCCCAGGTCGCTGGCGGTACCGATTATCGAATCTTTGCTACACGACGCCGTGATGAAGAATCACGACATCGACGAGGCCGTCGCGCCTCCTGCAGAGGGTCTCACCGGGTATCGGAAGTCGGTGCGTTTGGCTCTTGCCAGAATGCGTGCTGGTGAGGTGGAGACCTCTTGGCGGGACGCTCAGGTGATTGGGGCTCCCTCTGATCCGCTACCCAGTGACCCCGAATGGTCCGGACACACTGTGTTTACAGATATCCGTGAGGTGCACTCGAGTGCTCCTGCTTCGTCTTTATGGAGCGTTGTCGAAAGCGTGGGTGGTGACAACGGTTGGTATTCCCTGCCAGGGGCGTGGGCCGCTAGAGGCTGGCTCGACAAGCTAGTCGGGGGAGTGGGACTTCGTCGAGGCAGACGCCACCCCGAAAAACTCGTCACTGGGGATGCCCTTGATTTTTGGAGGGTGGAAAACATCGAAAAGGGCCACTTTTTGAGGTTGCGGGCCGAAATGAAGCTACCGGGTTTGGCCTGGCTGGAATTTAGTGTGAGCGAGACTGCTGACGGCGGGAGCCAGCTGGCGCAACGGGCTATTTTCTTCCCACACGGGCTGGGTGGCCGGCTGTACTGGTTGGTTGTGATGCCTTTCCACGGCATTGTTTTTGCGGGTATGGCGCACTCGATGGCAAAGCGGGCTGAAGAGCTTGCGCTTGAGAAAGTGGCCGAGCCGAGCTAAGAGGGCTACACTACAAAGTGCACCTCGATCACTGACACGGTTCCCGTTCAGGTCTGATTGTTTGTGTCGGTCTCACCTCACTCGTGAGGCCAAGCGTTAGCCGTCAAGATTCACTCGATTGTCGACTATCGGTGCAGTGTTAGCTCAAGGAGAAGAATGGCCCAGACAGGCCCTACCAAAACAACGAGCCGCCCCCAGGCTGCCAAGCGCCAACGCAGAAAACCGATGGATGATGAGGGCATCATCCCTATTCTGGCGCGCGCCGTGCGGGAGGTTGAGTCTGCTGCTGGACGCGGAAAAGTCACCGGTCCCAACCGCACCAAGTTCCAGGTTGCAGCCTTGCTCGTGCGCGAGGAACGCGCTCGAGCACGAGACGATGCTTCTGTGAGCGCGGCGGAGCGGTCTGAAATTCTCAAGCGTTTGGATGGTCTCGCCGGAATCATGGCGAAGACTGCAGCCCGTGACACGACACTTATTGCGTTGCTCGCTCCTGAGGTGAAGATTTCTGATGTTGCGAAGAAAATGCGGAGAGATTTTCTGCTCGCCTCGGGTGTGGCACTCCAGCCGGATGATTTGATCATTGTTGATGAGCCTCGTGAGGTTTCAGTTGAAACCACCAAGCAGGTTGTCCCGGCTTCGGTTCGACAAGCCCAACTTGCTAACCCGTTCATGGCACCAGATTTTGCCGCCTATCAAAAGCCACAGGGGACGGTCGAAGGTCGGTTGCTCAACTGGGAGCTGATGGAGCCTCTTTTTCGAGCCTTCGAGCAAGGGGCTGGTAGCGGTGTTGCTTCCATGGACCTCCCTGCTGTTGGGGACCTTTCCACACCCGGTGGGCTGAATCTCATGGTTCACCAATCCCAGTTTGTCGAAAGCGTGCGAGGCGGACACCGAAGCTTCCTGTTGGCTGATGAGCCAGGTTTGGGTAAAACCGCTCAAGCGTTGATTGCAGCTGAGGTGGCTGGCGCTTTTCCACTTTTGGTTGTTGTCCCGAACGTCGTGAAAACCAACTGGTTGCGCGAGGTGCACCAGTGGTTACCCAAGCGACGCCCGACCGTTGTGCACGGTGATGGGCTTGAGCTCAACGCCTTCTCTGACGTTTTTATTGTGAACTACGACATTCTTGACCGGCACGTTGGGTGGCTGTCTAAGTTTGATTTCCGCGGGATGGTGGTCGATGAGGCCCACTTCATCAAAAACAAGGAGTCCCAGCGGTCCCGTCACGTCCAAGCCGTTGCGCGCACGATCAGGGCGAGACTTCGCCACCCACTGTTGATTGCCTTGACCGGAACGCCGTTGATCAACCAAATCGAAGATTTCCGCATGATTTGGCAGTTTTTAGGGTGGATTGATGACAAAAAGCCTCTAGCGGAACTTATGGCGAGACTGGAGGCCACGGGTTTGAGCCCTGCCGACCCAGGTTTCTTCCAAGAGGCGAGGAAGTCCGTCATCTCCATGGGCATTGTGCGCCGGAGAAAACAGGATGTCGCTCAAGACATTCCTGCGAGACGGATTGCGGACATACCTGTTGAGCTTGATGGGGAAGCGGGAACATCGATTCGTAAGGCTGAGACTGCCCTGCTGGAGCGTTTGGTCGATCGTTATGACCGAGTGATGACTCAGCGCGGGATTGCGGATAACACGGTGATTGATTCAGACCTGGTGCGTCTGGTGTGTGCCTCGGAGATTGAAGAAACAAAACAGGATGACTCTGGAGACAACGTCTTCACCCTGGTTCGTAAAATTGGTCAGGCGAAAGCTGTCCTTGCCGCTGACTACACCGCTCAGTTGGCGAGGAATGTGGGCAAAGTGGTGTTCTTTGCAAAACACATTGATGTCTTGGATCAGGCGGAAGCTCACTTTGCGTCCGTGGGAATTAAGACCACGTCCCTGCGGGGTGATCAACCAAGTGCTTCTCGTCAAGCGTCCATCGACGCGTTCACCAACGACGACGATGTCCAGGTCATTGTCTGTTCTTTGCTCGCAGCTGGCGTGGGCGTGAATCTGCAGGCAGCATCAAACGTGGTGTTGGCTGAGCTTTCCTGGACAAGTGCGGAGCAAACCCAGGCCATCGACCGGGTGCACCGGATTGGCCAAGAATTGCCGGTAACTGCGTGGAGAATCCTCGCCGCTCAAACCGTGGACACCAGAATTGCGGAACTCATCGATGAGAAATCAGGACTCGCCGCGCGTGCGCTCGACGGCGAAGAGACCGAAGCGGGTGTTGAGGGAACCATGCAGGTCGCAGCCCTTATTGCTGTGCTCACCACGGAGCTCGAAGGACGCGCTTAGGAAAACTCGTAGCCGCACTCAGAGTCCTGGCACATCCACTGCGGAGGAATCGGGTCTGTGGGGTTCGCGCGAACGATGATCTGGCCCAGTTGCGATGCAATGGTCATTTCCTTACTGGGCGTGCCATAGAGAATCGGAAGCACGGTGGATGTTCCGCATTCGGGGCACTTGGCGGGTTCGCTATCAAAGGGTGGTTGTGTGGTCATGTCGTCCTCCGGCCGGTGAGCATTTCTCGAAGGATTGCACGAACCACTGACATTACCTCCGTCTTTCCCTTGTCGGAGACAGATTGGCATGTACCCGATTGATTATCAAAATGACAGTCACGCACACCAGTGCGAAACTTCCAAGGAGCCCGGAATAGGTGAGAACTCGAACTAAGCCCTCCTGCGTCCCGGAAGTGTCCAGAAAGTCATAGGCATACCACCCGGTCAGCTGGCCCCTGAGCTCAGTCGCTGCAAGCCAGAGACCCGGATACACAAGTCCAGTCAGCAAAAACCACGCTGCAATCCTGGAGCGGTGGTGCGAGATAACCCAATCGAGCATCAAGTAAACAGGAACCCACACGTGGGTGAGATCGATGGGCCACTGGAGGGGTGCTGTTCCGCCAGTCCCACCCTCAACGAGGTTTTTCAACAAGAGGTTGTAGACCGCTGCAGTAATGATGGAGTACGCAACGACGGCGCCCCGGACTGCCGAAACCCGAGCAGAGTCCCTCGCAGTTTGAAGACCGATAACCCCGCAAACTGTTAAGACGGCGATGTTAGCAATGCTGGTTTGGATGCTAAAGAAAGAGAAATAGTTCTCGGGAGTGAAAGCTCCACGATCCACTAGATCGGCAATTTGGGCTGCGAGCGCAACCGTGATGCCCAGTGCCACAAGAATGCTCAGGATCGACAGAAAAACCCGCCAGGGTGTGGGTTTCAAAGGCGTGGGGTTCTGTCGATAAGTCGATCGCACCCCTAGACCCTACTCAGAAAATGCCCCTCGGCGAAAGCCTCGAACCCGGGCGATACTCTGGTGGGGTGTTCGATGTTGCCGTGACGTATTTGTTTCGAGAAGTGGCTGGTCGCCATGAGGTGCTGCTCGGAGAAAAGCTCACCGGTATCGGGGTTGGCAAAATTGTTGCACCCGGTGGGAAAAGCGAACCCCATGAAGCCCCCGAGGCCACGGCAGTCAGAGAGATGTTGGAAGAAGTGGGTGTGCTGGTCGATATAAAAGACCTCACCCATATCGCCACCATTCGCTATCCCTTCATCGGGCGCCCGGAGCTGTCCCAGCGCTCTTTTGCCTATCGCGCACGATCTTTCACAGGAACACTCCTCGCATCGAGTGAGCTTGCTGCAACCTGGTGGCCTGTGGCGGACATTCCGTTTGACCGGATGTGGGCTGACGCAGCGCTCTGGTTACCGCGAGCGCTGGATGGGAATTTTGTTGAGGCGACAATTTCGATCGGAGCGAAAGACGAGGTCGTTGACGCGCTCTTTCATTCCGGTGGCCTTTAGGCTCGCTCTGGTCTGATGCCAAGTAGCCAATCTCGCAGAGCCTCGGTGGAATAGCAATCCACTCGGTTGTAATGGATGATGCTCTTTCGAAGAAGAGTGGCTTCCTCATGTGCACCGTGCTGTTTCGCAGCGAGGTAGTCGCTAAAGGCAACAACGGACTCGCCCCCTCCCGCGATCCCTGTTCGCTCACCAGGCTCAAAATAGAGTGCTTCAAGAGCCTTCAAGGAATAGCTCGCGAGGCCAATCCGAACCCCCTTCATCACGATGGGGTAGAGGTCTACCAAAACTCCGTCCAGGAGCTTTTTCACAGTGTTTGAAGCGGTGTTGTGCCTCGCTGCCATGGTGGCTAACCGGGTGCGCTCATATGACGCGTAATGATAGATATGCATAGCGGGGTGTTCGATGAGCCGTTGCTCCATCAGAGCACAAAAGTCTTCCAGGACCTGTTTTTCTTGGTCAAAGGTTTCAGCCCACATTCCATAAAATTTGTCCCCGGGTTGGGAAGAGGGCAAACCCTCTCCCCACATTCCAAAGAGATATTCGATGCCGAACCACACCGATTCGTCTCCGTGGGACAGCGCCCCGATGGGCTGGCCCTCGCTATCGAATTCTTGATACGTCGGATCACCTTCAAAGTCAAAAAACACATCACCTGGGTCCTGTGCGGGGACACGATCTAGCATGCTGGCGGTCATCACCTCCCAGGCTGGGCGCCCCTCTGGGTGCTCCCTGGTTGCCACTTGAAGGGATGCCTGCAGGTGCAACTGCGCCAGGGCCTCCAGGCCTATTCCCCGAATGCTGTGGCGGACCTCGTTGCGGGTGGCTTGGGCAAAGGCTGACATTGTGGGATAGCCAGCGACCCGGATTTTTTCTCGTTGGGTTCTTCGAAGTCCCGCCACCAAGAAAAGGTCATCGTGGAGAACAATCTGCTCGCTACAGGCGGGGCAGCCCTTCGTGCCACAGGCGATATAGCGAGGGTCACCCCAGGGAGTGGGATCGGGGTCTTTAATTCGCTCGTGCATCACATCTAGCAGCGTGCTTCTTTGCTCCAAGTATTCAGGTATCCACTCGGTCACATCATGAATGCTGTGGGTGCCATCCCCGAGTATCAGACGAATCTCGGGCGATCTGGCCACGCCTAGTTGATCGAGCTGGTCCACATAAGACGCCAGTTGCACCAGGGCTGAATCTTTGGCACTTCGGGCAAGTTTTGTGTCCCATACCTCCCAGATGGCATCGGTTTTGACTAAGAAGTCAGCGAATCCTTGGAAACCAACACGGAAGGGTGCATCAGGCAGCGTCTCTTGGAAGAACACTCCTTGAAAAATGGCATCCACGCCAGAGGCCATCGCCTCGAGGGTGGCGGTGCTGGAGGTAATAATGTTGTCCCGCCATGCTGGCGCATCCTGGGGGTCAACATCGCGGTCGTAGGAAATTTCACGCACGCTTGGAAGTTTCTCCTGGAGAAGAGACAGCACTCGGCCCTCGTGCTCCAGGCCGAGGCGAGCAACAACGTGCATCATCGGGTCATCAATAGCAGGAGCCAGCACGTCTTTGCCGAGTTTCTGATCAGTAACCCTGGCGACTCTCCACGGGCACTGTGAAAGCACGGTGAGGTCGCTTGCAGACATCACCCACGAACCATCACCGAGGCGTTGCATACCTCCAGCCTAAATCAGGCCGGGGACGAAGCGTCTAAATCATCCCCAGTGCAGTGAGCTTCTCATTGATGAGGGGGTTGCTCGGTTCGGTGAGGATAGAGCCGTCAGGAAATACAAGAACAGGAATGTTGGGTCGCCCGCTGAGCTCCACCGCTTGGGTTCGGTTCTCTTCGCTTTCGTCCACGTCGTGGTAGGTGAAATCAACACCGTAGTGCTCGAGCAGCGCCTGAGCTCGGCGGCAATCACCGCACCAGGCGGCTCCGTAGAAATCAATGGTGTGGGTGTTCTCTGCCATGAGAGTCCTTTGCTGATCAGTGAAACTTAAATCCTGGAGTCGTAGACATAGTAGTGCGCTCCAGGGAGTGCTCGTAGACTCATGACGAAGAGTTTCACTATGAGGTAGAGAATACGACTATGGTGCACACGACTGGTCCTGGCCCCTCGATTCGCAACGATGGCGATGGGGAAGCCCGTTTTCGCCCGGCACGAGGCCCCCAGAGCGATGACGCAGTCGTAGAAACCAGACTGGAAAGTGACTCGCTGGGGGAGATGGCTGTTCCCCACGATGCCTACTGGGGAATTCACACCGCTCGGGCCCTTGAGAACTTTCCGATTACCCGTCGGGCAATTTCTAATTACCCCGACCTCATTCGAGGGCTAGCCCGGGTTAAACACGCTGCAGCGCTTGCCAACAAAGAGCTGGGGGTCCTCTCCGCCACCAAAGCCGACGTGATCGTCACCGTGTGTGAAGAGATGTGGGAAGGCCAGTGGCACGAGCAGTTCGTGCTCGGTGCCGTGCAAGGCGGGGCGGGAACCTCCACCAACATGTGTGCCAACGAAATCATTGCCAACCGGGGCCTAGAAATCATGGGCTTTGGTAAAGGTGAGTATGAACACCTTCATCCCATCGACGATGTCAATCGTTCGCAAAGCACTAATGACGTCTATCCGACTGCCATCAAATTAGGAATGGTCTTTGGGGTGCAACGGCTTTTCGCCGAACACCGGTTATTGGCCGATTCCTTTCACCGCAAAGGGGTGGAGTTCCAAGAGATTCTGAAAGTCGGTCGCACCCAGCTACAAGACGCAGTGCCGATGACGCTGGGGCAGGAGTTCAAGGGCTTCGCAACGACGCTCCGAGAAGACCACGACCGCATCAAAGAGACGATTCCGTTTCTCTGCGAGATAAACCTAGGTGCCACCGCTATTGGGACCGGCATTACTGCCGACCCCCGCTACGCGGAGGTTGTCCGGGGCCACCTGGCGGCACTGACCGGGCTCGCTATCAAAACTGCGCCAGACCTCATAGAAGCCACCAGCGATGCCGGGGTCTTCATGACACTCTCCAGCACCCTGAAGAGGGCTGCTGTGAAAATGTCAAAGATTTGCAACGACCTTCGCTTGCTCTCAAGTGGACCGCAAGCAGGTTTTGGTGAAATCAATCTGCCGGCCAGGCAGGCCGGATCCTCGATTATGCCGGGCAAGGTGAACCCGGTTATTCCAGAAGCGGTTAATCAGGTTGCCTTCGCCATCATGGGAGCCGACACCACTGTCACCGCAGCCGCGGAGGCCGGACAACTCCAGCTGAACGCTTTCGAGCCGATCATCGCCTCCTCAATACTGCAGTCGGTGGTGTGGCTCACAAACTCGTGTCGAACACTGCGCGTCAACTGTGTTGATGGAATCACGGCGAACGTTGAGCACCTGAATTACCAGGTCGAAACAAGCGTCGGGGTAGTCACAGCCCTCACCCCCTACATCGGGTACCACAAGGCAGCGGTGATAGCGAAGGAAGCGCTTGCGACCGGGGCAACCATTAGGGCTCTGGTGATCAGCCAGGGTTTGATGGACGAAGCGGAGCTTGACCGTGTACTCTCACCTGAACGACTTAGTGGCCTTGATGTGGGTACAGGAGCGATTTTGCTCCCCACGGACTCTGAGCCAGAACGACCAGGTTAATAACCTCACCGCCCAGTGGCGGGGCATTGCCTCCGACGCTTCTGAGCGGTGAGTGATCTGGTCCCCATCGTGCCAGGGCAGCGAGCGCGCCACAAGGGTGTTTGTGTCACGCCTTGATAACGAAACACCCAACGCTGGCTTGGGGTTTGCCCGCCTTCACCGTGTTCTTCTCTAGCCTGGTTCTCCCTGCTAGACTGGTTAATTGTGCCGTGTAACGGCCGCGGAAAGAAGAGTCTCACCACCAGGTCAGACGCCGCGCAGCGAGAATACGAAGGAGAGCTGACATGGCCATTGCGCCCGATACCAAGACAAGCATCATCGAACAGTATGCGACCCACCCCGGTGACACCGGTTCTCCCGAGGTTCAGATCGCACTCATGTCGCACCGCATTACGGAATTGACGGAACACCTCAAAGAGCACAAGCACGATCACCACTCGCGTCGTGGACTGCTGTTGATGGTCGGTCGTCGCCGTCGTTTGCTCGGTTACCTCCAGGGAATCGACATTGCTCGATACCGTGCGCTGATTGAAAAGCTTGGCCTTCGCCGCTAGATGGACAAGGCAGTGACTTCGATACCCCGCGCTATGCGCGGGGTATCGCCTTTTCTAGCCATCCGGGGTACTCTTAGGTGTTCGAAAACGAACAGATAACCGAATACGACTCCCTGCTGGAGTAGGTGGGCTCGAAGCTGGTCATCGGTGGTGGTCTACTGTCCTAAGGACAGTGTGCTTCTACTGTTGGCCAGAAACAGGCCCCACACTCGTGTGTGGCAACCTTCCTGCCCGCTCCTTCTGCCAGGCGATATCGCTTGGTGCCCTTTGGGGCGCCAGTTATTCACCGATGTAAAAGGAGATGTGACCTTAATGGAAGGTCCAGAAATCAAGTTCGCTGAAGCCGTTTTGGATAACGGTGCGTTCGGAAAGCGCGTTGTGCGCTTTGAAACCGGCCGTTTGGCCCAACAAGCTCAGGGTGCAGTTGCTGCATACCTGGACGAAGAAACCATGCTGCTCTCGGCAACGAGTGCGAGCAAGTCCCCGAGGGAAGGCTTTGACTTCTTCCCTCTGACAGTGGACGTGGAAGAGCGCTCCTACGCCGCCGGAAAGATCCCAGGATCTTTCTTCCGTCGCGAAGGCCGCCCTTCAACCGAAGCCATCCTGGTGTGTCGTTTGATCGACCGCCCTTTGCGCCCCTCGTTCGTCGATGGTCTGCGCAACGAGGTCCAGGTTGTCATCACGGTGCTCTCGATTGCACCGGATGAGTTCTATGACGCTCTGGCCATTAACGCAGCCAGTGCTTCCACCCAAATCTCTGGCTTGCCCTTTAGTGGTCCCATCGCAGCCGTTCGTTTGGCTCTGATTGGTGACCAATGGGTTGCCTTCCCCAAGCACAGCCAGCTTGCCGACGCTGTCTTTGACATCGTCGTTGCCGGTCGCGTTGTGAAGGCGAAGGATGGTTCCGAAGACATCGCCATCATGATGGTCGAGGCTGAGGCCACCGAGTCGAGCTGGAACCTGATTCAGGCCGGCGCGACCAAGCCCAACGAAGATGTCGTGGCACAGGGCTTGGAAGCGGCAAAGCCCTTCTTGCTCCAGCTTGCTCACGCCCAGCAGAAGCTTGCTGACCAGTCTGCGAAAGAAATCGAGAACTACCCTGTGTTCTCCGATTACTCCGCTGAGGTGCTGGCTGTTGTCGATGGACTCGCTGCTGTTGAACTGGGCAGCATCTATCAGATCGCTGACAAGCAGGAGCGCCAAGGTGCAGATGACGCACTGAAGTCTCGTGTTAAGGAAGCCGTTGCCGCGAAGGTCAAGGCAGGCGATATTGCTGCGGATTCCCTCTCGATGGTTTCCTCTGCCTACAAGTCGGTGACCAAGCGTGTGATGCGTACCCGAGTTCTCGCTGAGGGCATCCGTATTGACGGCCGTGGAGCTTCGGATCTGCGTGTCATTGATGCTGAGGTCGACGTGATTCCTCGCGTGCACGGCTCGGCACTATTCCAGCGTGGTGAGACTCAGATTCTGGGCGTGACCACACTGAACATGTTGAAGCTAGAGCAGCAGATTGACTCCTTGGCTCCGGTCAAGTCAAAGCGCTACATGCACCACTACAACTTCCCGCCCTATTCCACGGGTGAAACGGGTCGTGTGGGATCTCCCAAGCGTCGTGAAATCGGTCACGGTTTCCTGGCAGAGCGTGCCTTAGTGCCCGTGCTGCCGAGTCGCGAGGAATTCCCGTACGCAATCCGTCAGGTCTCTGAGGCCTTGGGGTCGAACGGGTCAACCTCCATGGGTTCGGTGTGTGCCTCTACGTTGTCGATGCTAAACGCCGGTGTGCCCCTGAAGGCCCCGGTAGCCGGTATTGCGATGGGGCTTATTTCTGATGAGGTAAACGGTGAGATGCGCTATGCCGCACTGACCGACATCCTCGGTGCAGAAGATGCTCTGGGCGACATGGACTTCAAGGTCGCGGGTACCAGTGATTTCATCACTGCAATCCAGCTTGACACCAAGCTCGATGGCATCCCGGCCAGTGTTCTTGCCAGCGCTTTAACGCAGGCTAAGGAAGCCCGCCTGCACATCCTCGGTGTGATGAACCAGGCCATTGACTCTCCAGATGAAATGGCACCGACCGCGCCTCGCGTGATCACGGTTCAAATCCCTGCGGACAAGATTGGTGAGTTGATTGGCCCTAAGGGCAAGACAATCAACTCAATCCAGGATGAAACCGGCGCTGACATCTCAATTGATGATGATGGCACCGTCTACATCGGTGCGGTGGATGGCGATAGCGCGGAAGCTGCTAGAGCCCGCGTGAACGCGATTGCCAACCCTGTGAACCCCGAGGTGGGGGAGCAGTACCTGGGCACCGTGGTGAAGTTGGCCGCCTTTGGCGCCTTCGTCTCTTTGGTTCCTGGCAAGGATGGCCTGCTGCACATCTCCGAGGTTCGCAAGCTTGCCGGCGGCAAGCGAGTTGATGAGGTGGAAGACGTGCTCTCGGTCGGTCAGAAGGTCCTGGTGGAAATCACCAAGATTGACGACCGCGGGAAGCTCTCGCTCTCTCCGGTTCTCGCCGAAGGCGATGCACCTGCGGCGAGCGAAGAGGACTAAAACTCTGATTGAATAGCACACGGTCGGCCTGCCTCCACGCAGGTCGGCCGTTTGTTTCCCCCATTGCTCTTTACTTAATTGAATAAAACAGGCACCAGCGTCTTGATGAGGACTGTTGCTGAAAAATACCTATTTATCGGAGCCCAAATAGCCCCGCAGGTCAGTGCTTGTGTGTGCTCCGGGTGGGCCGTTCAGGAAAAATTCAGCTGAAATTGGGTGTTTGGGTAGCAAAAGGGTCCGGTCCGGAGTAGCGTAGGCAACGCTGATTCAGACCTCCTTGGAGGACTGGTGAGGTTAGAGGAGTCATCCTCGACCACCCGCCGACGGGTCCGTCGTGGCGGCGGGCGGACAAGTTAACAGAAACATTTCAAGGGAGAACCATGGATCTGCTTGCCATTACACAGGCATTCTTCATGCTCGGCTTCGTCGCTATGGCGGCGGGTACCCTCTACTTCGTTTTGGAGAGAGGCGACCTCAAGCCCGAGCACCGCATTGCCGCAACATATGCAGGAATCATCACCTTCGTTGCTGCCATCATGTACTGGATCATGACCGACATTGTCGGATTCTTTGACCAGACTGCTGGCGACGTTGGCGCCACCATGCCATTCCGATACATCGACTGGCTGATCACAACCCCACTGCTTTTGGTGGAGTTTGGTCTGATCGTCGCAATTGCTGGCGCTGCTAGCAAGGGCTTCGTGACCCGCATTGTGATCGCTGACATCATCATGATTGTCACCGGTTACTTGGGCGAGGTTGGCATGGAAGGCGAAGTTTCCACCATTGTGTGGTTCGTCATTTCCTCGCTGGCTTGGCTCTACATCGTTTATGCGGTGTTGCAGGTCAAGCTCGATGGCAAGCCGGAATACGCTGCAAGCGCTGTCAAAATCATGCGCCGCTTCGTGATACTCGGTTGGGCAATTTACCCAATCGGTACCGCAACAGAAGAGTTCATGAAGCTCAGTGGAGCTGACGTAACCATGGCTGTTGGAATCGCCGCGATTGTGTACGTCATTGCTGACGTGCTCAACAAGGTTGGTTTCGGTATGGTTGCCGTTCGCGCAGCAAAGAAGGCATCTGTCCTTCAGTAGCACTAACTGTGGGCCCGGCTCTTAGAGCCGGGCCCACAGTCTTTCCCCCAAGAATCTCCTGTGGCTGAACCGATAAGCTGAAGGCTCTATGTCGCCTGCTATCGATTTTGACCTCACCACACCCGAGCTTTGTTTCACCGCGAGTGGGGAGTCGGTTGTCTCTCGGACTGTGCATCCCAGCGGACTTCGCATTCTCTCGGAGCGGGTTCCCGGTGCCTCCAGCACCGCCATCGGCTTGTGGATTGCGGTTGGTTCACGCGACGAAGACACTGTTGCCTATGGCTCGACACATTTTCTTGAACACCTGCTCTTCAAAGGGACACATCGCAGGAGCGCCCTCGATATTGCGGTGGCCTTTGATTCTGTTGGCGGTGAGCACAACGCAATGACCGCGAAGGAGCACACCTGCTACTACGCGAAGGTACAAGACAAGGACCTCCCCATGGCTATCGAGGTTTTGGCAGATATGGTCGCCGATTCCTTGATTGACCCCCAGGAGTTCGAAGTGGAACGCCAGGTCATTTTGGAAGAGTTGGCCATGGCGGATGATGACCCCAGCGATGTGGCTCATGAGCGCATCGCAGAGCAGGTGTTGGGTGACCACCCGCTGGGTCGCCCTATTGGGGGAAACCCGGACACCATCAACGCCTCGAAGCGCGACTCCGTTGTTGAGCACTACGCCACCTACTACCGCCCGGGTGAGTTGGTGGTGACGGCCGCCGGTGCTGTGTCCCATCCGGAGTTGGTCGACCAGGTTCTGCGAGCTCTCGAACAATCCGGTTGGGATGTCCACGGCGCGAGCGCGCCTGCAGCCAGGCGGTCCACCACCAGGGCTGCCTTGGTGACTACAGGGAGCGCCAGGATTATTCCCAAGCCGCTGGAGCAAGCCGTCGTTGCTCTGGCAACGCCGGGCTTGATTGCCACAGATGCGACCAGACACCAGCTCGCCGTGTTGAGTTCTGTCTTGGGTGGAGGAATGTCCTCACGGCTTTTTCAAGAGATTAGAGAAAAAAGAGGTCTCGCCTATTCGGTCTATAGCTTTGCCAGTAGCTATGCCGATGCCGGAATGTTTGGGATGGCAGCGGGTACGTCTCCGAAGAACGCGGGATTAGTCGCCAACCTGTTGAAAGAGGGATTTCTGGGCGTTGCCCAATCCGGCATCACGGAAGAAGAGTTGACTCGGACGAAGGGCAACTTGGCTGGTTCCTCAGCGTTGGCGCTCGAGAACATGGAGTCTCGGATGGTGCGCTTGGGGCGCTCTGAGATCAGCACCGGTGAGTTTGTGGATCGCGAGGAGGGACTCAGCCGGCTTGCCGAGGTGACCCAGGAGCAGGTTTCATCTCTCGCCCAGGAATTGGCAGCCGGTGCGCTCAGCGCCGTTGTCGTTGGTCCCGTGAAAGATGACATAGTGGACAACGTTGTTCACAATGCTTCAGCTGTCAATTCCTCCTGACACGTTCTTGGTGCCAGGTTGCTAGAAAATTTCTGGCGACACCCCCACTGAAGTGGTGATGAGGAGCCCTGTGTCTCGATATTTGTACTTGGTCCGCCACGGCGAACAGGTCGATGCTGAGTATGGCCTTCCCGAAGGACCACTGAGCGCAAGAGGCAACGCCCAGGCAGAGCTCATCGCAGACCGCCTGTCTGGCGTCTCCTTTGACGCAGCCTGGACTTCCCCGCTGCAGCGCGCCATCGACACCGCGGGTGTGATTACGAATCGTCTGGGGATAGCCCCTGCAGAGCCCTCGGCGCTGCTGATGGATTGTGTTCCCTCAGGACCGACGCCAGATACCCCCGCAGCATTTGAGCCCTTCTATGGCGGTATTACCGAAGAACAAATCGCGGCGGGCGAAGCCCAGATGACCGATGCGATAGCGGAGTGGTTTGCGCCCTCGCGCGATGACCGCACGGAGTTGTTGATTACGCATAATTTCGTCATAGCCTGGTTTGTTCGTGAGGTCTTTGGGGGACCTGCGTGGCGCTGGATGGGAGTCAATCAAGCGAACTGCGGGCTCACCATCATCAGAATTCGCACAGCTAAGCCTCCTGTACTAGTCACCCACAACGATTGTGGACACCTTCCACCAGAACTTCGTACGGGTTTGCCTGAAGAGCACTCTGTCTAAGGACAGGTTTGTAGTGGGGCGTCCCGCCTAGACTAAACACGTGGATTTTCAGAGTGCGAGAGCCCAAGCAGAGCTCCTCACTGCGCGCATTCTGGAGCTTCAAGACGCTTACTACCGCCAGGATGCACTGCTCGTTTCAGATCAGGACTATGACGCCCTGGTTCGGCAGCTCGAAGCGCTAGAACGCGAATACCCCGAGTTGCAAGGGGCCGATTCGCCAACGCTCAGCGTGGGATTTGGCGGCGGGGTGCTGTTTTCTCCGGTCACCCACGCCGAGCGCATGTTTAGCCTCGATAACGTGTTTGACGAGGACGAGATGCGCCAGTGGATTGCACGGGTTGAGGGCACTCACCCCACAGCACAGTATTTGTGTGAACTGAAGATTGACGGTCTTGCCTTAAACCTGCGGTATCAGCGTGGACGCCTCGTCTCAGCTGCCACCCGAGGGGATGGGGTGACGGGCGAGGACGTCACGGAAAATGCGCTCCTGGTCCCTGGAATTCCTCGCATGCTCGAGGGCGTGTTGCATCCAGAGCTGGTTGAGGTGAGAGGTGAGGTCTTTTTCCCGATCGATGCCTTCGAGCAGTTGAATGCACGCCAAGCCGCAGCAGGCGAAAAGGTATTTGCAAACCCACGTAACGCAGCCTCTGGTTCGTTACGACAAAAAGGCGAAGGGAAGAAAGACCAACAACTCAAGCTCATGCGCGAGAGGCTTGCCGGCCTGCGCATGATTGTGCACGGGGTTGGTGTTTTTCACGACGACCGCATTACCCACCAAAGTGAGATGTATGGGCGCTTAGCCTCGTGGGGCCTCCCTACCTCACCCAACGTCCGAGTCGCCACCAGCGCCGACGAGGTACTGGAGTTCATCGCGCAGTACGCGGAGCACCGCCATTCGGTGGAACACGAAATCGACGGTGTCGTGGTGAAGGTCGACCAGTTCGCACTGCAGCGGGACCTCGGGTCGACCTCGCGGGTACCACGCTGGGCCATTGCCTATAAGTACCCACCGGAACAGGTCACCACCAGGTTGCTCGACATCGTGGTGAGTGTTGGTCGAACGGGCCGAGCCACTCCCTATGCGGTTCTCGAGCCCGTGCGGGTTGCCGGTAGCGAAGTCGCCAGGGCGACCCTGCACAACCAAGACGTGGTGGTGCAGAAAGCCATTTTGATTGGCGACACCGTTGTCATCAGAAAAGCTGGCGATGTGATCCCGGAAATACTCGGACCCGTTGTCGAGGCTCGTGACGGTAGCGAACGAGAATTCGTGATGCCACACCTATGTCCCGAATGTGGATACCCCCTGGCCGCTGCCAAAGAAGGCGATATCGATCTTCGCTGCCCGAATGCCAAAGCGTGTCCTGCGCAAGTGAGAGGACGGGTGGAGCACATCGGCTCCAGAGGGGGTCTCGACATCGAAGGGCTCGGTGAGATTAGTGCGTATGCGCTGACGACACCGCACGAGCCAGCACAGGCTCCGCTGGTGACCGAAGCGAGGTTGTTTGAGCTTTCGCTTGAAGAAATCTTTCCCATTGTGGTTATCGTTCGTGACCCAGAGACAGGACAGCCCAAGCTGGATGAAAAAGGCCAGGCAGTCACGCAGACTCCGTTTCGAAGGAAGCGTTCGAAAGCTGATGGACCCTGTGAGCCATCGTCTTCTCAGTTTTCAGGCGATGGCGAATGGGTTCCTTCCAAGGCCGCCTATGAACTATTAGAGCAGCTGCATGCCGCCAAAGTTCAACCCTTGTGGAGATTCCTGGTTAGCCTCAATATTCGCCACGTCGGACCGGTAGCGGCGAGAGCCCTTGCGACACACTTTGGTTCTCTCGAAGCCATTGAGCACGCCACAAGCGAGCAACTCGCCGCAATCGACGGGGTGGGAGAGACCATTGCCCAGTCGGTCATCGACTGGCTAGCCATTGATTGGCACCGAGACATCATCGCTCACTGGAGAGCAGCGGGCGCGGCGTTTTGTGACCAGCAAACCCCGCAGGTGACCGCAGCGCAAACGCTTGTCGGGGCAACGGTTGTAGTGACCGGGACGATTCCTGGATACACCAGAGACGCTGCTGAAGATGCCGTTCGATTGGCCGGTGGAAAACCGAGCTCGAGCGTCAGCGCTAAGACCACGGTCCTGGTCGCGGGTGACGGAGCGGGAAGCAAACGAGAGAAGGCCGAGAGCCTCGGGGTGCGGGTTGTAGAGGCGGAAGACTTCGAAACACTGCTGCGGGAAGGGCTGGGCACCTCATCGCTTTAGACTGGGGTGTCGAGCAAGGAGATCAATGTCTGACATGACGCCCGAAACCATCCGCCATCTGGCGGATTTGGCGCGTATCGCGCTGAGTGACGAGGAGATTAATCGACTCACTGGCGAGCTCTCGGCAATCGTGGACGCTGTGGAATCAGTGCAGAGGGTTGCAAGCGATGACATTCCACCCACCTCACATCCCATTCCCTTGGGGAACGTATTTCGCGACGATGTTGTGGGAGAGACCCTGAGCACCGAGCAGGCGCTCGCTGGTGCCCCGGATCACGATGGATCTAGGTTTCGAGTCACAGCCATCTTGGGTGAGGAACTGTGAGCGATATCACGCGCTGGAGCGCAAGTGAGCTTTCTGGCGCCTTGGCATCACGGGACGTATCAAGCGTCGAGGCGACGAAAGCGCATATTGAGCAGATTGATCGGACCGATGCTGTCCTGGGATCATTCTTGGCACGCGCCACACAGGCTCTGGAGCACGCAGCAGCCATCGATGCGAGGCGGGCAAAGGGAGAAGTTCTTGGTCCGCTAGCCGGTGTTCCCCTGGCTATCAAAGACGTTTTGTGCACCACGGACATGGTGACTACAGCGGGTTCCCGGATCCTGGAAGGGTGGATCCCGCCCTATGACGCCACCGTGGTGGCGAAGATTCGGGCCGCAGGCATGATTCCGCTCGGCAAAACAAACATGGATGAGTTCGCCATGGGTTCCTCCACCGAACACTCTGGCTACCAGGTGACCAGGAACCCGTGGGATGTGACCAAAGCCCCCGGTGGATCCGGGGGAGGCTCGGCGAGTGCTGTTGCTGCCCGCCAAGCGCCCTTGGCGCTGGGGAGCGACACCGGTGGGTCTATTCGTCAACCCGCTGCGTTTACGGGCACCGTGGGTGTGAAGCCAACCTATGGTGGTGTGAGCCGCTATGGAGTGATCGCTCTTGCCTCGTCTCTTGACCAGGTGGGTCCGGTCTCTCGGACCGTTCGGGACTCAGCCTTGCTCCACGACGTGATTGTGGGGCACGATCCCCACGATTCGACCAGCATTCCGACCCCGTGGCAGAGCATGGTTGCCGCAGCCGATGCCGGGTGGGCGGCAGAATCTCTTGCTGGTGTTCGGGTGGGTGTGGTGGCCCAGCTCCAAACAGAGGGTATTCAACCAGGAGTGAAACAACGCTTTGATGAGGCCCTGGCGCTGATGGCAGCTCAGGGAGCAGAGATCATCGACATCGATGCACCGCACTTTGAATATGCTGTGGCTGCCTATTACCTGATCTTGCCTGCGGAAGCCTCGAGTAACCTGGCCAAGTTTGATTCGGTGCGGTTTGGGCTTCGGGTCACACCCGAGGGGAACCCCACCGTCGAAGATGTTATGTCTGCCACCAGAGACCGAGGCTTTGGTGACGAAGTGAAGCGGCGGATTATTTTGGGGACATACGCACTGAGCGCTGGCTATTACGACGCGTACTACGGCAAAGCTCAGCGAGTGCGCACGCTGATTCAGCGTGATTTTGCCCAAGCCTTTGAGAAGGTAGACGTCCTGGTCTCGCCTTCAACGCCCACCACAGCCTTCCCGCTCGGCGACAAGCTCGATGACCCGCTTGCCATGTGGGCGGGGGACCTAACGACGATTCCGGTGAACCTCGCAGGTATTCCAGGAATGTCTCTCCCGATGGGACTCGCGCCAGAGGACGGAATGCCCGTCGGGCTGCAGTTGATGGCACCCGCCTATGAAGACCACCGGTTGTATTCACTGGGGGCGACGCTGGAGCGTTTGTTCCTGGAGCGCGATGGCTCCCTCGTGTCGCAGATCGTTCCGGAGGTGGCATAGCTTATGGCTAAAGATGCGCTGATGGACTTTGACAAGGCCCTGGAGATGTTTGAGCCTGTCTTGGGGTTTGAGGTTCACGTGGAGCTTTCCACTCAGACCAAAATGTTTTCAAACGCCCCCAACCCCGCAGCCCTGGACGAGGCTCAGGTGGAACCCAACACCCTGATTACCCCTCTGTGTTTGGGCCTGCCTGGCAGTTTGCCCGTCGTGAACGGCACAGCCGTTCGCTACAGCATTAGCTTGGGTCTGGCGCTCGGGTGTCAGATTGCTCCGGTCTCTCGCTTTGCCAGAAAGAATTACTTCTACCCGGACCTTGCGAAGAACTACCAAATCAGCCAATTTGACGAGCCCATTGCGTTTGAAGGGGTTGTCCAGGTGGATCTGAATGACGGCACCCTGGTTGATATTCCCATCGAGCGCGCCCACATGGAAGAGGACGCCGGAAAGCTGACCCACGTGGGTGGCTCCACCGGCCGCATTCAGGGTGCAGAGTATTCCCTGGTTGATTACAACCGTGCAGGTGTTCCCCTCGTTGAGATTGTGACCAAGCCCATCGAGGGCGCAGAACACCGGGCTGGGGAACTGGGTCGTGCGTATGTGTCCACCATCAGGGACATGGTCAGAGGCCTCGGAATTTCGAACGCTCGGATGGAGCGCGGAAATCTCCGGTGCGACGCCAACGTGTCGCTCCGCCCCCGCGGCCAGAAAGAATACGGAACCCGCACCGAAACAAAGAATGTGAACTCCCTCCGCTCCATCGAGCGCGCAGTTCGATATGAAATTCAGCGTCAGGCTGCGATTTTGGCTGACGGTGGCACCATCATTCAAGAAACCAGGCACTGGCACGAGGACACCGGCCGAACGTCACCCGGCCGTCCCAAGAGCGACGCTGATGACTATCGGTATTTTCCGGAGCCCGACCTATTGCCTGTGGAGGCATCCGCGGAACTCGTTGCAGAGCTGCGTGCAACCCTTCCGGAGCAACCCGTTGTCATGCGCAGGCGTTTGAAAGCCGAATGGGGCCTGGGTGACAGTGATTTCCAGGCCATTGTGAACGCTGGGTTGATTCCGGAGGTGCACGCCACTGTCCAAGCAGGTGTTGCGCCGGCAGCTGCCCGCAAGTGGTGGATGGGCGAAATTAGCCGCATTGCTAACGAGCGTGGTGTGGAGCCAGGAAGCCTCGCAACCCCCGAGGATGTTCGCTCTGTTCAGGCCATGGTCGATGGGGGCCAACTCACCGACAAACTAGCGAGAACTGTCCTGACCGCAATGATCAATGGTGAAGGCTCGGCCGAAGATATTGTTGCGGCGCAGGGGTTGGCGGTTGTGTCGGATGATGGCGCCCTGCTCGAAGCGATTGATCAGGCGCTCTCAAGCCAGCCCGACGTTCTGGAAAAGATTCGAGAAGGCAAAGTCCAAGCAGCTGGAGCGGTCATTGGCGCGGTGATGAAGGCCATGAATGGTCAGGCAGACGCAGCCAGGGTGCGGGAGCTGGTTATAGAGCGAGCCAGCCAGGTCAGCTAGCGCGTCGAAGTGGTCGTCGATGTGGCTCGCATCAGGATCTCACTGAGCGTTGCTCGCATGTCGGTGCGACTGAGCGTTGAGTCGCCGTCACCAGGCTGTGGACCGTAGGTGCCAAACGATGCGTGATTGGCGCCAGAAATTGTCTCAATCGTGGAGCGACCAAGGGGCAACAAAGCTGTCGAGTCCCGGACAGCAGCAACGTCAATAAGTCCGTCTTGGTCTCCCAGGACCATCACCACATCCAGCTGTGCACCGGTGAGGTCATTCGCACAAAAACTTGCAAACAAGACCAGGTGCGAAACCTGTGGGTCATCGGCCAGCATGCAGGCTCTCACTCCACCAAGAGAATGTCCAGCCAGCGTCCAGGAGTTGACGTTAGGCGCGGCGCTGGTCAACGTGCCTAAGTCGCGCTGGTCAAACAACGCCATGTTCATCAGGGGTTCCATGATGATGACGGTGACTCCCGATGCGGCCAGGTCAGTCAAAGGGTGGAGATAGCTGTAGGGATCGACTTTTGCCCCAGGAAAATACAGAAGCCCGTGATCTCCTGCTTCGCTGGAGGGTTCCATCACAATGACACCGGGCTCTGATCTAACAGTGACCCGGTCGTCTCTAAACACCTCGAGGGTCGCCTCTCGATCGGCGGGCAGAACAATATGGAACCAGGTGAGGAAACCCACGATTGTCACGAGCAACGACGACAGTGCAGTCCAACCCGTGATGCGAATCCGGCGACGCACTTTTCGTCGCTTGGCCGTGAGTGTGGTCATTATCTAGCCTCTGAGGTGTGGGACACTGGGTTCATCATGAACGTGCTTCTTGTCGCAATAGCTTCCCTTATCTTCCTGGCTAGTTTCCCCATGTTCACCTACGCCTTTGTTGTTCCCGAGGTGTGGGCGCCATGGCTGTTTACTGCAGGAATCCTCACGGCCTGTCTCGCTTTCGCCATTCCCATTGTGTTCCTCGGCCGTCGCCGCTAAGCGGCGTCGATAGAGAGTACCCGTCTCGAGAAGCCCTCGAGACGATCGCGCATGCCGCGGGCTTTGTGGCTGATTGATTTTGATGGGTCCGGCAGATCGTCGGAGGGTGCTGGCGTAATGCGAATGATGGTCGAGCACGCTAAGTCCGCGCACAGGTAGGTTCCAACTGTGTTTCCGCGTTTGCCTTGCTCACCGGCTTTGGGGGCAACAAACAGGCTGACCTGGGGAGCTGGCTGCTGTGTGTGACACAGGGCACAGATGGCACTTCGTCCCGCGGGCATGGCTGTCTGAGCAGCGCGAACCATCAAGCCGCGGAGCTGCTGGCCCACCCAAAAAATAAGGTAACCCTTGGTGGGGTGGTGGACATCTCGCCACCCGAGAAACTCTCGCTCATTCCAAAGAGTTTCATGCAGACCTGGAAAGCTCATCACGTGGACATCGTCCTCGGTGGCATTCACCAGACTCTCGATGATCTGGTCTTTGTTCACAGGTTGCATCGACTCAATCTAAACACAGCCTAGACACACGTGTGGGGCCATCCAAACGGATGGCCCCACACGTGGTTACGTCTTAGTTGACTCTAGAGAGGACGAATGTTCTCTGCCTGTGGGCCTTTTTGGCCTGAGGTGATGTCGAACTCAACGCGCTGGTTCTCTTCCAACGAGCGGTAGCCGCTCGACTGGATTGCTGAGAAGTGTGCGAAAACATCGGCGGAGCCGTCATCAGGAGTGATGAAGCCATATCCTTTGTCACCGTTGAACCATTTAACGATTCCGGTTGCCATGCTGTGTCTCTTTTCTGTGGTGCTGTGGTGCGTAGTTTCGACGTTCGAAACCAACGGTCGAAACTACCGCCAACCCCCACTCTTACGAGCACACCGCAAAAAATTGTGGCTAAGAATTGTCGGCTCAATACGACAGGGCCCAGCGTACCCTGAAAATGGCCCAAGACCTAGCGTTGAAAATATTCAGTCTGGAATATTGTTGGGCGGCTACAGTATTTCTACGATGAAAGAATCAGAGTCCGTCTGGGATTACCCACGACCCCCACGCCTAGAAACATCCAGTGAACACGTGGTTGTTGTTCATCAAGGGAAAACCCTGGTCGATACGACCAAGGCCCTTCGCATTCTTGAAACTTCGCATCCGCCGACCTATTACCTGCCCTTCGAGGATGCCCACACTGAGTTTTTTCAGGAGGTAGAGGGTTCGACCTGGTGTGAATTCAAAGGGCAAGCGGTGTATGCCGACATTGTGGTGGGGTCCACCCGTATTCCCCGAGCTATGTGGTGGTATCCCACGCCCACTGCTCCCTTCCGCCAACTAGAGGGGTATTTTTCCTTGTATCCGGGACGTGTTGATCAGTGCACAGTCGACGGCGAAGTTGTCCAAGCTCAGGACGGTGACTTTTACGGAGGCTGGATTACAACCAGAATTACGGGTCCTTTCAAAGGTGGGCCTGGCACGTTCGGTTGGTAAAGCCTGCGACAATACGGGCGTGGGAAAAATTCGGCCTCTGGATCCAACGCTCGATCTTGAATCTGTAGTCGCCATCAACAACGACGGATGCCCGGCTGTTCCGTTGTGCACCTCAGATGAGATGGCGGTCCTTCTTGGTTTCTCATCCCTCGCTCTTGGTGCCCAGAGCGATCAGGGCGAACTGGTGGGTTTTTTGTTAGCCATGGACCCAGGCTTGGACTATGCCAGCGAGAACTACACCTTCTTTGAGTCGCGCTTTAGTAACCATTTCTATATCGATCGCATTGTTCTGAGCGAATCAGCCAGGGGGCTGGGGCTGGGCAGTGAGCTCTATCAAGCGGTGTTTGACAAGGCATCCAAGGATGGACGCGACCGCATCACGTGTGAAGTAAATCTTGAACCGCCCAACCCGGGGAGCCTGCGATTTCACTATCGCTGGGGCTTTGAAAATGTCGACACCCAACCCACCAAAGGTGGGCAGGTCGTGGTGCAGTTGTTGGAAGCACGGCTGAGCTAAAATCTTCCCGGGCCCGGCATCAATAAACAGCTATAGATGGGGAGTGCGTTCGTGAGAGTCGCCTTCTTCGTGGACCAGAATCCCCTGTCGCTTGGGGGAGTGCAAACTTCTGTTTTACTCCAGAAAAAGTACTTGGAGCGGGCCGGAGTGGACGTCACGATTTTCGCCCCCAAAGCAAACACGACAGTGAGTGACCCCAGTGTTGTGGTCTTGCCCTCGTATTATTTGACGCCTGATCGCGAGTATTCAACCATTGGAAACCTGGGCAAAGCCGCTGATCGTTGCCGGACTTATTTTGAGCAGACACCTTTTGACGTGGTTCACATTCAGGGCGACTTCAGCGCTGCCACCCTGGGTCAGTATTTTGCGAGGGAATGTGACCTACCTGTCATTTACACGGCTCACACAAACCTAGAGGTGATGGGAAACAAAGTTATTGGACGATCCTTTAAGACGGTCGTCATTAACTTTTTCGCTCAGCAGCACTCTAATTTCCTCGGCATCCAGAGAGCGCCCCTGGTCAAAGATGCCTGGGACTACATGGCCTATATCCACCAGGGTTTGCCCTATGTGGTCACCCCCTCCAGCCATTTCACCGAGGAGCTAAAAACGCGGGGTGTGGCGGCAAATCCCCTCTCGATCCTCACGGGCGTGGATGATGACGTTATCGACGGGTATGAGACCACTATTCCCGCCAGCCCGCCACCGGTGAAATTCATCTGGTCAGGCCGGATGCTTCCAGAAAAGCGAATCTTGCAAGCCTTGACGGCTTTTAGCCGAGCAACGGTGGAGTGTGAATTGCAGGTCTTTGGCAGTGGACCTCTGAAACCTGTTGCCCGCAGGCAAGCTCAGGCGCTCGGTATTTCCAAGCGCGTGACATTCCACGGAAAAGTTACCCACGAAGAAATGGTGAGAGCGTTTTCCGGAGCGCACGCCCTTTTGCAGACGTCCATTGGTTTTGAAACCCAAGGGCTCACCGTGTTTGAGGCACTTGCGGTGGGGACTCCCTCGGTGGTGTCAGATCGAAAGATTGCTTCAGAGTTGCCTCATGGCACCTATTGGTTAGAAGACACGGGAACGCTCCGCGGCCTCACCCGAACTATCAATCGAGCCGCCGCCGATATTGTGGCTGGGCACTCCCACCGGCCTGGCCCCGGAGAAACAGATTTCCTGCGCCAGAGTGTCTCCACCAAAGCCATGCTGGATCTCTATGCGAAAGCGATTGCAGAGCACTCAGCAGGCTAAAGCCATTCTGGGTAGACTGGGGTCGAACACGGGAGTCCATATCGCTTGGACTGAGAGGAAACCGCAAGGTTTCGACCGTCGAACCTGATCTGGGTCATGCCAGCGAAGGGAGGACAACTCCATCCCGTGCCCTATCCAACAACAGTTGAGGAAAGGCACGATTATGAACCAACGAACGACTCGTTTTAGCTGGCGGCCCCGCGACATTGTTCTTGCAAGCGTTGTGGGAGTGGTTGCTGGGGGACTGTTTGCTATTTGGAACATTGCCCATGTTCCCCTTCTGGAGCCTCTGGGAGCTGTGTTGCCGGGCTTCCAAGCCTTAGGTCACGGAGTGTGGCTCGTCGGCGGGCTTCTTACCGCACTGATCGTGCGCAAACCAGGAGCCGCCCTCTACGGTGAACTCCTGGCTTCCACGGTGTCAGCCCTCATTGGTAACCAATGGGGCGTAATCACCCTCGTCTATGGGGCGGTTCAAGGCCTGGGGGCGGAGCTCATCTTTGCTCTCTTCGCCTATCGGTTGTGGAATGTGGTTGCTGCGCTCGTGGCCGGAGCAGGAGCAGGTATCGCCATGGCGGGCCTAGACCTCACCCTTTATTACGCGGGAGCTAGTCCAGCATTCATGGCAATCTATGCCGTGTCCTCAGTGGTCTCAGGCATCGTGATTGCGGGTCTCGGAAGTCACCTCGTCCGCCTGGGCCTGGTGCGGGCGGGTGCGCTTCGAGCGTGACGATGCTCATTGCCCCGGCTCCCGTGATTGCCGATCGCGTGACGTGGAGATATTCGGGGCGGGTGAAGCCGGCCCTGTTCGATGTGAGTTTTCAGATCGAGCAGGGTCGCACCGTGCTTATCCAGGGGGGCTCTGGATCGGGTAAGTCAACCCTGGGGTTGTTACTCGCTGGTCTTCTGGAGAGCCCGGATGACGGAGAACTTTCGGGCAGCATTGTGGTGGGCAAAAGCCCGGTGGGTCTGGTGCTCCAACAGCCCGAGGACCAAACCATCTTCTCCAGAGTGGCCGATGACGTTGCTTTTGGTTTAGAAAACACCGGGGTTGACCCTGGAGCAATGAACCACATCATCCAGGAATCCCTCGATGCTCTCGGGCTTGATCTGCCCCATGATTGGCCCACGCGGAAACTCTCGGGGGGGCAACGACAACGACTCGCGCTAGCGGGAGCCCTTGCTATGAAGCCTGGGCTGCTCGTTTTAGACGAGCCGACCTCGGCCCTTGACGCTCAAGGTCAAGCCCACGTGATTGAGGCCGTTCGTTCTCTCGCCAGCCGCGGCGAGATGACCATTGTCATTATCGACCACAACCCAGAGCTCTGGTCAGACATCGTCGACGAGGTGTTCACCCTCGATAATGGGTCGCTTCTGAGAAGTCAGCGTCCAGCAAAAAAACCTGCACGGCTGCCAAGGCGGCCCGCTGAATCAGAGCCTTCAGGGAAAAAAATCTGGGAAGCGCAGGGTCTCGTTGCTTCGAGAGATGGACTACATCACACGACTGGTACCCACGATTTGTCGGTTCATTCAGGAGAAATTCTTGCCCTGATGGGACCCAACGGCTCAGGTAAAACCACCCTCGCCATGACCATGGCGGGCCTCCTTCCAGCGCTGTCTGGCCACATTACTCAGCCGGCGTGGTTGGAGGGAGTGTCGTCGCAGAGATTGTCTACTTTTGTCGGGGTTGTTCCACAAAATCCCTCTCACGTTTTTCATAGACCCACGGTGCGCTCTGAACTGGCGCTGTCGAACTCTGGCCCCGTGGTTGTCGAAGCAGCAATCATGCGGTGGAATCTTGACTCCCTGCTCGATGCCCACCCCATGAGCCTGAGCGGCGGAGAACAACGCCGCCTGGCCGTGGCAATCGCAACAATGAACCAGCAGCCGCTTCTGGTGCTCGATGAGCCAAGCCAGTCACTCGATGAGGCGGCCTGGCAAGAATTGGTTGAGACACTGCACGGACTTGCGCACACGGGTGTTGCCATCGTGATGGCAACACATGATGACCGACTGGTTCATGCCTTGGGGGCGAGAGTGTTTGAGCTCGAGGCGCAGTCTGTGGCTGCTGGACAAACTGAGGCACGGAGATCCCCTTCTGCCCTGGATCGAGCCAATCCGTTGGCCTTGGTTGCTGCGGGCCTGCTGCCAGCGGTGGCGCTGCTTGCCACCCTGGATTCTGTATCTGCTGCAACCGCATTGGGGGTGTTTGCCCTGGTCGCCCCGTGGCTCGGAATCAGGGCGCAGGGCCTGTGGTTGAGGTTGGTGCCCGTGGTCTTGGCGTCGGTGTTTGCAGGAATCACGATTGCGCTCTACGGGCAAGCCTCAGGGGAGATGTTCTATTCCTGGGGCGTCCTGCAGGTGAGCGAGGGATCGCTGGAACTTGCCCTAGCCACCACGCTTCGCATACTTGCAATCGGTGGACCCGCTGTGCTCTTGTTATCTCTCGTTGACCCGACACGGTTTGCCGACGCCCTGGCCCAACAGGCCAGACTGCCTGGGGATTTTGTCTTGGGTGGTCTGGCAGCTTTGCGGCTGTTTGAGGTGGTTGCCAGTGACATTCAAGTCCGGAACTGGATGGCCAGAGCCAGGGGCCTAGGGGATAAGACACCCATTGTCCGGGTTATTCACACAACGACGGCGATTCTGGTGTTGGCAATCACACGTTCCCAAACGCTTGCTCGCGCGATGCAGGCGCGGGGTTTTGGGTCTGGAATTGCTCGGACCCATTACCGGGAGTCTGTGTGGACTTTCAGCGACAGCGCCTGGGTAGTCGGCGGGGGCATGGTCGGCCTTATTGCACTTCTGGCAGCAATTCTGAGTGGAAACTTCAATGCCGTCCTTTAGTGCGCCGCCCATCACCCTGGTGGATGGTCGCTCGGGTGCCGGGAAAACGGTGTTTGCTACTGCTTTGGCGAAGGAGCGCGGCGCAACCCTGCTCAGCATCGATGACGTTTACCCGGGGTGGGACGGTCTTGATGCGGGGAGCTGGTTGGTCTACCGCGACGTCATTGACGCTATTTTCCAGGAAAAGCCAGCGGGGTATAGGCGTTTCGACTGGGATTCTTACGAGTTTGCCGAGTGGGTTGATGTGTCACCAGCACAACCACTGATCATCGAGGGGTGCGGCGCGATGAGAAGAGAGTCAGCACCTCGTGCCATTGAGACAATCTGGCTAGAGGCACCCGAGGATATTCGAGTGTCTCGAGCCCTGAAGCGTGATGGTGTGGGATACGCCGCATTATGGAAGCGATGGGCGCTCCAAGAAGAGCGCTTTATTGCGCAACACCACTCAGCTGAGCTTGCAACAACCTTGTATTACACGGGGTCTAGTGACCCTGGGACTTGGGGTGAGTAACGGGGCTTGAACCCGCGACCTCCTGGACCACAACCAGGCGCTCTGCCAACTGAGCTATACCCACCATGTGCTACTCGTACTGGTAGCGCCCTTCATTGTATTACAGCCTGGGCGCCCATGTTTCTGTGATGTCCTGAGCAATCTTTTTAGCCTCGTTGGTTGTGGGGCCGGGAGCCAGTTGGAAGACCGCGCTACGGTAATAATCGAGCTCTCTGAGAGATTCCAGAATGTCCGCGCGAGCTCGGTGGCCACCGTTTTTAGCGGGGGATTGGTAGTAGCTCTTGGGAAACCAGTGCTTGGCTAGTTCTTTGATGGTCGAAACATCGATGTTCCGATAGTGCAGGTGAGCGTGGACGCTCGGCATGTCTTTTTGAATGAACATCCGATCAGTGCCGATCGTGTTTCCGGCTAGGGCAGCCACTCCGACGTCTGGAACAAAACGGGTGATGTACTCCAAAACCTGAGCTTCAGCTTCTGGAAGTGAGAGACCGAGCGGTAACTCCTCAAGTAACCCACTGGATTCGTGCATCTGCCTAACAAAGTCGCTCATGTTCTCCAGCGCAGCGGGATCGGGCTTTATGACAACCTCGAAACCCTCATCCAAGGGGGTGAGGGTGAAGTCGGTGATAACCACCGCCACCTCGACTAAGACATCACTAGTGGGGTCAAGACCTGTCATTTCGCAGTCGACCCAGACGAGTCGATCACTGCTTCCGTTTGCCACCCGGTGAGTCTAGCGGGGAAGGCCGACGCGGAGCAGGCCGATCATGTACGCCAGAGAGAACACGAACCCGACGCTTGCATAGGCGATGGTGAACCATGTGTAGGGGACAGGAATGAGCAAGGTAATTATTCCTAAGCCCGCGGCGGCGAATGCCATCACCACGGAGGCGAGCATAACTCCACGATCGCTCGCAGTCAAGGAAACCACCGCCATGTTCCCGGTGAGGGCCACCAGGGTAACTCCGATCATCACCATGGTCCATGTCAACGCAAGCCCGTCTTCGAGGCCCAACAAGCTCAGGAAGAAACCAGGAACCACAATCAGCGCGATGGCGCTTAGACCAAACACACCAGCACCGGTGCGGAGAATAAAACGAAGAGGAGCCATGAAATCCCAGTGTAGAGGGTGGCGAAAAGCTCGAGAGGAGGTCTCAGTAACAGCTTAGAAAGTTTTCTGTTCACATCCAGCTGAAGCATAGGAAATCCTTGACATACTTGTAGTTTGCCCCGATTAGAGTGGTCGGCCACACAAGGAGCTTGTTTCGGTGAAATCGAAAACCAAAATCATTATTGGTGTTGTCGCGGCCGTTGCCGTCATCGGAGCAGGAGTGGGCATTGCGCTCGGGGGAGAACAAACACCTGAAGGAACCTTTTTGACCGAAGAGGTTCAGGTGCGGGACGTGGATGTCACGGTCGCAGCGTCCGGGACCGTTCAGCCAGTGGCTGAAATCGGACTACAGTTCCCGGCAGGACCCACCTCAACACTCCAAGATTTGCTGGTTTCCGTAGGCGACACCGTGGAAGCAGACCAGGTGCTGGCTTCGGTTCACACAGAATTACTCAGCGCAGCAGTCGTTGCCGCTGAGGCGGCAGTGGCCCAAGCACGATCCGCCATCGCTAATGCCGATGTGAGTCGCGACCAGGCTCGCCAAGGTATTTCTGCTGCGGACCAGGCCATCACGGCATCGCAGCTCGCGATTGAGAACACTGCCGATGACTACCCCTCCACGGGGTCTGGTGTTCAGCCCAATAAGGCTCTAGCACTGGAGAACGCTGAGAAACAAAAAGTAGCCGCTGAGGCGCAGTTGGAAGTCGCGCGTCGGCAACTCGAGGCCTACTACCCTCTTCGTGCTTCTGCAGAGGCTGGCCTGCGCTCTGCGCAGGCCCAATTGGCTTCTGCCTCATTCAACCTTGACGCCGCAGAGATGACTGCTCCCATTGCAGGGACCATCGTTGCCGTTGCATCCGAAGTGGGTGAACCGATTGGTACGACCACGATCGGAACCACCGGCACTACCGGTTTCATCATCATCGCTGCGCTTGATGAATTCATTGTCAGCGCCGATTTTGCTGAATCGGATGTCGTAGGAATTCAAGAAGGACAGTCGGTTCGTCTCGATTTCGACGCCATTCCTGGTGAATCCCGTGATGGAACTGTGATTGAAGTTGCTCCATTTGGTGAGGTTGACCCTTTGGGGGCAACCCTCACCACCTACCAGGTGAAGGTCAGCGTTCCTAATGCTCCTGTAGGACTTCGTGCGGGTATGACCTCGCAGGCTTCCATCACCACCGAGGAGCGACAAGGTGTTGTTGCGGCGCCGGTGACCGCGATTGTAGAAACCTCAGATGGCTTTGTGGTCCAGGTGGAGTCTGAAGATGGCACCATCACATCGGTCCCGGTTGAGGTGGGAATTAGAGGCGGCTACTACGTGGAGATTATTTCTGGCTTGAATGCTGGGGACCGCGTTGTCACGGGCTCGAATGGAACACTTCCTCCGACCGACACGGGCTTCGGAGGCCCCCCTGAGGGAACGCCGCAGCGCGATGAGTGACCTTGTTGTTGAGCTCACGAACGTTCGCAGGGAGTATCAAACGGGTGAAATCCCGACGGTTGCTCTTGCGGGTGTAAGCCTGGAGGTTCGACGAGGCGAGTTTGTTGCAATTGTTGGTCCTTCAGGATCGGGTAAATCGACCCTGATGAACCTGATCGGCTGCCTGGACCGACCGACGGCGGGAACTGTCAAGATTTCAGGCAGAGACATCTCCACCTTGGATGACAACGAGCTCACGGCGCTGCGATCTCGAGCCATTGGCTTTGTGTTTCAGCAGTTCCAGCTGTTGCCGTTGACGTCTGCGGTCGAAAATGTCGCCACGCCTCTGCTGTATCAGGGGCTTCGTCCCAAGGAAGCTCATCGGCGAGCAGCAGCGATGCTCACCAGATTGGGCTTGGGGGAGCGGCTTGACTTTGATCGAGGCAGATTATCTGGAGGACAACAACAGCGGGTGGCTATTTCGCGCGCACTCGTTACTAACCCGGATCTTGTTCTTGCTGATGAGCCAACCGGAGCATTGGACACGGTCTCTGGACACCAGGTGATGGACGTGTTTAGAGAAATGAACGCCGAAGGCCGAACCATCGTTTTGATCACGCACGACCCCGAGGTTGCCGCAGCAGCAAACCGCAGGGTGTACATAAGAGACGGTCTGATCGAACGCGATGACGCCAGTTCATTGGCGGGTGCTCGATGACTCTGTGGTTGACGTTCTTGCTTGCACTGTCTCGTATCTCAGCAGCGAAGGTTCGCTCTGCGTTGACCATGCTCGGCATCATCATTGGTGTGAGCGCGGTAGTTGCGCTCACGGCTGTTGGGCAAGGCGCGCAGCAGGGAATTGATAGTTCGCTCGCCTCCCTGGGTGCCAATCAGATCACCGTTTCATCAAGAACACCCACGGGCCTCGAAGAAAAAGACGCCACAGCAATCGCGGACATCGAGGGCGTCCTTCAAGTCAGCACGGAGGTCCGCTCCGGGGGCAATGCAAGCTATGGAACGCAATCCACAGCTGTCGGAATCATTGGTGTCTCGTCTCTCTATACCGAATTAGCAAACCCCAATGTTGCCATTGGGTCTTTCTTGCCAAGCTCTCCGGGCCTGCAAAACACTAGAACCGTTGTGGTCTCAGCGAGGGGAGCCGACAGCCTGGGCTTCACCGAGAATTCGATTGGCGATCAAATACGCCTCGATGGCGTCGCATTCACCGTTGTGGGCGTGCTTGACGATGCTGACGGTTTCGGTTCAGGGGCAACCGTCTACATCACCCAAGATGCTGCTCGAAGCATATTTTCTAAGTCACCCTATATTTCTGCTATTCGGGTGCAAGCGGTATCCCAAGAAGCAGTCTCGCCCGTGGAATATCGGGTTGAGCAGTTCCTGCGCTATTCCAAGAACGTGCAAGAAGATGACGATGCAACCTTCTCCATCTTCAACCAGGCTGCCCTGCAAGACACCATCAAGACCGTCACGGGCACGCTCGGAATTCTGATCACCGGAATCGCGGGGATATCTCTGGTGGTCGGTGGCATTGGAATCATGAACATCATGCTGGTCTCGGTCCGAGAGCGGACCCGAGAGATTGGAGTGCGACGGGCTATTGGAGCTACGCAATCGCAGATCTTGACCCAGTTCTTGATGGAAGCCGTCGTTTTATCCTTCCTGGGTGGACTGATTGGTCTCATCATCGGCCAACTCGCTTCGTTTGCCTTTGCAAACCTGGGTGGCTGGGAGTTCTTTATTGACCCCACCACGGTCTTTGTTGCCCTGGGGTTCAGTGCACTTGTGGGAGTAATTTTTGGGGTGTGGCCCGCTCGGACAGCAGCCAAGCTGCAGCCAGTCGAGGCACTTCGCTTCGAGTAGGGTATTTTCCAGCTCCAACTTTTATGTTCGTCCGGACATATATCCCCGTTGTGTCGGTGATCAAGTTGTTTTGTGAGCCGAATATGTCCGAACGAACAGAAATTCCGGGGCTACTTGCCCCTCCTTGGCGTGCTTGGACGTGGTCTAGGCCGCGAGCAGGTCGAAGCGGTCTGCGTTCATGACCTTGGTCCAAGCGGCAACAAAGTCGTGCACAAACTTCTCTTTGTTGTCATCTTGCGCGTAGACCTCGACATAGGAGCGCAGGATCGAATTCGATCCAAACACCAGGTCTGCTCGAGTTGCGCTCCAGGCAACCTGGCCATTCCTGCGGCTTCGCATGTTGTAGAGGTTCTGACCGGCGGGTTCCCAGATATAGGTCATGTCGGTCAGGTTCACGAAGAAGTCCGTGGTCAGCGCGCCCACAGTGTCGGTGAACTCACCGGTTTGTGTGCCTCCGTGGTTCGTGCCGATCACGCGCATTCCACCGACCAACACCGTCATTTCCGGCGCGGTGAGGCCCATTAGCTGGGCGCGATCGAGCATCAGCTCTTCTGCGGGAACTGTGTAGTCCTTCTTGACCCAGTTTCGAAACGCATCGTGAATCGGCTCGAGGGGTTCGAAAGACTCAGCGTCAGTCATCTCGATGGTTGCGTCGCCGCGGCCTTGGGTAAACGGCACGGTGACGTTGACGCCGGCGGCACTAGCCGCCATCTCAACACCCAGGTTTCCGCCGAGCACCATCAGGTCAGCAACGCTCGCTCCAGTCTCGTGAGCAATGTCTTCATAGACAGCAATTACCCTGGCCAAACGTTCTGGCTCGTTTCCTTCCCACTCTTTCTGAGGTGAAAGACGAATGCGGGCGCCATTGGCGCCACCTCGCATGTCGGAGGCGCGGTACGTCCGGGCGCTGTCCCACGCGGTAGAAACGAGCTCGCTCACGCTTAATCCTGAAGCAGCGATCTTTGCCTTCGCAGCAGTGACGTCATAGCTCGTGGAGCCGGCAGGAACTGGATCTTGCCAGATCAGCTCTTCAGCTGGGACCTCCGGTCCGATATAGCGCGCCTTCGGGCCCATGTCACGGTGGGTGAGTTTGAACCACGCACGAGCGAACACATCTTCGAAGTATTCGGGGTCTTTATAAAACCGCTCGGAAATCTCTCGGTAGATAGGGTCCTTGATCATGGCCATATCCGCATCAGTCATCATCGGCTTGAGACGAATCGATGGGTCTTCGACATCGACAGGCTTGTCGGATTCCTTAATGTCCACGGGCTCCCACTGCCATGCGCCAGCGGGGGATTTCGTGAGCTCCCAGTCGTAGGTGAAGAGGAGATAGAAATAGCCGTTGTCCCACTTAGTGGGGTGCGTCGTCCACGCGCCCTCGATACCACTGGTGACGGTGTCTCGACCGATTGCGCGGGTTGTGTGGTTGTTCCAGCCAAGACCGGCTTCGGTAATGTCCGCCGCCTCTGGCTCTGGACCCAGGTTCTCGGCCCGACCGTTTCCGTGGCTCTTCCCCACAGTGTGACCACCGGCGGTAAGCGCCACAGTTTCCTCGTCATTCATCGCCATGCGGGCGAAAGTTTCACGAATCTGGCCAGCGGTCGCCAAAGGGTTGGGAACGCCATTCACGCCCTCGGGGTTTACATAAATGAGACCCATTTGTACAGCAGCCAGCGGGTTCTCCATGGTGGAGGGTTCAGCAACGTTGCCATAGCGGCTGTCGCTTGGCGCAAGCCATTCCTTTTCAGAACCCCAATAGGTGTCCTTCTCGGGGTGCCACACGTCTGCACGACCAAAGGCGAACCCAAAAGTCTTGAAACCCATCGACTCATATGCCACATTGCCGGCAAGAATCATCAAATCAGCCCAGCTGAGCGCATTGCCGTATTTCTTCTTGATCGGCCACAGCAACCTGCGAGCTTTATCGAGATTTGTATTGTCGGGCCAGGAGTTCAGAGGAGCGAAACGTTGGGTTCCTGTTCCACCACCACCACGGCCGTCGGCCGTGCGATATGAACCAGCGGAGTGCCACGCCATCCGAATGAAGAGGCCGCCGTAGTGACCCCAGTCCGCCGGCCACCAGTCTTGTGAATCAGTCATGAGTGCGTGCAGATCGTTCTTAACGCCTGCCATGTCGAGGGTCTTCAGAGCCTCGCGGTAATCGAAGTCTTCGCCCAGGGGGTTGGTTTTGTTATCGAACTGGTGCAGGATGTCGAGGTTCAGAGCGTTTGGCCACCACTCCTGCGACGAACCCACTGTGGTGTGGGCTCCGTGGACGATGGGGCACGATGCTGCAGCGCTCATGAAATTTCTCCTTAGGTGACACTGAATTACACCCCGGGGGTATAACCACAGACGGCTATGCGTCTGGGCGTCGGAAACTCCAGGATATCAAGGACTGGTGGGAGCACAGTTGACTAGGCTCGAGCCTTGGCAACGGGTGGCCCGATGGGTCGCATAGGTCTGAACCTAAACCCTGTCGGTGATTTTCGGTGTCAGACTAGGTTCGTGAACAACATTCTTTCCGTTGGGACCCTTCAGCAGATTCTGACAATCCTGGAAGGCATCGGCGTTCTAGCCTTTGCCGCGTCGGGCATCCTCGTTGCTGCCCGGAAGAGGCTCGACCTGGTGGGCGTGATTGTGGTGGCGTTCCTCACCGCCCTTGGCGGAGGAACCGTGCGCGATGTTCTCCTTGGCAGGGAGCCCTTCTTCTGGGTAGCGAACCAAGAGTGGGTCTGGGCAGTGATTGCTCTGAGCATTCTTGGGCCAATTTTCTTGCGATCGCGACACATTGAGCCCACGCACAGGGCGATGCAGTGGCCGGATGCGGTCGGCTTGGGTTTGTTCGCGGCGTCCGGCACTCACATTGCTTTGATGGAGGGCCAAGGGCCCTTGATCGCCACCATGATGGGGGTTGTGTCGGCGGTGTTTGGCGGCATTATCCGAGACGTTCTGGTCAACGAGGTTCCGTGGGTGGTCAATAGCTACCAGCTCTACGCCGTGATCGCTTTTGCAGGCGGATGGCTTGTCTGGGGTTTGCTGGAACTGGGTCTCAATTCTGTTTTCGCCGTCAGCATTGCAGCGCTCGTGATCATGACTGTTCGCATGATGGCCATGGTTTTCGATTGGCGACTACCTGGATGGCGCCTGGGCACCAATACCGAAGCAATACCGGTTCTCGGCAAATAGTGGCGGGTCTTGTGAAAAACCCTCAATAGCAACCCGAGGGTTAGTGGCTTCGTATCGCCCAGTCATGCTCGGAGTGGGCTGTTGTTCCCCGGTTGTAGGGATAAAACCAGTGAAAGATAACGAATCAGCACCAAAGACTGGACTATCCGTTGGTTCCCAAAACTGAGGCATAAGCTGATGGAGCCACCGTTTGGTGGTTTTCTAACAAGACAACTAGAAAGGCAACACATGTATCAAGCCTTTACCAAGCATCGCGGACTCGCCACCATGGGTGTTCTCGCGGCAAGCGCTTTGGTTCTCGCTGGCTGTGCCAGCGACAATGGTTCCGATGAAACGGCACCAGCTGCCGGTGACACGTCCTCCGGTGAAGTTGTAGAGCTCAACCTCGCAACCGTCAACAACCCCCAAATGGTGGACATGGAGTCCCTCAAGGGTGAGTTCGAAGCCCAGTACCCCAACATCAAGGTGAACTTCATCGTTATGGAAGAGGGCGACCTGCGCGACTCTGTCACGCGTGACATCTCCACCAACGGTGGTCAGTACGACATTCTCACCATTGGTGCTTACGAAGTTCCGATTTGGGGCGCCAACGGTTGGCTCGCTGACTTGACTGACCTCGCATCTGCTGACGCAGACTACGACGTCGATGACATTCTCCCCCCCGTCCGTGTTGGACTGTCTGCTAACGACCGTCTGTTCGCAGTTCCCTTCTACGGCGAGTCCTCCTTCCTTATGTACAACAAGGAAATCTTCGAGGCTGCTGGTTTGACCATGCCCGATCGTCCCACCTGGGATGAAGTGGCTGCTCTCGCCAAGGAAATCAAAGATGGTGGCTTCGCTGAGTCCGGTATTTGCCTCCGTGGCAAGCCAGGCTGGGGTGACCAGTTTGCTCCACTGACCACGGTCGTTCAGACCTTCGGTGGCAACTGGTTCGACAGCGACTGGAACCAGACCGTCAACGAACCTGAGTTCGTAGAAGCAGTTGAGTTCTACACCAGCCTGGTTCGTGACTATGGCCAGGCTGACCCAGTGAGCTCTAGCTTCCCTGAGTGCTTGAGTAACGTCAAGAACGGCACCTCGGCAATGTGGTATGACGCCACTTCGGCCGCTGGTTCGCTCGAAGCCGCCGACTCTCCTGTATCCGGAAAAATGGGCTATGTCTTCGCTCCGGTCAAGGAAACCACCCAGTCAGGTTGGTTGTGGTCGTGGAACCTCGCAATTCCCGCTTCAACTGAGAAGCTGGACGCTGCATGGACCTTCGTTCGCTGGGCAACCAGCAAGGAGTACATCCAGCTTGTGGGTAACAACATCGGTTGGGCAAACGTTCCTCCCGGATCGCGTGTCTCCACCTATGAAATCCCCGAGTACCAGGATGCTGCTGGCGCATTTGCCGACATCACCGTGGAAATCATGAACGACGTGAACCCAGGCCAGCCGGGTGTCAACCCTCAGCCATGGACTGGTATTCAGTTCGTCTCTGTTCCTGAATTCCAGGACATTGGAAACAAGCTGTCCCAGGACCTCGCACCGGTTTTTGCCGGCACCGCGAGTGCTCAGTCTGTGCTTGACGCAGCCGCAGCATATGTCCAGGCAGCTGGAGATGCTCAAAAGGACTAGTCTTTAGTTCTCAGCAAGCGAGAGGTGCCGGTAGGCCAGGCTTACCGGCACCTTTCTCTTTTGCTGGCTTCTGGACAGGTCTTCCCCAGCAAGGTTGCGACGAAGGAAAGCGAAGTATCTATGACCACACTCACCACAGATGTTGAGACCGGGTCCCCCACCAAGACCCAAAAGCGTATGGTGGACCGCCATGGAAAGCGAGTGCTGAGTCTGGCAGTCCCGCGGGCTCTACTCTGGCCAGCGCTTGTGGTTGCTATTGTCCTTACCCAGATTCCCTTCCTCGTCACGGTTTATTTTTCAACCCAGAAATGGAACCTACTCCGTCCTCTGGATCGCGGTTTTGTCGGCTTTGACAACTTCGTAACGGTGTTCAGTTCGGACGAGATATACAAAGCCATTCAGGCAACGGCCACGATCACGGGAACCTCCGTCCTGCTGTCCTTGGTTTTTGGTCTGGGCCTGGCTTTACTGCTAGACCGACAGTTTCTTGGGAGATCCGTCGCTCGAACTCTTTTGATAACTCCATTCCTCGTTATGCCGGCGGCTGCGGCCCTCGCGTGGAAATGGAATCTCCTCGACGGTAATTTCGGACTTTTTAAGTGGTTGTTCGTGGAGCTCGGTTTACCCGTGATTGAGTGGAACACCGACATCCCAATTGTGACCGTGATTATGGTGTTGACGTGGCAGTTTATGCCCTTCATGATGCTGATCTTGCTCGCCGGCCTGCAAAGCCAAGACAAGGAAGTTTTGGAAGCGGCCCAGGTTGATGGAGCTGGCGCGTTTCGAATCTTTATGCAGATGACTCTGCCGCACCTGCGTCAATATATTGAGATTGGAGTCCTGCTTGGAGCGATTCTCCTCTTAGCATCGTTCGATCCGATTGCTATTTTGACCGGGGGCAGCGGCGGGACCAAAACACTCCCCGTGTTGTTGTATGAGAAGGCCTTCGTCGCACTTGAGGTGGGGCAAGCCGCCGCCTACGGTGTTGTCACCGTCGCAATTACAATTATTTTTGCCTTGCTCTTGCTCCGAACAGTGTTCCGTATTTTCTCAGAGCAGGGGGTTCGCTAATGTCCCAGGTCAATTCTCAACCCTCGATGCCCCGGCGCCGAAAAAAGAAGGTGAGCCTAGGAACCAGGTTATTGACGCTCCTAACCTGGGTCATTGTCTTGCTCGTCATCTTCCCGGTTCTTTTCATGGTGCTCACCGCATTTAAAACCGAAACGGCGGCCGCGTCCTTCCCACCGCAATGGCTTTCCCCAATCACTTTTGAGAATTTTGAAAAGGTCTTTGATCGGGGATTTCTGCCTTTCCTGTTGAATTCGTTTATAGCCTCTATCGGGTCTACGATTTTGGTGATGATTTTGGCAATACCCGCGGCCTACGCGTTGACTATTAGGCCTATCCTCAAATGGCGTGACGCTCTTTTTTTCCTTATCTCGACTCGCTTTATGCCCCTCGGAGCAGTGGTTATTCCTCTCTACCTTCTGATTTCGAGTTTGCGTCTTCTGGATAACATTTGGGTCATTATGGTTTTATATGTCGGCTTGAATCTCCCCATCGCCATTTGGATGATGCGTTCGTTCTTGGAGGAGGTTCCCAGAGAAATTATTGAGGCGGCTCAGCTCGATGGAGCAGGAATCATCAAAGAAATCACCCGTGTCGTAATGCCGATTGTGGCGCCGGGTGCGGCGGCTGCGGCACTCATAGTCTTCATTTTCGCGTGGAACGAGTACTTTTTGGTCTTCAATTTGACAGCAGACTCAGCCAGAACCCTGCCGCCTTTCCTCGGTAGTTTTGTGGACGCCAGAGGTCAGTTCTTAGCAGCGTTGTCTGCAGCGGCGACCTTGGCGGTCACACCCGTTGTGATTGCTGGCTGGGTTGCCCAAAAGCGTCTTGTGCGTGGTCTTTCCATGGGCGCACTCAAGTAAAGCCGTACCGTCCCGACACCGCTCGCGGCATAGAAACCTCTGAATTCCAGCGGTAAGAATGATGTTCCGGATGTTTTTCATTGGGAATGAACTCATCTCGAGCGGCCAATATGTTGATCGGTTGCACCCTCGCCATGGCAATGGTTCCGGCTATGTGGAACAAGAACTTGGCACTGTGGGTTCTGTCCATGGAACTCTATCTTGTGTTTTGGCCAGCAATTCGGTTGGGCACAGGGTGGCTTTGCTCGGGGGCCTATTGCTCATCAGATCACCGAGAATCCAGCCTCTTGAGTGTGTTTGTGTGGGCCGTGGCGGCAGTGCAATCTGACTCCGGCTTGTTTCAAGCGAACGCTCTTTGGCGTGGCACGGTTATGGGACCAGCAATGTTCCTAAGGAAACGCTTCTCGGGTATCGCGCCTGACGTGAGGTACGGGTTTAGAAACCCTAACCTTCTGGTTGGTAGCGGGCGTCGGCGCGGTACGCGCTGCCTGCGATGACGGTGGCGTTTGCTTGATCCACCCTGTCCACCCACTCTGTGGCGACTTCGATGCTCTTCCCAAACTCGTGATGGCGCTTAATGAGGCGAGCAAGGCGAACGTCATCCGGGATGTCTACGTAAATGGATAGGTCGAGTAGGTCGCCAATAGGTTTCCAACTTTCATCCTCGAGCAGCAGGTAGTTGCCCTCCACAATGATCAGCTCATGCGAGGGGTCCACCACAATCTGGTCCTCAACGGATTCCTCCCTCGCTCGGTCAAATCCGGGGAAAAATACCTGCTCTGTCCTCTGGTGAACGAGGCGTAGTTTGTGTGCGAGCGAGATGGTGTCAAAGGTGTCTGGTGCTCCCATTCTGTCTCTTCTGCCGAGCTCCACCAGGTGGGCTTGACTGAAATGGAAACCATCCATGGGAATGACAACGTGGGGGATTTCGAGCCCGCGAGACAGCTCATGGGAAAGTGTGGTCTTTCCACTACCAGGAGGACCAATAATCCCCAGGATCCGGTGCGGTGCACTGGACTTCAGCCAAGAGTACAAATCGGACAGATGTGAGAGAGTTGCCATTGACCTATTGTCACATGCTTGAGTTCGGGCGTCTTTCTCGCTGGGGGATAGCGCGCTTATCTCAGCATTCACTTCCAGGAAGTTGGGGGCGAGCAGAGTTGGCGTTAAGGATCACGCAGGCACGAGGCGAGCTGCTTTGGCAAGTTGTGCCTCGCACCGAAGGAAATCTGCACCCCGTGTGGGCCCCATCAAAAGTCACTTAGACTTAATGCCCGGAGGGACTTGTGTGCTCTAACGTCGAGGGGGATTAAGTGAGTAAGCGCCTAGACAAAAGAGCCATAATCGTGACCGGAGGAGCATCTGGCATCGGAGAAGCTCTGTGTAGGGGATTCGCACTCGAAGGTGCGATGGTGACCGTTGCTGACATTAATGAAGAGGCTGCGACGACCCTCGCGGACGCGATTGTGGCTGAGGGTGGTAGGGCAATCCCGGTCTTGATGGACGTGACCGAGCGGGATCAGGTCACTGCTGGAATCGAGCGCACGGTTTCGGAGTTCGGAAAACTCGACGCGTACTTCAACAATGCCGGGATGATTATGCCTATGAAATTTTTGGATATCACGGAGGAAAAGTTCAACCTCATCATGCGAATCAACGTGTGGGGTGTGGTCGTTGGAATGCAGGAAGCCGCCAAGCAATTCATTCGGCAAGGCAATGGCGGGAAAATTGTCAATACGACTTCGGTAGCAGGTCGGACTGGTTACCCGAACGTAGCTCCGTATAGTGCGGCAAAATCCGCGGTGATATCCCTGACCCAAGCTGGGGCGAGGGCGTTGGGAAATGAAAAAATTACCGTGAACGGGTTCGCCCCGGGTGTGGTTGACACCCCTTTGTGGGCGAAGCTCGATGATGATTTGGAAGCAATTGGTGACAGGGACGGAATGATGGAGAATCTTTCAGGCCAGATCATTCTTGGTCGTGCTGCTCGTGCCGAGGAAATTGTGCCCACCGGTATGTTCCTTGCGGGACCTGATTCTGACTACATCACGGGCCAGATCATCCCTGTCGATGGTGGCTTGATTCTGGTGTAGTCCAACGTGCGCCCTTGACACAGTTCGTAACCCACACAGCATGGCATATTGTCGCTTACTAGCGTTGAGGGATGACAAGCCTGGACCAGGGGTTCGAGACCCGCGCTGTGCACGCAGGCTCGCCTCCTGATGCCTTGACTGGGGCAGTGGTGCCCCCAATCCATCTAACAACAACGTTCCAGTGAGCTGGCATCGGTCAGACGCTCTCGGGCTATGACTATGCCAGGGCCGGCAATCCCACAAGGGATGCGCTCCAGGAACAGCTCGCGTCGCTCGAGGGCGCGGAGTACTGTTCGACCTTTTCCTCAGGGCTGGCTGGCGAAGACGCCCTGTTGCGATCTTTGCTCAGCCCAGGCGACACCATTCTCATGGGTAACGACGTCTATGGCGGAACTCACCGACTCGCTGACAAGATTCTTGGCAAATGGGGTGTTGGCGTAGTTGTCGTTGACATGTCCGACACCGACGAGGTGGCGAGCGCGATACAGAGGGTTTCTCCTCGGGTGGTCTGGGTGGAAACACCCGGTAACCCCCTATTGAAAATCACTGACATCCAGGCCGTCGCTAAGTCAGCGCATGACGCAGGGGCGATTGTGGTTGCCGATAATACTTTTGCCACCCCCTTTCTGCAGCGGCCTTTGGAATTCGGTGCGGATGTGGTGGTGCACTCCACCACCAAATACTTAGGCGGTCACTCTGATGTCCTCGGCGGCGCTGTGCTCACCTCGCAGGCAGACATTGCTGAGGCAGTTGCCGCGCACCAGCGTGAAACAGGCGCTGTCCTTGCGCCCTTTGATGCGTGGTTGACCACCCGAGGCGTCAAGACGCTCGCTGTTCGCATGGAGCGCCACTGCAGTAATGCAAGTGCCGTTGCAGAGCTTCTCGACGCGCATCCGGGCGTCGAAAGGGTGTATTACCCAGGTCTTGTGGGGCATGCGGGCCATGAGCTCGCTGCAAGGCAGATGTCCCTCCCGGGAGGCATGGTGTCTTTGCGTTTTGAAAACAAAGAAAAAGCGGTCCAGTTCGCTGAATCAACCACCCTCTTCACTCTCGCACCCAGCCTCGGCGGCACGGAGTCTTTAGTAAGCCATCCGGCGTCGATGACCCACGGGTCGGTCGCTGGCACAGCGCTGGAGGTTTCGCACACGATTATTCGTTTGTCTGTGGGGATTGAATCTGTTGATGACCTGCTCGTTGATCTCGAGCAGGCGCTGGCTCGGTAATGTTTTCTCGGCATTTCCCCAGCTGGGATGATAACAATGATGGTCAGTAGCATCCCACCCCGGGTCACGAGAAAGTAGTCAGTGGAAGTCCTCGTTCTGAGTGCGCTGATTCTGACAAATGGCCTGCTTGCCATGTCTGAAGTGGCTCTGCTGACGTCACGCAGGGCAAAACTCCAAGCAATGGCAGGTCGGGGAAGAAAATCTGCGGCCATTGCCTTGCGGGTGAGTGAAAACCCCACAGAGTTTCTCTCTGCGATTCAAATAGGTATTACCTCCATTGGTTTGCTCAGCGGCATTGTAGGCGAGGCCGTGTTTGCGAAGCCCCTGGCACTTGTCTTCCAGCGTGCGGGGCTGGAGGAGGGTGTTGCGAGCGTGGGTGCCACCATTGTGGTGGTCGTTATCGTCACCTACTTCGCCATTACGGTCGGCGAGCTGGTTCCCAAACGTCTTGGCCAAACACACCCCGAAGTGATCGCGTCCCTGGTGAGCGCACCCTTGTTGGTTATTGCAAAGGTGTCGAGACCTTTTGTCTTCGTGCTGAGCGTGACAACGAACGCGCTCCTTCGACTCTTTGGTGTCAAAGGGCACACCCCCTCAGCTGTCACAGAGGAAGAAATCGAAGCGCTGCTGGATGAGGGTTCCTTGTCGGGGCTGATTGAAGCCCAAGAGCGAGACATCCTGCGCAATCTTTTCCGATTGGATGAGCGCCGGCTCGGGTCACTCATGGTGCCTCGATCAGAGATTCTCTTTCTGGATGTTTCCGCGCCGGATAAGACCAACTTCGATCTCATTGCCGAGTCGCCCCACTCCAGGATCCCAGTGTGTGACGGGGGTCTCGATAACGTGTTGGGAGTCTTGACGGCTAAAGCAGCGCTCGCCGCGGTTGCCCGAGGGAAATCACTCAGCCTCACCGACGATCTCGAAGAGGCTGTTTATGTTCCAGAGACCCTCACCGGCATGAGCTTGCTGGAACAGTTCCGCGAACACCGCTACAACTTCGCTTTTGTGGTGGACGAATACGGGGGACTAGAAGGAATAGTTACCCTCCAAGACATTCTTGACGCCCTGGTGGGGGAAATAGGAAACGGCGTGGACAGCGAACCAGAGGCGGTCCAACGAGACGATGGCTCGTGGCTGCTCGAGAGCGCCATGGCAATCCCCACATTCAAGGACACCTTAGGTATTGAATCTGTGCCAGACGAATTGCTCGGCAAGTATCACACCGTCAGCGGTCTTGTTTTGTTGCTATTGGGCCGTCTGCCAAAACCTGGAGACTCAGTCGTGGTGGATTCGTGGCGCATTGAAGTCATCGACCTCGATGGCAGACGCATTGATAAGGTCCTAGCCTCCCGAATCCCAGCGGCACCTTTTGGTGCATAGGAAAATCTTTCAGGCGCGAAACACCCGGTGGTAAGCAATCGCGACCAGGAGATCCTGATCGCGATTGCATACCGTTTGGCTAAATCAGGTTGACGGCACCGATCAGATTTACCTTGATCCCCATGCGGTCCAACATGGCAGCTTTTGCTACCAATGCCTTGTCTGCTGTCTCAGCGTCTGGCGCATAGACCATCTGGGCGTGGTTGGCTTTGTGCCGTGCCATGAACTGGTCACGGCTCACGTCGTGCAAAACGACGTGAGCGATGGGCCATTCAGGGTTGGTTGCTTCTTTTCGGCGCTTGGTTTCCTCGGCGGGAAGGGTGACGACCGTTCCCCGGAAAATGTCTACCTGGAGGATGCCCTCTGCGATGAACACTCGGGAAATAACCACCTCACCCGGTTGTGAGATTCCGTTGATGGTGGATCCACCTGCGGGGAAGAAGACCGGGCTTTGGCGCCAACCCTCGGCGTTCTGCCAACCACCCAAGTGGGAGGCGGGGACAGAGCCAGATATCTCATAGACCCAGACAAACTGTCCGTCGAAGTCTTCGCCCCAACGAACGTCGTGGAGTGTGTTGTCCGGGATAAGCCCCATCGAGCGCCACACTCTGTCGGTCACGAGAGCATCAACTGCCACGCCCTCATCTGCTTCGTTGAAGTGCGGCATTGCGACGCCTGGGAACAGCTCACGCTTTCCATCACGAGACATAACCGGTGGGCGGTCAGTGGTGTTGAGGATTCCCTCGGCGAGGTCAGAGGCAGGGACAAGATCCTTGAGCCCCTGCTGGTACTGGATTCCGATGGCATCGAGGCCAAAATCGTCGGCAATACGCAGCGCAGCGATATACATTTTGCACTGCCAGCGGACCTGTTGTTCGGTCAGTTCGGTGGCTTCATCGGTGCCAAAGTGGAAGACCATGCCTTTTTTCTGAAGCCACGCGGTGACGCTGTTGGCTTCCTCATCACTGACCTGAAGCATTTCTGCATACAGGGCAGACTGTGACAGGCGTTCTTTGTAAATACCGGTGGGGTTGAGCAGCTCGTCATCAAAGATGGCGTTGTACATGCCCATGCAGCCCTCATCAAACACGCCGATGATGGCTTTGTTCACGAGTATTTCGTCACCCAGTGCTTGACCGAGCTCAACCTCGGGGGTTTTCGGCAAAGAGAGCAGGGGGCGGACATGGGAGTCATCGTGGGTGATTGTTCCGGTGGTCACCCACTCCTCTAGACGGGCCTTGAACCAGTCGTCGGTGAAGTCAACAGACCACAGAGTGGAGTACGAAACATCCATTTTGGTCATTCCCGCATTCAAACCCAGAAGACCCACGAGTCCTGGCCAATCACCGGCAAAGTTAGCGACCGTCAGAATCGGTCCTTTGTGGCTGCGCAGTCCTGCCAAAACGTGGTGAGAGTATTGCCAGACTGCTTCAGCCACGATCAACGGGGCATCGGTCGGGATGTTCTTGAACACGTCCATGCCCATGCGCTGGCTTGAGATAAAACCGTGGCCGGTTGCCTTGTCCACGGCGTTTCCTCGGATGACCGACCACCCCAGTGCGCCAAGAGCTTTCGTGACGTCTGATTCCATCTGAGTCTGGGTTGCCCAGCCTGCTGTGTTCGCCGATTCGCGCAGGTCACCGCTGGCAATGAGGTATGCCGTTGTGGGGGCGAGAGCTGGCTTGGCGGAAAGGACGGGGGTTACATAGGCGTTCATTTCTTGGATCCTTCTGTTCGTTGGAGGTGGGCGAGGTCGTGGGCGATGGACGTGGTGGAGGTGTACAACTCACGATAGGAGGAATACAGCTGGTCATACAACGCCTTGTTGGCGAGGTTCGGCTGAATGGTGCGCTGCACCGGATTCCAGCTCGCAATCGCGGGAGCCTGTTCAGGCTCCGAGATGGCCACAGCAGCCAAGTACGCGGCGCCATAACTGGCTCCGACGGTGGTACCGGGGACCTGTTGGGCAAGCCCGGTGACATCTGACACGATCTGGAGCCACAGGTCACCCTGGGTTCCGCCTCCGACCGCAACAATGCGGGTGATGTCGCACCCTGCTTCTTGCATGGTTTCAATATTGTGACGAACTCCAAAGGCTGTTGCTTCTAAGGCGGAGCGGTAAATATCACCCCTGCCGTGGCTGAGCGTCAGCCCCGCAATGATGCCTCTGGCGTCGGGGTCCAAAATAGGTGTGCGTTCACCAGCGAAATAGGGGAGCATCAGCAATCCGTGTGCCCCAGGCGGGGATTGCGTTGCCTCTTCGAGCAAAACCGGGAAATCTGCTCCGGTGAGCTCCTTCACCCAGGCGGTCAGCGCACCCGAGGTGGCGAGCCCGCCGGCTAAGTTCCTCGAACCCGGGAACACTCCCACCGTCGTCCACATTGAGGGGGATCTGACCGTGCTCGGTCCCGTGGCGACCAGGAACATCGTGGAACCATACATCAGCATGAGATCGCCGTCGTTGTGGGCATCGACGCTCACCGCTTCGTTCCACGCGTCAATGGATCCGGCGATCACCGGGGTGCCTTGAGCAATTCCTGTGAGTGCGGCGGCGTCTGTGGTTACCGTGCCAACAATGTCTCCAGCCCACACGAGCGGCGGCTGTTCAATTCCAGGGGCGTATGTGTCAAACCATTCTTCGTGCCATGATTCCTGCTCGACCGAATAGAGAGGGCTCATTTGGCTCGCAGATTGGTGATCTAGGACGTAGGCGCCAGTGAGCTTGCGGGCCAAAAATGTTGCCGGCATAAAGAGCCGTCGGGCTTTGGCATAGGCGTCTGGTTCTTCATCGGCAACCCAGAGTATTTTCGGTGCACCGGCTTGTGAGCTCAGCAGTGAGCCTCCCACAGCACTGATGGCGTCATCGCCCAGCTCATCTCGCATCCGCTGAATTTGGGCAGTGGCACGGGTGTCCACTCCATACAAAATTGCTGGCCGAACAGGCACGTCTGATTCGTCTGCGAGCAAGACACAGGGCCCCATCCCGCTGACGCCCACGACATCAATACTGGTGTCAAGCCCCTTGTCACGAGAGTGCGCGATGAGAGCCTGGGAAATAGACACAAACTCGCTCCACCAGGTTTCGCCGTCCGTTTCCACCCAGCCTGGGTGGGGGCGCCAAACGGTGTGGTTCTCCACAGCAGAGACGAGGACTTCGCCGGTTTCTCGATCAACCAGGACGCCTTTGCTACTGGCCGTCCCAATGTCGATCCCGATTGCACACCTTCGTGCCACTGAAAGTCCCCGTTCTAAAATTGGTCCGATGTCTGCTCAATTCCCACCAGTGTAACCAGGAAAATTCTTCCCTGCAGAGGTCTCTCGCCTGCTACATTTTTGTCGTACTAACCCGCTTCGACCACTCACACCACAAGGATCACTCTGATGACTACTACCGATGAAAACATCAATCTGGTTGCGACCTTTAGGGCGAAGGCCGAAGCAATCGACACGGTTCGGGACATGATCGTCGCCTATGGGCACGTCGTTCGGAGCGAGCCTGGAAATATCTTTTTCGAAATCTATACCGACGTAACCGACGATGCGGCGTTTGTCATCATAGAGCGCTATGAAAACCGTCAGGCGTTTGAAGCTCACTTAGCCGGGCCAGAGGGCGCACCGTTCAATGCCGCCTTAGGTGAGCTGATCGAAGGGGACGGTTCTGAACTGCAGTTCTTGAATCGTCACGTGTAGTCCTAGAGTCTTTGACTTAGATCCCAAGGGCTGACTCTCGCAGGGTCCCTGCCGCACTCGGTCCTGCCTGGGGAACATGGCCTTGGAGCGGGATGATCCGCTCGTGCACGGCGTCCATGATGTCCTCTGTGGTGGGGAAAAAGTCCCACTCCAGCTCAGCAGGCGGTGCAATCCAGTTTCTCGCCCCCACGACACACACGGGTGCATCGAGGTCATCAAAAGCTTCTTGAGTAACCCTGGTTGCCACGGTGTTGAGCCAACTTCCACGGAGGTTGGCGTCCGAGACACAGAGAAGTCGACCGGTCTTTTGGACAGACTCTATGAGAAGGGTGTAGTCAAAGGGCACCATCCACCTGGCGTCTATTACTTCAACGCTCAGACCGTGGCGTTGTTCCATCTGCGAAGCAGCCTCAAGTGCCCGCCCTAGCGTCGCGCCGAGTGACAAAATGGTGAGATCCTTCCCGAGCTTGACTACCTGGGGCACTCCAACCGGGGTGCGGTAGTACTCGCGAGGAACTCCCTCTGGGTGCAGGGTTTCCACAGCGTCATACAAGCGCTGGCTTTCAAAAAACACCACCGGGTCATTCGAGGAGAGCGCTGAGGCCAACATCCCCTTGGCGTCCCTGGCAGTTGCGGGGAATGCCACTTTTAGGCCAGGCACACCCGCAACCATCGAGCTCCAGTCTTGAGAGTGTTGAGCGCCATATTTTGCTCCAATGGACACCCGAACGACCAAGGGTACCTGAACGAGACCTCCTGACATTGCCTGCCATTTGGCCATCTGGTTGAACAGTTCGTCTCCGGCTCGACCGATGAAATCGGCATACATGAGCTCCACCACTGCTCGGCCGCCACTGAGCGCAAAGCCCACTCCGGCGCCCACGATGGTGGCTTCAGAAATGGGAGCGTTGAACAACCGGTGACGAGGAAGGAACTCAGTGAGACCGCGATACACACCAAACGCTCCACCCCAGTCGCGGTTTTCTTCCCCCCAGGCTGCGAGTCTGTTATCGCGGGCGAAGTGCTCTACTAAAGCTTCAAACAGGGCGTCTCGGAAGGTGATCGCTTTCGCACCACCAAGGACGGTGTCTCCTTGAAGGCCGCTTCGTTCCTTGAGCTGCAAGGAAGCCCAATGGGGCAGTTCGTGAAGTGGCACCAGCGTTTCTCCAGGGGGCGCCTGATCGAGGTCGATGACCTCATTGTTATACGTCATGGCTGCTGGGACACCCGGGTCGACTCGGAGGGACAACCGAGGGGATATGTCATCGTCAATAGCAACAACGAGTGCTCCGCGGACGGTGTTTTCTGCCCAGGTCTTCCACGCAGTCTCAGCGTCGGCGGCAATGACGCCACCGTCGATCAGATAGTCGAGGTAGGAGCGGAGTGGGTCATATGTGTTCCATGCCTCGACCTCCTCCTTGGAGCGATAGGACGAAGCGTCAGATGGGGAGTGGCCAGACTGACGATACGTCTGGCAGTCAATCAACACGGGGCCTTCGCCTCGTTCAATGATCTCTCGAGCCCTGGCCATTGCATCAATGACGGCCAGAGGGTTGGTGCCGTCCACCGTTTGGGCGTGCATCGCCTGAGGGTTAACTCCCGCGCCCATCCGGGAGACAAAATCAAACCCCATCGTTTCGCCAATGGGCTGGCCGCCCATGCCATAGAAGTTGTTCACGATGAAGAAAACGATGGGTAGGCCACCGCGGTGGGCTTCATCCATCAGGGTGTGTAACTGACCCATGCTGGAAAAACTAAACGACTCCCACATCTGGCCTGTTCCCGTGGCAGCGTCTCCGACGCTTGCCACGACAATCCCGGGCTCGTTCTGGAGCCGGTTATAGAGTGCCGCTCCAGTAGCCAAGGGCCCGGATCCACCGACAATCGCGTTGTTGGGATAAATCCCGAGCGGCGGGAAGAAGGCGTGCATGCTTCCGCCCAAGCCCCGGTTAAAGCCGGTTTTCCGGCCAAACGTCTCAGCCGTCATGCCATAGAGAAGATAGTTGATTGCTTTTTGTTCCGGATCTGCCGTGTCAAGGGACCGGGAAACCACATCCCAGGTCTCGCCATTGCCCCATCCGGCCAGTGCTGCGGTGAGGGCCGTTTCGTCGAACGAAGAAATTGCAGAAAGCCCCTTAGCTAATACTTCGCCGTGGCTCCGGTGGCTGCCAAAGACCTTGTCTGTGGCGCTCAGAGTAAAGGACTGGCCCACGGCGGCTGCCTCCTGACCAATCGAGAGGTGCGCTGGGCCCAGGTGCACGTATTCCACGCCCAGGTATGAGCCCTGCCGCTTGACGTTGTCGAGCATCAGCTCGAATTCCCTAATGAGCATCATGTCTCTGGCGATGGATGCGAGTTTCTCGTCACCAAAGCGCTCCCGCTCCCGTGCAATGTCAGGCTGGTAGGAGTTGATCGCGATAGCGGGTGCGCCCAATTCAGAGCGTGACTGGCGCACCGTGGGGTCAATGAACAGTTCTCTCGCCATGGTTATGCGTTCTCTCCGTTGGTGGGGGCTTGCAGGGCGCTGATGATGTCGATGTTGTCGATGGAGTCGGCAATCGCAGCCAGGGCGCGCGCTGCGTTAGCCCCATCGAGTGCGCGGTGGTCAAAGGTGAACGACAGCGGCAAGAGTGCCGGTTGGTCTGGTGTGGGCTGATGAATGGCGCCCACTCCCAGAATGCAACTTTGTGGGGTGTTCAAGACCGGAGTGAACCAGTGCACCCCGAACATGCCGAGATTCGTCACGGTGAAGGTGCCATCGGCCATATCAGCCAGCTCTATAGATCCAGATCGGGCCTTCTCAACCAGGGCGCTCGTGGCAGCCGCGAGTTCGGCCAAAGACTTGAGGTGGGCACCGCGCACAACGGGCACCACCAGTGCGTTACCGGTGTCGACCGCGACTCCGAGGTTCACACTGCTGTATTGCCGAATGCCCTCGCCATCAAAAATGCTGTTGGCCACCCCATGGTGGGGAAGCGTGTGAACCACGGCAAAGTTCACGAGATCCGACAGGCTGATCCGAGGCAAGCCCTGTGCATCTCTGTGTGCTCGAAGACGATCGTGAAAGGACCGAAGCGAATCAGCAGATGCGTAGCGGGTCAGAGTGACCTGAGCGCTCTCCTGCAGGGACTGCATCATCCGCTGAGCTGTTATCTTCCGCGCTCCCCGCACGGGGACCAGAACATAGTCACCCAGGCCATCGGAATTCCCTCCAGGTGAGGCCGTCGGTTTAGACACTGGCGGTGTTGACTCTGAAGTGCTGTGGCTGAGGACATCGGGAACAATGATGCGCCCACCGGGACCACTCCCGTGCAGAGACGCTACGTCGATGCCTTTTCGCTCAGCCAGAATCCTGGCGCGAGGAGAAACCTTGAGGGTTGTTGTGGAGCGCTCTGGTGCAGCACTAGGGGCCACGAGGTGTGGCGAATCGGGTATGGCTTCCACAAAAGGTTCTGATGGTGACGCTGCCGTGGGAAGCGCTTCCCCTGGTTCCCCTAGAACCATGATCACCGCGTATTCGGCAATGTCATCGCCCACTGCGCACCGCACGTCCAGCACAATCCCATCGACGGGGGATTCAACGTCCAGGGCCGCCTTGGCGGTCTCGAGCACGGCTACGACGTCACCGGCCGACACCGTGGACCCCAGGGAAACCTTGAGTTCCTGGATTACAGCGTCATCACCGGCGTTGCCGGTGGTCGGAACACGAATGTCGGTGGTCATAGCTGTCCGCTCATATGTTTGACATGCGCTCATATGAGCGCTACCCTCAAGATACTCGAGTGGGCATTGGTTGTCAAAGGAGAATTCTTATGGAGCACCAATGGCCAGACGCGAGATGAAGGCTGGCGGCCGTCGAAGTACAACGAAAATCCCACTAGAGACCTCGCTCGTTGCCAGGCGTTATTTTCTCGATGATGTGCCGAAGAATCAGATCGCCCTCGAGTTCGGGATTTCCAGGTTCAAGGTGGCACGGCTTTTGGAGGAGGCGAAGGCACTCGGAATTGTTCGGGTGTCGGTGGACTCCCCAGCTGACGTCGACATTGAGCTCGGAGAGCACCTTCGGGAACGCTTTGGAATTCGCTTAGCCATCGTTGCAGCGCCCACACCTGAGTTTCCGGGTGCATCAGAGGGAATGATGGCCACCTTGGCAGCGGATTACCTGATGAACACCCTGGGGCCTGACGATGTTTTAGGAATTTCCTGGGGGGCAACGGTGGCGAGAGTCATTGACGAGATTGACTCCCTGCCGCCCGTCGATGTCGTACAAATGGTCGGAGGTGTTCGATCCTCTGATTTAGACAGTAACGGGAGCGAACTCGTTCGCAGGCTCACCGAAGTCGGCCAAGGCAGGGCCTATCCGCTAATGGCGCCGCTGATCGTTGACTCCCTGGCAACAGCAACTGCACTGACTAAGGACGCTGCTATCGCAGATGTCATCGAGCGGTTCAAGCGGCTTTCTTTCGCCCTTGTGGGGGTGGGGTCATGGGAACCGGCCCAGTCCTCACTTCTTCGTGAATTGGCTGCATCTGACCGGAGGGAAGCGAGAGAAAACGGTGCTGTGGCGGACCTCTGCGGCATCATTCTTGATGACACCGGCGCTGCCGTAATAACCGGCGCGAAGGAGCGAACGCTGTCGATTGGATGGGACGATTTGCACGCCGTCTCCACTGTCGTCGCGGTGGCGGGGGGATCAGACAAGGGGAGGGCGGTTGCCGGTGCGCTTCGGAGCGGCCTCATTGATGTTGTGGTGACAGATTCCGCATGCGCCGAACTGATATTGGCCACTACTTCCTAGAGTCCAGGTGCTTTCTGGTTGTAATGACAAGGTGAACAAAGTGGGATAGTGTTTGGGTATTCCACCGGCCTCACAGCCTCGAAAGACCAGGCCCTTGATGACTGTTTTCCATGCACCTCCGCTCGAGCCGCTGGCGATTTCTCTCGATCTTGCACGGGCAACTCTTTCCCCTGAGGGACCGACCCTGGTTCGACGGATGGCTGACCTCGAAGGACTCTTTGCCGATGACGCTGCCTGGAAGGCTGCGGCCGACGGCGAAAACCCGGTTGTGTATACCGTGACCAGCTCTCCGGTTCCAGAAATAGATCGAGAATTACCCCAATCCATCACGATAATTTCCCCGGGGGACCTCGGTGGAGAGTTCTATATGACCAAGGGCCACCAGCACCCGAACCGCCAGGGTGAAATCTACCTGGGCATCCACGGCGTTGGGGGCCTCCTGATGTTTGATGGAACGCAGGAGCGTTGGCTGGATATGGCGCCTGGAATCATGGGCTACATCCCGCCAGGGTGGGCGCATCGCTCCATCAACGTGGGCGATAATCCCTATTCGTTCCTCGCGGTGTATCCCGGTGGAGCGGGACATGACTACGGCTGGGTTCTAGAACACGGGATGGGCAAGCGGGCTTATCGAGCGCCGGATATTGGCGTTTCGTTGCGCGATTATTACTCTGCGGTGAACTGATGATTGTCGCCCACGACCTTGGCACGACGGGGAACAAGGCGTCCCTGCACCACAGCGATGGCAGGCTAATTGACGCGGTCACGGTCAGCTACCCCGTGCACTTCGCCGATGGGGGAATAGCAGAACAGGATCCCGAAGACTGGTGGAATGCCGTGGTGTCGGCGACCAGGAAGCTGATGTCCCAATCGCAGGTTGCCCACTCTGACATTGCCGGCATGGTGGTCAGTGGGCAAATGATGGGGGCGGTGTTGTTAGACGCCTCTCTGCGTCCCGTTCGACCCGCCATTATTTGGGCGGACACCAGAGCATCCAAGCAGCAGGACCAATTGAGCCAGGCGGTAGGTGACGAGAATGCCTATCGGATTCTGGGACATCGGCTGAACCCCACGTATTCGATCTCCAAAGTCATGTGGGTGCGCGACAACGAACCAGACGTGTGGGCAAAGGTTCACAAGGTCTGTGTTGCAAAGGACTACATCGTCGCGCGAATGACCGGGAGGCTAGCCACGGATCGCTCTGACGCCTCCGGCACCAATGCCTATGACCAAAACACCGGTGATTGGTCTGAAGAAGTTCTGCGGGCCGCTGGATTGAGCAAAGATTTGTTCCCAGAAATTCTTGAGTCCATCAGCATTGTGGGTTCGGTCAACTCTGACGCAGCCTCAGAGCTTGGCCTGAACCCAGGTACCCCGGTGGTGATGGGCGGAGGGGATGGCCCGCTTGCCGCTGTTGGCGCTGGAGTGGTTGCACCAGAGGATGGTGCCTATGTGTGTTTGGGAACGTCCTCCTGGGTCTCCTTTGTGTCAGCAGAACCCATTCACGACCCGGCAATGCGGACGTTCACCTTCAACAATGTCGTTCCTGGCACCTTTGTTCCCACCGCCACCATGCAGGCTGGGGGAGGCTCACTGCAATGGATGCTGGAGGTTTTGAGTTCGCATTCGCCCACACTCGACGCCAGCGCCCTCATCGATGAAGCACACGCTGATATCGACACCGGAGGGCTGTACTTCCTGCCGTATCTTCTGGGCGAGAGGTCACCCATATGGGAGCCCTCTGCGAGGGGCGCATTCCTTGGACTCGCTCGCCACCACACCGGTGCACATATGACCCGTGCGGTGATGGAGGGCGTTGTTTATAACCTCAAAACCTGCCTCGTGGCATTTGAAGAATGCGGGTCACGTTTCGACAAGATCACAGCGGTGGGTGGGGGAGCCCAGAGCGACACCCTGCTTCAGGTGTGTGCAGATATCTGGGGCATTCCTGTCTATCGTCGAAGCATTGTCGAAGAGGCAAACAGCCTGGGTGCGGCCGTAACGGCCGCGGTGGGACTTGGCCTTGCTGATTTCTCCGCCGCCCGCGACCTGAGCGAAATAACGGCTGAGTTCACACCCAGGCCTGAGGCCAAGCGCAGCTATGAGGATCGCTACCCGCGCTTCCTCGACGCAGTTGATGCGGTCCTTCCCTGGTTTAGGAAAGGTGCAGAGTGACGTTCGTCCTTCAGACAAGTCGCTCGTTTGGCCGCGGCACGAAAGATCTCGCCACAGACGCAGCGCAACAGGGCATAGAGCTTCTGACGGGCCCCTCGCACCATGCCCTGGAAGAACTTGCGCAAGACCTCGCTCGAGTAGTGGCTTGGATTGCCGGCACAGGGCCCATCACAGCTGAACATATGGCTGCAGCGCCTCATCTTCGGATTATTGCCCGCTATGGGGTTGGTGTTGATTCTGTGGACCTTGACGCTGCACACGCCAGAGGCATCACGGTCACGAACACTCCAGGGGCTAATTCGGGTGCTGTGGCTGACCTAGCCATCGCGTTGATTTTGGGTTCCCTGCGTCACGTCACCACGGATGATCGGGAGGCGCGGGCCGGCAGGTGGAACGCTCTCGCTGGCCGAGAACTAGGATCTTTGAGTGTCGGAATTGTTGGCTTTGGCCGGATTGGCCAGGGCGTTGCCCAGCGTGTGAGTGGTTTCGGGTCCAGGGTGTTAGCCCATGACCCCTATGTTCCAGCGGATGTTTTTCAGAGCCTAGGGGTGCGCCAGGCAGACCTCGATACCCTCTTTTCTACATGCGACGTGATCACCCTGCATGCTCCGGGAGGGGAGTTGGTCGTGACTGATGATCGTCTTTCCCTTCTGCCACCAGGAGCGCTCCTTGTGAACACTGCTCGAGCAGATTTGATGGACGAGAACCTTGTGGCAGCGGCACTCCGGGATGGGCGTTTGGGAATGTTCGCAACGGACGTTCTCGCTGGCGAAACGAACGGGCAACCCAGTCCACTGCTCGCAGAAGACCTCGCACCCTTGGTTACTATCACCCCCCATCTGGGAGCACAGACCCTTCAGGCCGTGGATGCCATGGGTCAGATGGCTCTGGATAATGTGGTCGCTGTTCTGGGCGGTAAACCGCCTATCAATCCGGTTGTCTACGAAGGTAAGGAAAAAGAGTGATGCCAGACTCCGTAGACACCCTCATGGAATCACTGCAATCGTGCGGTGTGATTGCCGTGTTGAGGGCCCCATCACCCGAGGTGGCACTTGGCGCCATCGATGCCCTTGTGGAGGGGGGCATCACGGGTATCGAAGTGACCTTCACCACACCCGATGCTCCCGATGTGATCAGAGAAACAATTGCCCGCTACGGCAGCAGAGTGACTGTGGGTGCGGGGACGGTCACACACCCCAGTCAGGCAATTGCTGCAGCGGATGCGGGAGCACAGTTCCTGGTGAGTCCTGGAACCGAGCGAATCCTTGCCGAATCGATGTTGGACACCGGGGCGCTCACCTTGACCGGTGCTCTGACGCCCACCGAGGTGATGCTGGCTCTGGGGCTTGGCGTGCACATTATCAAGATCTTTCCCGGCTCACTCGGCGGACCCGGCTATCTCAAGTCGCTTCGAGGGCCCTTCCCTGAGGCTCAATTCATGCCAACCGGTGGAGTTGACGCCCTCAACCTGGGTGCATGGTTTGACAGCGGAGCTGTGGCTGTGGGAGCGGGCGGAGAATTGGTCCCGGCCGGTGCACTTGCGACCAACGATATGGCTGACATCACTGCTCGAGCGAAGCTTTTTGTGGCGGCATTGGGAGTCTGGCGCGATGGGAAGGTGACGTGATGACGAATGCCGGGCATATGGGATTCATTGGTGTGAGCACGGGGGAGTCCTCGATCATGAGGGTGTTCCCACTATGGGCCAAGGTCCTGGGGCTTCCCACAGACCGTCTCATCGGTCACGACATGGTCCCTGATTCCGATCAGGCCAGCTATGTGGAGCTTGTCAATCAGATCAAGCACGACCCTGAACACCTTGGTGCGCTGGTCACAACCCACAAGATGAACCTCTATCGGGCCGCATCGCATCTTTTCGATGACATGGACCCGTTTGCCGCTGCCTGCCACGAAATATCGAGCATTTCCAAGCGCGATAGACGTTTGATCGGGCGGGCGAAAGACCCTGTGACCGTGGCGATGGCGCTGGAGGATTTTCTAGACGCAGATTACTTCCACGCAACCGGAGCCGAGGTGCTCATCTTGGGTGCCGGTGGGTCAGGAACGGCGCTCAGTTGGGCTCTAGCGGAGCGCACAGAGGATATGCCGTCACGGGTAACCGTCAGCGCTCGATCGCACCACAAACTCGATGAGCTCAGGTGGGTTCACCAGCAACGAGGCACGCCAGAGGGGCTTATTCACTATGCGCTCATTGGTTCACCAGAGGAATCTGACGCCCTGGTGGCTGCGCTTCCACCGCACTCGTTGGTGGTCAACTCCACTGGTCTGGGCAAAGATCGCCCCGGGTCTCCGCTCACCGATGCGGTTGTGTTCCCCCACAACGGTGTCGCCTGGGAGTTCAATTACCGAGGCAGCCTCAAATTCCTGCACCAAGCCGTATCCCAAGGGACGGAGCGTGGCCTTGTTGTGGTGGACGGGTGGAGATATTTCATCCACGGCTGGTCACAGGTGATTGCTGACGTTTTCCACCTGGAGCTCACTCCCGCCATCATTGATGAACTGGCAACCGTGGCCGAGACCGTTCGAGGGAGTTAGAGTTCATGACCGAGGGTTCCAGCATCCGAACGGTCACCGGAGATATTGATTCCCGGAACCTAGGCGCCACCAACTATCACGAGCACTTGTTCCAGGTGTCTCCTCTTCTTCGAGGAGACGAACTCGATGACGAAGCCCTCTCGCAGGAAGAGGCCGGTTTGCTTCTGAAATCTGGTTTCGATGCGATGGTCGATGCCACACCTTGGGGTTTAGGCAGAAGGCCAGATGCTCTTGCCCGAATCTCCCACGCAACCGGGCTTCGCATTATCCAAACCACCGGACGTCACCGCGAGGAGCACTATTCAACAGGCAGTCTGGCCCATGCGTTCTCAGAGGAGGCCCTCGGAGAGCGTTTCCTGGCCGACTTGGTTGAGGGTTTAGTTCTTAGAGATGAAGGTGAGGGCTCAAGTGTTTTTCTTGGCCCCGACGGTCAACCGGTGCGGGCTGGAGTCCTCAAAGCGGGAATCGGCTATTGGAGTATTTCGGCCTTCGAGAGGGTCACTGTGGAGGCTCTGGCTCATGCTCACCGGGCCACTGGTGCACCGGTGATGGTTCATCTGGAGCACTGCTCCGCAGCGCACGAGATTCTCGACCTCCTTGCCTCCTTGGAAGTTCCAGAAACCTCAGTAGCGCTGGCGCACGCCGATCGGTCTTTGGATGCGGGCCTTCACGGCTCTCTCATTGAGCGTGGTGCTTTTCTTGGGTATGACGGTGCGGCTCGGACCAAAACCCACAGCGACGAACAACTGCTTGATCTGACCAAACGCGTCATCCAGGACGTCGGACCTAGCAACCTGCTGCTCGGTGGCGATGTGGCAAGGCGTTCACGCTATGTCGCCTATGGAGGGATGCCCGGCTTGGCTTACCTGGGCCTTCGCTATGTTCCGCGTTTGAAGGAGCTAATTGGGTCTGATGCCCTCAATGCTATTCTCCGGACTAATCCCGCCTCCTGGCTGGGCTGGCAGCGACGCTAAAAGACTCGCGTGTGGTTCGGTGGTCACAACAAAAGGGCCCCCGCTTGCGCGAGGGCCCTTTCGTTACTAACAGACGTTTTTAGTCGTAGAGAACTGCTGCGATGTTCTCGTCTGTGTAGTTGGTGGCGTCGTACCAGAACGCACCGGTGTCGGTGAATTTTGGAAGCGTTTCTCCACGGATTGCTGCGACTGCGTTACGAACAACAGCGCGGCCGATGCCGATTGGGTCCTGAGTAATGGCACCAGCCATAACACCGGACTTGACAGCTTCAACCTGGGCTGCGCCCGAGTCGAATCCGATGATGATCAGTTCGCCAGCAGGAAGCCCGAGCTCCGTGACAGCGTTCACGATACCAATTGCGGATCCTTCGTTGGTTGCATACAGACCCTTAAGGTTTGGGTAAGCAGCAATCATTGCCTTGGCAATGTCAGCGGACTTCAGGTGGTCACCATCGCCGTACTGAATGTCCACGACAGTGATGTCGGGGAACTCAGCTGCGAGGTAATCAACGAAGCCATCGCGACGCTCGACACCGGTCTGGTTGATCTGGCTGTGTCCGACGATACCAATTTCGCCTTCTCCACCGATCAAACGGGCCATGTTCTCAGCTGCGAGTGCTCCTGCTGCCTTGCCATCAGTTGCGGCGAGGTTCAGTGGGTAGTCGCTGTTACATCCGGCGTCGAACTGAACGACGGGGATGTTACGCTCGCGAGCCTGCTCCATGTAGGAAACACAAGCCTCGGGGTCGAGGGTGGCGTAACCAATGGCGTCTGGGTTCTTGTCCAAAGCGGTCTGGAACATGTCCAGCTGTGCCTGAACTTCAGTCTCAGAAGCGGGGCCTTCGAAGGTGATTTCCACACCAAGTTCAGCTGCTTCGAGCTCTGCACCCAACTTCACGGCCTGCCAGAACTGGTGCTGGAAGCCCTTCGAGATGAGTGGAATGTATAGCGTCTCAGACGACGCAGCGGCGTCGTCTGCGGGTGCGGCTGGCTCTGCCTCGGTGGTGCCTGCGGCACAACCGGAGAAGAGCAGTGCGCTGAAAGCGGCAACCGAAAGGGCTCCCATTCTCTTTGCTTTAATCACTGATGACTCCTTCTAGATTGCAGCAACTCCTTGAGGAATTGCTGTTGTGTTGTTTTCTGTTTCTCTTGATGGGGCGGGATGAACCGCTCCTGTGTTCCGATCAAGATTCTGATCGGCTGGAACGAAGAGATTCCCTGGGGTTTCTCACCGTTCAAGTCTTTGTCTAATTACCCTGTTTCCTTCTCAGGTTGTCTGCATACACAGCGATGAGGATTACCAATCCCACCACCACGGTTTGCCACTCTGTTTGGATTGACATGATGCGCAGTCCGTTGATCAGCACGCTCATAATCAGCGCACCGATGACGGTTCCCACAACGGAGCCCCGACCACCCAACAGTGACGTTCCACCAATGATGACTGCGGCGATGGCCTGGAGCTCGTAGCCCATACCAATCTGGGGTTGAGCCGAGTCAAGGCGAGACGCGATGATCACTCCCGCAACTCCGGTGAAGATTCCAGAGAACGAGTAGATCAAAATCTTCCAGCGGCGAACGTCAACTCCGGAAAGGCGAGCTGCTTCTTCGTTGGACCCAATGGCGAAGGTGTAGCGACCCAGGGCGGTCTTGGAGAGGACAAAAGCCCCAATAATGGCCAGCACGATGGTAATCAGCACCGCGTTCGGCAAACCGGGGATAGCGCTACCAATGGCAATCTGTTTGAAGTTGGGGGCAGCTGTCGAAAAATAAATCGGTTTGACGCCAGAAAGAATGAGAGACAGACCCTGTGCCACCATCATCATTGCCAGTGTGGCGATGAAGGGTGGTAAGCCAAGAATTGCAACGTTGAATCCGTTCACAAAGCCGATCGCCACACCCGTGAGGATGCCCCCAAGGATTCCCGCCCAGACGGGAAGGCCAAAATTCACTATGAGGAGTCCCGTCACGACCGCTGTCAGGGTCATACCGGTACCGATCGACAGGTCAATGCCTCCCGTGACAATCACGAAGGTTGTGCCAAGAGCGAGAATTCCAATGACCGCGGTGGAAAGCAAGACACCAGAGATGTTGCTCCACGAGAGGAAGTTGGGGTTCGCAAAGGTGAAGAATACAAAGAGGATGACCAAGGTGCCAAAAGCCAGAGATTGCTGGACCTGTCGCTTAGCGATTGCGGCCCATTTCGAAGAAGAGCCCTCTTTGGCCGGCTTCGTTTCGGTCTTTTCTTGAACGTTCGTCATAGCTAGTGGTCCTCTCGGTCGGAGTGAGTTGCTAACAACATGATTTTTTCTTGGGTGGCTTCTTCATTGCGCAAGGTACCCGTCACTCGCCCGTTCGCCATCACAATGATGCGGTTTGCGACTCTGAGCACCTCGGGCAATTCCGAGGAAATCATGATGATGGACTTTCCCGTGGCGGCTAAATCTCTGAGCAGGGAATAAATTTCTTCCTTTGCCCCGACGTCAATCCCGCGAGTGGGCTCGTCAAAAATCAGAATGTCGCAGTTGCGGACTAGCCATTTGGTAATGACAATCTTTTGCTGGTTACCACCGGAGAGGAGCTTCACTGTCTGGTTGATCGAGGGCGTCTTGACCTTGAGGGTTGCTACCTGTTGGGTCGCGACCTCGTTCATCTGGGAATCCCGGATGATTCCGAGAGGGCCAGTGAAATCAGGAATGGACGCAAGTGCGGTGTTGAACGTGACGTTTTGTTCCAACATCAGACCCAGTGCCTTGCGGTCTTCAGACAGGTATCCAATTCCCAGTTGAACAGCGTCGGCTGGCTGTCGGATGGTAGCGACCGTGCCGTTGACGGACACCTGGCCGCCGGTGGAGGGATCAGCGCCAATCAGTGCGCGAGCCGTCTCGGTGCGACCGGACCCCATCAGACCCGCAAAGGCCAAGATTTCGCCTCTGCGAAGCTGGAACCCTACGTTTCGCAAAAGATTCTTTGTCGACAGGCCCTCAACAGACAAGACAATGGGAGCGTCGTCGAAGTCGAGCACTTCTGGTCGTGCGCCCTCATCGATGTGCCGGCCGACCATCATTTCAATGACCGTGCTGATGTCAAGTTCGCTCTTATCGAGCGTTCCGATGTATTTACCGTCCCGGAGCACACTGACTCGGTCAGCGAGCCGGGCAAGCTCGTCCATTCGGTGGGAAATGTAGATAATGGCCGTTCCCTTGGCTTTGAGCTGCTCGATCAATCGGAAAAGAGTGTCTACCTCTGCCTGGGTGAGCGCAGAAGTTGGCTCATCCATGATGAGTACGCGAGCGTCAAAGGAGAGAGCCTTGGCGATTTCAACCATCTGTTGTTGGGCAACGGAGAGCTCGCCGACAATGGTTCTCTCATTCAATTTCACGCCGATGTCGGCTAAAAATGCTTTTGTCTGTGCGTTTAGTTTGCGCTCTGACAGCAGTCCCCAGGCGCTTGGTTCCCGGCCGATCCAGATGTTCTGGGCGATGGTCAGGTGGTTCATCAGGTTCATTTCCTGGTGAATGATGGTGATTCCGAGTTCCTGAGCGTGGTGCGGAGAAGTGATCTCGATTTCTTTGCCATCCAGCAAAATCTGACCAGAATCTTTGGTGTAGATACCCGAAAGAATCTTCATCAGGCTCGACTTGCCTGCCCCATTTTCACCGACTAGAACCAGAACTTCGCCGGCGCTTACTTCAAGATTTACGTCATCGAGGGCCTGGACCCCGGGGAATCCCTTACTCACCCCGGTCATGCTCAGTAGCGGTGCAGACATTCTGGTCACCTTCTTCTCTGGAGGTTCGAAACTGGGGGTGGAGTCGTCATCGCTGGGAGCGACTGTCTCTTCGTCCGGCTCATCATCCTATAACCAAATACTATTGGTCCGACGTTTAGTTGTAATAACATGTCGATAACAAAATGCTCGCGGTTCTTTTCACGATTCCTCGACACTCACCATACTTTCCACGACCCACAGGCGTCACAGGGGCCCTTCGTGAGAGACAATCCTGACCCTGGTTTCGTGCGCTGCTAATTCAAACTGAAACGTGCTGCGGTCACCGCGGTGGAAGGCAACGAAGTATTCGATGACCTGGCCGTCTGCGTCCTTGCGAACGCTGCGCAGCTTCATCAAGGCGCTCCCTTTCGGAACCTGTAAAAGCCTGGCGGCCTCCGACGTGGCGCTGAGGGCTTCGACCGAACGCGTACCGGTTGTTCCGACAATGCCGTGGCTTTGCAGGACTTGGTAGAGCGATTCGGTTGTCATGTCGGCCGTGAAGGTGTGCTGACCCACTTCGAGCGGCATCCATGCGACGGAGAGCGACCATGGCTCACCATCGACATAGCGAAGGCGCTCCAGGCGAACGACTGGGTCTCCTGGACTGAGTTTCAAAGTGTCAGCAACATCGCCATCGGCACCCAGTTCCCGATGGTCGATGACATCGCTTCGCACCGTGCCGCCGCGTTGGGTGGCATCGTCATACAACCCGACGAGGGTTTGCAGGAGTGTTTCGCCAATCTTTGGCCGTGCGACGAATGTTCCCTTGCCCCTGACCCGCTCCACAACGCCCTGATTCTCCAGCTGGCCTAGCGCCTGGCGAACAACAGTCCGAGACACGCCTAGTTCCCGGCACAATTCGTGCTCGCTTGGCAAAATGGCACCAGGGCCGAGCCCATCTGCACTGATCAGGTCGACTACAGCGTTTCGCACCTGTTCATAGAGGGGCACATCCCCGGCACGATCCACGGGTGGTTTCCCGTTTCGGGACTCAGGCGTGAAGGCGGTACCTCGAGAGGCCTGTTGAGGCAGAAACGACATGCTTCACCGGCCTTTCAACTCACGCCCTACTCGGAAAAACCTCTGTGGTTGATGAGCTTACTTATCCCGCGCCTGATTCCCCCATATTATGGGGGCGTGGCTCTCACCAATGACGTTATTGCGCAGATTAAGTCCATGGTTGTCAGGGGTGAATTGAAGCCGGGGGACCGGCTCCCCCCGGAGAAAGAACTTGCCAGCCATCTGGGGCTTTCCAGAAGCTCACTGCGCGAAGCGATCAAGGCACTCGACGTCATCCGTGTCCTCGAAGTCAAAAGAGGTGATGGCACCTATGTGACCAGCTTGGAGCCAAAACTTCTGCTCGAAGCCATCTCGTTTGTCGTCGATATCCACGAGGACACATCACTCTTTGAAATCTTTGAAGTCCGCCGAATTCTGGAATCCCAAGCCGCTGGCCTCGCAGCACTCCGCGCAACCCCAGAGGACATCGTTCTCTTACGCGCAGAGTCAGCTGCGGTGGCAGAGGTGTCTGCCAACGTTGACCAGCTGGTCGAACACGACGTCAGATTCCACCAGATGATTGCTGAATTATCGGGCAATCAGTATCTGGAAAACATGATCAGCGGGCTCACCAGCCGAACCGTTCGGGCACGAGTATGGCGGGCCATCACCCAAGAGGACACGGTTGAAAAGACCCTGCTCGAGCACGAGGAAATCATCAACGCCATCGAAGCAGGCGACCACGATCGAGCTATTGGTGCTGCTGCCGCTCACGTTTCTGGTGTGGAGGGCTGGCTGAAGAAAGCCATCCCGAGCGATTCCAGCGCCTCGCAACCACGCTAAGAACCGGTAATAACGCCTTTGCGAAGGATGACGTTGGCATAGGGGCGAAGCTCACCGGTTCGAATAATGAACCCGACCTTGGCCGCTTCCTCGTAGTAGCTCATGCGCTCAATCATGGCCACCGGAGCCCCACCACACACGTCGGCAAAAGCTGCAATCATCGGGTCAGCCGCATGGGGGCCGGCAACGACGTCGCCTTCGGAGCTCATCAGCGTGATGGCAGGTCCTCCATAGGCATCGAGTGCAAAGACGGTCATCACGGCGGCGAGCACGGTAGGTGCGTCCACTCCCGGTATTTCGATAACCCGGGGAGACACCCGATGGGCGGGGAAATTCGCGTCAGCTATCAAGACCGTGTCGCCATGACCCAATTGGTCAATGGCTAACAGCACGTCACCGCGCAGTAGAGGATGAATTCCTTGAAGCATTAGCCGGTCTCCTTTGTCGTCATGTTAGCAAGCCTGGTGCTTGCTCCATAGATCTGCTTCGCAGTACCACAGCGAATGCTCGAGCGCTCTGATTCGCCCAGTTGCCCCAGCAACTCGTTAGTTGTGGACCAGGTCGCCTGGTAACCACCAAACGCCTGGGTAAGGGGCCAATCGCTCCCGATCATGATGCGCCGCGCCCCAAACGCTTCGAGGCTCAGATCAAAAAGACCCTGGGCGTTCTCTCGTGTGAATGCCCGCTGGGGGTGAGAGAGCCCGGAGAACTTGAGAACTATGTTCGGTCGCTCGCCGAGGCTTCGAAACACTGTTTCCCACCGGGAAAGGTCTGCACAATCAACCGGTGGTTTCCCTAGGTGGTCAAGGACGACCACGAGCTCTGGGTGGCGATCGGCGAGACCCACAATCTGAGCAAGGTCCCGTGGCCATGCGTCTGGAATATCCAGGGGAACGCCCCTGGACGCTAGCTCTCGCGCGGTGTCCTGCACCTCGGGTAGTTCATAAAAGTTCGATCGAGGGTCATCATGAACAAGTTGGCGAACACCACAGAAGGTGGGCTGGCCTGCCCAGCGATCGAGCAACCGTGTGGTTTCTTCGGGTGTGTCCAGGGGAACCCAGGCGACGACCCCCAGAATCCACTCGTGCAGTGCTGCGGCTGAAAACATTGCTTCCGAATCCAGAGCGCTGTCATCGGCTTGAACCAGAATGGCGCCATCAACGCCTGCCTGGGTGAGTTCGTGGTGGGCCATGGGCGCATCGAAGTCGGCATAGATTGCGCCGAGCTCGGGTGTCAACCACGAATACATGCCGGGCGTTCGCTGCCAGATATGCAGATGAGCGTCAATGACGGTCATATCAAGTCTCGCTCGAGAAGCTCCGACCACATATCTTCGGGGGTGGTCTGGTTCATATAGGCGACGTTTTGCTCGATTTGCGCTGTGTTGGACGCTCCAGCAACGACGTTCACCACCGCTTCATGACGCAGGGGGAACTGGAGTGCAGCCGCTGGCAACTCAACCCCGTGTCGAAGACACACCTCGCTGATCTGCTGCGCTTGGTGCACTAAAACATCCGAGGCGCTTTGGTATTCGAAGCGACCATTGGCAGTGGGGGAGGAGCGAGAAAGAATGCCTGAGTTAAACGGTGCCGCCAGCACCACATCCACTCCCCGTGCTACGCACTCGGGAAAAAGCTCATCCTGGGCTGATTGATCAAGCAGGGTGTATCGACCGGCAACCATGATCACGCCTAGATCGGCATCGCGCACGCCACGCAGGAGCGCTTCCACAGATTTTGACCCCACCCCAATAGCGCTGATCATGCCCTCGGCTCGCAGTCTCTCTATCGCGGGAAGAGCCAGGTCGAGCATGGGATGGAGGTCATAAGCGTCTGGGTCATGGATGTACAGGATGTCGACCCGGTCAAGCTGCAACCTCTCCAAAGACGCCTCGAGAGTCCGGCGAATACCGTCATAGTCATACGAGGGGTGACGCATCAAAGAGGCGGGAACGGCGAAGCCGTTATCGAGGTCAAGCTCGCCGGCAAAATCTGGGTTCGGAACAAGCTCCCTGCCGACCTTGGTCGAGACGATGAATTCGTCTCGGGGTTTGTCACGCAACGCTCTACCGAGTCGTTGCTCGGAGAGGCCGAGCCCGTAGTGCGGAGCCGTGTCGAAGTACCGGATTCCAGCGTCCCAGCCCGCGTTGACGGCATCCATCGCGTTCTGCTCGGTCCCCTCGCGATACAGGTTGCCGATCTGGGCCACGCCGTAGCCAAGTTTCCCGAGTTTTTCGAGCATTGCGAGAGCGCTTCCTACTTACCGGTGAAGGTGTATTCGGCGAGAGATTCTGGGAACATCTCGGTGCTGGCTCCTGGCGTATGAGGCGCTAGGTACTTACCGCGCTCTAGGATTACCGGGTCTTTGAAGTGCTCGTGCAGGTGGTCGACATACTCGATCACTCGACCATCCATGGAGCCAGACACGGAGACAAAGTCAAACATGGACAGGTGTTGCACTGCTTCACAGAGCCCCACTCCGCCAGCGTGCGGGCAGACAGGAACCCTGAATTTGGCTGCCAACAGTAGGTTGGCAATGTTCTCATTGACCCCGCCCACCCGGGCGGCGTCAATCTGCATTATTCCGATGGCCTTGGCCTGGAGGAGTTGCTTGAAAATAACCCGGTTCTGAGCGTGTTCGCCGGTGGCAACAGGGATGGGCGCGATGCCCCGGGCGATTGCTTGGTGGCCCAAGACGTCATCGGGGCTGGTGGGTTCTTCTACCCAGTGGATATCAAATTCAGACAGGGCTGTGACCCAGTCGATGGCGGATTGGACATCCCACCGTTGGTTAGCGTCGATGGCCAGCGGATAGCCTTGACCAACGGCCCCCCGGGCGATGCGCATCCGGCGAATGTCGTCTTCGAGTGAACCGCCCACCTTGAGTTTGATGTGGCTAAAACCCTCCGCAATCGCTTCCTTGCAGAGACGCTCGAGCTTCTCATCCGAGTATCCCAACCAGCCAGGGCTGGTTGTGTAGGCAGGGTAGCCGCCAGCCAACAGCTGCTCCACCCGCTCGCCCCTGGTGGGTTCCTGGGCGCGGAGCAAATCCAACGCTTCTTCGGGGGTGAGCGCATCGGTGATGTATCTAAAATCGACCAGGTTGACGATGTCTTCGGGGCTCATCTCAGAGAGCAACTGCCAGAGCGGAAGACCGGCTCTCTTTGCTTTCAAGTCCCACAGGCTGTTGATGATGGCCCCGATGGCCATGTGCATGACACCTTTTTCAGGGCCCAACCAGCGTAGCTGCGAGTCGTGCATGAACCGTCTCGAGGTTTCGCCCATGTCAGCCAGTGCCTCATCAACGTCTCTGCCCAGGATGTGCGGTGCCGCTGCGCGAATGGCAGCGATTTCGACCTCGTTGCCTCGTCCAATCGTGAACACAAAGCCGTGGCCTTCGAGCTGGTCGGGGGCATCGGTGCGGACGATGACATACGCAGCGGAATAGTCAGGGTCCAGGTTCATCGCATCGGAACCATCGAGCTGGAGGGAGGTGGGGAACCGAACATCAATCGTGTCTAAAGAGACAAACGTGGGCATGCACAATTCCTCTACAACTCAGTCTTGCTTGGCGAAACATCCGACGTTTAGGATAGCAAGTGTTCGACTGAACCGGGCTTGTCGAACAGCCATCCATACCGAGCATGTCCCACCGCCCTAATGCTCGCAACAAGGAGACTTCGTGAAGTTCGCTCGTGTGGGGTCCCTCGGTCAAGAAATCCCCGTTGCCGTCATCGGGAACACCTATCTGGACCTTCGGTCTCTGACCGCCGATATTGACGGCGCTTTCTTGTCCACACTGAACCTCGAGGCATTACAAGACGAGGTGACCTCTGGCACACTGCCGGTTCTAGAAGTACCAGGTGACGTCCGCATCGGAACTCCGATACCACGCCCCTCAGCGATCTATTGTGTGGGGCTGAATTATGCGGCCCACGCCGCAGAATCCGGAGCGTCCCTGCCCGAGCATCCGGTGTTGTTCCTGAAACCCCCCAATACGCTGTCTGGGCCCTTTGACGATGTTGAGATCCCGAGGGGATCGACCAAGACCGACTGGGAAGTCGAATTGGGGATTGTGATCGGGAAACGCTGTAGCTACCTGGATTCACCAGACCAGGTGATGGAGCACGTCGCAGGCTTCGTGCTGGTCAATGATCTGTCTGAGCGAACTTTCCAATTAGAGATCTCAGGCGGACAGTGGAGCAAGGGGAAGGCTTCAGCCGGTTTCACACCGGTGGGACCGTGGTTGGTCACCCCCGATGAGGTCGATCATACGAATCTTCGACTGCAGAGTTTTGTCAATGGTGACCCGAGGCAGGATTCTTCGACACAAGACTTGGTCTTTGGTGTCGAGCACATCATCCATCACTTCAGCCAATTCATGGTGTTGGAGCCGGGTGACATTATTTTGACCGGCACACCAGAAGGGGTCGCGCTGTCTGGTCGCTTCCCCTACCTGGCGCCAGGAGATGTCGTGGAAGTCCGTGTGGAAGGGTTGGGAGAGTCCCGCCAAACAATGCGAGCGTATGAAGGAGTCATGAAATGACCGCAGATATGTCTGGTCTTGTGGCCATTGTGACCGGCGGGGCTTCTGGAATAGGCCACGCTATTTCTGAGGAACTGATTAGCCAGGGTGCGATCGTGCATGTGTTTGACCTGGCGCAATCCTCCCTGCCATCCGTGACATCACATGTGGTGGATGTCTCGGATGACCAATCGGTCCGATCGGCCGTTGCAGAGGTGGCCCAGGCCAACGGACGCATTGACGTGGTGGTCAACAACGTGGGCATGGGCGCTCAAGGAACCATTGCTGATAACCCGGACGAAGAATGGCACCGAGTTTTTGATGTGAATGTGGTGAGCATTGTGCGGGTCACCCGCGCAGCCCTGCCGTGGCTTCAGAAGTCTCCCTCGGCAGCGGTGGTAAACATAAGCTCTGTGGCCGCAACAGACGGGTTACCTAACCGTGCTCTTTATAGCGCCACGAAGGGTGCCGTCTCGGCCCTCACCCTCAGCATGGCGGCTGATCACCTCCGCGAAGGAATCAGGGTGAACGCGGTGAACCCGGGGACCGCGGACACCCCGTGGGTTGCCAGGCTGCTGGAGAGCGCAGCAGACCCCTTGGCGGAACGTACCGCCTTGGAGGCCCGCCAGCCGCACGGTCGTTTGGTGTCGGCAGCGGAGGTTGCAGGAGCTGTGGCGTATTTGGCGAATCCCCGCGCTGGCTCCACCACAGGAACGTCCCTGGCGGTTGATGGCGGTATGAGCACACTGCGCTTGCGCCCAGTTCCCCCCAGCTGACACAGGCACCCACTGATGGTCTAGATTTTCACTACCCTCACACACGAAGGACAACCACCATGAAAAAGACCGGAATTCTGAACGCTGAGCTCAGTGGCGCGTTAGCGACGCTCGGCCACACGGACCTGATCATGGTGGTCGATGCGGGTTTCCCTATCCCCAGAAGTGCGCACCGTATTGATTTAGCCATTGCAGAAAACCTGCCTGATTTACGCACGGTGCTGGGCCTTGTCAACGACGAGATTATTGTGGAAAAGGTCACCAGGGCTGATTTGGTTCTATCCCACAACCCACCCTTAGAAGCTTTCCTGCAAGAAACCTTTGCTGGTGCCGAATTTATTGTTCGAAGCCACGACGAAGTGCTGTCCCAGATGGCTCTGGAAGCCAAGGTCATTGTTCGAACCGGCGCGTTTGATCCCTGGGGCAACATTGGCCTCTACTGCGGCGTTGATGTGCCTCGGTGGTTCTCCGCCGAGGGTATTTCAGTGCCGGATCACTACGCTTCTCGCGTCTAGAGACCGGGTCTCTTAGTGGAGCCCTACGTCCTTCTTGTAGGGGAGTGAGGGGATCACTTCCATGACCCCCACCGAGTGAGCTGCCACTCTGGCTCCCAGGGCGGCAGCGTCATCAAGACCCATGCCCCGCACCAGGCCTGCAACAAAACCACCCACAAAACTGTCACCAGCTCCGGTGGTGTCCACCACCTTCGCAGCCGCTCCAGGAGGGATTGTCCGGCTGCCGGATGAATCTCTCACCAGCACCCCTTTATCGCCCAGGGTAATCAGCACATTGCCCACGCCGGCATCCAGGAATCTCTCTGCGAGTTCCTCAACTCCCAAGTCCCCCCAGCCCAGGCTCTTTCCGATCAGCTTTGCTTCGTTTTCGTTGGGAACGAGATAGTCGAGGTGGGAGAGCACGTCTGCGGGGAGGGCTGTGGCGGGTGCCGGATTACACACGGTAATCACTCCGTGTGCCTTAGCTTGCCTGATGGCTTCAAAACCCACTTCGGGGTTCAACTCAAGCGAAACTAAAAGAATGTCGGACTTATTGGCCATCTCGAAAGCGTCGCTAAAATCTTCAACCCGTGCTGAATCCAACGCACCAGGGGCAAGGGCGATCCGATTTTCCCCGCCCGAGTCCACCCAGATAAAGGCCAGCATGGTGGCGTCATCCAACTCCACGACGCCTTCGTCACCGATGCCCTCTTCCTTCCAGAGCGCTCGGCCCACAGGAGCGAATTCGTCTGTGCCGATGGCTGTGACCATGTGTGCCTCTACCCCGAGACGCGCTAGCTGGACTGCCTGATTCGAACCCTTCCCGCCAGGTCCCTGGGTAAAAACACCTCCGGTGACTGTTTCTCCGGCCTCGGGCACTCGATCAAGAGCCACGGTCTTACTGACACCGAATCCGCCGAAAACAGTTACTTTCATAGTGTTTATCTTTCCTCATCGGGTTGAACCGGGCACGTCGTCGTGTGTGAGGAATGTATCACTTGGCATTCCGTGCCCGCAGAGGCGTCCAGCGCTGTTGCACCAGCACAGCCGAGATAATCACCAGAACACCGCCCACTATCTGCGGCAGAGAGAGCTGTTCCCCGAGGATCAGCACACCCAGGATGCCAGCAATAACCGGTGTGATGTAGGTGACGCTCGCTGCAATCACACTTCCCGCTAGTTCAATGTTGCGATAGTTCCACACGTAGGCAAGCCCTGTTCCCAGCACTCCCAAGGCCACAATTCCCCACCAAGCAGAAGCCGTCACCTCCTGATGGGTGACACCCATCAGGAGCGCAGGAATCAGGGTGAGGAGTGCGGATACCGCCACCTGCGCTGTTGCCAGGGCGTAGGGACTATAGGGCAGGGATGCGGCGTGCCGCTTTGTGTAGGGGATGGCAATCCCGTAACAGAGCGTTGCCCCCATCAGCACCAGAACTCCGAGTAGGATCGTGCCTTCAAACTGCCCAAGCACGTCTGTTACAAGAAATATTCCGGCAAACCCAACCACAATGCCGAGTACTTGATTGGCGGTGGGCTTTTGATCTCTAAAGGCGATAGCAATAACCAACACCGTCATCAAGGGTGTTGTTGCGTTAATAATCCCAGCCAGTGAGCTTGGCACCCACTGTTGTCCAAGAGCGAAAAGGAACCCCGGCACCGCATTCATCAATAGCGCCACCACTGTGATGTGAAACCAGTGCATTCCCCACGGTGGCAGGGCTTCACGTCTCACCAACAGGATCACTCCCAGGCTGAGGGCGCCCAAGAGGCCTCGCAGGAAAACAATGCCCGCTGGTGTGAAGCTCGCGAGAGAGAGTTCAATAAAGAGGAAGGACGCCCCCCACACCAAACCCAGGGCTATAAAGCCTGGCAACCAGCGCAGGTTTCGGGACATGCATCATGATAGCTCGCAAGAAAAAGTTCCTCACCATCAGTCGCGACGGTGTGAGGGTGACCTAGTTCATCCAGGTCAATTCCCTGTGTGTCAGAACTACAGCCGTTTGAGCCCAGCAGCGCGCCTGCTCCTCGGCTGATTGTCCTAGGAACTGGTGAGACTTCGCAACAAGGCCGACATTTCCTCAATCTCAGCTCGCTGGGTAGACGAGATTTCGCTCGCGAGTTCTTTGGCTTCTTCACTCGGTGAGCTCTCAATCATGGACACCATGGACAAAGCTCCTTCATGGTGTTCCATCATGAGCTGGAGAAAGAGGATGTCGAATTCTGGCGAAGAAAGCGATGCCAACTCCGCTAAAGAGTCATCGGAGGCCATCCCAGCCATTGTGCTGGAGTCCATCATGTTGTCACCCATCATGTCGTTGTTCATCGTTGTTCCGTCAGCCATCTCGTGGGTCATGCCACTGCTGGTGGATGAGTTTTCCAGCCAGCTCCGCATTTGCTCAATCTCTGGTCCTTGTCCGTCGTAGATGCGCTGGGCCAGATCCCGAACATCCTGATTTGTTGAATTCTCCAAGGCGATACCACTCATTTCCAGTGCTTGATCATGATGGGGAATCATCATCTGCGCAAACATCAGGTCTTGTTGGGAATATTCAGAACCCTGAGCAGCGGAAGGACGATCTGGGGCCATAGATTCCGTACCGATATTGATGGTGCAAGCGCCAAGTGTGGTCAACCCCAACCCAAATGCCAGAAATAGTGACGTGCCGATTCGGGTTTTCTTGTGCTTGGTCATGACATAAGTATTCACCTCAAAACCCACAAGGGGCCGTGAGCAACAGACAGTGCGTCAGTAGGCTCTGATAGCACGGGCCCTGCTGATTATTGAGTTAGGGGAGGGAGCGAGTGAGGAGCCCCAGGAGGGAGCACTCGCGGTGGTTGCTGATGTCGGCAGGCTGTCGGCCTTAACCCTGGAAGATTTTCTCTTGTGATATGGCGTCACCCTCCGTGCGGTTCGTCGTAACGCGCGTCTCTCGTGAGCACCGTTTGCTTTTCATGTCGTGCGATCTGCGTGCGATTAGAAAACAACACGCCTTAATCAAAACTGCACACAACCGCATGAAACCGCGCATCCCGTTATGCGGCTAATCAATGCCTGTGGTTAGGGTTGAAGCCCGCTGTATACTTGTGTTTACGGGCTTTTTGCCCCGAGCCCTCGTAGCTCAGCGGATAGAGCAGAAGACTTCTAATCTTTTGGCCGCAGGTTCGATTCCTGCCGAGGGCACCAATAAATAGCCGGAATATCCCCAGCAAATAGCGGGGGTTACGCTCGAGTGTCATATCC
>Ga0209284_10000121_pt1 | contig 113200 bp, 117 predicted proteins | sample FRY03_FD_187211 | JGI IMG/M metagenome (GOLD analysis project Ga0209284, IMG submission 187211) | Freshwater microbial communities from Lake Fryxell liftoff mats and glacier meltwater in Antarctica - FRY-03 (SPAdes) (version 2) | ecosystem: Environmental > Aquatic > Freshwater > Ice > Glacier... | reverse complement strand
CTGCTAAAACCAGTTTTATTGCAGTGGATTTAAAAGTAAAAAGCTAAAACTTTAAAATCTGATGAGTTTTAGTCGTTATTATTTTTTATCCCTTACAAGAATTTCATCAATCATCCCGTAATTTCTTGCTTCTTCAGCCTTCATCCAATAATCACGATCACTATCATCACGAACCTTTTCAATGTCTTGATTGGCATGTAAAGCAATCACTTCGTACAATTCGTCTTTTAGCTTTAATATTTCTCTAGCTGTAATTTCAATATCACTGGCTTGTCCCGACGCTCCGCCCATAGGTTGGTGAATCATTACACGGGAATGGGTTAAGCCACTACGCTTACCTTTCTGCCCCGCACACAATAAAACAGCACCCATTGAGGCCGCCATCCCAGTGCAAATTGTAGCAACATCTGGCTTTATATATTGCATGGTATCATAAATGCCTAAACCTGCATATACACTTCCACCTGGTGAGTTGATGTAAATTTGAATATCTTTTGAGGCATCTGCACTTTCTAAAAAGAGTAGCTGAGCCTGTACAATATTGGCTACTTGATCGTTGATTCCAGTACCTAGAAATATAATTCTATCCATCATTAATCTTGAAAAAACATCCATTGCAATAGCATTCATTTGGCGTTCCTCAATAATATTAGGTGTCATATTCATAGGATACATGCTGCTCATGATTTTATCATAGTACATGCTGCTAATACCTTGGTCTTTTATAGCGTAATTCTTGAATTCTTTTCCGTAATCCATAGATTTTTAAAAATGTTTTAAAATAAAAAAAAAGGTGTTGAAAATAGGTTTTCAACACCGTAAAGATACTTCTTTTATCCTTGTAAAACTACCCATAAACTTCTTTGACAAAGTTTTCATAAGTAACTTCTTTTAACTTTAGATTTGACTTTTCTTTATAAAGGTTGATCAGTTTTTGGCTCATCAACTGTTCTGATAGTCTTTTAACTTCGTCTTGGTTTGATAAAACTCTACCAGCAATGCTGTTTAGTTCTTCTTCCGCAGGATTTAATTGGCCAAACTGCGCCATTTGCGATTTAATAAATCCTTTAGCGAATTCTTTTAATTCATCAAACTGCACTTGAAGTTTGTTTTCTTGGATAATCTTCCCTTCAATTAACTGATAACGCAGTCCCTTTTCTGATTTCTCATATTCAGCGGCTGCCTCTTCATCAGAAAGTACTTTTTTGCCCGTAAGTTGGATCCATTTTTTTAAGAAACCCGATGGTAAATCGAACTTTATGTTTTCAATAAAGCTTTCAGTAACATCATTCAACAACTTTTGGTCTGCTTGCTGGGCAAATTGTTGTTCTGAATCTTCTTTAATTTTATTTTTTAAGTCCTCAGTGGAAGAAATGACATCTTTGCCGAAAAGTTTATCAAACAATTCTTGATTTAAGGGGGCAAGTTCTCTTTCGTTGATTTCTTCTATGGTGAAAGTAACTTCAATACTTAGGTTTTTAGATTTATCAGATGGTAAGGCTAAAGCATATTCCAATTCTTGGTCCTCCTTAAATAAATTTTTAGTATTTAAAGTGATGGTTTCGCCTACTTTTTTGCCTAAAAAAGCGTCAATGGCTTTCTTCTCTTTTAAATCACCCATTTTTAGGGTCGTTTTATTTTCAATGGCTTCTTCTTCATTTTTAAAAACGCCTAAAACTTCGGCTTTTTTATCAACCTCATTTTTACTGATTAATTTCCCATATTGATTTTGAATACGCTCTATTTGCTCCTCAATCATTTTGTCATCAGCCACTATTTTGTAATGTGTAATTTGTTTTTTAGAGCTTAATGAAACCTCAAAAATTGGTGCTAAACCTAACTCGAACTCAAAATCGAAATTTTCTGAGTCCCAATTAAAATTATCGCGTTGTTTTGGTAGAGGGTTACCTAGAACATCTAATTTTTCTTCGGTGAGGTATTTGTTGAGGTTGTCTTGCAATAGCTTATTTACCTCATCGACCAAAACGGCTTTGCCATATTGCTTTTTAATAATACCCATAGGTACTTGCCCTTTTCTAAAACCAGGAATATTCGCTTGTTTCCTATAATCTTTCAGGATGGTTTCAACTTTGTCTTGGTAATCGTCTTTGGTTACGGCAACCTTTACAACAGCATTTAATTCGTCAATCTGTTCTTTAGTGATATTCATTTTTATAACTTGTTTTACATCAATAAAATGGGATGCAAAAGTACTACAAAATGTGATTTGCTACAAGTTTTTAAACCACTGAATTTTTAATGGGCCTTTACTGATTTTTATCGTCTTTCAAGAAAGAGAAAAAAAGAGATTGTAAAAACGACAAACAAAGGCTAAATAATAGTGCCCACCACAAGCCATTAACCTCGAAACCATCGATTAAACTATTGGCTAATAATATAATAATCGCATTAATAACAAGTAAAAAAAGACCTAAAGTTAAAATAGTTATTGGTAGCGTTAAAATGGTGAGTATGGGCTTCACGATAAAGTTTAACAGACCCAAAACTATAGCTACTATGATAGCGGTGTAATAAGTATCTACAAATACGTGTGGTAAAATTTTTGATAAAATGACTACAGATGTCGCAGTTAATAGAATTCTTAATATAAGTTTCATAATGGTTATTATTTAGGTTTATAAAATAAAAAAGGCGCTCCTAAAAGCGCCTTAAAAGTATAAATAAATTGGTAAGTTATTTTATGTAAAGACCCTTAAAATCCAATGGATTAACATTAGGCAAATTAGAACCGTATTTTGTATTAATAACTTTTGTAAATTCATTGGCAATTAAAGCGTAGCCTCTTGGTGATGGATGAACCCCGTCTAGAGAAAAAGCTCCGCCTGTTGCATAGGTTGCAGTAGCTCGGCTACCATCTGGTAGGCTGACACCACTTGTAGCTACTCTGTTTAAATATGCGTTAACATCTACCAAAGCTACATTGTATTGTGCTGCTAAAGCCGCAATAGTTTGGTTGTATCCTGCAATAGCAGTGGCTACTGAGGCTTGCTCTTGAGGCGTTAACACCCATCTGTCCGCTAAAGGCACAGCAACACCGTTGATGCTGGTAGGCACGCTAGGGTTTGCTAAGGTACCAATAATTGATTGTGCTGGTAAAACAATAAGATCACTAGCAGTAGCTTGGCGCATATTAATTAAGGCTGGGTTAAACCCTGTTAAATTGGTTAAATCCTCATCTATAATAACTACGGCATTTGCTGGGCCAGCAGCAAAGGTTATTCTTCTTTTGGCAAGTTCATCATTAGATAATAAGCCGAAACCATTTAATTGTGCCAAACCTGCATTGTAGGCACCATAAGCTGCTGCGCTATTTAAAAAGCCAGCCGTAGCGGCGTCTAAAGGTATTGGGTTATGGGGAACGGTTCTAAAATAAGGTATTGTAGTTACGTTAGGAATATTTGCTACTATGCCACCAGCACCTTTAGCCGTCATAGCTTGTAATATGCTGTTAAAAATACTGGCAAAAGTATTGTTATTGGTGATGTCATTTGGCCCGTAGGTTGCGGGGTTTAAATTTCCTGTTTGGTTATGGTCTGCACCAGCGCCTCCTTGCGTCGCGTATCCTAAAACATCATTATTACCAATCCATAAGCTAAAAAAAGTTGGGCTTTGACTTATTGCATCTGCTAAAACTGTGGCATTAGCAGAGGAAGCCATTCTAATAAAAAACGGATTTGCATTAGGTAATGCCGCTACATTGCCGTATCCAGGGGCAACAAAATGAAAACTTTTTGCACCCGGAATACCCATATTGTTAAAAGGTCCTGCTACTCTGGTTGAAACTTCCGTTTTTCCAGCACCTGCAACAGGTGTTGGACTAGGACGAGCTCCTCCAACTGCATTCCTAAACGAAAGTACTAATCTATTGCCAAAACCTGCTAATGGAACACCACCTAAGGTTAATCCACCTAAATTGTCTGCCATTAAAGGCACTTTAAAGTCTCCTCCGCCAGCAAGCCTGAAGTTGCCAGCCAGCATTACGGGTAAACTATTTTTTTGTCCTTCTTCAAAAAGTGCACCGTCAGAATAGCCCGCGGTTAAAGAGTTCCCTACAGACACAAACTTACTGAAATTGGCGGTGCCACTTGTGTAAACAACAGGCTCTACTATGGGTTCTTCGATTATATTGTCGTCGGTACACGAAATAAGTAATAAGCTAAATGCAAATAATGTGATAATTTTTTTCATTATATTTTTGAGTTAAAGTTAGTTTAAATAAAAGAGTACATTTCATTCAAATTTAAAAAAAATTATAACACTGGCAACGGTATTGTAAAAAAAATTATGCATGCATAATAAAAACGTTCATTTTTTCACGAATTCATAAATTTATAGGAATATTCAAAAAATTGTTTTGGGTTTTCGGCATGCAGCCAATGACCTGCAGCGGCTATGGTTTCAACAGTAGCTCTTGGAAAATATTTTTTTATTTCTGTAGTATCTTCTTGTGTAATGTATTCTGATTTGTCTCCTCTTAAAAATAGGGCAGGGCCTTCGTAAGTGGCGTTTGACCCAATATTTTCGCCAACTTCTTCCATTTTAGTACTCAATACCTTCAAATTAAATCTAAAATCGAGGATACCTTTTTCTACCCAATACAAATTTTTCAAAAGAAATTGCCTCGTACCTAAATCTTTAATGTGTTTTGCTAAAGCATCATCGGCATCCGTTCTGGAAGCCAATGTTTGAATCTCAATAGCGTTTAAGGCGTTGATGATGGGTTGATGATGGGGAGGATAATATTTTGGGGCAATATCAGCCACTAGTAACTTAGTTACTTTTTCTGGATAGGAGCAGGCAAATTGCATAGCCGTTTTTCCTCCCATGGAATGCCCTAAAATGATGGTGCTTTCCAAATTATGGTGCGCCATATATTGTTTTACATCTTCTACTAAAACATCGTAATTAAACGCATTTGAACGAAAGCTTTTGCCATGATTGCGTTGATCTAATAAATGCACATCAAAACCATTTTCGGTATATTTAATTCCTAAAGTTTTCCAATTATCAGACATGCCTAGAAAACCATGTAGAATTATTAATGGCTTTCCAGTTCCTAAGCGCTGAGAATGTAATATTTGCATTATTTTAATTTGTTAAGGTACATATTCACAACGTTTTCTAAACCAAAATATAAAGATTCACAGATTAAGGCGTGTCCTATAGACACTTCTAATAAATTGGGAATATAGTGTTTGAAAAACTGAATATTGTATAAACTTAAATCGTGACCAGCATTGATGCCTATGCCCAATTCGTTGGCGCTAGCTGCGGCGCTAATAAAAGGTTTTATTGAATTGTATTTTTCAACATCAGAAGTTGCATTTCTGAAATTCTCAGCATAACCTTCGGTATATAATTCTATACGGTCTGCACCTGTTTTAGCTGCATTCTGTACCATCGCAATAACTGGATCAACAAAGATTGATGTTCTTATGCCTTTTGCTTTAAAAACACCAATAACTTCTTTCAAAAAATCTTGATGCTTTTTAGTATCCCATCCTGCGTTTGAGGTTACTGCATCATCTGCATCAGGCACTAAGGTTACTTGCGTGGGAAGTAAATCTAAAACCAAATCAATAAATTTTTGATTGGGATTACCTTCTATATTAAATTCGGTTTTTACTATACTTTTTAGTTCTTTTGCATCCTTGTACTTAATGTGTCTTTCATCGGGTCGCGGGTGAATGGTGATGCCTTGCGCTCCAAACCTTTCGATATCGCTGGCTACTGTTAATAGATTAGGCATATTACCGCCCCTGGCGTTTCTCAGGGTAGCGATTTTATTTACGTTAACACTTAATTTTGTCATTATATCAAATACATTTATTCGGCAAAAATACAAATTAGAGATGCTTTTTAACACAGAACTGTTTTAAACTTTTTCTAATCATACAAAAAAAACTATTTACCCTTAGAGGCAAAAAGATGAAACCAGTTCGTTTTTAATTAGTAATTTGCACTATATTTATAAAGTATGAACATACAATCACATATCATAAATACGATTCCAATTTTTAAATTGACGGATTCCAATAAAAAGGTAGTTCGCTTTTTTAAAGACAATACCTACTCGCATGTTGCCATAACTGAAAGCGATAAATTTTTAGGCGTTATTAGCGAAAATAATATGGAAGAATTTGATGAGGCTAAAAAATTAGAGGCCTATCGGTATTCTTTAGAATCCTTTTTTGTGAATAAAGACACCTCTTGGCTCGATGTGCTCGAAGCTTTTGCAAGAAACGAAGCGAATTGTATTCCCGTTTTAGATGATGATGCTAATATTTTGGGATATTATGAATTGAATGATATTGTAGGCGTTTTTATCGGCACTCCGTTTTTTACAGAACCTGGTGGCATTTTAGTCATTGCGAAAGGCATAAAAGACTATTCTTTCAGCGAAATTTCGCAAATAGTAGAAAGTAACAGTACCAAAATTATCGGTGCTTTTATTACGGATATTAGAAACGATATTATTCAAATAACGCTAAAAATTAGCGCATCTAACTTAAACGAAGTTATCCAAACCTTTAGGCGTTACAATTACACTATTCTTTTCGGAAATAATGATGATCAATTTTTAGAAGATTTAAAAGAAAGGTCAGATTATTTAGATAAATATTTAAACGTTTAATGCTATGAAGGTTGCAGTTTACGGACAAACTTACGCTGATAATGCCCTAGATTATGTCATTGAGCTATTAGATGAATTGAGTAAATTGTCAGCAGAAGTTTTTTTTGAAAAAGACTTTTACGAACTGCTAAGAAAATCTGGAAATATAGGTTCACATCAAATCTTCACAGAAGAAAAAGGTTTAGACAGCTCTTTTGATATGTTGGTGAGCTTTGGTGGTGATGGTACTATTTTAAGAGCCGTAACCTATGTTCGATATTTAAATATTCCCATTGTGGGTGTCAATACAGGTAGAATGGGATTTTTATCTACTTTCAAAAAGGAAGATGTTCGTAAAGTAATCAAGGAATTCATTACAGGAGAATATACCATTGTTGAACGCAGTTTAGTGGCCGTACATACCCATCCAAAAACTCCCGAGTTCGAAACAATAAATTTCGCCTTGAATGAGGTTACCGTCAGCAGAAAAGATACCACTTCTATGATTACGGTGGAAACTTATTTAGACAAAGAATTTTTAACATCATACTGGGCAGACGGACTCATAGTAGCAACTCCGACGGGTTCCACGGGCTATTCGTTGAGTTGTGGGGGTCCTGTTGTTGCACCTACGGCAAAATCATTAATACTAACCCCTATTGCCCCTCATAATTTAAATGCAAGACCTTTAGTTATTGCGGACGATACACAAATACGTTTAAAAGTTTCAGGGCGAGAAGAGTATCATCTGATTTCATTAGACTCCAGAATTGCAACCTTAAAAAATGGCACGGAAATTTTGATAAAAAAAGCGGACTTTACGATTAAAATGATTCAGTATAATTCTGAAAGTTTTTTAAAGACCTTGAGAAATAAATTGCTTTGGGGAGAAGATAAGCGTAATTAAGAGCTTGCACAACAATAAAAACTGCTAAAAGTTGTTTATCAAAGAGAGAACAACAGTATAGCCATTAGTTTTTATAGACTGTTGAAATTGTTATATTTGCAAACTTTTAAAATACATGAGAACATTTTTTGCATTGCTTTTTACGATGCTATTTTTTCAATTGAATGGGCAAACTTACGAAATAGGTATTATGGCTGGTGGCGTAAATAATATAGGAGATGTGGGGAGAACCAATTATATTGCCCCAACAGGTATGGGTGTCGGTGGTATTTTTAAATGGAATATAAGTAAGCGATACGCTTGGCGAACCAGTATTTTATATGGAGAATTCACCGCAGACGATACAAAATCGAATATGACATCTAGACAACAAAGAGCATATTTAGTGAATAATAATATCTTTGAAGCCTCTGCTGGTTTGGAATTTAATTTTGTTGATTATAATTTGCATCGATTAGGTAACACATTTACTCCTTATTTATATACAGGAATCACCTATTTTAGGTATGATTATAAGTATATTGTTGCCAATCAAGTCATCAATTTTAACGATCAGAGAGATGGGTCTTTTGCTATTCCTATGACTATTGGTTTTAAATATAGAATAAGTTATTCTCTTATTTTAGGAGCAGAAATAGGAGCTAGATATACGTTTACAGACAACCTTGATTTTAGTAACCCAGAAGATGCCAATTTAGGCCGTTCAAATGTGGAGTTTGGTAATATTTTCAGTAACGACTGGTATGTATTTTCGGGCCTTACCCTAACGTATGCTTTTAAAAGAAAACCATGTTCCGATTGCTTTGATTAATACAACTATGAGCAGTACTATTGATAAAAACAATCTACCAAAACACCTTGCTATTATTATGGACGGGAATGGTAGATGGGCTGAAAAACATGGTAAATTAAGAGTATTTGGACATGAAAATGGAGTTAAAACGGTTAAAAATACCGTAGAGTCCTGTGCAGAAATTGGTATATCTTATCTAACCTTATATACCTTTTCTACAGAAAATTGGAACAGACCAAAGCTTGAAGTAGATACCTTAATGCGGTTATTAGTGTCTTCTCTTAAGAAAGAGCTAGCGACTTTCATGAAAAATAATATTGTCTTAAATGCTATTGGTAATCTACATTCTTTGCCCAAAAAAGCACATAAAGAGTTGTTAGAAGTTATTTCAAAAACCAGCAAAAATAATGGTATGACCTTGACCTTGGCACTAAGTTACGGCGCTAGAGAAGAAATTACAAATGCTATCCAAGCCATAAGCTTCAAAGTTAAAAATAATATAATTTCTATTGAAAATATTGACGAAACCATTATTAATACTCATCTTTACACGCATAATTTACCAGATGTAGATTTGCTCATACGTACGAGTGGCGAACATAGAATAAGTAACTTTTTACTTTGGCAAATTGCGTATGCCGAATTATATTTTACGAAGGTGTTATGGCCCGATTTTACAGAGCAACATTTGGTTGAAGCAATATTAAATTACCAAAATAGAGAACGAAGATTTGGAAAAACTAGCGAACAACTTATCTAGAGTGGCGAAAAAGTGCAGCTCTCTTCAAAAAATCACCTTTTTTTTATTTCTATTTAGTCTAGCAGGTTTTGGGCAAGATACTTCTTTCGACGAAGGTAAAAAATATATTTTAGCAGGCCTACAAGTTACGGGTTTGCAGAGTTACAACGAACAAACCGTAAAAACCTACACAGGTTTGAGAGATGGACAGGTAATTACTGTTCCTGGTGATGATATTAGCGCAGTTATTCAAAAACTTTGGGGCTTAGAGCTTTTTAGTGATATCACCTTTTTTATTGCGAACATAGATGACGATAAAATATACTTAGAACTAAATATACTAGAAAGGCCTACCTTAACTAATGTTACCCTATTTGGGGTTAAAAAAGGGCAAGTAGATGAGATCCTAAAAGATACCGATTTAAAGAAAGGTAAAAAAATTACCGAAAACCTTATTTCGAATACTAAAAATTACCTTCAAAATAAATACAAAAAGAAAGGCTTTCTAAATACAAAAGTGACCATTGCTACTGCTATAGATACTTCCGAAGCCAATGCCCAAAGTATGGTGGTAAACATCAAAAAAGGTGCTAAAGTAAAAATAAGTAGTATTAATTTTGAGGGCAATGAACAGCTATTGGACAACAGATTAAAAAAGGCTCTTAAAAAAACCAAAGAAAAATCCTTAAAAAATATTCTAAAATTAAAAAGATCAAAATATATTCCTGAAGAATATAAGGCTGACTTGGTAAAATTAGTAGAAGCTTATGCCGAAAAAGGGTTTAGAGATGCTCGAATTATATCAGATACTATCATCAGAAATGGGGAAGAATTAATTGATATTAATATTAAGGTAGAAGAAGGTGATAAATATTATTTTGGTGAAATAGATTTTGTTGGGAATACGGTTTATACGGATAGACAATTAGCCACAGTACTTGGTATTAACAAAGGAGATATCTATAATGGGGTATTGTTAAAAGAACGGATTGCGGATGATACAAAACCCGATCCTAACGATATTACCAGTTTATATCAGAATAATGGCTATATGTTTTCTAGTATCAACCCAGTTGAGGTTTCTGCGGTAAATGATACTATTAATTTTGAAATACGAATTATTGAAGGGAAAGAGACTTTCTTAAACCATGTAACGGTTGATGGTAATGACAGAACCAATGACCACGTAATATTTCGAGAATTAAGAACTAAACCAGGACAAAAATATAATAAATCGGATATTATCCGCAGTATTAGGGAACTGGGAGCTTTGGGATTTTTTGATGCTGAAAATGTAAAACCAGATGTGTTGAACCCAGATCCTAATTCTGGTACCGTAGATTTAAATTACAGTGTAGTTGAAGCGGGTTCTAGCCAAATAGAATTGCAAGGAGGTTATGGGGGCGGTGGTTTTATAGGTACTTTAGGTTTGTCGTTTAGTAACTTTGCCATTAAAAATTTATTAAATAAAAAAGAGTATAAACCTGTTCCCATGGGCGATGGTCAAAGTTTCGCCCTACGTTTACAGGCTAGTCAGACCTTTAGAGTGTATAGCTTAAGTTTTACAGAACCTTGGTTAGGTGGTAGAAAACCAGTGAGTTTTAGTGCCTCTTTATCAAGAACTAGAAACTTTGATTTTGACAGAGCACAACAATTCCGCGGTCGGTTTGAAGTAGATAAAAGTAGGAGTTTCGCCATTACTGGTATTACTTTAGGCTTAGCTAAACGCGTACAATGGCCCGACGATTTCTTTACCATATCACATTCCTTAGGCTATCAGTTATACGAATTTAGAGATTTCAACGTAACTAACTTAAATTTTGGTAACGGTAACGCCAATTCTCTGGCATATACCTTAGGCATCTCTAGAAGATCTGCAGGGTCTAACCCAATTTTCCCTACCTATGGCTCTAATTTTGAAGTTCGAGCTAAATTTACGCCGCCTTGGTCTTTATTTAATAATGTAGATTACGACCAACTAAATGAAGAATTAGCAGCCATTACGAATCCTAATGGGCCAGAATTACAACGAAATAATCAAGAACGTTTTAGATGGTTAGAGTTTTATAAAGTCAATTTTAAAGGCGATTGGTACACCACTTTAATTGGGAGACAAAGTACTAAGTCATTGGTTTTGCGCACCAATGCAGAATTTGGCTTCTTAGGTAACTATAATAGTAAAAAAGGTGATGTGCCTTTTGAACGTTTTTTCTTAGGAGGTGATGGTATGGGGGTTTTTACACTCGATGGTCGTGAAAATATACAGTTAAGAGGTTATGAAAATAATTCATTAACACCATTTAATCCTCTTACGGGACAACAAGATGGAGCTACCATTTATAATAAGTTTACCATGGAACTAAGGTATCCATTGACATTAAAACCATCTGCATCTATTTATGGGCTAGTTTTTGCAGAAGGCGGGAACTCCTTTCGCAATTTTAATGAATTTAATCCGTTTGAAATAAAAAGATCTGTTGGTGCTGGTTTACGTATTTTTATGCCTGCCTTTGGTTTGTTAGGAATCGATTTTGGGTACGGGTTTGATAATGATTTTGCCAATCCTGTAGGAACTCCAAGTGGTTTCCAAACACATTTCATCATTGGGCAACAGTTTTAGAAAGTTAAATATATAATATCAACATCAATTTTAAAATAACGATTGGTAATTTGCATAGTGGTGCGTGTTTAAATAAGTTTACTTAAAACTCAAACTTTTTTAGTATTAAACTTTAAAATTTTGTGGGCTTTCTTAAAATATTTATTTATTTTGGCACGATATTTTATATAGCAGTAAATGTAAAGTTAAGATGATGACAAAAGTTCTTTTATTTTTTGTTGTATTGCTAGCATCTTTGAGCGGTTTTGCGCAGCAAAGAGGCGTTAGGATTGCGTATGTTGATATGGAGTATATTCTTGAAAACGTAGAGGAATATAGAGAAGCCAACGAACAACTTGATGGCAAAGTGCAAAAATGGAAGTTAGAGTTGGAGCAAGAACAAAATGTCATTAATCAATTTAAAAAAGATTTGATGGCCGAAAAAGTGTTGTTAACCAACGAACTCATTGCGGAACGGGAAGAAGATATTAAAATACTGGAGAAAGAAATGTTTGATTATCAACAAGACCGTTTTGGGCCTAATGGAGATTTAATCCTTTCGAAACAACGATTAATTCAGCCGATACAAGATCAGGTTTTTAATGAAGTTCAAAAAATTGGGCAGAGTAAAAATTATGATATGATTGTAGATAGATCAGCTGATTTTGTGATGTTGTATGCTGATAAGCGTTTAGATCTTAGTGAGCTGGTTTTAAAAGCTATTTCTAGAACCCGTAAAGTAAGCGTGGCACGTGAAAAGGCAGATAGGCGTAATGCTATTGATGATTTTGAAGATGAAGCGCCTGCAGAAAGAGAAATGACCGATGCTCTAAAAGAAAGAATATCACAGTCCGAAGAAGCGCAGTTAGCAAGAGATAAAGCTGCAGGAGATAAAAGAGATGAACAATTAAAGTTAAGAGAAGAACGCAAAAAAGCCTATGATGAACGGCGTAAGAAACTTTTAGAAGAGCGCGACGCAAAGAAAAAAGAAACACAAGAAAAAGAAAATATCGAAAATTAAGATTCAACAAAGATCCGACAAGAGAAATAAACCATTAATCTAACATTCAAAATAGTAAATTTTAAAAATCATGAAACACTTAAAAAAAATAGTAGGAGCAGTAGTTTTATTTGTAGCAACAACTAGTTTTGTTCAAGCACAAAACAAAGTAGCTCACATTGATGTAACCGAATTAATGTCTGCCATGCCAGAAATGAAAGCGGCAGAAGCTGAACTTAAAAAGTTGCAAGAAACCTATGGTGCAGACATTCAAAGTTCTGTAACCGAAATGCAAAACAAATACAAGCAATATCAAAACGAGGCAGCAACTAAATCTGACGAAGAAAATCAGAAAAGAATGGCTGAATTAGAAGGTTTTGATAGAACAATTAAAGAAGCACAACAAAAGGCAGGTCAAGAGTTACAAACCAGACAGGTAGCATTATTAGGTCCTATTTCTGATAAAGCAAAGGCAGCTATAGAAAAAGTAGCGGCAGCACAAGGCATCAATTATGTATTAGACTCTTCACAAGGGAGCGGAGTAATCGTAGCGAAAGGAACAGATTTATTAGCTTCTGTAAAAAAGGAATTAGGTTTCTAAGAAAATTATAATTTAAATTAAAAAAATCCACTTTCTATAAAGTGGATTTTTTTGTTACAAAAAATTTGAATATTTAATAAGAATAATATTTTTAATGTAACTTTAAATTCTATTTTAAGATGACTATGAGTACACAACCTATAGGTATTTTTGACTCTGGTGTTGGTGGCACTTCTATCTGGAAAGAAATCAACAACTTGCTTCCTTATGAAAACACCATTTATTTAGCAGATAGTAAAAATGCACCTTACGGCGAAAAAAGTGCTGAAGAAATAGTAACATTAAGCGTAAAAAATACCGAATTTTTAATATCCAGCGGCTGTAAGTTAATTGTAGTGGCATGCAATACTGCAACCACAAATGCAATTACTCATTTAAGAAAAAGGTATTCTGTTCCGTTTATAGGTATAGAACCCGCTATTAAACCTGCTGCTTTAAATTCGATTTCCGGAAAAATAGGAATATTGGCTACGAAAGGTACTTTGTCAAGTGCACTTTTTCATCAAACATCAAAAAATGTTACTGACGGCATTCAGTTAATCGAACAAAATGGAGAAGGTTTGGTGCCATTAATCGAACAAGGAAAATTAAATGATGATAAAACAAAACTGCTCCTCGATAAGTACCTCCATCCTATGGTAGCAGAGGGCATCGATTATTTGGTTTTAGGCTGCACACATTATCCGTATTTAATTCCTTTAATTAAAACTATTTTACCAGAACATATACAAATTATAGACTCAGGCGAAGCAGTAGCAAGGCAAACCAAATATATATTAGAACAACAAGGCTTGTTAGGGTTAAAAAACAAGGCAGTTCATCAGTTTTACGGCAATGCAGATATCACTGTTTTAAAAGCCTTTTTAATCGACTTTAACGGGGAGATTGCGTATCAGGATTTTTGATGGTGTTGTCGTTAGTCTTTAGTCAGTAATCTTTAGTCTTTTTAAAAAAAACTTCAAACAACTAAACTTTAGACATTTGATATTCGACTCGTTATTTTCAGTTTTCCATTTTTAATTATCAACGCTTTCTTATGTAGCTTATATAAGTAAAATCATATTGGTGTTTTTCATCTTTTGGATGGTATTCTTCTTGAGTGATTTCCCAATTTTCAGCATCAATTTCAGGAAAAAAAGCATCAGCTTTAAAGCTATCATGAACTCTGGTAAGTTCTATTTTATTCGCTTCTTCCAGTCCTAGAGCATAGATTTCGCCACCGCCAATAATAAAAACTGAAGTTTCCTTTTCCGTCATTTTCAAAGCGGCATCAAGGCTATGAACAATAAAACAATCATCAAAATCTGTTGTGTATTTTTTATCTCTAGTTATAATAATATGCTTTCTGTTGGGAAGCGGTTTTTTAAAACTTTCAAAAGTTTTTCTGCCCATTATAATGCTATGACCAGTCGTCAATGTTTTAAAACGTTTAAAATCATCAGGTAAATGCCACAATAAATCATTGTCTTTTCCTAAGGCATTATTTTCTGCTGCCGCTGCGATTAAGGTAATTGTTTTCAATATTCTTTTTTTTAGTGAAACACTATTTTTAATTCAAAAGCCGAGTCTTCAATTAAAAATAGATTGTTGAGATAATCCTTTATTTTTAGAGGGATCTGTTATTTATTAACTTTAAATTTCTGAGTCTGGTTTATTTATCTGCGACATCGGAAACTCTGTTTCGATTTCTTTTTGCAATAGTGCAATACGCCTCTTTTGTTTGGCAACTAATTTTTCGCGTTGCTCGCGTTCCCAAGCTGTTCCCATAAATTTTTGAGTAATAAAAACAGTAATAAAATGTAGTACGAATAAAAAAGCCCAAAAAGTAATTGCCCAAATAAACCAATTATAGTTTTCGCCGTATTTTAAAATTTTATTGATTAAAATAAGAAAAACACTTCCCACCAGAAAAACAATAAAATGTGCGTACAATCGTTTTTTCTGTTTAATGCGTAACTGGGCATATTCTAAAAGCTCATGCTGCTCTAGATCAATTTCTGATTTTTTTTTAGCTTTAGAAAACATGAAAATAGATATCTTTACCAACAAATATACTGAGAACTGATTTAAACTTTTTTGCATTCGCTAAAAAATTGTCTTTTTTTGTCTGCTTTTTCTTTTTTTCTTTTCTTAGCGCTGATTTGAAGCTCTAAAAGGTCTTTTATTAGTCAAAAAAAACTAATTTTCGCTTAAATGCGAAAAGTTCAAATCAGTGCTGCAATTAGCATTTTTAACGATTGATATTATGCAAAAGATTAGTAAAGAATTTCCCATTTTAGATCAGTACGTTTATGCCAATACCGCTGCTTATGGTATTTTGTATGATAGTCTTTTAGATTGGCGACAAGAGCACGATTTAGATTATTTAATTGGTGGAAGCACCTTTAAAATCAAAAGTCTAAAACTAATTTCGGAAACACGAGAAACTGTAGCCAAGTTTTTTAATTGTCAAAAAGATAACGTCGCTCTCGTGCCCAACTTTTCTTTAGGATTAAATATGCTGCTAGAAGGTTTAGATAAAAAACACAAAGTTTTATTACTTAGCGATGATTACCCCTCATTAAATTGGCCTTTTGAAACCAGAGGTTTTGATATTAGCTATATCAACATTAGCAAAAACCTGGAAGACGATATTTTGGCCTATATTGAAAAAGAAAATATCACGGTTTTAGCATTGAGCCTAGTGCAATGGCTCAACGGAATCAAAATTGACCTCTCTTTTTTAAAGAAGTTAAAAGAAATACATCCCAAACTTATAATTATTGCAGACGGAACCCAATTTTGTGGGACAGAAACTTTTGATTTTGATAATTCAGCGATTGATGTTTTGGGAGCTAGTGCTTACAAATGGCTTTTGGCAGGCAGTGGAAATGGGTTTATGCTCTTCAAAGAAACTGCAAAAGCCCATTTTGACTTGAAAACCATTGGTTATAATAGTGCAAATGCAGATTTACAGCAGAAAAATACGTTCCGATTTATAAAACATTTAGAACCAGGACATTTAGATACCTTAGCTTTTGGAAGTTTAAAAAAATCGTTAGTATTTTTAATGGATATTGGCATGGACAAAATAAGTGCTATGAATAAAGAGTTGAGTGAATTTGCCATGCAACAATTTTCTAAAATGAACCTATTAGAAGAAGCAGTGGTTCAACGAAAAGTACATAGCACTATCTTTAACATCAAAGGAAATCAAAAACTTTTTGATCAACTTACGCAAAATGATATCATTTGTTCGATGCGGGGAGACGGAATTCGCTTTAGTTTTCACTTCTATAATACGACAAAAAATATCAGTAAACTTATTGATGTCATAAAAAAATCAAGTTAGCAGTTATGATTATGCAAAAATTTCTATTAATTTATTGATAATTTGAATTTTTTATAATTTCTATTTTGCTAAAATTGCAAGTCGTACTTAACTAATTGGTTATCAATAATATTATAACGTGCTTTGTGGCGAATTTTAAAATGAAACACTATGGCTATTACAAAACAGTATTTGAAAGGTAAGCCGGTTTGTAAAGTAACCTTTACAGTACCAGCAGAAGAGGCGGTAAAAGTATTTGTCGTTGGTGATTTTAATCAATGGAATCCAAAAGAAGGCGCATTAAGAAAACTAAAAAATGGAACTTTTAAGGGTACAATGGACTTACCAAAAGACACCTCTTATGAATTTAGATATTTTGTTGATGATAGTTTTATAAATGATGCAGAAGCAGACGGTTATAAATGGAATGAATTTGCTGGTGCAGAAAATTCGGTTTTGGCATTATAAGCCAAGCAAATTTATAATATATATAGCTGAAACAAAATTTGTTTCGGCTTTTTTTATGATCGAAGATTTATTGAAAAATGAAAGTAATTGGAATAGAAAAGGGAATTTAATCAGGTGTTCCATTTATCATTTATGGCTTGACTTTAGTGAATGTTAAAAATATTCGTCTAGCTTCTAATTCTAAACTTGGATCTGTACCTTTGGTTCTGATGTAAGTTATATAATCTTCTTTATTGGTAATAAAAAAGATATAAATTTTTTTATGTATGCCATTTTCTAACGCATATTCAGGGTATCTAAAATTTTTTTTGATATGACTCAAGACCTCTTTTTGAAAACATAATCGCTGTTCTTGTTTACTTTCTCCGGCTCATCCTCGAAAACAGGAACTTCCTCAATAATATTAAAGGCGAGAGACAGTAAATTATCATTTGACTTTTTTACGGGTTTATCAAATTTTGTTTTGATGTTTATAATAGAAAAAATATTTTTGGTTTCAGGAATAGTTTGAAGCTTCAAAATAAACTCCGTCGTGCCTGCAATTCCAGCATCAATGGGTGAAACCATTTTTGGCAAATTAAAAATAATTGCTTTTAAGTTATCTTGTAATATTGGATATTCCGCTTTAAAAAAGAAAACTTCTAAAATCTAATCAATTGAATCTACTTTAAAACTAAAATACAGATTAAAACCATCCCTATTTTTGCGATTTTTTTTCTACGCTATAATTTAAGACATTTGATGGCTTATTCATCAAAGTTATTCTAACACAGCTTTCTTTTAAATTTGAAGAAGTAATAACACAAGTTATAAAAGTGGCATAGTTATTTTCATTAAAGGGATTATAACTATATTCCTGGGACTGACTTTGAAAATTAAACTAGAAGCTATGACGAAAAATATCACCCAAAAATTCATTCTTTGGTTTTATTGAAGTTTGGTTTTTGGTCTTGGTATAAATTTAAATAGCCACAACAGCCTTAATATGTGGATGCGGATTATAATCGACCAAAGTAAAATCGTCAAAAGTAAAGTCAAAAATATCCTTAACTACAGGATTTAAGATCATTTTTGGTAAAGGTCTAAGCTCTCTGCTTAATTGCAGTTCAACTTGTTCAAGATGGTTGTTGTAAATATGAGCATCCCCAAAAGTGTGTATAAAATCTCCCGCTTCATAACCGCAAGCCTGCGCCATCATCATGTTAAATAGGGCATAAGAAGCAATATTAAATGGAACACCTAAAAATATATCAGCACTACGTTGGTACAGCTGTAAGGACAATCTTGGTCGGTCACTGAGCGAAGTTGAAGTGGGCGGGCTAACATAAAATTGAAAAAAAGCGTGACAAGGAGGTAAAGCCGCTTTACCATGTGCTACATTTTCAGAAAACGATTTAGAGGTATCAGGCAATACACTCGGGTTCCATGCAGAAACCAACATTCTTCTGCTATTAGGATTTGTTTTTAGCGTTTCAACAATTTCTTTTATCTGGTCTATTTCTTCGTTATTCCAATTGCGCCATTGGTGTCCGTAAACGGGGCCTAAATCTCCATTTTGATCCGCCCATTCGTTCCATATTCTAACGCCGTTTTCCTGTAAATAGTTAATATTTGTATCTCCTTTTAAAAACCAAAGTAATTCATACACAATCGATTTTAGATGTAATTTTTTGGTCGTCACCATAGGGAACCCTTCACTCAAATCAAACCGCATTTGATACCCAAAAACACTTTTGGTACCGGTACCCGTTCTATCTCCTTTTTGAGTTCCATTTTCAATTACGTAATTTAATAAATCGTGATATTGTTTCATAAACGAAGTCTCTTACCCCCAAACGGGGAATTATTTTATTAATCGATAACAAAAATATAGAATTGTTATGTTAGACAATGTCTTCTTAAAGGCTATTTATTAATAATTGTTAACGAAAATTTATTTTCGTTGTTAACTGCAATAAAGTTCTATTTTAAGAAACAATATTCAAATAAAGAAATTAAATTTTTAACTTTGGGGGTAAGGGCTTGGCCTTATTTTACCCCAAAATCATCCCCGCAATAGTAGCTGAAAGCAGCGATGCCAAAGAACCACCTAACACGGCTTTTAAACCAAATTCGGACAAAGTTTTTCTTTGTCCAGGCGCTAATGAGCCTATGCCTCCAATCTGAATTCCAATAGAGGCGAAATTTGCAAAACCGCATAGCATATAAGTAGCCATGATGATCGATTTATTATAGGCAAAATGGGTGCTATTAGCAACATTTTTAAGGTCTGATAATTGTATATATCCTATAAACTCGCTCGCTGCTAATTTAATGCCCAATAACTGCCCCATGAGCATAATATCTTCCTTGGCAACCCCGATGAGCCACATAAGAGGGGAGAAAATAGTTCCTAAAATAGATTCTAATGATAATTTTTCATAAGATGTATTTGCTGCTAGCCATTCATTTAAATAGGTAACATCGCCAATAGCTCCGAAAACCCAATTAATCATGGCAATAAATGCCACAAATACGAGAAGCATAGCGCCAACATTTACAGCTAATTTTAAACCTTCTGTAGTTCCGTTGGCAATAGCATCTAAAAAATTATTGCCAATTTTATCAGACGATACTTGTACTTCTGTATTTATTGGTTCGGTTTGTGGGTATAATATTTTGGAAATAACAATAGCACCAGGTGCTGCCATAACGGATGCGGCTAATAAATGTTTTGCAAATTGCAAACGTAATTCTTCATCATCACCACCTAAAAATCCAATATATGCTGCCAATACTGCTCCAGCAACTGTTGCCATACCGCCAATCATCACTAGAAGTATTTCAGATTTATTCATCTTTTCTAGGTAGGCTTTAATGAGCAATGGAGCTTCGGTTTGTCCTAGAAAAATATTACCGGCAACACTTAAACTTTCTGCGCCAGAAATACCTAAAGTTTTGGATAAAAGCCAAGCGAGAACTTTTACTATTTTTTGAATAACGCCAAAATAAAACAATACAGAAGTTAAGGCAGAGAAAAAGATGATGGTAGGTAGCACCTGGAAAGCGAAAATAAATCCGAAAGTGTCCATATCAACTACTAATCCTTCGAATAAAAATTTACTTCCGGCGGTTGTAAATTCAAGTATTTTGACAAATATTTTTCCGATTTTATCAAATATATATTGGATAAAAGGTACTCGGAGTACACCAATGGCTATAATGAGTTGAAGTCCTAGTCCAATCCCAACAGTTTTCCAGTTAATAGCTTTTCTGTTTGCACTAAAAACAAAGGAAACAAAAATCAAAACTGCCATTCCTAAAACGCCTCTCCAAAGACTGTTGAATGAAAAACCTTCATTCGGTTTTATAGTATTCAAAGTGTCCTGATTCATTTCACTGAGCGTAATGGTTTCAACAGACTTGCTTATAGTATCTATCGTGGTGGTTTCTTGAGCTAATGCAGGGAAAACAATAAGGAATACGAAAAGAAGAAACCAAAAATCGTTTTTCATTTAAGTTAAAATTTGAATATAATTATTTGCGTTTAGAGATTTCGTCTCTTAATTTTGCTGCTTTTTCGTAGTTTTCATTGGTAATGGTACTTTCTAATTCTTTATACAATTCTTCCATGGTTAACTCAGAATAACCATCATTTGCAGAGCCGGTAATTTCTACAGTTTCTCCTTCTTGCAAAATCTCGTTGACCATCATACTATCATCAGATTTTTCATTTTCATTTTCTTTGGAAGAAAATTTTAAGAAAATACCTGCTTTGTCTAAAATTGTTTTGTAGGTAAATATGGGAGCATTGAAACGCAAGGCTAAAGCAATAGCGTCACTAGTTCTAGCATCAATAATTTCTTCAATTTTATCTCTTTCACAAATAATACTTGAGTAAAAAACGCCATCAACAAGTTTATGTATAATCACTTGCTTTACAGTAATATCAAAACGATCGGCAAAATTTTTGAAAAGATCATGAGTTAAAGGGCGGGGAGGTTTTATTTCTTTTTCTAAGGCAATAGCAATAGACTGCGCTTCAAAAGCTCCAATAACAATGGGTAACTTTCGATCACCTTCCACTTCATTCAAAATAAGGGCATAAGCACCATTTTGTGTTTGGCTATAGGATATTCCTTTAATTTTTAATTGTACTAAGCTCATAAATATTATTAAACTATCAAGGGCTGTTTAAATAAAAGGATTGACCCATTATCTAAACAGCCCTTTTAAGAGGCACAATTTATAAAAAATTAAGCGTTTTGCGCTTTAAATTCTTTTAATTTTTCAATCAATTTTGGTACAACCTCAAAAGCATCACCAACAATCCCGTAATCGGCCGCCTTAAAGAAAGGAGCTTCTGGATCATTATTAATCACCACCTTTACTTTTGAGGAGCTTACGCCAGCCAAATGCTGAATAGCGCCAGAAATGCCTATAGCGATGTAAAGATTACTCGCTACTGGTTTCCCTGTTTGCCCTACGTGTTCTCCATGAGGTCTCCAGCCTAGATCGGAAACAGGTTTAGAGCAAGCGGTAGCGGCGCCCAAAATATTAGCGAGTTCTTCAATCATTCCCCAGTTTTCTGGTCCTTTTAAACCTCTACCAGCAGAAACCACTACGTCAGCATCGGCGATAGTTGCCTTACCAACTACCTTGTCTATTTCGACAGATTTTGTTCCAAAATTATCCCCTAAAGTTGGACTAAAATCTTCAATAGTAATCGCTGTTTTATTTTCGATAATGCCAAAAGCGTTATTGGAAACTCCAACAATTTTTACATCGGTATTTATTTCCGTAAAGGCAAAACCTTTATTACTAAAGGTGGTTCTTTTAACGGTAAACGGACTTGTACTTTTTGGAGCTGCAACTACATTAGGAACATAACCCGCTTTTAAATGGCCCGCTAAAAGTGGTGCCAAAAATTTAGTGTCTGCACTAGAACTTAAAATAACTAGTTTAACACCTTCTTTTTTTGCTGCTTGCTCAATAGCATCGGCAAAAGCTTTCGCATTAAAAGTTTTTAATTTTTCGTTTGAGATATTTAAAACTTTAGAAATGCCGTAATCACTTAAACTTTCATTATCTGATGCGTTAAAAGAAACTGCGGTTGCAGTGGTGCCCATTTGCTTAGCAACTTCATGCGCATAAGAAGCAACTTCAAAAGAATTCTTTTTGAATTTTCCGTTTTCGGATTCTGTATATACTAAAACTGACATATTTTTATAATTTATTTTGCGTTATTAGTCCCCCTCCTTTGAAGGCCCTAGGAGAGGCTTAGAAAATTAGATAGCTTTCGCCTCGTTATGCAACAAATTAATCAATTCCTCCACGCTATCAACCAATTTAACTGTGCCTTTTGCTGCAGGTTTTTCAAACTTGGTGTCCTTTGTGGCGTTGCTTGCTGCTATTGGTTCTACAACAGTTAATTTTTTTTGACGTGCCATCATAATGCCGCGCATATTAGGGATTCTTAAATCACTTTCTTCCACTAATCCTTTTTGTCCGCCAATAATTAAAGGTAGGATAGTGGCTATTCTTTCTTTACCTCCATCAATCTCTCGCATCGCAGTAACATTGGCACCTTCTATGTCTAATTTAATACAGGTATTTACAAAATTCATATCCAAAATACTGGCGATAATACCGGGTACCATGCCGCCATTATAATCAATGGATTCTCGGCCTGCAATGATTAAATCATACGCACCATCCTTAATAATAGCTGCTAATTGTTCTGCAACAAAAAAACCATCTGTAGGTTCCGCATTTACTCTAATAGCTTCATCAGCACCTATAGCCAATGCTTTTCGCATTGTTGGCTCTACACTTGGCCCGCCAACGGTGGCAATATGCACAACAGCAGCTTGTTTTTCTTTAAACCACATGGCTCTTGTTAATCCAAATTCATCATTCGGATTAATAATAAACTGCACGCCATTAGTGTCAAATTTTGTGTCGCCATCTGTAAAATTTATCTTTGATGTAGTATCAGGTACATTGCTTATACAAACTAATATTTTCATTCGTTAACTTTTAAATTTAAAAACATGGCTAAGATAGCCAATATTTTTCAAAAATACTATGCGTGCATAATAAATTTAAAACTTTTTTTAAGCTTTACAGGCTTTAGTATGATGGATAATTGTTATTTTTGTTCACCTTTTAAAAGAAGAATTTTAAGAAAGTGTAATTTATTGAAATTCATTGTTTTAAAATGGGTTTATTTTATTTAGAGTGAGCTGAGGTTATTTAAAAAGAATTAAAAATAATACATGAAAACAATACAATTTAGGGAAGCTATTTGTGAGGCAATGTCTGAAGAAATGAGAAGAGACGAGTCTATTTACTTGATGGGCGAAGAAGTCGCTGAATACAATGGGGCTTACAAAGCATCAAAAGGAATGTTAGCTGAATTTGGTCCAGATCGAGTTATTGATACGCCTATTTCTGAGCTAGGTTTTGCTGGTATTGGCGTTGGCTCAGCAATGAATGGCAACAGACCCATTATTGAATTTATGACCTTTAATTTTGCCTTAGTGGGTATTGATCAGATTATTAATAATGCGGCAAAAATTAGGCAAATGTCTGGTGGTCAGTTTAATTGCCCTATTGTTTTTAGAGGGCCAACAGGTTCTGCGGGTCAATTAGGAGCAACGCACTCACAAGCTTTTGAAAGTTGGTTTGCCAACTGCCCTGGTTTAAAAGTAGTCGTTCCGTCGAACCCTGCCGATGCAAAAGGCTTGTTGAAAGCGGCAATTAGAGATAATGATCCTGTTATTTTCATGGAATCGGAGCAGATGTACGGCGATAAAGCTGAAGTGCCAGAGGGAGAATACATTATCCCTATTGGAGTTGCTGATATCAAGAGAGAAGGCACTGATGTAACCATAGTTTCTTTTGGGAAAATTATAAAAGAAGCCTATAAAGCAGCCGATGAATTAGAGAAAGAAGGCATCAGTTGCGAAATTATAGATTTGCGCACTGTAAAACCTTTAGATTATGATGCCATTTTAAAATCGGTTAAAAAAACCAATAGAATGGTTATTTTAGAAGAAGCTTGGCCTTTTGGAAATGTGGCTTCTGAAATTATATACCATGTACAATCTAAGGCATTTGATTTTTTAGATGCGCCTATCGAGAAAATAAACACAGCAGATACTCCTGCTCCTTACTCTCCTGTTTTATTCGCAGAATGGTTGCCAAATTATGAAGATGTGATTAGATCTGTGAAAAAAGTAATGTATAAATAAATTACTTTTTTGTAAGTTAATAGTAGCTTTACTGATTTTTATGTTCAGTAAAGCTTTTTTAGTTTTTTATTCGAAATATTTAATGAAATTAATCTTTTCTCTTTTAACCTTTTTCTGTTCAATTTTAGTCTTTTCACAAACCAAAGTAAGTGGTATTGTCATTGATGAGCTTGGCGAACCTGTAGCATTTGCTAATATTATTTTCAAAGGCTCTAGCGAAGGCACAATAACAAATGATGATGGCGTTTTCTATTTAGAATCAGATAATAGCCATACAAACTTAATTGTTTCTTTCGTAGGTTATGAAAGTACCGAAATTATTTTGCAGAAAAAGGTAAACTATCGAATGAGAATCACCTTGCTAGAAGGTGGTGAGCAATTAAAAGAGGTGATAGTTTATTTTGGAAAACAGTCTAAAAAAAATAATCCGGCTATTGACATCCTAAAAAAAATATGGGAAAGAAGGCGGCAAAATGGGGTAAATCATTTTAAACAGTATAACTACGATAAATATGAAAAAATCGAATTCGATTTAAATACTATTGATAGCTCCGTTATCAATAGTAAAATATTTAAAGGTTTAGAGTTTATTTTTCAAGATTTAGATACCTCAAGAATTACAGGGAAAACTTATCTCCCAATTTTTATCAATGAAACTTTTTCAAAAATTTATGGCGATAATATTTCAGGAAAAGAAGAAGAAGAACTTTTAGGAACTAAGAATTCTGGTTTTAGCAATAATCAGGCGCTAACAGCATTTATTGAAGATTTATATTCCGATTATGATATCTATAAAAATTATCTAAAGTTTTTTGACAAAAGCTTTACGAGTCCACTTTCCAAAACGGGCATTGATGTATATAATTATGTTTTGACAGACAGTGCATTTATAGACAATAAGTGGTGTTATAACATTATTTATTACCCCAGACGAAAAAACGAATTGACGTTCAAAGGAAATTTTTGGGTAAATGACAGTACCTACGCCATCAAAAAAATAAATTTAGAAGTTACCAAAAGTGCCAATATCAATTGGGTAAAAGAAATTTATATTGAACAGGAGTTCGAGGTTTTAAACGACTCTGTTTTTCTTTTAAAGCGCGATTATATGTTGAGTGATTTTAGCCTTAACAAAAAGGAAAATTCCAAAGGTATATATGGAAAAAGGACGACGGTTTACAATAATTATGTTTTTGATGAATTAAAGGAAGATAACTTTTACAAGAACTTAAAAAATAAATTTGACACCTCCATTGTCGAGCGCGATAAAACTTTTTGGGAAGAAAATAGGTTAGAAGAATTAAACAAAGATGAAAAAGGTATTTACAAACTTTTAGATACTTTAAAAACAGTTTCAAAATTTAAAAGTTATTATAATATTGTCAGTATTTTAGGCTCTGGATATGTCGAAATTGATAAATGGAATTTAGATATTGGAGATGTCTATAGTACTTTTGGTTTTAATGATGCAGAAGGAATTCGATTAAGAGCAGGGGCTAGAACTTTTTTCGGGCAAAACGACCCTTGGCGATTAGAGGCCTACACTGCCTATGGTTTTAAAGATCAAAAGTTTAAGCACGGAATTTCTGGAAAATGGCTCTTAGATAAAAAATCGAGATTAATTATTTCTGGAGGTAATAGGCAGGATATTGAGCAATTGGGCTTGAGCCTTACCGCAACAACCGATGTTTTGGGTAGAAGTGCGGCATCCTCATCGTTATTTGTAGTAGGTGCAAATGATAGGTTGACGAATATAAATTTAAGCACCTTTGCCATGGAAGCGGAACCTTTAAATAATTTTGTGGTGAGGGTTGGGGGTTCCATGCGAACTTTAAGCTCCGCTTTGCCAGACTCCTTTAGTTTGGATTATCTTGATGCCACAAGCCCTACCGGAATCAATTCTGAAATTAATCAGCTTGATGTTACGACTGCTTTAATTTATACGCCTGGAAAAAGAACCATTGGTTATGGGGTAGAACGCAGAAGTATAAACGATACCTACAGTACCCTTTTTTTAAAATACACCAAAGGCATAGAGGGTTTGTTAGCAAGTGATTTTGACTATGAAAAATTACAGTTTTCATATACCCAACCATGGCAAATTGGGGGTTTTGGAAGGTTGAATAGTACCGTTGAAATTGGAAAAACTTTTGGCGAAGTGCCTTTGGGGTTGCTCAATGTAATTCCTGGAAATCAAACCTTATTTTCTATTTATGGTACTTTTCCCAATTTAAATTTTTACGAATTTGTAACCGATACTTACGCCGCGGTACATTTAGAACACAATTTTAACGGAATCCTTTTTTCTAGAATTCCTATCATCAAAAAATGGAATCTTAGAGAAATTGTCGGTTTAAGAGGAGTTTGGGGTTCATTATCTGATGAGAACATCTTATTAAGTAGTCCTACCAATATTCCTTTAATAGCGCCGAATGATCAAATTTATTGGGAATATTCCTTTGGAATAGGCAATATATTTAAAATTTTTAGGATTGATGCTAACTTTAGAGGAAACTACTTAGAAAACCCTGATGCCAGAGTTTTTAGTCTTACAGGATCTTTTGGGTTTAGTTTTTAAATTTAATTCCAGCGACTACGTCCTAATTTTTATGTTTATAATTGAATTTCATTCAAATTTAAAAACCTGTGATACTTTAGTCTCTTTTACTATACCGATTCCGTTAAAATTTTTCCAAAAAATAGACTAAAACCTGCTATGTTTCGTTCATATAAACGCCTCGGACAAATTTAATCAAGTACCTTTGTGACAAAATTATATTGAAAATTATGGATGATAATAAAGAAATTACTTTTGATGTTTTAATAGAAATTCCGAAAGGAAGTAGAAATAAATACGAATACGATTTTACCTTACATAAAATTAGATTTGATCGAATGCTTTTTTCATCGATGATGTATCCCGGTGATTATGGTTTTATTCCTGAAACCTTAGCACTTGATAAAGATCCATTAGATGTTTTAGTGATGGGTTCAGAACCAACTTACCCTATGGTAGTTATGGAAGTAAGGCCCATTGGCGTTTTCCATATGACCGACGAAAAAGGACCTGATGAAAAAATTATTTGTGTGCCTGTCTCGGATCCAATTTGGAATAATAACCATGATATAAGTGATTTAAATCCACACAGATTAAAAGAGATAGAACACTTTTTTCAAGTCTATAAAGATTTAGAAGAAAAAAAAGTGGACGTAGGTGGTTGGGGCAATGCTCAAGAAGCCATAGCTATTTATCATCAATGTGTAAAGCGTTACGACGAAAGTGAACACAAGAAAAAACGCACCTTTACCATATAAATTTAAAATAAACAATCTTAAAAAGCCACTTTTATATTTAATTGTGGTTTTTTTTATTTGGACTGATTTCATACATTTACCGCCAACTAATTAACAAATATTTAAAATTATTATGGAAATACTAGTAAAATTCCTGCCTCTCTTTGGTGTTGTGGCATTATTGTTTGTCATTTGGAAAAACATGTGGGTGTCAAAGCAAGATGCTGGAAATGAAAAAATGACAAGAATTGCAAAAAGCATCTCAGATGGGTCAATGTCTTTTTTAAAAGCAGAATACAAGATTCTTTCTATATTCGTTGTTGCTGTTGCCGTTTTGCTATATGTAAAAGGAAGCAATGAAGTTGGCTCTCATGGGATGGTGGCATTTTCATTTGTGGTAGGTGCAGTATGTTCTGCCTTGGCAGGTTTTATAGGAATGCGAGTAGCTACTAAAGCCAATGTAAGAACTACCCAAGCCGCAAGAACATCATTAGGGAAAGCTTTAGAAGTAGCTTTTGCTGGTGGTGCTGTAATGGGTCTTGGTGTTGTAGGTTTAGGCGTTTTAGGGTTAAGTGGTTTATTTATGACATATCAATGGATGTGGCCATCTGAAGGATTATCTGAGACATTAAAAGCTGAAAATTTATCTATGGTGCTAAATGTACTTTCCGGCTTTTCATTAGGAGCATCTTCTATAGCATTATTTGCACGTGTGGGTGGTGGTATTTATACCAAAGCTGCCGATGTAGGTGCAGATTTAGTAGGTAAGGTAGAAGCTGGTATTCCAGAAGATCACCCTTTAAACCCAGCAACTATTGCCGATAACGTAGGTGATAATGTTGGTGATGTGGCAGGTATGGGTGCCGATTTATTCGAATCGTATGTTGGTTCTATTATAGGTACAATGGTTTTAGGAGCATTTATTATTACTCCAAATTTTGGTGGTTTAGGAGCGGTGTATTTGCCATTGGTATTAGCTGCTATAGGTATTATAATGTCGATTATTGGTACATTTTTCGTAAAAGTAAAAGACGGGGGAAACCCACAAACTGCTTTAAATTTAGGTGAATTTGGTTCTGCTGGATTAATGGTAATAGCTTCTTATTTTATCATTACCGCATTAATTCCAGCAACTTGGATGTATGATGGTTTAGAATATACCGCAATGGGTGTTTTCTTTGCAACCTTAGCTGGGTTATTTGCAGGTTTAGCGGTAGGTAAAATCACAGAATATTATACAGGTACAGGTTCAAAACCAGTTAATTCTATTGTAAAACAATCAGAAACTGGTGCTGCAACAAACATTATTGCAGGTTTAGGCGTAGGGATGATGAGTACCATGTTTCCTATTTTATTCATTGCAGCTGCAATTTTAGTATCACACCATTTTGCAGGTTTATATGGTATTGCTATTGCTGCTGTTGGGATGTTAGCCAATACAGGAATTCAGTTGGCGGTAGACGCTTACGGCCCTATTTCTGATAATGCTGGTGGTATTGCTGAAATGGCTGAATTACCAAAGGAAGTGCGTGAACGTACAGATAAATTAGATGCAGTTGGAAATACTACCGCAGCAGTTGGTAAAGGTTTTGCTATTGCTTCTGCGGCATTAACAGCCTTAGCATTATTTGCTGCCTTTATGAAAGTAGCCAATGTTACCTCAATAGATGTTTCCAAACCAACAGTAATGTCTGGTTTGTTAGTTGGTGCCATGCTTCCTTTCGTATTCTCGGCACTCTCCATGAACGCAGTTGGTAGAGCAGCGATGGCTATGATTGAAGAAGTACGTCGGCAGTTTAGAGATATTCCTCAATTAAAGGCTGCACTTGCAGTAATGCGTAAGTATGATTCTGATATGTCTAAAGCGACTCCAGAAGACAGAGCTATTTTTGATGCGGCTGATGGGTATGCAGAATATGATAAATGTGTAGATATTTCTACAAAAGCATCTATTAAAGAAATGGTATTGCCTGGTTTGTTAGCGATTGCAGTTCCTGTAGCTGTTGGTTTTATTGGTGGCGCAGAAATGCTAGGTGGTTTATTAGCAGGGGTTACATCTGCCGGTGTTCTAATGGCAATTTTCCAGTCAAACGCTGGTGGTGCTTGGGATAATGCTAAAAAAATGATTGAAGCTGATGGTCGTAAAGGTACTGATGCTCATAAAGCGGCTGTTGTTGGTGATACTGTTGGAGATCCATTTAAGGATACTTCAGGGCCATCTTTAAACATTCTTTTAAAGTTAATGTCGGTTGTGGCATTGGTAATTGCACCAAGTATAGCTTTAAGTTTAGACGATGTTTCTGCATATGCTAAGGATAAACAATCTATCCAAACTTCTATTCAGATGAATATTGCTCAAAACGATGCAGCAGAAGCTACCATCGTTTATACCACTACGACTAACGGAGTGGCTATCACTGAAGAGAAAATTTTCAAAGGAACACAAGAAGAAGTAAAAGCACAATTGTTGGCTTTTGAAAGCACTGCAGTGAAGAATAATGATTCAGATATCGATATTAAGATTGAAAAAGTAGATATTCGGAAATAATCCAATTGAAATCATATAAAAGTTTTATTTTTAAACCTGTTGATAGTAAAATATGAGCAGGTTTTTTTAATGAAACCCAATTTTGGAAAGCACGCAGTGCGCAGACAGCATTAATGGTTGAATTAATTTTGTAGCAAGGCGGGATCTCTTATTGGTTATTAGGAATGTTGAACCCACTTTTTAAAAGTATAAAATGGGTATTTAAAAGTAATATTATAAGTAGAATTAATTTGTTAAACACATTTGATTTTATATTTTTCAAAGATTCAAAAACCCATAACCTTCATAAAATCAGAAAATTAATAATTAGATATGCCATTTTTCAAAAAAGATCCTTTACAAATTATTTGCTTTAACGCCTATGGTACTGGGTCGCATTTTTATTTGAGAGGTCGTGCTTTGGAAGATGAAACCATAGATTTAGATAAAAAAGGATGGTTTCATTTGGTGTTGAATACATGGAAACGTTTTGAATCTGATGAAATTAAGAGTATAGATTTGAATATAACCTTGCCTAATGGGGTTGTTTTAAAAACTAAAACAGATTTTCATGGGTATTTTAAATTGAAGGCTGAGGTAAGTGGTTTAGCTATGTTTACAGATGAAGAAGGTTGGTTAGTTTTTGAAGTTGCCTATGATGACATACCCCTAAACCGAATCATTCAACAAAAAAACAGTTTTATGGGTAAAATATTAATTCCGTCAGTTAAAGCAAACTACGGCGTTATTACTGATATTGATGATACCATACTGCATACTGGCGTAGTCTCAAGACTTAAATGGAAAGTACTCTATAATACGATTTTTAAAACTGCTAAAAATCGTTCGCCACTCCAAGGAGCATCAGATTTTTATAACCAATTACACTTGGGTAAAAACTTGGCGAATGCAAATCCCATATTTTATGTAAGCCACAGTCCTTGGAATTTATACCGTTATTTAGAATTTTTTTTAAGACAAAATAATTTTCCAAAAGGACCTATTTTATTGCGTAGTTTTCAAGCCATATTTAAAAAAAAAGCAGTAGGTGACAAACCTCAGAAACAACTTGAAATTTTAAATATTTTAAAAACCTATCCAGATTTATCCTTTATTTTAATTGGAGATGGAGGCGAACGCGATGCTGATATTTATAAAGAAATTGCAGCCCTTTTTCCAGACCGAATCTTGGCCATATATCTTAGAAGCGTTAACCATAAACGCCGAATGATTAGGGTAAGAGGACTCTTCGAAGACTATAAGACTACACCAGTTTTATTTGTTGAAAATAGTGATCAAGCAGTGGAACACGCAAGGGAGCTAGGATTTATTTAAAGTTACGTATTAATAACAAGTAAATGTTATTGGTCTTTAGGCTATAATCTTGCGGCAGAGCGGTCTAAGCTAGCAATAAAAATCCTTAAAACAATCCATTAATCTCCGCATCAATTTTATTGATTATAATCCCTAAATCCTCAGGATTATCTACAAAATCGAGCTGGTCAACATCTATAATTAATAATTTTCCTTTTTCATATTTTTGACTCCAAGCTTCATAGCGTTCGTTGAGTCGGCTTAAGTAATCAATAGAAATTGTATTTTCATATTCACGACCGCGTTTATGAATTTGCTTTACCAAATTAGGAATTGAACTACGCAAATAAATTAAGACATCTGGCGGTTGCACCAAGCGTTCCATTAACTCGAATAAACTAGAATAATTGCTAAAATCTCTGTTGGTCATTAATCCCATGGCATGTAAATTGGGCGCAAAAATATAAGCGTCCTCATAAATGGTACGGTCTTGAATAATGTTCTTTCCAGACTCCCTAATTTCTAAAATTTGTCGGTATCGGCTGTTTAAAAAATAGATTTGCAAATTAAAACTCCAACGCTCCATCTGATTATAAAAATCATCTAAATAAGGGTTATCTACCACATCTTCAAAATGGGGTTCCCAATGATAATGTTTGGATAGTAACTTGGTTAAAGTAGTTTTACCAGCACCAATATTTCCTGCAACGGCAACATGCATAGTGTTTTCTGTTAATTAATTAATTAATGCCGAAGGCATTAAAATATATGCTTTAGGATTTTTGAGTTTGTAAAAAAGCCCTAAAACTAAATCGCTTTTAAACTTTTCATTTCCTATTTCCCATTTCCGACTTTTTACTTTCGACTCTCTCAAACGGCGACACAATATACAACGAATCTTGTGTTGTTAAAAATATAGTTGATGAAATACGTAGTTAATTTAATGGCACGCCAATTTGTACCCATAACCACGAATGTTTAGGATTTTGATGTTATTGTCTTTTTTTAATTTTTTGCGAAGTTTCGTAATAAAAACATCCATGCTTCGGGCGTTAAAAAAGTCATCACTTCCCCAAATTTCATTTAGAATGTAAGATCTATCTAGAATTTCGTTTCGTTTTTCGTTTAAATGAAACAATAATTCTGATTCTCGATGGGTTAACGCATATTCTTCATTTTTGAAAATCAAAATTTGCTTGATACGATTAAAGGTAAAAGCTCCTAAAGCAATGTTTACAATAGTATCAGCAGTTTTTTTTCTTTGGAGTAGAGAGTGAATCCTAACAATTAATTCTTCAATACTAAATGGCTTTTTTAAATAATCATTTCCGCCTAACTCAAAACCATCAACCACATCTTTTGTTTGTGTTTTAGCGGTCAAAAATAGAATTGGTATATACGGATTTTATTTGCGTATTTCTTTGGCTAAGGTAAAATCGTCTTTTTTAGGCATCATCACGTCTAACACTGAAAGTGTAGGGTTTTCAGTCTTAAAAACTTGGTAAGCTTGCTCACCATCGGCGCAGTATAACACTTCAAAATCTTTAGTTTCTAAACTTTCTTTTACGATTAAGCCTAATGAAGTTTCGTCCTCGGCATACAAAATTTTTATTTTCATCTCTTTATGATATTCGTTTTTCAAAGGTTAGATGTAATTCGCCAAAAAACATTTTGATTGGTGCCAACTTTTGTTTGGCTCATTTCATATTAGTATTTTAAAAACAGTGAGCCCAGGTTGCGATTGCAGCAATACCTGCCCGCCATGTTTTTCAATAATTTTTTCAGAATAATACAAACCAATCCCAAAACCTTTTACATCATGCCTGCTTCCAGTCGGAATTCTATAAAATTTTTCAAATACCTTTTCTGAATCTGTTTTTGAAATTTTCCAACCATTGTCTGTGAAACATATTTCAACTTTATCTAACACCTTATTTATTTCAATTTCAATGATATCTCCACCATATTTTAAGGCATTATTTAAAATGTTATTCAGCGCATTTTCTTAATGAAAGGGATCAATCTGCAATGCTATTGCTGCAATAGAGGATTTTAAGACTATTTTTTTATTTGGAGAAACCAACTCATGTTTTTGAATTAAATTTTGCAGCAAGGGTATCAGATCAGTTTTTTCTTTAGTCAAGAGTAATTTATTGCTTTCTAAAGTGGCTGTTTCTAATAATTTTTCGACCATGATGTTCAATTTTACCAATTGTTGCTGGGAAATATTAAGGTAATTATTGGTTTTTTCTGTATCATTTTCCTGATTAAAATCTCGAATAGCTTCAATTGCCGTTGCAACAGTAGTAATGGGTGTTTTAAATTCGTAGGTGATATTAATAATCAAATCTGTTTTACTAATCTCAGAAAAGTAGTCCTCAATGCTATTATCTAAAGCAATTTGAACATCGTTGATATAACGTTGTTTGTTAGTTTTATACTGTTCTAAATTCCAAAATACCTGAATCCCTATAGTAGCAGCTATTATTACAGCGATTAAATAAGGTGGTAATTTTGAATTCAATTTTTCATAAAACAAATGTAAAGATTATTCTATCCCATTATTTAATGCGTTAACACACGTTAACACTGCTTAACGCATTTGACGAAATTAAGGAACTAAGTTTGATGATTATCCTAATTTAAAACAAAACAGATGAAAACAAAAATTTTATTTCGGAGCTCCATTACAGCAACCTTGATGTTATTGACCATATTTTTATGGACATTAAATAGTTTTGCACAGACCGAATATTATTCCACCAACGGAAAAAATAGATTAACTAAAGCCGAAGTCGAAAAACAAAAGGAAGAACTACAGCAAAAATTTGCAAAAGTAATAAAACAAGAAATTTTTGTAGCTATTAAAGTCAACAATACAGTAACAAACAGGGATTCCATCATCCAAACAATAAGTTTTGATATACATGATGGAAAAAATAGGGTCGGAGCACAAAAAAGCTATATTGCCAAGTTAAAAGGAGAAAAATTCCTTGATTTTGACTTAAAAACGCTTTTAGGCGATAATTTTAATTCTGAACAATTGAATGGAAAACCTACCATGATAAATTTTTGGTTTACCAAGTGTGCTCCTTGTATTGATGAAATGCCAGTATTAAATGAAATACATGATCAGTATAAAAACGACATTAATTTTATTGTGATTACCTATGAGACCGAAGAAAAGCTAATGGCTTTTTTAGAAAAGCATCCTTTTAAATTTAAACACTTAGTAGATGCTCAAAATTTTACGGATGCTTTAGAATTACAGGCCTATCCTTTAAACTTATTTTTAGACGCCAATGGAATTTTAAAGTACATCGAAAACGGCATTGCTTATGTGATGAAAGAAGGTGAAGAAGGGATGAAAATGGGTGACGGTAAAGAAATAATAGCAATTTTGGAGAGATTGAGGTAGTTGTTAAATCAAAAAATATTTTGAACTTAAATTTTAGTTATATTTAGATTTTTAAATAATTAAGAATGTGTAACTAAACCAAATCCAAAATCTAAAGTCTAATCAAAAAAACAATACATCGACAATGAAAAATCAACTTCTATTTTTAGTTACATCTTTAGGTTTTATTATGTTTGGTCTTGCTCAAGATTTTCAAGGTAAAGCCATTTATCAATCAAAAACATCTATGGGTGATTTTAGTTTCGGTCGCGAAATGCCCGAAGATCAAAAAAAGCAGATGATGGAGCGTATGAAAGGCATGTTTGAAAAAACTTATGTACTTACTTTTGATAAATCGTCGGCCATGTATGCAGAAGAAGAAAAACTAGAAGCACCAAGCACTGGCCGCGGGGGCATGAGCTTCGGTGGTTTTGGCGGAAGTGGAAAACTATATAAAAATGTTAAAGATCAAAACTACACAAGAGAAACAGAAATGTTTGGAAAGGTTTTTTTAATTAAAGATGAATTAGCTAAACTAGAATGGAAAATGGGTACTGAAAGTAAGAAAATCGGAAATTATACCGCTTATAAGGCTACTTCGATTAAACCTATTGATTCTACTAGTTTTGAGGCGCTGCGAAACAGACGTCAAAAACAACGCGAAAAAGAAGATGCCGAAAAAGGAGTGAAGAAAGATTCTACTGAGAATAAATCTTTTTTTGCTGGTTCTTCAGAGCTCAAAGAAATAGAAATAACAGCATGGTTTACACCTCAAATCCCTATAAGTCAAGGGCCTGGAGAATATTGGGGTTTGCCGGGTTTAATTTTAGAAGTGAGCGCAGGGAATACAGTTATTTTATGCACCAAAATTGTAATGAACGCAGAGGAGAAAGAAATCATTGAAGCGCCATCTAAAGGAAAAGAGGTGTCTCAGCTAGAATACAACAAAATTATGATGGACAAAATGGAAGAAATGTCCGAGCAGTTTAGAGGTAATAATAGAAATCGTGGCGGAAGTAACACCATTCGTTTTGGGAATTAACTTTTTATATATTTAATACAGTGGATTGTTTAAGGAATTCATTTAAATTTTTAATTAATTGTATACTAATATTTTTATCTAGATTCTTGTTTCTAGAAGCGGAAGCGGTCTAGATTGTTTCACCAATTACGATGTTTAAAAAACGAAAGCTTTTAAAATTCTTGTTAAACCATTTTTCAAATCACATCTTTTCTTATACTTTTACGTCATATTAATTTGAGGACGGATTTGACTGATTGCAACCTCAGTTGCCAAACAGAGTTTGGTAAAAGAAAATGCTAAAGCAGTTGTAACTAATTTAAAGGTTAGTTAACATCTACTTTTTAAAGTTTTTTGGTCAAATTCTATTCTAGAACGTAAAACCAGTTATGGCTTATTTATTTACTTCCGAATCGGTGAGTGAAGGACACCCAGATAAAGTTGCAGATCAAATTAGTGATGCTTTATTAGATAATTTCTTAGCTTTTGATTCAGAAAGCAAAGTAGCTTGCGAAACTTTAGTAACTACTGGGCAAGTAGTATTGGCAGGCGAAGTTAAAAGCGACACCTATTTAGATGTGCAACAAATTGCCAGAGACGTCATCAATAAAATAGGATATACCAAAGGAGAATACCAATTTAGTGGTGATTCTTGTGGTGTAATTTCGTTGATACACGAACAATCAAAAGACATTAATCAAGGCGTTGACCGTGGTTCTAAAGAGGAGCAAGGTGCAGGAGATCAAGGAATGATGTTTGGTTATGCAACCAAAGAAACGGAGAATTATATGCCGTTGGCTTTAGATATTTCGCATAAATTACTGCAAGTATTGGCAGATTTACGCCGAGAAAATAAAGAAATCACCTATTTACGACCCGATGCCAAAGCACAGGTAACTATAGAATATGATGATGACAACGTGCCACAGCGTATTGATACTATTGTAGTCTCTACCCAACATGATCCTTTTGATGCTGACGATGAAAAAATGCTAGCAAAAATTAAGTTGGATATCATTTCTAAATTAATTCCGAGAGTAAAAGCGCAATTATCTGCTCAAATACAAAAATTATTTAATGAGTTTATTACCTATCACATCAATCCAACAGGTAAGTTTGTAATCGGTGGCCCACACGGCGATACAGGATTAACAGGACGTAAAATTATTGTAGATACCTACGGCGGCAAAGGTGCTCACGGTGGTGGTGCTTTTAGTGGGAAAGATCCGAGTAAAGTTGATAGGAGTGCAGCTTATGCAGCACGCCACGCAGCCAAAAATTTAGTAGCAGCGGGAGTAGCCGATGAAATTTTGGTGCAAGTAAGTTATGCGATTGGCGTGGTAAAACCAACCTCAATTTATGTGGACACTTACGGCACTTCAAAAATAGCCATGAGTGATGGGCAGATTGCCAAAAAAGTGGCGGAGTTGTTTGATATGCGTCCGTTTGCTATTGAGGAACGTCTAAAATTAAGAAATCCTATTTATTTAGAAACTGCGGCTTATGGTCACATGGGTAAAGAACCCATCATAATTACCAAAACTTTTGAATCTCCTTACAACGGAAGGATAGAAAAACAAGTAGAGTTATTTACTTGGGAAAAGCTAGACATGCAAGAGCAAGTGAAAGCTGCTTTTAGATTATAGGAGTATCGCTCTGTGAAACTTTTTTTCTTTGTGAAACTAATTGAAATAATTCATACGTATTTTATTTCGCAAAGTTTCACTGAGAATTCGCAGAGCTCCACGAAGAAAATTAATTTTTTTCAAAATTATTAGGAATTTAAAAAGTTCCATAGTTATATTTGCAGTTCGTAAGTTCAAACACGTATTGAATAGTTATCAAGAAAGGTGGAGGGAATAGACCCTTTGAAACCTTAGCAACCCTTTGTTCTCTGTAAAGAGACAATGAAGGTGCTAAATTCTACCAAATATGCTTTAGAGCATTGGCGGCAGATAACGAAAATTACATTTGCTTTTCTAGTAAATGAAAATTTCTTTCTTCTTAACTTTTTGATTTTTTGCTACTGGCACACAGAGTGCGTTTTAGCGTTTGACTTTTTAATTATTTATGCTCTAAGAATAGTTCTGGAGTTAACTTTAAAAAACCAAAAAATCATGAGTACTCACAAATTCAACACAAATGCTTTACACGCTGGTCATGACACCACGCAAACAGGAGGAACAAGGGCTGTGCCTATCTACCAAACATCTTCCTATGTTTTTAAAGATACCGATCACGCCGCTAATTTATTTTCTTTAAAAGAATTAGGATTTATTTACGCCCGTTTAAACAATCCTACCAATCAAATTTTGCAAGAACGATTGGCAGCTTTGGAAGGCGGTGTAGGAGCTGTAGTTTTTGCATCAGGAACTTCGGCAATTTCAACAGGGCTGTTAACCCTTTTAAAAGCAGGAGATCATATCGTCGCGTCAAGCAGTTTATATGGCGGAACATTTAATTTATTGAACGTAACCTTGCCAAGAATAGGCATTACAACCACTTTTGTGGATGCTTCCAATCCGGAAAATTTCAAAAAAGCAGTTCAAGAAAATACTAGAGCATTTTTTGTAGAATCTTTAGGAAACCCAAAACTCGATGTGTTAGACTTAAAAGCGATTTCCATAGAAGCGAAAGCAGCTCAAGTCCCTTTTATTGTAGATAATACAGTGGCAACCCCAGCACTGTTGAACCCGATAGAACATGGAGCAAACTTGGTTATTCACTCTTTAACCAAATACATTGGTGGTCAAGGAACATCTTTAGGCGGCGCCATAATTGATGCAGGTACTTTTGATTGGGCAAATGGAAAATTTCCAGAATTTACAGAACCTAGCGCTGGCTATCATGGTTTGGTATATAGTGAAGCTTTGGGTGCAGCAGCTTTTACTTTTAAATTAATTTTAGAAGGATTACGCGATTATGGAGGAGCTTTGAGTCCGTTTAACGCATTTCAAATTATTCAAGGTTTAGAAACTCTATCCGTTCGGATTAAGCAACATAGTAAAAACGCGTTAGAATTGGCCACTTGGTTAGAAGGTAGAGAAGAAGTAGCTTGGGTAAATTATCCAGGTCTAAAAAGTAATACATATTACGATTTAGCACAAAAATATTTACCAAAAGGACAAAGCGGCATCGTAACATTCGGTGCAAAAGGAGGTTTCGAAGCAGCTAAAAAACTGACGGATGCCACAAAAATTTTCTCTTTATTAGCAAATATTGGCGATACAAAATCATTGATTATTCATCCAGCAAGCACCACACATCAGCAGTTAACAGCAGAACAGCAAGAAGCTGCGGGCGTACCACAAGACCTTATTCGCCTATCCGTAGGTTTAGAAGATATCGAAGATTTAAAATTGGATTTACAAGAAGCCTTTAAAGCGCTTTTAGTTGAAGTGAAATAGAATTTTAAAATTTGATAATTGCCAGCTAGGAACATAGATATCCCGCTGAGCACTTCGACTTCGCTCTGCACAAGCCTGTCGAAGCGCTCAGCGCCTTTTAGAAATGTCTTCGACAAGTTCAGACAGACAATTGAGTAATCATTTGTCATCGCAACGGGCTAGATATTTTTTTCTCGAATCTAGAACTGATAGGCTAGGTTATAGCAACAATACCAAGAATATAAAATCGCTTAGAAAAAGAAATTTATAAGCAATCAGATGAAAAATAAACGAGATGCTACATCATATAAAAATAAATAACTATACCAATTTTGGTGGCGTGTGCCAAGATATTAACTTGTCATATCAAGTTTTTGGCCCTGAATTACATACCTCCCCTATTGTTTTGGTTAACCATGCTTTGACTGGTAATTCTGATATTGCAGGTGAAAAAGGTTGGTGGTCGGCTTTAATTGGTAATGGAAAATGTATTGACACAAAAAAATACACAGTGCTAGCTTTTAATATTCCGGGTAACGGTCATGATAGTTTTTTGCTTGAAAATTATAAAAATTTTGTCGCTCAAGATATTGCCAAACTATTTTTAATAGGATTAGAAAAACTAAATATTCCTAAGCTTTTTGCACTTATTGGAGGTTCTTTAGGCGGCGGAATTGCTTGGGAAATGGTAGCTTTAAAACCAAATTTAGCAGAGCATTTAATTCCTGTGGCAAGCGATTGGAAATCTACAGATTGGTTGATTGCCAACTGTCAGATTCAAGAGCAATTTTTATTGAATTCTAGCCAACCCGTACATGATGCTCGTATGCACGCTATGTTGTGTTACCGAACTCCAGAGTCTTTTAAAGAACGATTTAAGCGCAGTACAAACGAAGAATTGCAAGTTTTTAATGTAGAAAGTTGGTTAACACACCACGGCGCAAAATTACAAGAGCGTTTTCAGCTTTCGGCTTATAAATTGATGAATCAGCTATTAAAAACCATTGATATAACGCGAAATAGTAAAGATGCGTTTAGTTTGATAGAAAAAAGCGCCACAAACATTCATATTATTGGCGTGGACTCCGATTTATTTTTTACCGCAACAGAGAATAAAGACACCTACAAACAGTTGGCGCAGGCGAACAGTAATGTTACTTATGGCGAAATTCACTCTTTGCATGGGCATGACGCCTTTTTAATCGAGTTTCAGCAAATGGAACAATTACTAAAAGGAATTTTTGATCAGAATGGAAAAAGCCAACGTATAAAAATTCTCAAATTTGGTGGAAAATCCTTAGCTAATGGCGCAGGACTAGAACGAGTATTATCCATAATTGAGCATAAAGTTAGGCAGGGTGAAAATATTGCTGTCGTTTTATCAGCGAGAGATAAAGCAACAGATCAATTAGAAGCCATCCTAAAAAAAGCAGTTAAAGGGAAAGAATATTCGAAAGATTTTGCAGCCTTTAAAACCTACCAGCAAAACGGGTTAGACATCAATTTAAATAAAGAATTTGCTGAATTAGAGAAACTATTTGAAGGCGTTGCGCTTTTAGGCGATTATAGTGCGAAAATAAAAGATCAGGTTTTAGCTTTTGGAGAATTAATTTCAGGAAAAGTCATCGCTAAATTACTCAATGATAAAGGGATAAAAGCAAAATTATTAGATTCAAGAACTTTCATAAAAACCGATGCTAATTTTGGTGACGCGAAAGTGTTGGAAGCTATTTCTAAAGAAAACGTGTTGCGGGAATTCTCAAAATTAGATACAGACACGGTGCCTATTATCACTGGATTTATTGCATCAAATCGTGATAACGAAACCACAACACTGGGAAGAAACGGCAGTAATTATTCTGCGGCATTATTAGCCAATTTTTTAGATGCCGCAGAGCTACAAAACTATACCCACGTAGATGGTATTTTTACCGCAAATCCTGATTATGTTGCCGATGCCAAGCGTATCGAAGAGTTATCTTATGCAGAAGCTAACGAACTGGCGAATTTTGGGGCAACAATTTTGCATGCCAAAACCATTATCCCATTAATTGAAAAAAACATTCCACTTCGAATTTTAAATACTTTTAAGGATGATAACGAAGGGACTTTAATTAGCGCTAAAACCAGTAAAGAAGGCATTAAATCGCTATCGGTAATCGAAAATGTGGCCCTAGTAAATTTTGAAGGGCGTGGATTGTTAGGAAAAGTTGGTGTTGATGCACGGGTATTCAAAACGCTAAGCGCCAACAATATTAGCGTAAATATGATATCACAAGGATCTTCTGAACGTGGTCTTGGTTTTGTTGTGGATGCAGATAAAGCCCAAAAAGCTAAAGAAGTACTTTTAGAAGAATTTACATCAGATTTTGAAGCGCAAGATGTTAATATGATTACGGTAACAAGCGATGTTTCTGTTATTTCTATCGTTGGTCAAGATTTAAGTTCGTTCCATAAACCCTTTAATGAGCTGATAAAAAATCAGATTGTTCCCTTGTTATTTAACAATACGGTTACGGGTAAAAATGTGAGTTTGGTGGTTAGGCGAAGTGACTTGTACAAAGCGCTAAATGTAATGCACGGTCGCGTTTTTGGCGTGAGTAAAAAAGTAAATATTGCTATTTTTGGACACGGAAACGTTGGGGGAACACTAATAGACCAGATCTTAGCATCCACCAAAAATATAGAAGAACGTAAAGGAATTCAGTTGAATGTTTTTGCGGTAGCAAACTCTAAAAAGGTGCTTTTAAACAAAAAAGGAATAACAGAAAATTGGAAAGTAAATCTTAACGAAAAAGGAATTCCTTATACTTTAGATACTATTTTTGACTTCGCCAAAGCGCATCACTTAGAAAATTTAATAGCCGTTGACAATACCGCGAATAAACCTTTTGTAAATGAGTACCAAGCTATAATTGCTAATGGTTTTGATTTGGTATCATCCAACAAAATTGCCAATACCTTGAGTTTCGATTTTTATCAAGAATTAAGAATGCAACTCACTAAAAGCCAAAAACAATATTTGTATGAGACCAATGTAGGTGCTGGATTGCCTTTAATTGATACCATTAAGTTATTGCATTTGTCAGGAGAAAACATCACGCAAATAAAAGGTGTTTTTTCAGGGTCGTTAAGTTACATTTTTAATACTTTTTCTGAAGTGGATAGGCCATTTTCAGAAATATTAAAGGAAGCCATGAAAAAAGGATTTACCGAACCCGATGCTCGTGAAGACCTTTCGGGGAACGATGTAGGCAGAAAATTATTAATTTTAGCCCGGGAGTTAGATTTAAGTAATGAATTTTCAGACATTAAAATTCAAAATTTAATTCCGATTAATTTGCAAGATGTTGCTGTAGAGGAATTTAAAAATCAACTAAGTTCTTTAGATGCTATCTTTGAAAAGCTAAAAAAAGACCAAAAACCAAATCACGTTTTGCGTTATGTAGGTGATTTATCTGGAGATTTACAGAAAGAAAAAGGTGATTTAGAGGTAAAATTAGTTTCCGTACCCAAAGAAAGTGCTTTAGGTCAAGTAAAAGGTTCTGATTCTATAATAGAAATCTATACAGAATCGTATGGAGAAAACCCACTCGTAATTCAAGGTGCTGGAGCAGGGGCAGCCGTTACCGCTCGTGGTGTTTTTGGAGATATTTTAAGAATTATTGACAAGGGGTAGTTTTTTAACTTAGTGCCATGCTGTGTAACAACTATTTTGCAGCGGTTACACAAATTTATGTAGAGAAAAAATAATTAAATTTATGAATAAAAAATTCGAAACAGAAGCCATCAGAATGCAAACAGAGCGTTCTCAATTTTTAGAACATTCTACACCTATGTATATTACTTCTAGCTTTGTTTTTGAGGATGCCGAAGATATGCGAGCTTCTTTTAATGAAGAAAAAGAACGGAATATTTATTCTCGTTATTCTAACCCAAATACGAACGAGTTTATAGAAAAAGTTTGTAAAATGGAAGGTGCAGAGGCAGGTTTTGCTTTCGCATCGGGTATGTCGGCGGTTTTTTCTACGTTTGCGGCTTTATTAAATAGTGGTGATCACGTAGTTTCAGCACGTAATATTTTTGGCTCTACACATAGTCTTTTCATTAATTTTTTGCCAAAATGGAATATCACCTCTGACTATTTTGAGATTGATGATTTAGATGGGATTGATAAACTTATTCAACCGACCACTAAGATCATATATGCAGAATCGCCAACCAATCCTGGAGTTGATATTTTAGATTTAGAAAAATTAGGGAAAATAGCCCAAAAGCATCAATTAATTTTAATTATAGATAATTGTTTCGCTTCGCCTTACTTACAGCAACCCATTGTGTTTGGAGCGGATTTGGTAATACATTCTGGGACAAAATTAATGGATGGTCAAGGCAGAGTTCTGGCAGGAATTACCGTCGGGAGTAAACATTTAATAGATAAAATATATCATTTTTCGCGAATCACTGGGCCGGCATTATCGCCTTTTAACGCTTGGGTAATTTCCAAAAGTTTAGAAACCTTAGCAGTCCGAGTAGATCGTCATTGTGAAAATGCGCTGAAATTAGCAAAGTTTTTAGAAAGACATACAAAAGTAAATTGGGTAAAATATCCTTTTTTAAAATCGCACCCCATGTATAAAGTTGCTAAGAAACAAATGAAAGCAGGTGGTACGGTTGTCGCTTTTGAGATTAAAGGTGGGATAGAAGCGGGGAGAAATTTTTTCGATGCGATAAAGTTATTGTCACTGTCTGCCAATTTAGGCGATACACGAAGTATTGTTACCCATCCAGCATCTACAACACACAGTAAATTATCTGTTCAAGAAAGAGAAGCTGTAAATATTACGGATGGTATGGTACGCGTTTCTGTTGGTTTGGAGCATATTGATGATATTATTGCAGATATTGAACAGGCTCTCAAAAGGTAGTAACAAAAACAACGCCATCGAATGATGGCGTTAATAATTAGTGATATTGTCTTAAAATTATTTTGTAGGTTTTACAGTGTATTTTTGGTTCAATTCAATTTGTATGTCAGAAAACTCAAATGTAGAACTGTTTGCTTCGGATTGTAAATTCATTTCAGTTTCTTTAAGAGAAGTAATTAAAAAGGCTACTTCTTCTTCATCCGAACCAAATATGATGCTGTTTCCGTCTAATCGCCATTCACTTGAATCAAATATATCGGCGCCATTCTGTTCTTCCGTAATGGTTTGACCCCAAGTTGTAATGCTCAAAACAAAGTTGAAAGATCTTTTTGCTTGTAACGGTTTTTGGATTTTCAAAGAAGTTGAAGACCATATCAAAATCTTTGCCAACGCCTTCAATAGTGGCAACCGTGTTTAGGCCATCTATCGTTGTCGATATTTCACCATCTGTTATATCAAATGCAGTTAAGTTCTAGGTGCCAACTATTGTAGTCCTGGTTACCTTTAGTCCAGAGGTGTTATTATTGGAGCAAAATAAAAATAGTAAAGTAAATACGCTTAAAACGAATAGTAATAATTTTTTTTATAACATTTAAAGATAAGATTACGCAATACGCAGCGTTATGGATGCTAAAAAAGTATGTGTTGATTTTATTTATTTAGTTATCTTAGCTCCTTATGTTATCAAAAAAGACAAAATACGGCTTAAAAGCACTTACTTTCTTGGCAAAACAAGAGCTTAAGAAGCCTATACAAATAGTTGAAATTGCGAATGCTGAAAATATCTCACAGAAATTTTTAGAAACTATTCTACTGTCTTTACGCAAAGCTGGCTTTTTAGGAAGTAAAAAGGGTAAAGGTGGCGGTTATTACCTCATCAAAGAGCCTAAAGAAATTCAAATGACTTCCATTATGCGAGTTCTTGAAGGCCCTATTGCCATGGTTCCTTGTGTTAGTCTTAATTTTTATGAAACTTGTGATGACTGTCCAGACGAAAGTAGTTGCGGCGTTCATAAATTAATGCTTCAAGTGCGCGATGCCAACTTAGAAGTATATAAAAACACCACACTTTCTGATTTAATTTCTTAAATAGCTCTCCGTTTCAATTATCATTTTATTAAATTTCATGCTTTTTTTTAATTATCTACTAAAACTATAGGTTAAATATAAAAAATTATCTCTTTTATGTTTTTGAATTCAAAAATAATATTAATTTTACAAACTCTATTAAATCTATAGGGTAATAATTATTTTGTTTCACATGATTGCAGACCATTTGATTTTAGATAAAAAAACGAGCAAAGAGGATTATAGCGCAGATCGCAAATCTGAAAAACCTATACGTAGCATTATTAAGTCGATAAGCTGGAGAATTATAGGCACATTGGACACCATGTTAATCGCTTGGATAATTACTGGCGAAATAAAATTAGCACTGTCTATTGGTATTGTAGAATTGTTTACAAAAATGTTACTCTACTTTTTTCACGAAAGAATTTGGAATAAAATAGATTGGGGAAAATAATAAACTATTGATTATGAATTTTACAGCAACACAATTAAGAGATTTAAATGCCCAATTAAGGGGAATTCCGCCGGTAGAAATTATTTCTTGGGCTTTGCAATATGGTTCAAATGCTGTAATTACCACCAATTTTAGACCTTATGAAGTAGCTATTTTGCATGCAGTTGCTGATGTTCAAAAAGATATTCCTATTATTTGGTGTGATACAGGGTACAATACACCAAATACTTATAAGCATGCAGAAGATATAATTGCAAGATTAAATCTGAATATAAAATTATATGTTCCTAAACAAACGACAGCACACAGAAATGCCACTATGGGAATTCCGACAATTGATGATCCAAAACATATCATTTTCACAGAGCAAGTAAAATTAGAACCCTTTAAAAGAGCGATGGCAGAATGGAAGCCTGATGTTTGGTTTACCAACCTTAGACAAGGTCAGACTGCGCTACGGGATACTTTAGATATTTTAAGCGTCAGTAAAGATGGCGTATTGAAAGTGAGTCCTTTTCATCATTGGTCTGATACCCAATTAGATGCTTATTTAAAAGAATTTAATTTACCCAACGAACATAACTATATTGATCCTACAAAAGTTTTAGAAAACCGCGAATGTGGCTTGCATTCATAGTTCACGGTTGATGGTTTTTGGTTCAAAATAAACTAGACTATCGATTGACCTTAATTATAATCATAACCTATTTAATAAATAATACTATTAACGAACAACTGACAACGAACAACCATCAACTAAAAAAAATGAACACCTCACATATAAATCCATTAGAAAACGAAGCTATTTATATTTTTAGAGAAGTCGCGGCTCAGTTTGAAAATCCTGTTTTGTTATTTTCTGGTGGTAAAGACTCGATAACTTTAGTCCGTTTGGCGCAAAAAGCATTTTGGCCGGCAAAAATTCCTTTTCCTTTATTGCATATTGATACGGGGCATAATTTTCCAGAAACGATTGCTTTCAGAGATAAATTGGTAAAAGAATTAGGTTTACAGTTGATTGTGCGAAATGTACAAGATGCTATTGATCAAGGAAAAGTAAAAGAAGAATCAGGAAAATATTCTAGCCGAAATTCTCTCCAAACAACCACTTTATTAGATGCCATCGAGGAATTTAAGTTTGATGCTTGCATTGGCGGCGCACGCAGGGATGAAGAAAAAGCTAGAGCCAAAGAACGAATTTTTTCAGTACGCGATGATTTTGGGCAATGGGACGAAAAAAACCAGCGTCCAGAGCTTTTTGATATGTTAAACGGACAAATAGATTTAGGTCAGAATGTGCGCGTTTTTCCAATTTCAAACTGGACGGAGCTCGATGTTTGGTCGTACATCGAAAAAGAAGACATCGAAATTCCTTCTATTTATTTTGCTCACAAACGCAAAATATTTTTAAGAGACGGATTAATATGGTCACATTCTGATTATGTGTATCAAGAAGATGACGAAGAAGTGTTAGAGCGTATGGTACGTTTTAGAACCGTGGGCGATATGAGTTGTACCGCAGCTGTATTTTCTGACGCCTCAGATATTTCTTCCGTAGTGCAGGAAATAAGAGATTCCACAATCTCCGAACGCGGTGCTAGAATAGACGATAAACGTTCCGAAGCCGCCATGGAAAAAAGAAAACAGCAGGGGTATTTCTAAAACAATTTATAGTTATTAGTTGCTACTTGTTAGTGCTAATGGTAAACAAAAACCAATTTAGAAGAATTTAAATTTAGATAAGGTTTTATGGTAATTAGGATTTAAGAAAGTAATACCATCAACGAACAAATATTAAAATGGAAGTATTAAAAATTGCAACAGCTGGTAGTGTCGATGATGGTAAAAGCACCTTGATTGGTAGAATTCTGTATGATACAAAATCACTTACCAAAGATAAATTAGAAGCCATAGAAAAAACGAGTAAGCAAAAGGGCTATGATTACCTCGATTTTTCTTTGGCTACCGATGGTTTGGTAGCGGAAAGAGAACAAGGAATTACGATTGATGTCGCGCATATTTACTTTTCCACCGCTAAAAAAAGTTATATTATTGCAGATACGCCTGGCCACGTAGAATATACCAGAAACATGGTTACAGGAGCCTCTACTTCTCAAGCAGCAATTATTTTAATTGATGCGCGAAAAGGGGTGATCGAACAGACCAATCGTCATTTTTTCATCAATAATTTACTTAGGGTTAAAGATGTTGTAGTGGCCATCAATAAAATGGATTTGGTGGATTTTTCAGAAGAAAGATACAACGAAATTAAGGCCGACTTTTCACAATTAATGGCTAAAAGAGATTATCAAGATCAGAACATTACTTTTATTCCTGTGAGTGCTTTAAAAGGTGATAATGTGGTTCACAGGTCCAAAAGAACACCTTGGTATTCAGGCAAGACTTTATTGGAACATTTAGAAGATTTAGATATGGCGGCGGTTTCTAATTTAGGAACGCCACGTTTCCCTATTCAATATGTCATCCGTCCAAAAACAGAAGATTTTCATGACTTTAGAGGTTTTGCGGGAAAAGTATATGGTGGCGAATTAACTGTTGGTGATGAGGTGGTGGTGTTACCTTCGCAAACAAAATCAAAAATTAAGGAAATTTATTTTTACGATAAAAAACACCATACGGCTTCAAGACGCTCGTCGGTGACCATAACATTAGAAGACGAAATTAATGTAAGTCGTGGAGATATGATCGTAAAAGTTGGCGATTTACCCACGATAGATAAACAATTTACAGCAACTATTTCTTGGATGGATTCGGAGAAATTACAAGCAGGTAATAAATATATCGTACAACATGGCATCAATAAAGTGTTGGCAAAAGTGGAGACTATTCGTCACAAAATACATCCTGATTATTCCGGAATTGACACAAATATTGAGGCTTTGGGGATGAATGATATTGCTGAGGTAAGTTTTAAACTCAACAAACCAATTTTTTTCGATGCGTTTAAAAAACACCGTACCAACGGTTCTTTTATTCTCATCGACACAAAATCAAACAGCACAGTTGGGGCGGGATTTATACTAGCCCCCTAAAAAACCCCCTGGATATGCGCCTGTCGGGTAGGCAGGCCCAAATGGGACTAAAAAATGTCTTGAGTTAATCATCATGACTGATTTTATCGATGTTTAAATGGTTAGGGCAAGAGAGAATATCAAAGTTGAGAAGTAGAAAGTAATTAATACTTATTACCAACTATATAATACTAATAAGATGAAAAGTTTTAGAACAGAAATAGAAAATCCAGTAGTAGAAAAAGATATTATCGATCTATCAAACAAGATTGAAATGTTTCATAATGGTAAAATCGATGAGGAAAAATTCCGTAGTTTACGTTTGGCGCGTGGCGTTTACGGACAACGCCAGCCGGGTGTTCAAATGATTCGTATAAAATTGCCTTATGGTAAGGTTTCTTCGGATCAATTACGCAGAATTTCTGATGTTTCTGAAGAGTATTCTATTGGGCGACTACATATTACCACGCGTCAAGATATTCAAATTCACTTTGTAGATTTGGATAGAACTCCAGAATTATGGGCAGAATTAGAGAAATCTGATGTTACCATTCGTGAAGCTTGTGGAAACACAGTTCGGAATGTTACGGCAAGTGAAACTGCAGGAATAGATGCGGAGGAACCTTTTGATGTTTCGCCATATGCACAAGCCTTATTTGAATATTTTTTAAGAAACCCGATTAGTCAAGAATTAGGGAGAAAATTTAAAGTTTCTTTTTCATCAAGCGATGCCGATACGGGTCTTTCCTATATGCACGATACGGGCTTTATCCCTAAAATTGAAAATGGAATTCGTGGTTTTAAGGTGATGTTAGGTGGTGGCTTAGGTTCACAACCTCGCCACGCTGATGAGCTCTATAGTTTTTTACCTGCGGATAAAATTATTCCGTTAATGGAAGGGGTTGTTCGTGTTTTTGATCGCTACGGAGAACGTAAAAGTAGGGCGAAAGCACGTTTAAAATTTCTATTGAAAGACTTAGGTTTAGACGGATTTAAAAGTTTACTAGAAGAAGAGCAACTATCAGTCCCTATCAAAACTTTACCTATTGATGCGGAGGCTTATCCAAAACCTGAAATCGTTGTGGTTGAAGTGCCAAAAGTAGAAATAAAAGACCAAAAAGCTTTTGAAAATTGGAAATCTTCCAACGTAATTTCTCAAAAACAAAAAGGATATGTTGCCATTGGTATAAAAGTATTATTAGGCGACTTTTATTTAAAAGAAGCTCGTGCTTTGGCAGATTTGGTTGAAAACTACGCTGCGAGTGAAATAAGGTTAAGTCTGCGTCAGAATATTTTGATTCCTTATGTTAAGGAAGCATTGCTTCCTTTTTTCTATACGGAACTCCAAAAAATTGGCTTTGCGGAGATAGGGTACAATAAAGCCATTGATATTACCGCTTGCCCCGGTACAGACACTTGTAATTTAGGAATTGCTAGTAGTACTGGAATTGCAGCAGAGTTAGAGCGCATGATGAAGGAAGAATATCCCGATTATAGCAATAATCCAGACGTAGTCATAAAAATAAGTGGCTGTATGAATGCTTGTGGACAGCACAATATGGCGAATATTGGTTTTCAAGGGATGTCCGTCCGAACCAAAGAAAAATTAGTAGCACCTGCTTTGCAAGTATTATTGGGTGGTGGAAACATAGGGAATGGAGAAGGAAAATTTGCCGACAAAGTAGTCAAAATACCAAGTAAAAGGGGGCCAGAGGCATTGCGAATAATTTTAAATGATTTTGATGCCAACGGAAATGACTTGTCCTACCCCGATTATTATGCGGAAAAAGAACAAATGTATTTCTACAATCTCTTGAAGCACTTGACAGATGTTAACAATTTAACTCAGGATGATTTTATAGATTGGGGCACTTCAGAAGAATATGTTCAAGCCATTGGCGTAGGAGAATGCGCTGGAGTGGTCATAGATTTAATAGCAACCTTATTGTTTGAAAGTGAAGAAAAAATTGCTAACGCAGAAGCCTGTTTAGCAGAAGGCAAGTGGGCAGCAAGTATCTATCATTCTTATTCGGCTATGGTCAACACTGCAAAAGCGATGCTCACCACTGAAAATGTAAAAACAAATACACACATTAGTATTATCAACGATTTTGATGAAAAGTTCGTGGCAACACAAAGAATTGTATTAGCAAACGGATTTGAAAATCTAGCACTTCAAATCAATAAAAACGAACCAACTGAAGCCTTTTCAAGTCAATATTTAATAGATACCAAAGAATTTTTGAAAAAAGTAAGGGTTTTCAGAAATCAAGAATTAACAGAAGCTTAATGAAAATGAATAAAAATCCGTTTATTAACAAAAACATTTTAGATAATTTTAGTCAAAGCTCCAGCTTTGGGGGTTGGGCTACTGTTCCCCCTTTGCGAGTTAGGGGGCTTCTCTCAGTAATCGGTGCCGGTCCAGGCGACCCTGAACTAATCACCTTAAAAGCCATAAAAGCCTTGCAAGCTGCTGATGTTATATTATATGATGCTTTGGTAAATCCTGATTTATTAAAATATGCGGAAAATGCAGAATTAATTTTTGTGGGTAAGCGCAAAGGCTGTTATGCCTATCAGCAAGAGCAAATCAATGAACTTATTGTGAACCTAGGAAGAACAAAACACGTCGTGCGATTAAAAGGTGGGGATCCATTTATTTTTGGTCGTGGTGCCGAAGAAATGGAATATGCAGCACAACATGGTTTGCAAGTGGCAATGATCCCAGGAATTTCATCATCGATTGCAGTCCCTGCAAGTCAGAATATTCCAGTAACAAAAAGAGGAGCAGCAGAGAGTTTTTGGGTGATTACAGGTACTACGAAAGAACATCAATTATCATCTGATATAGCATTGGCAGCAAAATCTAATGCCACCGTAATTATTTTAATGGGGATGTCTAAATTAACTGCTATTCTTGATTTATTTATTAAAGAAGGCAAATCAGAAACCCCTATAGCCATTATTCAGAATGGAACAACTGAAAATGAAAAAATAGGGCTTGGTATTATTGCAACAATTCAAGAAGAAGTAATAAAACAACGGCTGACAAACCCAGCAATAATTATTATCGGAGAAGTAGTAAAACACAGAGCAGCCTTGGCTACTGCCATAGAAAATTATAATGAGGAAGTAGCTATTGCCATTTAGTTTTTTTAGAAATTTTAGACGATTTTACCATTTAGAAATTTATTTTTAAGTGGTCTTAATTAGATTGATATTAATTATAATCTCCTCATAAAGTATTCCCCTCCGCTTGTGCTGAGCATAGTCGAAGTATCGGAGGGGTTATTGGAGCAAATTTAACAAAATGATACAAACAGACATACTAATTATTGGAGCAGGACCAACAGGATTATTTACGGTTTTTGAAGCTGGATTATTGAAATTAAAATGTCATTTAATTGATGCGCTTCCTCAGCCAGGCGGACAATGTTCAGAAATATATCCAAAAAAACCTATTTACGATATTCCAGCTTTTCCAGAAATTTTAGCAGGGACTTTAGTCGATAATTTAATGGAGCAAATTAAGCCATTTGAGGCAGGTTTTACTTTAGGAGAACGCGCAGAAACCTTAGATAAATTAGATGATGGTTCGTTTGTAGTAACCACCAATAAAGGAACGAAACACAATGCTCCAGTGGTTGTTATTGCAGGTGGTTTAGGTTCTTTTGAACCTAGAAAACCACCAATTCCGAATATTCAAGATTATGAAGATAAGGGCGTAAATTATTTCATTAAAGATCCAGAAGTATATCGCAATAAAAAAGTAGTGATTGCTGGTGGTGGCGATTCTGCTCTAGATTGGGCTATTTTTTTAGCCGACGTTGCTGAAGAAGTTTTCTTAGTGCATCGCAGAAACCAATTTAGAGGAGCTTTAGACTCTGTCGAAAAAGCATCAGAATTAGCCAAGCTAGGAAAAATACAGTTATTTACCGAAGCTGAGGTCATAGGAGTTTCCGGAAGAAATCAGCTAGAATCGGTAACTATCAGACACAATGATCCTGAAAAAGGAGAAACTTTTTTAGAACTTGATAATTTTATTCCATTATTCGGACTATCTCCAAAACTAGGTCCAATTGGTGATTGGGGGCTTGAGATTGAAAAAAATGCCATTAAAGTAAATAATGCCAAAGATTATCAGACCAATATCCTTGGAGTTTTCGCTATTGGCGATGTCAATACTTATGAAGGAAAACTAAAGTTGATACTTTCTGGTTTTCACGAAGCAGCGGTGATGTGTCAATTTGCTTATCAGATCATCAATCCGGGTAAGCGTTACGTGATGAAATACACTACCGTAGGTGGTGTATTGGGTTTTGATGGCAGTAAAAAAGAAGCTAAAAAAGAAGTAGTTCAAAGTATTTATGCCTAATTTTTTTTAAAAAGTCTTTGGACTTTATGTTGGTCTGTAAGCTTGGAAAATCTTACAGACCAATACTGTATTGGTCTCCATGATACTTAAAACTATATATTTCATTGCATTTACCTCTTAGGTTTAAAAAGTATTTTCAGAATAAGCAATTCTCAGGGGGATTATTGCGAGATCAAATTTCTAATGTTTAAAATATGTTTAAATCTAACGCCAACTGCCATTGCCTACTTCTCATGTTTAAAATTGAATTTATTTCAAATTTAAATTTAGTTCTAAGCAGTTAAATTATGATCAACAAAAGCTCGTTTTATTTGTTTTTGCCATGCATCTAACGTTACTTTGTAGCCATCTTATCTTAAGAATAAAAACTAATATAAATAAATAGCAGCTGAGTATATTTTAGTAGGTTTGTTCAACTAAAATTGCTTTGTTTAACCAAAGATGCAGCATATAAAAGAGGTATTAAAAGAGAGAATTTTAATTCTTGATGGCGCCATGGGAACAATGCTTCAGCGCCATAAGTTTACTGAAGAAGATTTTCGTGGAGAACGCTTTAAAGATTGGGAACATCCTTTACAGGGAAATAATGATCTTTTATCTTTAACCCAGCCAGAAGCCATCGCCGACGTACATCGCCAGTACTTTGCTGCTGGGGCCGATATTGTAGAAACCAATACTTTTTCAGGAACAACAATCGCGATGGCAGACTACTTTTTAGAAGATTATGTCTATGAATTAAATTATGAATCTGCCAAGATTGCAAGAAGGGTAGCAGATCAATTTACAACTAATGAACCCAACAAACCACGTTTTGTTGCTGGTAGTATCGGGCCCACCAACAAAACAGCGAGCATGTCGCCCGACGTTAATGACCCCGGATTTAGAGCAGTTTCTTTTGATGGGCTAAGAGTAGCCTACAAACAACAAGTTGAAGCCTTACTTGACGGTGGGGTTGATTTACTTCTCGTAGAAACTATTTTTGACACCCTTAATGCAAAAGCGGCATTATTTGCTATTGAAGAGGTAAAAGAAGAACGTAATATCGATGTTCCAATCATGGTGAGTGGCACGATTACCGATGCTTCGGGCAGGACGTTATCGGGACAAACGGCAGAAGCTTTTTTAATATCCATTTCACATATTCCAGTCTTATCGGTTGGTTTTAATTGTGCTTTAGGTGCAAGTCAGTTAATACCACATTTAGAGGTTTTATCCGCTAAAACAAAGTACGCAGTTTCAGCTCATCCCAACGCAGGTTTACCAAATGCTTTTGGAGAATACGACGAAACTCCGGCACAAATGGCCGCTCAAATAAAAGAATACGCAGAAAAAGGCTTAGTAAATATCGTAGGTGGCTGCTGCGGAACAACTCCTGAACATATTAGGGCTATTGCGGAGGTGGTTAAAAAATATGAACCAAGAGGGTTGACAGTTGTTGGTTGATGGTTGTTTAAAAAATTAAATTTTGGATTATAAAGAATTAGACGTTTGGGTACAAGCTAGGAATTTAGTAAAAAACTTTTATGTTTTGACTAAAGTTTTCCCTAAAGAAGAGCAATATGGACTTACATCGCAAATAAGAAGGTATGTTGTTTCAATATCTTCAAATATAGCCGAGGGTTGCGGCAGAAGAACGTCAAATGAAACTATACATTTTTTACATATTAGTAGCGGATCTCTTTATGAACTAGAAACACAATTAATTTTAGCTAGCGATTTAGAGTATATTACATCGAATATCACTATTATTTTGATTGAAGTAGAAAGAGTAAAAAAGTTGTTGAACGGTTTTATTAATTATCAGAAACGAATATGACGAAAAGCGAACAACGAGCAACGAACAACGAACAACGTTATTTAAAACTAAGCGGTCTCGAACCATTAGTACTTTCAGCAAACACCAACTTTGTAAACGTCGGTGAGCGTACTAATGTGGCGGGTTCTAAGAAATTTTTACGATTAATTAAGGAGGAAAATTTTGAAGAAGCTTTAAGTGTTGCTCGTGAACAAGTAGAAGGTGGAGCTCAGATTATCGATATAAATATGGATGACGGACTTATTGATGGTAAAGAAGCCATGGTTAAGTTTCTGAATTTAGTGATAGCTGAACCTGATATTTCAAGAGTTCCTATTATGATTGATAGCTCTAAATGGGAAATTATCGAAGCAGGTTTGCAAGTAGTTCAAGGCAAATGTGTGGTGAATTCCATCAGTCTAAAAGAAGGGGAAAAAGAATTTAAACATCACGCCAAGTTAATCAAGCGTTACGGTGCAGCGGTGGTTGTTATGGCATTTGATGAAGTAGGTCAGGCTGATAATTTTGATCGTAGAATCGAAATTGCCAAACGTTCTTATAATATTTTGGTTGATGAAGTCAATTTTGCCCCCGAAGATATAATTTTCGATTTAAATATATTTCCTGTCGCTACAGGCATGGATGAACATAAACTCAACGCTTTAGATTTTATAAAAGCCACCAAATGGGTACGTGAAAACTTACCTTATTCAAATGTCAGCGGAGGGGTAAGTAATGTGTCTTTTAGTTTTAGAGGTAATGATCCAGTGCGCGAAGCGATGCACTCTGTTTTTTTGTATCATGCCATTCAGGCGGGAATGAATATTGGGATTGTAAATCCTAGTTTATTAGGAGTTTATGACGATATTCCTATAGATTTATTAGAACGTGTTGAAGATGTTATCCTAAATAGAAGAGAGGATGCTACGGAGCGCTTGCTCGATTTTGCAGAATCTGTTGTGGGATCAGCTAAAGAAAGCAAGATTGATTTATCTTGGCGTGAAGAACCTTTGCAAAACCGAATTACAAGAGCTCTAGTAAAAGGCATCGACCAATACATTATTGAGGATATAGAAGAAGCGCGAATAAATGCCCATAAACCTATTGAAGTTATCGAAGGAAATTTAATGACTGGCATGAATGTGGTTGGGGATTTGTTCGGAAGTGGAAAAATGTTCCTACCACAAGTCGTAAAATCTGCCAGAGTCATGAAAAAAGCAGTGGCGTATCTTTTACCATACATTGAGGAAGAAAAACTCCTTAACCCCACCGAAGGCGATAAAAAGGGAGTTGGAAAGATTTTAATGGCAACCGTAAAAGGCGACGTCCACGATATTGGTAAAAATATTGTGAGTGTTGTTTTGGCATGTAATAATTATGAGATTATTGATTTAGGTGTTATGGTGCCTCCTGAAAAAATAATTAAAGCTGCCATTGAACACAACGTAGATATTATTGGTTTAAGTGGATTAATTACGCCGTCTTTAGATGAAATGGTGTTTTTGGCAAAAGAAATGGAACGTCAGAATTTTAAAGTCCCTTTACTTATTGGTGGTGCGACAACAAGCAAAGCACATACCGCAGTTAAGATTGATACACAATATAGCAATACGGTAGTGCATGTAAATGATGCTTCAAGAGCTGTTACGGTGGTTGGCGATTTATTAAAAAAGGATACTTCAAGCGATTACAAGCAAAACATTAAACTCGATTATGAAACCTTTCGAGATAAATTTTTAAGCCGAACTAAGCAAAAAGAATATAAAACGATTTCCGAAGCTCGTGAAAACAAATTTCAAATCGATTGGGAAACGAGTAAAATTTCTATTCCAAATCAATTAGGAATTCAAGTTTTTGAAGATGTTGAATTAGAAAAATTGGAACCTTTTATTGACTGGTCTCCATTTTTCAGAGGATGGGAACTGCACGGTAAATATCCAGATATTCTAACCGATGATGTTGTCGGTGAACAAGCTGTGGAACTTTTTGCAGACGCTCAAAAAATGCTTAAAAAGATTTTTAAAGAAAAAAGATTAACCGCGAAAGCCATTTTCGGGTTGTTTCCTGCAAATTCTGTCAATGAAGATGATATTGAGCTAATAATTTCTCCCCTTATGGGGGAGATGCCCGCAGGGCAGAAGGGGCTTTTCAGAACCCTACGCCAACAATTACAAAGGCGAGAAGGCGTTCCTGATTATGCTTTGGCAGATTTTATAGCACCTAAAAGTTCTGGAATACAAGATTATATCGGCTGTTTTTGTGTTAGCACGGGTTTTGGAGTTGATGAAATGGCAGATGCTTACAAAGACAATTTAGATGACTATAATTCTATTTTAGTAAAGGCTTTAGCCGATCGTTTGGCAGAAGCTTATGCAGAATATTTACATAAAGAAGTACGAACAAAATACTGGGGATATGCCGCTGATGAAGATTTAAGTTCTGAAGACTTAATTAATGAAAATTATAAAGGTATCCGTCCTGCTCCTGGCTATCCTGCTTGTCCGGATCACTTAGAAAAGTTAACGATATGGGAACTCTTGGATGTGGAAAATAAGATAGGTGTAAAACTTACTGAAAGTTTAGCCATGTGGCCAGCATCCTCAGTTTCTGGCTATTATTTTGCAAATCCAGAAGCACGTTATTTTGGCTTAGGAAAAATCAAAGAAGATCAAGTAGCTGATTTTTCATCAAGAAAAGGAATCCATTTAGAAGACGCTACTCGATGGTTGGCAACGATAATAGCTGATGATTAAACTATTTCTAGTTTTGTGAAAATAGGCTAAAAATGAATAAATTTTTTTTTAAACAAGTCTTTTAGTTTCTCAACTATTCTTATTTTTTAATTTTTCAGCGCCCTCCAAAACTATTTGTCTTAGACCTTCTTTGTATAGTATAATTTTGTCTAAAATAAATTTGTCAGACGCTCCAATGATTTGAGCGGCCAAAATACCTGCATTTTTTGCTCCATTTAGCGCAACAGTAGCTACAGGAACTCCACCTGGCATTTGTAAAATAGATAAAATAGAATCCCAACCATCAATAGAGTTGCTGCTTTTTATAGGAACGCCGATTACAGGTAATGGGGTTAAAGAGGCAACCATGCCAGGCAAATGGGCAGCACCACCGGCACCTGCAATAATTACATTGTAGCCTTTTAGATGTGCATTTTTACTAAAATCGAATAATTTTTCTGGGGTTCTGTGTGCAGAAACGATATCTATATCAACTTCTATATCGAAACCTTTTAAAATATCAATGGCTTCTTGCATTATAGGAAGATCACTTGTGCTTCCCATAACTACAGCTACTTTACTCATGTTATCTTTTTAAATTACTAATTATCCAATCTTATATTTGTTCGAAATCTAAAATACCTTGTGACGTATCAATTACAAATTTATATTTGTCATCATCATCTGCATTAATATCAAGTCCATCTTCAAATAGTAAAAGTCGTAAAAAAGCATATACCATTCGTTTCTTAGCATCAATAAAAGGATGATTTATAATAATACTTTGAAAAATAGCAACAGAATTAACAATTGCCGATGGATAGAGGTCTTTTCCGTCAAAAGTTTGAAAATGCCTATTGATCGCTAATAAAAGGGATTTTTCATCTCCAATCCCACTAGGTCCGTCAGAAGATTCCGCTATAATTTGGTTGAGTTTCAAAACCAGCTCTTTTGAAATCATTCAGCAAGCTTTTTGAAAAATGTTTCTTCCTTTATTAAAATATTTTTGACAAATTCAATGCGATTTTCATTTTTTTTGTCAAGTCTTTAACCATAAAAAATAATTCATCCAAGTCATCTTCTGGTAGTTTATCAATTATTTTTTTTGTCTATTTTTCTTTTCTATTACTGTCATAGCAATATGATTTATATCAAAATTACAAAATCTTATTTACTAATCACTTTTATCGTCTCTTTTACTTTTTGGGCAATCACTCTTGCCAAATCTATATCTTTATTGACGATGGTTACATGGCCCATTTTTCGAAAGGGTCGGGTTTGTTTTTTACCGTAGATGTGTGGTGTTACACCTTCAAATTTCAGAATTTCTTCCATATTCTCGTAAATAACATCGCCAGAATAGCCTTCTCTACCAACTAAATTAACCATAATGCCTGCAACTTTACTTTGCGTGCTTCCTAAGGGCAAATTTAAAATAGCTCTTATATGGTTTTCAAACTGGTTGGTGTAACTAGCTTCAATGCTGTAGTGACCACTATTGTGTGGCCTTGGAGCTACTTCATTCACTAAAATTTGGTCTTCTTGAGTTTGAAACATTTCTACAGCTAAAATACCAATATGCTTTAGTTTTTTGGAAACTTTTAAGGCGATTTCTGTTGCTTTTTGAGCAACTTTTTCATCAATCCTTGCAGGACAAATAACATATTCTACCTGATTGGCTTCTGTATGAAATTCCATTTCAACGACAGGATAAGTAACGACTTCTCCCTTTTGATTGCGAACCACTATGACTGCCAATTCGTTTTTAAACGGAATCAAATCCTCAGCTATACATTCGCCTTGGGGTAAATTTTCCAAGTCTTGAAAATTGCGCACTATTTTTACACCTTGCCCGTCATAGCCAAATTGTGTAGCTTTCCAAACGAAAGGAAAAGCTATTCCCCCATTAACAATGCTGTCTTTAAGTTCACTTGAATACGCAAAACGTGAAAAATTTGCTGTAGGAATGTCATTATCTACATAAAACAACTTTTGCCTTGCTTTGTTTTGTATCAATCTTAGGGTTTCTGTCGGTGGAAATATTTTTAAACCTTCGCCTTCTAGCTTTTCTAAGGCGTCTAGGTTTACATTTTCAATTTCAATCGTTAAAATATCCACCTTTTTCCCGAAGTTATAGACATCATCAAAATTCATTAAATCACCGATGAGAAATTCATCACAAGCAATTTTGCAAGGTGCATCTTTCGAGGCTTCTAAAACTTTAGTATGAATATCAAATTTTCGGGTTTCATAAAGCAACATTTTTCCCAATTGTCCACCACCTAGTATTCCCAATTTAAAATCAGAAGAAAAATAGTTTGTTGAATTTTGATTTGACATAATTTTGGTTGAATTCTATGATATCTACAAAAATACACCGAATTCTTAAAACCAGCATAGTTACGCTCAAAAAGAGAAATCAAAATGCTATATTTGTGCTTCCTAAAAAAATAGAGGTGATAAAGCTCCACGACAAACATTTTAAACCATTTTTAAGCGAGGAACAGGTTCAGGCTGCTGTTAAAAAAGTAGCTTTGGCGATTGCTGAGGATTATAAAAATGAAACACCCATTTTCGTAGGAGTTTTAAATGGTTCTTTTATGTTTGTAGCAGACTTTTTAAAGCAATACCAGCACCCATGCGAGGTTTCTTTTGTGAAATTAAGTTCGTATAGCGGCTTAACCTCTACCGGAATTGTAGAAACTTTACTCGATGTTCCTGTGAATATAAAAGGCAAATGTGTTATTATTCTTGAAGATATTATTGATACAGGAAGAACTTTAAAAGAATTAGTACACCTTTTTTCGGATACCAATGTTCGAGAATTTAAAATAGCCACTTTATTTTATAAGCCAACAGTATATAACGGAGAATACCATATCGATTATGTTGGGATGGAAATTCCTGATAAATTTATCGTGGGCTACGGACTAGATTATAAAGAATTAGGAAGAAATTTAAATCAAGTGTACCAACTAAACCAAAATACTATGATTAATCTTGTGCTTTTCGGAAAACCAGGTGCTGGCAAGGGCACACAGGCAGAATTTTTAAAATCAGAATATAATTTAAAACATATTTCGACGGGAGATATTTTTCGATACAATATTAAAAATGATACCACATTGGGCAAATTAGCAAAAACCTATATAGATAAAGGTGATTTAGTACCTGATGAAGTAACCATTAAAATGCTAGAGGGTGAAGTAGAACAAAATGCCGGTGCCAATGGTTTTATTTTTGATGGTTTTCCAAGAACAACAGCTCAGGCCGAGGCTTTAGATGCCTTTTTAGACTCAAAAGACATGAAAATAAATGCTACTATTGCGCTTGAGGCCCATGATGAAGTTTTAATTCAACGGGTTTTAGAACGTGGAAAAGAAAGTGGCAGACCAGATGATCAAGACGAAGTTAAAATCAGAAACCGTTTTGAAGAATACAACCAAAAAACAGCTCCTTTAATAAGTTATTACCGAGATAAAAATAAGTTTTATAGCGTAAACGGAATAGGAGCAATAAATGAAATTACCTACAGGATCAAGGCAGTGATTGATAAGCTTTAATCTTTAGAATTCTCTAAGGTTTTACTTTGGGTGTAACATTTGGCTAGTGAATGAATCAAGCTCTGGAACCAAGGCAAAAAGTTTAGCCTCTCGGCGCTATCATCGTTTTCGTTGATTGTGGTCAAAATGGAGCGGTCTTCTTTTTAATACCTTCAGAGCACTACGGATAAGTAGCAATTTATACATTTAATATTAATAAATTCAATACATTTAAAACACCATGACAGAAGGTAATTTTGTAGATTATGTAAAAGTACAACTAGAATCGGGCAACGGTGGAAAGGGTTCAGTGCATTTACATCGCGAAAAATTTATCACCAAAGGTGGTCCTGATGGTGGTGATGGTGGTCGAGGTGGTCATGTGATTGTCCGTGGAAATAAAGATTTATGGACCTTATTGAGTTTTAAATTTAGCCGCAGTTTTAGAGCCGGTCATGGCGAACACGGCGCAAAAAGTAGAAGTACGGGTGCTGATGGTGTAGATGTGTATCTAGATGTACCTTTAGGAACTGTCATTAAGGATGCAGACACGGAAGAAGTTATCATGGAAATTACAGAAGAAGGAGAAGAAAGAATTATTCTTCCAGGTGGTTTAGGAGGTCGTGGAAACTGGCATTTTAGAACAGCAACGAACCAAACCCCAAGATATGCACAACCAGGAATTCCTGGTCAGGAACTTCCTATTATTATGGAGCTGAAATTATTGGCAGATGTAGGCTTAGTAGGTTTCCCCAATGCAGGAAAATCTACCTTACTTTCGGTGTTAACCACCGCTAAGCCAAAAATTGCAGATTATGAATTTACCACGCTAAAACCAAATTTAGGAATTGTAAAGTATCGAGAGTTTCAGAGTTTTGTCATGGCAGATATCCCTGGAATTATTGAGGGAGCTGCGGAAGGTAAGGGTTTAGGATATTATTTTTTACGACATATAGAGCGTAACTCTACCTTGTTGTTTTTAATCCCTGCGGATAGTAAAGATATTAAAAAGGAATACGAAATTCTCTTAGACGAATTGCGTAGGTACAATCCTGAAATGTTAGATAAGGAACGTTTAGTAGTCATTTCAAAAAGCGATATGCTTGACGCCGAATTACAAGCTGAAATGAAAGCTGAATTAGATTCTGAACTTAAGGGAGTCTCTTTTATGTTTATTTCTTCTGTGGCGCAAATGGGTTTAACAGAACTAAAAGATAAGCTTTGGAAGATGTTGAACGATTAAATTTAGATTTTTTTGACCCTCCGGCTCTTTTTGTTTAATTTTAAAATCACTAAATTCCTAAAAATGAAACAACTAGTTTACATTTTGATTCTAATTTCTTTAGTTTCTTGTGCTGCGGTTCGGGTAAATTATGATTTTGATAAAAAAACAGATTTTTCTAACTACACCACATATAATTATTACCCAGAAATGGAGACGGGCTTGAGTGGGCTAGATGCTAGGCGATTATTGGTCATTATAGACTCTACAATGCTAGCAAAGGGGATTTTATATTCCGAAGAACCTGATTTTTATGTTAATATTCAGACTAATTCGTTCACTAATCCACAAAACAATAATGTGGGCCTTGGATTAGGTGGAGGCGGCGGAAATATGGGTGGCGGCATCTCAATTGGTCTTCCAGTGGGGCAAGCAAAAGTAGAACGGGAAATTAAGTTCGATTTTATAGATAGCGAAAAAGAAGTCTTGTTTTGGCAGGCGGTTAGTGCTAGTCCTTTTAAAGAAAACGTTTCTCCCGATCTACGCGAAAAAAACTTGAGAGCAATAACTGATAAGGTTTTTGAAAATTATCCTCCGGATATAAAAAAGTAGTTAGCTTAAAGTATTTTAGGTTTAAATTTATAGCTATTTTTATTACTTCCTGTTTACTTTTACCACCTAATTCGCAAAAAAAAAGTTTAAAACTTTTACAAAGTTCATTTTAGGAAGGTCTGTGACAAACTTAGAAGGACAATGTAGCATTCATTTGTCATAACAACTGTTTATGAAATTTTTTTTAGGACGGATCATACTTTAGATTATAATTTTTATATTTTTAAAAATCTGAAAATCTACTAAATCATTCAGCGGCAACACTAACTCTAACCCCTTTATTATGACTGCTGAATTCAGGTGTCTACATGCTTTGTATCGTGGTAATACCGTTGCTGAAATCGCCTGCGTTATTTACCCATAAATCATATTCAAAACATAGATAACTATAGGTAAGTAATCAAAAAATAAAATGGTATTGGCATCTTTTGTACTTTCATAATAACCTAAATTATCTTGCCATTTTTAGCTTGACATTACATTTACTGGCTCAAAACTAGCGGCACGCATATCTTTCATGTGAATAAATTCCATATCTCGGTCAGCCCGCAATTCAATTCGAACTCGCACCAAATCGCCTACCTCTAGTTTGGTTTTAGGGCTTATTTCAGAAATCTGTTCTCCCGTGTCCGAATTCTTTTTAGGAATAGTTTTTTCATTAGTTTTAAAGGAGTTTCCGCCAAAGTGATCTTATTTAAATCTTCAAAATACTGCCAGGATAATGCACCCCAAGCAAAGCCATTTACTTTTTTTGTGATTTGTACTTCGCCCATTTTTGGCGTTATTTCGTTTTTATTCCAAGAGGTTTTGTAATAGCCAGTGCAGGCTTCCACCTTTACATTTTCTAATTTCGTAGGATTTATTTTTTCTCCACCTACTAAAACTTCAACGGCATCCGTAACCGATAACCAATCACTGCCTGGTAATAATATCGCATAAACAGCTTCGGTCGTCGCTTTTGTTGATTTCCATCGGTTGGTTTGCTTGTTTTTTATCAACCAAATTTTGAAATTATCAATAGTGCTCTTATCATTTTGGATTTCAGAAAAAGCTTCAATCAGTAAACTTTGCGTTTCAATAGGAGCTTCATACCATTACCATGAATTGGTATTTTTCTTCAACTTATCTAAACTAAAAGTTTTAGTTTGACTGCTGCGCACCCACATAGGTAAGGACTCAGTAACCAACATTCTATTGGTCAAAACAGGCAATACATTTTGTTCTCCATCGCTAAAATCCTCTGCTTTGGCCAACACTTTATATTGTACAGCTTGTAAACCTTCAGGAATGTTTAGTGTCCATGAAACTTCCGTGTTTCCAGTAGCATCAACGGTAAATTCTTTCTGCGAGTTATCAGAAATTAGCGTGTTTATTTCTTTATTGGTAAGGGCATCCGTCAAAATTAATTTTGCCTTTCCTTTTAAGACTTTTTCTGTTAAGTTAGCAATTTTAGAACTGATGATAATTTTACCGCCTTCTATTAAAAACCAAGGTACGTTGAGTGTTGCCATCAACTCTTTCTGCGTAAAACTTTCTAAAGTTTTAGTTGCGCTTTGTAAATTTTTGGTATGGGCGACCAATTGTAATTTCCATTTGGACAAGGCTTCTAGTGTGGTAAAATTGAAAGAAATATTTCCTGCTTCATCGGTTTTTAATTGAGGAAAGAAAAAAGCGGTTTCTTGTAGATTTTTACGGATTTGTATGTTGCCGAAATCGGTTTCTTCCTGCTTCTCTTTTAAGACACTACCCTTTTTGCTTTCTGATAATTCCAGAGCTTCTTTATGTTTCCATCGGTATTCTTCATTTACATTGGGTTGGTATTGGTTGCCTCATTGTTGGTACTCTGAAGAAATTTCATGTTGATAAAGTCCGCAATTAGCGTTATTTTTCAAAGATGCGGCCGAATTTTTCAAAATTTCAACATAATGCAGCTCTTTATTTTCAAAGGTGGCATTTTCTTTTATGAATTGTAAACGTTCAATATTTATAACGGTGTAAGCATCTAAAGAAGCATCATTCACATAAAACTTTAGTAAATCTTGATACATATGTAAAGCCTTTACTTGTAAAAAAGTTTTGTCTGATGTTTCAATTTTTTTGGCAGTAAATTGCTAGCCTTCACATAACAACTAACGATGTCTATTTCGGATTTATCAGCAGCTAGGGCTGCTATTTTCACTTGTTTTGTAAAAATTTAAAGCGGTATGTGCTAATAAATCGTAGATCATCGGGCGAAATTTATACGAGCCTTTTTGTTGTGAAAGAATCAAATCAAATTCGGATACTTTTATTTTTTGTAAAGAGGAACTATTTAGTAAAGACGCATCAAAATGAGTGTTTATTTCGTGAAATAGCGTGGTTAAATCCCAAGTTCTAAAATCGGTACTATCTACTTTTTCAGCGGTTTCTGTTCTGTTGTAAAATTGATATCTGTTTTCCTGAAAATACTGCCAATATAAATTGGCTAAATAGCTTTGCAAAATATTTTTTGTTGGACTTTCTGCTTTTTGAATTTCGATTTTAAAATCGTTGATAATGTTTAGTTGCGCATCTTCCTCAAGTGTCAAGGCATATTTTGAACGGTGTAATAGCGATTTTATAAGCTGTGGTGAATTTTTCTCATTTTTAGCTTTTTCAGAAATTATGGCAATGATGTTTAAAGCAGATTTAGGAAGATTTTCCTCATCAAACTGTTGCATCTTTTTTCATAAATCTTTATAGGTTTCTTTGTTTTTTTGGGCGGTCATTACCTGGGCAAATATCAGTATTATAAAGAGCAAAGTCGCTTTTTTTATATCCAATATCTTTAAAATTTAAAACAAATATGAGTTTTAACAAATGTACACACATTGTACATTGAGTAAACTCACGTTTTCCTACAGTTAAGAAGCTATTAAGATGGCAAATTTTTTATTTTCTTTGTGGAATTAAATTAAAAACTTCTGGTGTTAAAAACCAAAAGAGAGTAAGCAGTGTTTAGCAGCAGCCGGCAGCATTCGTTTTTATTGAACTATTTAATTGATACTGAACACTGCTAACCTATTAATACCATTTCTAGACTAAAATTTTTTCATTAAAACTAAAATCAGTCGTAGTTAATTATTTATTAAATCGTATATTTTTTGATTTATTTGGTTTGGCTTTATCAAGAAGAACTGCTTCTTGAATGATTTCATTAACAATTTCCACTGGAATATCCGAAATTTTTTAAAAGGCTATACTGTAAACTTGCTTTCGCCCTTTATTAGATAAAATTCCTTGTTCATTTGATAACTCTTTCCCTTTGTCAAAAGCAAAATCTATTTTCGAATTTTTCTAGGGATTTAAATAACAAATCCAACTTTTACCGTAATAAAAAGGTATATCAAATCTCATTTTATGAATTAAACCTAACTCCGTGGCTAATAGTTTATGGAAATAAAGCATAATCTCCCTTTGATTATCTTCATATTTGTATATGAAATTTTCTACGTCGGACATATTATTTCTTTTTTTTGTAAGCCGCAAACTGAACATTATTTACTAAATAACAACTTACTACTTACTACTTACTACTTACTACTAACTACTAAATTGTTTTTAACAAGCCACCATCAATCGGAATTGCAGTTCCTGTAATGTATGCAGCCTTGTCCGAAGCTAAAAAAGCCACTAAAAAACCGTACTCTTCGGGTTCTCCAATGCGTTTTAAGGCTACTTTTTGTTCCATGTCATGACGGACTTTTGTTTCTGAAACCTTCAACTGCTTGGCTTTGGTTTTATTGAGTTGTGCAATTCTATTGGTATCAAAATAACCCGTTAAAATGCTATTTACAGTAATTTGATATTCCCCAACATCCCCAGCCAAAGATTTTGCCCAAGTAACCACCGCGGCTCTAATGCTATTCGATAATGCTAAATAAGATAAAGGTTCTTTTACCGAAACTGATGCTACATTGATAATACGTCCCCACTTGTTTTGCATCATATTTTTCAAGGCTAATTCAGTGGTTAAAACGGTTGTTTTAAACAATAAATCGAATGCTTGTTGGTAATCTTCGGTTTGTTTTTCTAAGGCATTTCCAGCAGAAGGGCCTTGGGTGTTATTGACTAAAATATCAATCGTATTATCCTTAAAATAAGCTATTATTTTAGTTTTATACACCTCAAAATTGTTGTAATCAACAACGATATATTGATGTTTTTGGCCTTCATAAACAGGAAGTTCACCCATTATTGTTTTCAATTTATCTTCAGACCTTGAAACCAAAGTCACGCTTGCACCACTTTCAGCAAGTTGTATCGCAATCGCTTTTCCGATACCATCACTACTCCCGCCAACCAATGCTTTTTTACCTTTTAAAGAAATGTTCATTTGAAAAAGTTATATTTTATTTTTAGTTTGTTGCTTAGAGCCCAGAGTGCTTCACTAAAAGATACAGTATCTAGGGCTTTTTTTTAGTTTCCCCTTTGGGGCTAGGAGGTTAGGCTTTTACATGTACTCTTCTCTAGTCGGACTAAAAACATCCATCAATTTACAATCCGTAAGCGCTTTTCCGCTATGTGGCATAAACGAACCAATAACCACCAAATCCCCAGATTCATAAATCTTAGTTACTCCATTTAAAGTGAATTCAAATTTGCCTTCTAAAACTTGCATGACCTGCTCGTTTACATGCGAATGTTCAGGTACAACGGCATCTTTTTCGACTTCCCAAAAGGCAAGACTCATATTTTTGGTATGTATCAATTTACCGTGATAGCCTGGCATAATTTCTTTGGAGGGTATTGCTGCTAATTTTATATTCATTTTATAAATTTTCACCTAAGGTAAAAATAAAGAATGATATAGGATTCTATTGATAAGCACTTTTCAATTATTATCTTTGCACCATAAATTAAGTTAGATGAAAATACATTTTATTGCCATTGGCGGAAGTGCCATGCACAACCTTGCTTTGGCATTAAACCATAAAGGATACAACATAACTGGGAGTGATGATGTTATTTTTGAGCCTTCAAAATCAAGATTAGCAGATAAAGCTTTGTTGCCGGAAGTAATTGGGTGGTTTCCTGAAAAAATTACTAATACTTTAGACGCTGTTATTCTAGGAATGCACGCCAAATCAGACAATCCTGAATTGTTAAAAGCGCAAGAATTGCAACTTCAAATATTTTCTTACCCCGAGTTTTTATACGAGCAGTCAAAAAATAAAACCAGAGTCGTTATTGGCGGTAGTCATGGAAAAACAACAATTACCTCCATGATTTTGCACGTTTTAAAATATCATGGACGCGAAGTCGATTATATGGTGGGTGCACAATTAGACGGTTTTGATCGGATGGTACATTTAACCGAGGAGAACGATTTTATAGTACTAGAAGGCGATGAATATTTATCATCACCCATTGATCGAAGACCAAAATTCCATTTATACAAGCCCAATATTGCCTTGTTAAGCGGCATTGCTTGGGACCATATCAACGTGTTTCCCACTTTTGAAAATTACCTTGAACAATTTCAAATATTTGTAGATAGCATTGTGAAAGGCGGTAGCATTACCTACAATCAAGACGATGAAAATGTGTGCAAAGTGGTAGAAGCTTCGGAAAACACCATCAGAAAATTACCTTATAGCGTTCCTGAATACACAGTAGAAAACGGGCAAACTCTATTAGAAACGCCAGAAGGTGCTATGCCTATTGAAGTTTTTGGACAACATAATTTAAGCAATCTGTCTGGTGCAAAATGGATTTGCCAAAACATGGGTATCGATGAAGAAGATTTTTACGAAGCCATTGCCACTTTTAAAGGAGCATCAAAACGATTAGAAAAAATTGCAGAAAGTAAAACCTGCGTTGCATATAAAGATTTTGCCCATGCACCGAGTAAAGTAGCCGCAACCACAAAAGCCGTGAAAGAACAATATCCAGAGCGTACTTTAATTGCTTGTTTAGAATTACATACTTACAGTAGTTTTAATCCAGAATTTTTAAAATTATACAAAGCCGCTTTAGATGCTGCCGATGTGCCTATCGTTTTTTATTTACCAGAATCAGTAGCCATCAAAAAATTAGCACCTGTTTCCAAGGCGCAAATTGCAGAGGCTTTTGAAAGAGAAGATCTAAAAATCATCACCAATTCAGATGATTTAAAAACTTATATTAACGCCCGAAATCTTGACAATTCTGTGCTTTTACTCATGAGTTCTGGTAATTATGGAGGTTTAGATTTAAAAGCTTTAAAAAGTAGAATTGAATCTTAATCTAGTAATAAGTTCATAAAAAAAACAGTAATCAGTGGCAGTATGTAGTTTCAAATATTACTAGAACAACTGCCAACTGAACACTTATAAAACTTTTAAAATTTTGAAGATACACTTAGTTTGAAGGTTTTTATTTCTAATTGAGTTAAATAAATTCTTTCCTATCTTAGCAGATGAAAGAAAATCAAAATTCGTTTTCTATTAAAAATTGGTCCGATGATGATAAGCCTAGAGAAAAGTTAATTCTCAAAGGCAGATCCGCTTTATCCGATGCAGAACTTATCGCTATTTTAATAGGGTCAGGGAGCAGAAATGAAAGTGCTGTTGAGCTTTCAAAACGCATTTTAGCATCAGTAAATAATAATTTAAACGAGTTAGGAACACTTTCTATTCAAAAGTTAATGCAATTTAAAGGGATAGGCGAGGCAAAAGCAGTTAGTATTGCTGCAGCTTTAGAAGTTGGCAGAAGACGAAGGGGTGAGGACGCTAAGAAAATCACTAAAATATCCAGTAGTAAAAGTGTTTTTGAGCTTTTACAACCCTTTTTAGGAGAATTACCACATGAAGAATTCTGGATTATTTATTTAAATAATTCCAATAAAGTATTACAAAGCACACAACAAAGTAAAGGCTCAATTACAGGTACTTTGGTTGATGTTCGTTTAATTATGAAAGTAGCCTTAGAATTGGGGGCAGTGGCATTAATTTTAGCCCATAACCATCCGTCAGGAACTTTAAAACCTAGTGAAGCAGACAAGCAAATTACTCAGAAAATTAAAAATGCAGCTTCTGGCTTAGATATAAAAGTATTAGATCATCTTATTATAACCCAAACAGAATATTTCAGCTTTGCGGATGAAAATATCCTTTAGTTTAAAAAGTACCGAAATCACAATATATAAAGTATGCTTTTAATTTATACCCATAAAATTACGTCAAGATTTAGTTTTGTGATGAAGCAAATATTTCAGCGTAATTTGGGTATTGAAATTTTATTTACAGCTAAAGTCGAAGACTTTATAAAGCATTCTGGGCCAAAAATTACTTACACCAAATATCCACTTCAAAACGAATTTTTTATCAGAAGTAACGATTTGTTATTTGAGCAAGGCATCAATGATTTACAGATCAAAATTGGCAATTGGGAAGGTGTTCCTTGTTTTTTTAGTGCAGGTGATCGCAGTAGTATCCCATTTGATATTTTCTCGGCAAGTTTTTACTTGTTAAGTAGGTATGAAGAATATTTACCACACCTAAAAGATGTGCACGGCAGGTTTCCACCCACTGAAAGTTTGGCTTACAAAAATAATTTTTTAAAATTGCCAGTAGTGGATATCTGGGCTTTAAAATTATTCGCAAAACTTAAAGAACGCTTTCCTGATTTAAAATCGAAAGAGGAACGTTATAAATTTACATCTGTCATCGATGTTACTTCTTCACATAGTTACGCCAATCGAGGTTTAGCCCGAAGTTTTGCTGGTTTAGTTTTAGATTTAAGCGGTTTAAAATTCAAGAGAACTGCCGAAAGAATTTCCGTTTGGTTTGATCATAAAAAAGATCCTTACAATAATTATGATTGGTTAATTGCCTGTCATAAAAAATACAAGATCAATAGCTTGTTTTTTTTCCAGTTTGCCGAATATTCCACCTTTGATAAAAATGTATCAACAAATAACAACAAGTTCAAGTTTTTAATTAAGTCTATTTCTGATTACCATAAAGTATCATTATGTGCTTCTTACAGCTCTTTTAACGATATTGATTTGCTTAAAAAAGAAAAAAAAGCCCTTTCTAATATTATTAACAGGCCAGTAAACGCATCGCGTTTACGTTATAATAGAGTTGATATTCCTGTTTCGTATCGAAATTTAGTGGAAGCAGAATTTACCGATGATTACACCATGGGTTACACCCACGAAATAGGTTTCAGAGCGAGTACAGCGCGCACTTTTTATTTTTATGATATTAACTTAGAAGTGCAACAACCTATTAAAATACACCCTTTTACTATTCATGATTACGCTTTTTTAAAAATGGAAAGCATGGATGACATCATTGAAAAAATTCATGACCTTTATGAAGCGGTTAAGAACGTGAATGGTAATTTTATTACTGTATTTTCTAATGAATTATTTGGGGAGGCTAACTCAATTTCTTGGAAAGAAATCTATGAACATATCTTAAAAAATTATAATGTTTGATAAAATAGTAACCGATGTTTTTTTTGACTTAGACCATACCCTTTGGGATTTTGAGAAAAACTCTGCCTTAACTTTTGAAAAGATTTTGGTAGAAAATGATGTAAAGGTGGAATTGGCTGATTTCTTAAAAGTATATGTGCCTAATAATTTAATTTTCTGGAAACTTTTTAGAGACAATAAAATCAGTAAAGAAGATTTGCGCTACCAACGTTTAAAGTTGACTTTTGACTCCTTAAAAATGGAAGTAACTGATACAATAATTCATCGTTTAGCAGAAGAATATATCAACAATTTAACCAATTATAATCATCTTTTTCCCAATACGATGAACGTATTGAATTACTTAAAACCCAAGTATAAGCTTCATATTATCACAAACGGGTTTCAAGAAATTCAAGAAAAAAAACTAAAGAATTCTGGGATACACGACTATTTTTCGGTATTTATGAATGCGGATATGGCGGGTGTAAAAAAACCTAATCCACTGATTTTTCAGTTAGCACTTGAAAAAGCAAATGTACAAGCCGAAAAAGCAATGATGATAGGGGATAGTCTTGAGGCCGATATTTTAGGCGCCAAGGCGATAGGTTTTCATACCTTACACTTCAACGCGCATGGAGAAGAAAACCATGATTTATCTATCATGATTACCGATTTAAATGAAATAAAATTTTATTTATAGAGTTAAGATATCAATAAATCAGAAACTTTCACGAACTCAAATACTCGTTAAGTAATATTTGAAATGAAAAAGAAAAGTCCCCTTATTTTAGCTTTTTTTATCTGTTTTCTAAGTATATTTTCTTGTTCAGACGAACAGGATTTTGACCAGGCCAGAGTTTTAGAAGTTATCCCTGATATTTCGGGTTCTGTCATTTATCTTGAAACTACAGAGACTGCTATTAATGCGATATCGCCAGCGCCAATTTCACAAAATATAAATTTTGATGGCTTTGCTTCAGGTTTTTTTTCTGATAGAGTCATTTCAGGTTTCTTGAAATTTCAATTTGATAATACTACAAGTAAAAATATTCAAATTAGGATTGCCTTTCTAGATGCTGCTAACAATCCTTTAGATTCTGTGACAATACAAGTCCCTGCTGGACCTCCTTTAAGACGTGTTGATCGAGAATTTTTCTATGGCCCGCCTTCTGGGAGTAGTATCGATATCATTCGAAATACCTCAAGTTTACAACTAACATTTATAAATAACAGCAATAATACCAGCGTTTCGTCACTTCCTGATCCTAAATTAATTTTTAAGTCAAGCGCCAGCTTTAAGCTAAGAATATTAGAATGAGGCAAACACTTATAATTTTAATTTTATTTTCACTAAATAGTTTGTCTGTTATTAGTCAGAACAAACAGTTGCTTTATGATTTTAATGAGATACCTCAAGCTTTATTATCAAACCCAGGCATGTCCGCTTCATTTAAATGGTACTCAGGAGTTCCTTTGGTTTCTGGTATTAGTCTTCAAGCAGGTAATAGCGGAATTACGTCTAACGATTTATTCGCCATTGATGGGCTTGATTTTAATACCAAATTCAGAGAAAAGGTGATCAATGGGATGAGTTTTAGGGATGAACTCAGTGGCACCTATCAAATAGAACTTTTAAATGTAGGTTTTAGGAGCAGAAAAAATGAAAATGTTTTTTATTCTTTCGGTGCTTATAATGAAGGCGACGCTATAGTTTATTACTTTGAGGATTATGCACGTTTAGCTTATGAAGGAAATACTGATAACTTAAACGAAAGGTTCGATTTAGGACATCTAAAAACGAGAGGAGAAATCTTAAATGTATATCATTTTGGAATCAATAAAAGAGTTTCAAATAGGCTTGTGGCTGGAGTTCGTGCTAAGTTATATTCGAGCTTTGTTAATTTTAGTTCTACCAGAAACAAAGGCTCTTTTGTTACAGAGGAAGGTCAAAATAATCTACTTAGAACCACTTTAGATGCTGATTTAGAAATTAGAACTTCGGGCATTTTTGAACTTAAAGATGTTTTAGACGATGCTGCTGTAGATAATGGCTCGGGTATATCAAATATTCTAACAAGAAGAGCCTTGTTAGGCGGTAATTTAGGACTCGGTTTCGACCTCGGATTTACCTACAATCTCGATGAAAGAACAACGGTAACTGGAAGTTTATTAGACATTGGTTTTATTTATCATACTAAAGATACGCGCACTTATTCTTTAAAAGGAACAGCAAGTACTGAGGGGATAGAATTTTTTATACCTGCCGACAGCAATAACCCAGAAGATCAGTGGCAAAATTTAGTCGATGAAATAGAAGCTTTGGTGCCTTATACCGTATCAAGTGAAAATTATATAACCTTTAGACCTACAAAACTAAATGCTTCAATTAGGCGCGACTTTGGTAAAAAAATCGATTTGAGAATGAATTGTTATTGCACTACGGGGGTTGGCGGTAACAACAATGGAAAAGTATATAAAAATAGTTTTGGCGCACATTTATATGCCATTAATCGGCCTCGTGGACCGCAAACAGCTTTAACTGCTTTTTATCAACATAGACTTGGTAATTTTATGGCCTTAAAATCTACCTATACGGTAGATAAATTTTCTTTCACAAACATTGGTTTTGGAGGAAGCATTCAAGCCGGGCCTGTAAATATGTATATGTTAGCAGATAATTTGCTGGGTTATAGAAATTTGGCAGATACTCACTACGCTTCTATACAATTTGGATTAAATATTATATCTTGGGGCAAGAAATAAAATCCTTATTTATGAAATCTTTTTTGACTCTTTTATTGTTATTAATTTTTGTAATAGCACCCGCGCAAGAACAATTAAATGATTATAAATATATTATCGTTCCTAAACAGTTTGATACTTTTAAAGAACAAAACCAATATCAGACCAGTACTTTAACCAAGTTTTTTTTAGAAAACCAAGGCTTTAATGTGGTTTATGATGATGCCTTACCAAGCGATTTAAGTACAAATAGATGTTTGGGTCTGTTGGTAGAATTAGTCAATAATTCTAGCATGTTTACTACAAAAACAGCAGTAGCCTTCAAAGATTGTAATTCAAAACAGGTTTACATTAGCCAAGAGGGATCCAGTAAAATAAAAGATTTTAAAGGATCCTATAACGAAGCTATAAAAGATGCCTTTAATTCCTTAAAAGGTTTTAATTATGTTTATAACCAAGCAGCGGCAGAACCAATAACCGTTTCGTTTAAGAATGATGTGAAAAATTTACCGACTAATGTTCAGCAAACGGTTTCTGATACAAATGTACCCGTTCAGCTTTCAAATAGTATAACCATGTCTAAAAATGATGCGGTAGTAGCTCAAAAACCACAAGAAGTCGCCATTGAAAATATCAAAGTATCAAAAAATGTCTATTACGCACAAGGCATAGAAAATGGGTATCAGTTGGTGGACAGTTCGCCAAAAATAGTAATGAAAATGTTCACTACTTCAAAACCAAATATGTATTTAGGAGAAGATACTAATGGCAATTCTGGATTGGTGTATAGTGAAAATGGAGCTTGGTTTTTTGAGTATTACGAGAGAAATCAATTCATCAAAAATACGCTACAAATCAAATTTTAAAAGTCGTACTTATTTTTCCACCTATTTTTTAAAAACTCTTTTATAGCATTCTCTCGTTGATTTTGATTGGGAGCATAAAACGATGTACCTGAAATTTCTTCGGGCAAAAACTCTTCCTCCACAAAATTATTTTGATAATTGTGCGCATATTTGTAATCGGCACCATAACCTAAATCTTTCATTAATTTAGTAGGTGCATTTCTCAAAGCCAAAGGCACAGCTAAATCACCGGTTTCAGATACTGCTTTTTGCGCATTATTAATTGCCATATAGCTGCCATTACTTTTTGGGGAAGTAGCCAAATAAATAGCACATTGGCTTAAAATAATTCGTGCTTCGGGATAGCCAATGGTCGTAACCGCTTGAAAAGTGGTGTTAGCCATCACCAACGCTGTGGGGTTTGCTAAGCCAATATCTTCAGAGGCAGCAATAAGCATTCGCCGTGCAATAAATTTTACATCTTCGCCACCTTCAATCATTCTAGCAAGCCAATACACCGCAGCATTGGGGTCACTACCACGAATAGATTTTATAAATGCCGAGATAATGTCATAATGCTGTTCGCCAGTTTTATCATAGCGCGCCGTATTTTTTTGAACTTTTTGCATCACCAACTCATCGGTTACAATAATGGTATCTGAGTTTTCTGAATTCACAATTAATTCAAAAATGTTCAATAGTTTTCTGCCATCGCCGCCAGATAAGCGCAGCAAAGCTTCGGTTTCTTTTAGGGTTATTTTTTTCGATTTTAAAAAAGCATCTTCATTCATGGCTCTTTTTAATAAAGCTTCTAAATCTTCTTTACCAAAATCATTTAAAATATACACTTGGCATCTCGAAAGCAAGGCAGGAATAACCTCAAAACTCGGGTTTTCCGTGGTCGCACCAATCAAAGTAACCCAGCCCTTTTCAACTGCTGCTAATAAGGAATCTTGTTGCGATTTGCTGAACCTATGAATTTCATCAATAAATAAAATAGGATTTTTTGAAGTAAATAAACCACCGCTTTGTTTGGCCTTATCAATGACTTCTCGAATATCTTTTACGCCACTGTTAATAGCACTCAGCGTATAGAACGGCCTGCCACTTTCTTTAGCAATAATGTTCGCCAAAGTAGTTTTGCCAGTGCCTGGAGGTCCCCAAAGAATTAATGAGGGAATTACTCCCTTTTTAATTTGAGTGGTTAAGGATCCATTTTCGCCCACCAAATGGCGTTGACTGATATAGTCTGCTAAGTTTTTAGGACGAATTCTTTCTGCTAAGGGTTCATTCATAATGTAAAAATACAAAATATGAGAATGACAATTTAACATGTTTGCTATTTATGGTTGAGTTTTTGAAAACTATTTGTAAATTGAATTTATATGTCAGATACCACGCATTTTCGGTTTTCAAATAGGGTAATTTTAATTCCCCTTTTATTAGTGCTGTCTATTTGGACTGTTTTTTTAATTGAAGTCCGTCTAAATATTAATTTCAATAATTACGGCATTCTACCTAGAAATCTCTCAGGCTTAAAGGGAATTTTGTTCAGCCCTTTTATACATAGTTCTATTGAGCATTTGTATAACAATACCGTTCCTTTAGTTGTTTTATCTAGTGCATTGATTTATTTTTATAGGAATGCCGCCTTTAAAATTATTTTCTATGGTATTATATTTTCAGGACTGATTACATGGAGTATCGGGCGCGAATCTTATCATATAGGCGTAAGCGGATTGATTTATGTTTTGGTAAGTTTTATTTTCTTTAAAGGTGTTTTTACCAAATATTATAGGCTAGTGGCACTTTCGCTAATCGTTGTTTTTATTTACGGCAGCATGTTGTGGTATATTTTCCCCGTGGATGATGCCATATCGTGGGAAGGCCATTTAGGTGGATTTATTACAGGATTTCTTTCTGCATTATTCATTAAAGTCCCTATTCCTGAAACCAAAAAATACGATTGGGAAAAAGAAGATTTTAACGAAGCCGAAGATGAGTTTCTCCAACATTTTGACGAACATGGTAATTTTATAGAAAAAAAACAAGAGGAGGTTATTGAAGAAAAAAATGATATTAAAATTACGTATCATTTTAAACCTGATGATAAACTGTAATTTCAATGTAACCATTGATTAATGCAATCAGGTAACAGTTTACCAATGTAATAATTTTTTAATGTAACAATTTGAAGATTTGAAGATGTGTTGAATTGAATATTTGAAAATGATTTATTGTGGAAATTTAACAAAGTTAAGATTTATCAATTTTTCAATCCAAATATCCAAGAAACGATATAAATTACAAATAATTATTAACGAAAAATAATTCAAATTTTTTTCGTTTAAACCCAGCACCCAATAACCCAATTAACTCCGCTGCCTTACAACTTCATATAAAAAAACACCACAAGCAACAGAAACGTTTAAAGAACCAATTTCTCCAAGCATTGGAAGTTTGGCTTTTTCATCTACAATTTTTAAAATAGAAGGCGATATACCGACATCTTCGGAGCCCATGATGATAGCACAAGATTCTTTAAAAGATACATCATAAATAGAAGTTTCTGTTTTTTCTGTGGCGGCAATAATTTTTATATCAGAAGCTTGAAGATAGAAAACAGCATCTTTAATATGATCCACTTTCGCTATAGGAACTTTAAAAGCAGCTCCAGCCGAAGTTTTTATGGTGTCGGCTGTTACTGGTGCTGCACCTTTTTTCTGGATAATAATACCGTCAACACCGGTGCATTCTGCGGTTCGGATAATAGCACCAAAATTGCGTACATCAGAAAGTTGGTCTAATAATAAAAACAAAGGGGTTTCTTTTGTTTTCTTAACCTTTTCCACCAAATCCTCTAATGTATAAAATTGTATAGGCGAGATATTAGCAACAGCACCTTGGTGATTACCTTTGGTAAGTCGGTTTAATTTCTCAATAGGCACATAAGATACGTTGATGCCATTTTTCCGAATGATGGTTTCAAGGTCTTTAAATAAATCCCCTTTTAATCCTTTCTGAATGAATACCTTATCTATGGGTTTCTCTGCTTTTATAGCTTCAATAATTGCCCTTATGCCGTAAATTTGAGTGTCGTTTTCCATTGGGACAAATGTAAAAAAAAACCACCTCAGTTGAGGTGGTTTTAAGACTAAATCAAAAAATAATTAAATAAAATCAATCTATATCCCAGAATAATTTACTGGTTATTGCATCACCACCTGATAATCTTCCGGCAGCTTCCGCACGATTTACTCTATTCAATGTCTGTAAAATCTGTGGATACCTAAGTCTGGCTGGAATATCAGTAACTATAACGCCTGGAACAAACGTATAACTAGAAATTCTGCCTTCTACTGCTTGCGCATCAATTTGATTTTGAGCTAATGTCACCACATCGCCAACTTTCACCAATAGATTAGGGAAGCCAGATTTTCTATATTCAGCATAAGCTGTATGTGCTTGCATATAAAGCGCTATATATTTTTGATTTAAAACGTTAGCTTCATTTGCCGCTGGTAAACCTGTTATAAAAGCAGTAATGGCAGGAGCAGCAACGCCCCATTTTTCCATAGACGCAGTAACTCCGTTTACATAATTGGCTTGACTAAAGTTGTTGATTTCTGATAGAATGAATTCAACTTCGGCATATTCCATTAAAACTTCACCATAATCTGGCTTTAAAACTTTGCTGCCCATAAAAGAATACGAGGTAAAAGGCAAGGCATTGGCATTGGCAAAAGCATAAGGTATGCCTATATAATCGCTAAGGTCTTCACTTCTTTCATAAGTGCCCGCTTTTACTTGAGCTATACTTGCACTTATAGGTGCCGCCATTTCAAAAAGTCTTGCGTCTGGGCCAAAATCACCTCTTACGCCTTTTAAGATATCAACAAAAGTTGCCGTTACAGCAAAATCTGTTCTTTCTATAAAGGCATCCCACATAGGATTAGCCGTGATATTGTCAGATGTGCCGTATTTTTGAATAGCATTATCATCATTTGAGGCCATTACACCACTGCTGACAGCAGCAGTAATAGCTGAACTCGCTAAAGTTGAATTTGCATTTCTGACATTATTTGCTACTCTTAAAATTAATGAATTAGCAAACTTTTTCCATTTAGCTGCATCGCCATCAAAAATATTATCTCCAGAAATAAATACCGGAGCTGAGGTGTTTAGTTGATCAGCTGCTTCTCTTAATTCTTTTAAGATATCTGCATAGATTTTATCTTGCGCAGCAAAAACAGGTGAAAATGTACCATCAATATTTAAAGCTTCAAAGTCAGGATCATCTGAACCATAAGAGTAGTATGGTACGTCACCAAAGAAATTGGTAAGTTCATAAAACATCAAAGAAAGCATAATTCTAGATGCGGCAATTTGATTTTCATTATTGCCAGATGCAGCAGCAGCTTCTTTTGTAGCTTCATCAGTGTTCAAATCTATGATTTTCTTAAAATCTGTTCCAACAAGATAGGTGTTTCTATATAAGCTTTCTGCTGTAGTTTCTCTATATAAAAATCGATCTTCATCAGCGTAAGCTGTTTGTCCCCAATACTGCATCCACGGCAATGTAAGTCTACCAGTGTTGAAAGCACTTCTTGTAAAATCAGTATATTCCTTAGTGGCAGAGGTAAAAATATTACCTGTTGGCACTATCTCTGGTTCATTAGGGTTGCTATTTATGCCTTCTAAACCCTTATCACATGATAAAAATTGTGTAGCAATGAACACTAGGCTTAATATAATTAATTTGTTTTTCATGTTTCTTAGAATTTTAATTGTAAGTTAAGACCATACGTTCTAGTGGATGGTAATGAACCACCTTCAGAACCTTGGGTATTTCCACTACCTGAAGTTGCTACCTCTGGGTCAAAGTTATCGTTATCTAGACCCCAAACTAATAGGTTTCTACCAAAAGCTGAGATTCTTGCAGAGCTTAACGCTTTTACGAATTTCACAGGGATATCATAAGATAAAGTAAGTTCTCTCAATTTCCAATAATCTGAATTGAATACGTTTTGAGCATCATTGCCAAAATAGAAATCGCCACCAGCTTTTTGTGCAGGTATTATTTGGGTATTTGGAGCTGTATTGGTCACCGTATAATTGTCATCTGCATCATATACTATTGTACCCGTAACACCTGGTAAAATTACCCCAACCTCACGAATATTGTTAGCGGCTGTCTGTTCTAAAATACCAGAATAATTACCCCAAATATTGGTTAAAGACCGGTATTTTCCACCTTTTTGCATATCAATAAGCACACCTAAACTAAATCTTTTGTACGTAAAATTATTTCTAATCCCCATATTGTAATCAGGAAGAATAGATCCTAAATTTTCAACATTTCTAGTTTCGGCATAAGTACCATTAGCACCAATAACCTTATTTCCTTGGTCATCAAAAACATAATTAGTACCTCTTATTTGACCATATCTTTCACCAACAACGGCATTTAAAGTCACCCCATTAAAAGGAAAACGGGCAATTTGTAGGGTTTCAATACCCTCCGAAAGAGCAGTAACTTCATTATCATTGGCACTAAAGTTCCAGCCAACATTCCAAGAAAAATTAGTAGTTTGTATAGGAGTAGCATTTAATGCGATTTCAACACCTCTATTTACCTGTTCTCCTGCATTCTGAACCGTATTGTTAAAACCAGTTGAAGGGTCAACGACCAAAGGAGTGATTAAATCACTAGTCAATTCGTTATAGTAAGTGACATCTAAATTAACTTTGTTTTCAAATAAAGCCAATTCCATACCCAACTCAAAAGTTCTTTTTGATTCTGGTAATAAGTTAGCATTTTTATTACTTCCAGATACTGTAAAAGGTACGTTTCCTAAAAACGGATCACTACCTACAAAGGTATTTCTCAACTGATACTCATTGGTATCACTACCAACTTGCGCATAATTGGCTCTTAATTTTCCGAAAGACAACCATGGAGCATTTATAAATCTAGAAAACACAAAGCTTCCGCTAATTGCTGGATAAAAGTAGGAGTTATTTTCCGCAGGTAAGGTAGAAGACCAGTCATTACGGGCAGTAACGGTTAAATAGGCAAAACTATCGTAGCCTAAGGTTACCGAACCAAATAAACTATTAATTCTTCTTCTACTATCAAATTCAGAGGCTGAAACGTTATTAGCCGAATTAGAGATGTTGTAAAAGCCAGGAACTACCAAGCCACCATTAGTATTTGCAGATAAAAGATTAAATTCATTATCTCTTCTGTTTGCGCCTACAATGGCGTTAATAGATAATTTATCGTCCATTGTGCTAGTATCATAATGCAATCGCCCTTCGTAATTCAATTCTTGAAAATTTCTGTCTGATTCAGAATAACTCGGTTGCGCTTGACTACCTACAGCGGTACGAGAATTAATTCTGAAATTATAGGTATCGCCATAAATTTTAGCAACTGCATAAAAATTATCCGTAAAATTGTAAGTACCACCAATAGAACCAAACCAACGAGATCTCGTATCTTGTGAAGTATTTTCATTTAAAATCCAATACGGGTTGTCTGTATATCTTGGTGTTGCGTCTAAAGCAGAAGTTCTGTTCCAAGTTCTTTGGCGACCATCTGGCGTTTTATATTTTTTTAGACGCTCATAATCTAGAGAAGTTTGTCCAAATTGATATAGTTGTTGAATTACACCCGATCCTGTATAACCAAAAGCAGGTCTCATCCCCTCGGTAACTGTAAAATTAACAGTAGCATCTATTTTAAACTTTTCTCCTACTTGAGTCATTGTGTTTAAATTAATAGAAGTTTTATCAAGTGTTGTATTTGGAAGAATACCTGTTGTCTTAGTATTGTTCAAAGACAGTCTTAAGTTAGAGTTTTCGGTGCCACTTGAAAAAGCAACCCCGTTATTTACACTAGTTCCTGTTTGGAAAAGTGATCGGCTATCATTTACGGGATATGTCCATGGTCTAGGATTTAAAAAATCCTCAGGAAATTCAGGATCAAACGCATCCCAATGTAAAACTAATTTACTAGGGTTATATTCTGGACCCCAAGATTCATCAGTTCCGTAATCAACAACATCGAAAGCGGTACCATTAATAGTAGCTTGGTTGAAAGAACTTTGTCCTATAGTGTTTGGATTGCCGCGACCACCGCCGTAAAGTTTTTGAATTTTTGGTAAAACATTTACATTATCAAAGGTTACACCAGAATTAAAAACAACTTCTGATTTTCCAGCTTTACCAGATTTCGTGGTAATTAAGATAACTCCGTTTGATGCTCTTGAACCGTAAAGAGCAGCGGCTGCTCCACCTTTAAGAACGTTCATACTAGCAATATCATCAGGGTTGATATCGAAACCTGCATCTCCGTAATCGCGGCCTCCAAGCCCGGTTTGAGCCGAATTACTGTTGTAATTACTATTGTCTAAAGGAATACCATCCACTACTATTAAAGGTCTGTTTTCTTGCGTGATAGATCCTGCACCTCTAATTAAGATACGTGATGAACCGCCCAAGTTACCTGTGGAATTAGATATTTGAACACCGGCTACTTGGCCAGAAAGTGCATTAAGGGCGTTAGATGAACGCGCTGCGGCTAGAACTTCGCCATCCACTTGTTGTGTGGAATATCCTAAAGATTTTTTATCTCTTGAAATTCCCAAAGCAGTTACGACCACTTCATTTAATGCTTGAGCATCCTCTATCATTTCTACGCTAATGGTACTTGATGCCCCAATGACTTTTCTAACATCCTTTTGGCCAACATAGCTAAATAATAGAGTTTCTCCAGTACTACCTTTAATGTTGTAGTTTCCGTCAAAATCTGTTTGTGTACCGTTAGTGGTGCCAACGACAACGATGTTAACGCCTGGCAACGGGAGACCATCTTGGTCTGTCACGGTGCCAGAAATCGTCTTTTCTTGTGCAAAGGTAAAATGCACAACAAACGCTAATAGGAGCGTTAAGATTCCATTTAAATTTGTTTTCATTATAATTATATTAGAATTAGTTACAGCAAAATTCCTTAAACCATTCTAAAATTCCTAATTAATATTAATATAATTTATGTTAAATATTAAAAATGTTTATGGGTTATTTTTAATTGTGAAAGGATTAAGTAAAGTGTAATTTTTTTTGTAAATGGCCTATTTTATAAAAAAATAATGACCCTATTAAGTTGTAATTTGCATCTTGAACGCGCTATGGAAAATCAATTCGAAAAAATATTTCAAAATAAATGGATCTTAGTTTGAATTATAACGAAATATTACTACATTTGCCGTCCCTTAAAAAAGGGTAATTTATATATTGATACAATTATAGTATGCCAACAATTTCACAATTAGTACGAAAAGGAAGGGCCACGATTGCTAAGAAGAGTAAATCGGCTGCTTTGGATTCTTGTCCTCAACGAAGAGGGGTTTGTACTCGTGTTTACACTACTACACCAAAGAAACCAAACTCTGCAATGCGTAAAGTTGCAAGGGTGAGGTTAACTAACGGTAAGGAAGTAAACGCATACATCCCAGGTGAAGGACATAATTTACAAGAGCACTCGATAGTATTAGTAAGGGGCGGAAGAGTTAAGGATTTACCAGGTGTTAGGTATCATATCGTTAGAGGGGCTTTAGATACAGCAGGTGTTGCTGGAAGAACTCAACGAAGATCTAAGTATGGTGCTAAAAGACCTAAGAAGTAATCAAACTTTAAACAGAAGCAATGAGAAAAAAACAGGCTAAAAAGAGACCTCTTTTGCCAGATCCAAGATTTAACGACCAGTTAGTAACTCGTTTTGTTAACATGATGATGTGGGATGGTAAAAAGTCTATAGCATACAAAGTATTCTATGATGCTATTGATATTGTAGAAGCAAAGAAAACAGTTGAAGAAAAAACGGCTTTAGAAATTTGGAAAGATGCACTTTCTAATGTAATGCCACATGTTGAGGTTCGTAGTAGAAGAGTTGGAGGGGCTACCTTTCAAATTCCTATGCAGATTAGACCAGACCGGAAAATTTCAACGGCTATGAAATGGTTAATAAGCTATTCTCGCAAAAGAAATGAGAAGGCTATGTCGCAAAAATTAGCTGGTGAAATATTAGCTGCTGCCAAAGAAGAAGGTGCGGCTGTTAAGAAAAGAACGGATACTCACAAAATGGCAGAAGCTAATAAGGCTTTCTCTCATTTTAGATTTTAATTATCAGGAATGTCAAGAGATTTAAAATATACTAGGAATATAGGTATTGCTGCTCACATTGATGCTGGAAAAACAACTACCACAGAGCGTATATTGTTTTACACAGGTGTAAGTCATAAAATTGGTGAGGTTCACGATGGTGCTGCTACGATGGATTGGATGGAGCAGGAGCAAGAGCGGGGTATTACCATTACTTCTGCTGCTACTACATGTACTTGGAATTTTCCAATGAAAAATGGGGAGAAGATTGACGAAACGAAGTCTTATCACTTCAATATTATTGACACTCCTGGTCACGTTGATTTTACGGTAGAAGTTAACCGTTCATTGCGTGTGCTAGATGGTTTAGTTTTCTTGTTTAGCGCGGTTGATGGTGTTGAGCCACAATCAGAGACCAACTGGAGGCTTGCTGATAACTACAAGGTGCCAAGAATGGGCTTTGTAAATAAAATGGATAGACAGGGTTCTAACTTTTTAATGGTTTGTAATCAAATCAAGGAAATGTTGAAATCTAATGCTGTTCCTATTGTATTGCCAATTGGTGATGAATCTGATTTTAGAGGTGTTGTTGATTTGGTCAAAAATAGAGCTATAATTTGGCATGATGATAACTTCGGGGCAACTTTTGATGTAGTTGATATCCCAGAAGACATGAAAGCCGAAGTAAAAGAGTATAGAGCTAATCTTATTGAAGCAGTTGCTGAGTATGATGATACGCTTATGGAGAAATTCTTCGAAGATGAAAATTCTTTAACAGAAGATGAAATCCACGCGGCTTTAAGAGCGGCAGTTATGGATATGAGTATTATTCCAATGATTTGTGGTTCATCATTTAAAAATAAAGGAGTACAATTTTTATTAGACGCTGTTTGTAGATATTTACCTTCTCCAATGGATAGGGAAAGTGTTATAGGTTCAAACCCAGATACAGATAAAGAAGAAAGACGTAAGCCAGATGTAAAAGAACCGTTCGCTGCTTTAGCTTTTAAAATTGCAACAGATCCTTTTGTTGGTCGTTTGGCTTTCTTTAGAGTATATTCAGGTCGTTTAGATGCTGGTTCTTATGTATTGAATAATCGTTCGGGAAATAAGGAACGTATTTCTAGAATTTATCAAATGCACGCAAATAAGCAAAATGCAATTGATTTTATAGAAGCTGGAGATATAGGTGCTGCTGTTGGTTTTAAAGATATTAAAACTGGTGATACGCTTTCAGCTGAAAAGTTTCCAATCGTACTGGAAAGTATGAACTTTCCAGACCCAGTTATTGGTATAGCTGTTGAGCCTAAGACAAAATTAGATGTTGATAAATTAGGAATGGCTTTAGCTAAATTAGCGGAAGAAGATCCTACGTTTACAGCGAGAACAGATGAGTCTTCTGGTCAAACAATCATATCAGGAATGGGTGAGCTTCACTTAGATATTATTGTTGATCGTTTAAGACGAGAGTTTAAGGTAGAAGTAAATCAAGGGAAACCTCAAGTAGAATACAAAGAGGCTTTAACTAAAAATGCTGCTCACAGAGAAACTTACAAAAAACAATCTGGTGGACGTGGTAAGTTTGGTGATATTGTTTTCGAGATGGGACCTGCAGATGCTACTTTTGAAGGATCAGGATTACAGTTTGTTGATGAAATAAAAGGAGGTCGTATACCAAAAGAGTATATTCCTTCTGTTCAAAAAGGATTTGCAGCTGCTATGAAAGCTGGTCCATTGGCTGGTTACGAAATGGATACTATGAAAGTAGTACTAAAAGATGGTTCTTTCCATGCAGTGGATTCTGATGCGCTTTCTTTTGAATTGGCTGCAAAGATGGGTTACAGAGCTGCTGGTAAAGCTGCTGGCGCTGTTATTATGGAGCCAATAATGAAGATTGAAGTATTAACTCCAGAAGAAAACATGGGTGATATCGTTGGTGATTTGAACCGAAGAAGAGGTTTAATTAACAGCATGGGCGATAGGGCAGGAGCAAAAGTCCTTAAAGGTGAAGTTCCCTTATCAGAAATGTTTGGGTACGTTACATCATTAAGAACAATGTCTTCTGGTAGGGCAACATCAACTATGGAATTTTCACATTATGCGGAGACACCTTCAAATATATCTGAAGAAGTTATCAAAGCAGCAAAAGGAATAACCGCTTAATTTTAGGAAAATGAGTCAAAAAATTAGAATAAAACTAAAATCTTATGATTATAATTTGGTGGATAAATCTGCTGAGAAAATCGTAAAGACTGTAAAGTCAACGGGTGCTGTGGTAACTGGCCCAATTCCATTACCAACACATAAGAAAATATTCACTGTTTTACGTTCTCCACACGTTAATAAAAAGTCTAGAGAACAATTTGAATTAAATTCTTATAAAAGGCTTTTAGATATTTATAGTTCATCTTCAAAAACCATTGATGCTTTAATGAAATTAGAGTTACCAAGTGGGGTAGAAGTAGAGATAAAAGTATAGTGCAAAATTCTGAATTCATAATACAGAATTAGATACATGTCCCAAGCTGCGTGCGAAGGAAAAACGGAAAAAAGATAAAATCAGGGTCGATTTATTTTTGACCCTTATTTTTTGTCAAAAAAAGAGTAAATAAGTATTAATAATTAAATTTAAATATGTCTGGGTTAATAGGAAAGAAAGTAGGCATGACGAGCATTTTCGATGAAAACGGGAAAAATATTCCTTGTACAGTTATCGAAGTTGGTCCATGTGTAGTTACCCAAGTCAGAACCTTAGAGGTGGACGGGTATAGTGCCCTTCAGCTTGGTTTCGATGACAAGGCAGAAAAGCGTGCAAATAAGGCCGAAACAGGTCATTTTAAAAAAGCAGGCGTTTCTCCTAAGAAAAAAGTCATTGAGTTCCGAGATTTTGAAGGAAGTTACAAATTAGGAGACACCATTGGTGCCGATCTCTTTGTGGAAGGTGAATTTGTTGATGCTATTGGCACTTCAAAAGGAAAAGGTTTTCAGGGTGTTGTTAAAAGACACGGCTTTGCTGGTGTTGGTCAAGCAACTCACGGACAACATAACAGGTTAAGAGCGCCGGGTTCTGTTGGTGCAGCTTCTTATCCAGCTCGCGTTTTTAAGGGTATTAAGATGGCCGGAAGAATGGGTTCTGATAAGGTAACTGTTCAAAACCTTAAAATTTTAAAAGTTGTACCAGAAAAGAATCTTTTAGTTTTAAAAGGATGTATTCCTGGTCATAAGAACGCTTACGTAACTATTCAAAAGTAATGAAGGTAGCAGTTTTAGATATCAAAGGAAAAGAAACAGGTAGAAAGGTTGAACTTTCTGATGCTGTATTCGCTATAGAACCAAATAAACACGCTGTTTATTTAGATGTGAAACAATATTTAGCACACCAAAGACAAGGTACTCATAAGTCTAAAGAAAGAGCAGAAATTGCAGGTAGTACCCGTAAAATTAAGAAACAAAAGGGAACAGGTACAGCACGTGCGGGAAGTATTAAATCACCTGTTTTTAGAGGTGGTGGACGTATTTTTGGTCCTAGACCAAAGGATTATAAGCAAAAATTGAATAAGAATTTAAAGCGTTTGGCTAGAAAATCTGCATTATCAATTAAATCTAATGAAAAGGCAATTTTAGTAGTGGAAAACTTTAATTTTGATGCACCAAAAACGAAGGATTTTATCTCTGTTTTGAAGTCATTAGGATTAGAAAATAAAAAATCTCTATTTGTGTTGGGTGATTCAAATAATAATGTATATTTGTCCTCACGCAATTTGAAGGGTTCTGAAGTTGTAACTAATTCTGAACTAAGCACTTATAAAATTTTAAATGCTAACAATATTGTACTTCTTGAGGGTTCTTTAGAAGGGATAGAAGCTAACTTAACTAAACAGTAGAGACATGAGTGTGTTAATAAAGCCTATTATTACCGAAAAAATGACTGCTAGTAGTGAGTTATATAATCGTTATGGTTTCATTGTAGATCTTAAGGTAAATAAACTACAAATCAAAGCAGCTGTTGAAGCAACTTATGGAGTTAAGGTTGACAAAGTAAGAACGATGAATTATGGTCCATCAAGAAAAACACGTTATACAAAAACGGGTGTGCAGCATGGAAAGACAAACGCTTATAAAAAAGCTATTGTTGATGTTGCTGAAGGAGATATAATTGATTATTACAGTAATTTATAAAAAGACTAAAGACAAAAAATGTCAGTTAGAAAATTAAAACCAATCACTCCAGGACAGCGTTTTAGAGTAGTAAATGGATTCGACGCGATTACTACTGATAAGCCGGAGAAGAGCTTGCTTGCTCCGTTAAAAAAGTCCGGAGGTAGAAACAGTCAAGGAAAAATGACCATCCGTCAAAAAGGTGGTGGTCATAAGAGAAGGTATCGTTTGATCGATTTTAAAAGAGATAAGCAAGATGTTGCTGCTGTTGTAGAATCAATCCAATACGATCCGAACAGAACCGCGTTTATCGCTTTAGTGGGTTATGCCGATGGTGAAAAACGATACATAATTGCCCCAAACGGTTTACAAGTTGGTCAGGAGATTGCTTCTGGCGCAAATGCAGGTCCTGAAATTGGCAACGCTCTTCCATTAACGGCAATACCATTAGGTACTATTATTTCTTGTATGGAGTTACGTCCAGGTCAAGGGGCGGTCATGGCACGTAGTGCAGGTACATTTGCTCAGTTGATGGCGCGTGATGGAAAGTTTGCTACGGTAAAACTTCCTTCAGGTGAAACAAGACTTATTTTGTCAGCTTGTTTGGCAACAATCGGGGCGGTATCAAACTCTGATCACCAATTGTTAGTATCTGGTAAAGCGGGTAGAAGCAGATGGTTAGGTAGAAGACCAAGAACAAGGCCAGTAGCTATGAACCCTGTCGATCACCCAATGGGTGGTGGTGAAGGTAGAGCTTCAGGTGGTCACCCAAGATCTAGGAACGGTATTCCTGCAAAAGGATATAGAACTCGTTCTAAGACTAAGGCTACAAATAGATATATAATAGAACGTAGAAAGAAATAAAAAGTAGAAAGAAATGGCACGTTCACTAAAAAAAGGACCTTACGTTCACTTTAGTTTAGATAAGAAAGTTCAACAGAATATAGATTCTGGGAAAAAGCCTGTTATAAAAACATGGTCAAGAGCTTCAATGATAACACCTGATTTTGTGGGTCAAACTATCGCTGTACATAACGGCAGACAATTTGTTCCTGTTTATGTTACAGAAAACATGGTTGGTCATAAATTAGGAGAATTCTCGCCTACTAGATCTTTTAGAGGTCATGGTGGTTCGAAAAATAAAGGTAAAAAGTAAGCTATGGGAGTTCGTAAAAAACAAATGGCCGAAAGAATTAAGGCAGAGAAAAAGCAGGTTGCTTTTGCAAAGTTAAATAACTGTCCTACTTCACCAAGAAAGATGCGTTTAGTCGCTGATTTGGTAAGAGGGGTTCAAGTTGAAAAGGCTTTAGCAATTTTGAAATTCAATTCTAAAGAAGCTTCTCGTAAGTTAGAGAAATTACTACTATCAGCGATTGCTAATTGGCAATCTAAAAATGAAGATGCTAGTATTGAAGAGGCTGATCTTGTTATCAAAGAAATTAGAGTTGATGGTGGGGCTATGTTGAAAAGACTAAGACCAGCACCTCAGGGAAGAGCACACAGAATTAGAAAACGTTCCAATCATGTTACATTAGTATTGGATTCTAAAAATAATGTACAAAGTTAGCGTATGGGACAGAAGACAAATCCAATAGGAATTCGTTTAGGTATTATCAGAGGATGGGAGTCTAACTGGTATGGAGGAAATGATTACGGCGATAAACTTGCCGAAGATGATAAAATTAGAAAATATGTTCATGCGCGTTTAGCTAAAGCTAGCGTTTCAAGAGTTATTATTGAGCGTACTTTAAAGCTTATCACAATAACAATAACAACAGCAAGGCCAGGTATTATTATTGGTAAAGGTGGTCAAGAGGTTGATAAGCTAAAAGAGGAACTTAAGAAGATTACCGATAAAGAAGTTCAAATAAATATTTTTGAAATTAAAAGACCAGAGTTAGATGCAAATTTAGTAGCCTCTAGTATTGCTCGTCAAATTGAAAATAGAATTTCTTTTAGACGTGCTATAAAAATGGCTATTGCAGCTGCAATTCGTATGAATGCAGAGGGCATAAAAGTTCAGATTTCTGGCCGTTTAAATGGGGCAGAGATGGCGCGTTCTGAATCGTATAAAGAAGGTAGAATACCATTGTCAACTTTTAGGGCTGATATAGACTACGCACTCGATGAAGCCCATACAACCTACGGAAGATTAGGTATAAAGGTGTGGATTATGAAAGGTGAGGTTTATGGAAAGAGGGATCTTTCTCCTTTGGTAGGAATGGAAAAAAGCCAAGCTACTAAAAGCGGCGGCGGTGGGAGACCAGAGGGAAATAAAAATCCACGTCGTAGAAAGTAATTTTTTAAAGAAGTAAAAAAATGTTACAACCAAAAAGAACTAAGTTTCGCAAGACGCAGAAAGGTAGAATGAAAGGGATCTCAGGAAGAGGTCATCAGCTTTCAAATGGTATGTTCGGTATAAAATCCTTGGAAACAAGTTTTATCACATCTCGACAAATAGAAGCTGCGCGTATTGCCGCTACTAGGTTTATGAAAAGAGAAGGGCAAATGTGGATTAAAATTTTCCCAGATAAACCAATTACTAAAAAACCTTTAGAGGTTCGTATGGGTAAAGGTAAGGGTGCTCCTGAATATTTCGTTGCTGTGGTTCTACCAGGTAGAATTATGTTCGAAATTGCTGGGGTATCTCAAGAGATTGCAAAAGAGGCTTTACGTCTTGCGGCGCAGAAATTACCTGTGAAAACAAAATTTATTGTTGCTAGAGATTATTCAGCTTAATTTTTAATTGTATAGAAGAATGAAACAATCAGAAGTAAAAAAATTATCTGTTGAAGATCTAAACTTAAAATTAGTTGAAGTTAAAAAGCAACATTCAGATTTGAAAATGGCGCATAGCGTTACGCCATTAGAAAACCCGCTTCAAGTTAGAAAAGCGAGAAGAACGGTGGCTAGATTAGCGACAGAATTAACTAAAAGGGAAAACCAATAACTGGTTCTGCTTTATGGAAAAAAGAAATTTAAGAAAAGAGAGAGTAGGCGTTGTTACTAGCAACAAAATGGAGAAATCAATTGTGATTTCCGAAGTAAAGCGAGTAAAACACCCTATGTACGGAAAGTTCGTTTTAAGAACTAAAAAATATGTTGCACACGATGAAAAAAACGATTGCAATATTGGTGATACAGTAAAGATCATGGAAACACGTCCTTTAAGTAAAACCAAGTGTTGGAGATTAGTTGAAATCATTGAAAGAGCTAAATAATTATGTTACAGCAAGAATCAAGATTAAAGGTGGCTGATAATACTGGGGCAAAAGAAGTTTTGACCATTAGAGTATTGGGTGGTACAAAAAGAAGATATGCCTCTGTAGGCGATAAAATTGTGGTAGCGGTTAAAGAAGCTACTCCAAACGGTACTATTAAAAAAGGTGCTGTATCTACTGCGGTAGTTGTCAGAACAAAAAAAGAAGTAAGAAGACAAGATGGTTCTTATATTCGTTTTGACGATAATGCATGTGTTTTATTAAACCCAGCGGGTGAAATGAGAGGAACACGTGTTTTTGGACCTGTGGCAAGAGAACTTCGTGATAAACAATTCATGAAAATTGTATCATTAGCTCCTGAGGTGCTATAACATTTTAGACGAAAGATGAAAAAGCTAAAAGTAAGAGTAGGAGATATCGTAAGAATTGTCGCTGGAGATCACAAAGGGGTTGAAGGTAAAATTATGAAGGTTGATTTTGACAAGAATAAGGCCATAGTTGAGGGAGCTAATTTAGTTTCTAAGCACGAAAAGCCAAGCGCAAAAAACCCTCAAGGTGGTATCGTAAAGAAAGAGGCACTTATCCATATTTCAAATCTGTCACTGATAGATGCGAAATCTGGTAATTCTACAAGAGTAGGTTACGAGGTAAGAGATGGAAAAAAAGTTAGGGTCTCTAAAAAATCTAATGAAGTAATATAGTTATGGCTTACGTTACAAGGTTAAAAAAGGAATACAATGAGCGTGTTATTAACGCTCTTAAAGAAGAGTTTGGGTATAAGAATATTATGCAAGTTCCAAAGCTTGAAAAGATAGTAGTTAGTAGAGGAGTTGGTGCTGCTGTAGCTGATAAAAAGTTAATTGATCATGCGGTAGAGGAAGTTTCCAATATTACAGGTCAAAAGGCGGTTGCTACAATATCTAAGAAGGATGTTGCTTCTTTTAAACTAAGAAAAGGAATGCCAATAGGGTGTAAGGTTACCCTGAGAGGTGAGAGAATGTACGAATTTCTAGATCGTTTGGTGACCAGTGCATTGCCTAGGGTTAGAGATTTTCAAGGTATCAAAGCTTCTGGTTTTGATGGTCGTGGAAACTATAATTTAGGGATTACAGAGCAAATTATCTTTCCTGAGATAAATATTGATAAAATCAATAGAATAAACGGAATGGATATTACCTTTGTAACTTCCGCACAAACGGATAAGGAGGCAAAATCATTATTAACACAGTTAGGATTACCTTTTAAAAAGAACTAGTATGGCTAAAGAATCAATGAAAGCCCGTGAGGTTAAAAGAGAAAGAACGGTAGCTAAATATGCTGAAAAGAGAAAGGCTTTAAAAGAAGCTGGTGACTTTCTAGGATTACAGAAATTACCTAAAAACGCTAGTCCAGTACGTTTACATAACAGATGTAAATTAACTGGAAGACCTAGAGGTTATATGAGAACATTTGGTTTGTCGAGGGTGACTTTTAGAGAAATGGCAAATCAAGGTTTAATACCAGGTGTTAAAAAAGCGAGCTGGTAATAATACAAGAGTTTAAATTGGTGATAGGTTTAGTAACGTTTAGTCGGAGCTAAAAACCGTTTCCACAATTATATAAATATGATAACAGATCCAATTTCGGATTACTTAACGCGAATTAGAAATGCCAGTAGTGCTGGTCATAGAGTGGTAGAAATACCAGCTTCTAATTTAAAAAAGGAAATAACTAAGATTTTATTCGAACAAGGATATATTTTAAGTTACAAGTTTGAGCCTAATAAGGTTCAGGGGACGGTGAAAATAGCTTTAAAATATGATAAGCTAACTAAAGAGCCGGTAATCAAAAAAATCATGCGTATTAGTAAGCCAGGTTTACGTAAGTATGCTGGTAGTACTGATTTACCAAGAGTGCTTAACGGATTGGGAATTGCAATTGTTTCTACTTCTCATGGTGTAATGACAAGTAAGCAGGCTAAGCTAGAAAAAGTAGGTGGTGAAGTATTATGCTACGTTTATTAATACTATAAAGATCAAGATAAATGTCTAGAATAGGTAATAATCCAGTGACAATCCCAGAAGGGGTTACCGTTGATATAAAAGAAAGCATCATTACTGTGAAAGGTAAATTGGGTGAGTTAGCTCAAGATTATAGTGGTGTTGAAATAAAAAATGAAGATGGAAATGTTTATGTAACAAGACCATCTGATTCTAAAGAGCATAAAGCAAAGCACGGTCTTTATAGAGCTTTAGTGAAAAATATGATAGAAGGTGTTTCTACAGGATGGACAAAACAACTTGAGCTTGTTGGTGTTGGTTATAGAGCAAGTAATCAAGGTCAAAGATTAGAGTTAGCCCTAGGTTTTTCACATAATATTGTAATAGATTTGGCTCCTGAAGTTCAAATTGAAACATTATCTGAAAAAGGAAAAAATCCAATCATAAAGTTAACATCTTTCGACAAACAATTAGTTGGACAAGTTGCTGCGAAAATCAGATCTTTTCGTAAGCCTGAACCTTACAAAGGAAAAGGTGTTAAGTTTGTTGGTGAAGAATTAAGAAGAAAAGCTGGTAAGTCAGCATAATAATTAGGATTATGGGATTATCAAAGACTGAGAGAAGACAGCGAATTAAAAGAAGAATACGTAAAGTATCTTTTGGAACAGCACAAAGACCTAGATTATCGGTTTTTAGAAGCAACAAGGATATTTATGTACAAGTTATAGACGATAACAGTGGCGTTACTTTAGCAGCAGCATCTTCAAAAGATGCAGCTATTTTAGACAAAAAAGGAACCAAAACTGAAATCGCTAACATGGTGGGTAAATCAATCGCTGAGAAGGCAATAAAAGCAGGTGTTGAAGCCGTTGCTTTTGATAGAGGAGGTTGTTTGTACCACGGAAGAGTAAAATCATTAGCTGAAGGAGCTAGAGAAGCAGGACTTAAATTCTAATTATATATGTACCAGAAATACAGAAACGTAGAAGTAGTAAAACCAGCAGGTCTTGAATTAAAAGATCGTTTGGTTGGCGTACAAAGAGTAACTAAAGTAACAAAAGGAGGTAGAGCATTTGGTTTTTCTGCTATTGTTGTTGTTGGTGATGAAAATGGTGTTGTTGGTCAGGGTTTAGGTAAGTCTAAAGAGGTTGCTACCGCTATCGCTAAGGCAATAGAAGATGCTAAGAAAAATTTGGTTAGAATTCCTTTAAATAAAGGAACTATTCCTCACGAACAAAAAGGTAAATTTGGAGGTGCAAGGGTGTATATTCAACCAGCTTCTCATGGAACTGGCGTAATTGCAGGTGGTGCTGTTAGAGCGGTACTAGAAGCAGTTGGTGTTCATGATGTATTATCAAAATCACAAGGATCTTCAAATCCACATAACGTTGTAAAGGCTACTTTTGATGCTTTATTGCAAATCAGAGATGCCAAAACAGTTGCTACTCAAAGAGGAATTTCTCTTGAAAAAGTTTTTAAGGGATAAATAAAGTTATTATGGCAAAAGTTAAAGTAAAACTAGTTAAGAGTGCTATAAAAAAGCCTCAAACGCAGAAAAAAACTCTTGAGTCTTTGGGTTTAAGAAAATTAGGACAAGTTGTGGAGCATGAAAATACGCCAAGTATTATGGGTATGATTGCTAAGGTTAATCACTTAGTTTCAACTGAAGAAGCTTAAAAATTATAAAAATGAATTTAAATACTTTAAAGCCAGCTGAAGGATCTACTACGCGTGCAGGTAAAATTGTAGGTCGTGGTCAAGGTACAGGTAAAGGTGGTACTGCTACAAGAGGTCATAAAGGTGCTAAGTCTAGATCTGGATATTCCAAAAAAATCGGTTTTGAGGGTGGCCAAATGCCCTTGCAAAGACGTGTTCCTAAGTTTGGTTTTACAAACATTAATAGAAAAGAATATGCGGGTATCAATCTAGACAAATTACAGTTATTGGTTGATAACGGCATTGTAAAAGATGCTGTGCACTTGGATACACTTGTAGAAAGCAGATTTGCTGGCAAAAATGATTTGGTAAAAATATTAGGTGGTGGAAAACTAAAGGCTTCACTAAAGGTTTCAGCCCATAAATTTAGTGCGACTGCCAAAGCGGCTATTGAAGCTGCTGGTGGCGAAGCAATAAGTTTATAAGAATTATATTATGAAGAAATTTTTCGAGACATTATCTAATATATGGAAGATTGAAGAGTTGAAAGGAAGAATCCTTGTCACTCTTGGTTTATTATTAGTATATAGATTTGGTGCGCAAATAGCGCTTCCTGGAATAGATACTGCTCAATTGGGCGCTTTAGCTTCTGGTACGGAAAGTGGAATCTTCGGAATATTGAATGCCTTTACTGGTGGGGCTTTTGCTCAGGCGTCAGTTTTTGCCTTGGGGATTATGCCTTATATTTCAGCTTCTATTGTGGTTCAGTTGATGGGAATTGCTATTCCTTACCTTCAGAAGCTACAAAAAGAGGGCGAAAGTGGTAGAAAAACAATTAATCAAATAACCAGATGGTTAACTATTGGTATATGTATTCTACAGGCTCCAACGTATTTACTGGGTTTGAGTCAATTTGGGGTGCCAGATAGTGCATTTATTCTAGGGAAGGGATTAGATTTTATGGTTCCTGCTGTTATTATTCTAGTTACTGGAACTGTATTTGCAATGTGGCTTGGTGAAAAGATTACTGATAAAGGAATCGGTAATGGAATATCACTTTTAATTATGATAGGTATTATCGCTACATTGCCTCAATCTTTTGCTCAAGAAGCTATTTCCAGATGGGAAGGAACAGGAGGTCCAATGTTAGTTTTAATTGAGGTTATAATTTGGTTCGTGGTTATACTTCTATGTGTGCTACTAGTAATGGCAACAAGACAGATTCCAGTACAATACGCTCGAAGATCGGCCTCTGGTAGTTATGAAAAAGACATCATGGGTTCAAGACAATATATTCCCTTAAAATTGAACGCTTCAGGTGTTATGCCTATAATTTTTGCACAAGCGATTATGTTTGCGCCGAGTTTAATAGGAAAAACGTTTAACAATACCATCTGGGGATTGTGGATGGAAACTAATTTTCAAGATATTTTTGGTTTCTGGTACAATTTGTTGTTTGCATTTCTGATCATCGTATTTACTTATTTTTATACGGCAATTACGGTACCAACCAACAAAATGGCGGATGACTTAAAAAGAAGTGGTGGCTTTATCCCCGGGATTAGGCCGGGAGCGGAAACGGGTGACTATTTAGATAAAATCATGTCTTTAATTACACTACCAGGATCAGTTTTCTTAGCTTTATTGGCAATTTTACCTGCGGTTGTGGTAAAATTAATGGATGTTCAAGCTGGTTGGGCAATGTTTTACGGAGGTACGTCATTACTAATTATGGTAGGTGTTGCCATTGATACGGTACAACAAGTAAATTCGTATTTACTGAATCGCCATTATGATGGTTTAATGAAAACAGGTAAAAATAGAAAAGTAGCATAATTAACTTTAAAGTTGATGGTTTAAGGTTAAAACTCTTGGAATCATCATCTAACAACGAACAACTAATAAAGGATGGCTAAACAATCAGCGATAGAGCAAGATGGGAGCATTATTGAAGCATTATCAAATGCAATGTTTCGCGTGGAGCTAGAGAATGGTCATGTAGTGACGGCTCATATTTCTGGTAAAATGCGTATGCATTATATAAAATTACTTCCAGGTGATAAGGTAAAATTAGAAATGAGCCCTTATGATTTAAGTAAAGCACGAATTACATATAGATATTAAGCAAACAGCATGAAAGTTAGAACATCATTAAAGAAGAGGAGCGCCGACTGCAAGATAGTTCGCAGAAAAGGTGTATTATTTGTAATAAACAAAAAGAATCCTAGATTTAAACAAAGACAAGGGTAATTATGGCAAGAATTGCAGGTGTAGATATACCAAAACAGAAAAGAGGAGTAATCGCTCTTACGTACATCTTCGGAGTAGGTAATAGTAGAGCAAAACAAATTTTGAAAAATGCCGAAGTTAGTGAAGATACCAAGGTGTCCGATTGGAACGATGACGAAATTAGTCGCATCCGTGAGGCTATTGCGTCTTATACTATAGAAGGTGAACTTCGTTCTGAAACCCAATTAAACATTAAACGTTTAATGGATATTGGTTGTTACAGAGGTATTCGTCATAGATCTGGTCTTCCATTAAGGGGTCAGCGTACTAAGAATAATTCTAGAACAAGAAAAGGGAAGAGAAAAACAGTTGCGAACAAGAAAAAGGCAACTAAATAATAAATAGACATTAGTCAATTAGTATTTGGACGTTAGAAGAATCTGCCTGAAATGTAAAAGTTTAGGATTCCAATAACTAAGAACTAACAACTAGAAACTAAAAATTTATGGCAAAGTCAAATTCAAAAGTAGTAAAGAAACGTAAAGTCATCGTTGAATCAGTAGGCGAAGCACACGTTACTGCATCATTCAATAACATTATCATTTCTTTGACAAACAAGAAAGGTGACGTTATTTCATGGTCGTCAGCTGGTAAAATGGGCTTTAGAGGTTCTAAAAAGAACACTCCTTATGCGGCTCAAATTGCAGCAGAAGATTGTGCAAAAGTAGCGCACGAAGCTGGTCTAAGAAAAGTAAAAGTTTACGTAAAAGGTCCAGGTAATGGTAGAGAATCTGCCATACGTTCCTTACACAATGCAGGGGTTGAAGTAACTGAAATTATTGATATCACTCCAATACCGCACAACGGTTGCAGACCACCAAAAAGAAGAAGAGTTTAATTAATTATATACGTCCGACAACGGATATTTCACAGAAAGTATTGAATACGATTATCGAAGGATAAGCCTTAATTCATAATCATACTTTCAAATTTAAAGAAAATGGCAAGATATACAGGACCAAAAACAAGAATTGCTCGTAAGTTTGGCGAAGCAATTTTCGGAGACGATAAGTCTTTCGAAAAAAGAAATTTTCCTCCAGGGCAGCATGGTAACGCAAGACGTCGTGGTAAAAAATCAGAGTATGCTGTTCAGTTAATGGAAAAGCAAAAAGCTAAATATACCTATGGTGTTTTAGAAAAACAGTTCAGAAATATTTTTGCAACTGCGAAAAGAAAAGAAGGTGTTACAGGTGAAATTTTACTTCAATTATGTGAGTCTCGTTTAGATAATGTGGCTTATAGAATGGGAATTTCAAACTCGAGAAGTGGTGCAAGACAATTAGTTTCGCACAGACACATTACGGTAAATGGAGAATTAGTAAATATTCCTTCATATACCCTAAAGGCTGGAGATGTTGTTGGAGTTAGAGAGAAATCTAAATCTATTTCAACAATACAGGATTCATTAGCCGCTAGCAGTAGCGTTTATGAATGGATTACCTGGAATTCTGAAAAAATGGAAGGTACTTATGTTAGTGTACCTGAAAGACTTCAGATTCCAGAGAATATCAAGGAACAATTAATCGTCGAGTTATACTCTAAATAAACAATACAAATCCAATTATGGCATTATTTAATTTTCAGAAGCCTGATAAAGTTATAATGATTGATTCGACAGATTTCGAAGGGAAGTTTGAATTTCGTCCCTTGGAACCTGGTTACGGATTGACTGTTGGGAACGCATTAAGAAGAGTACTGCTTTCGTCTTTGGAAGGTTTTGCTATTACATCGGTTAGAATTGATAAGGTAGAACACGAGTTTTCGGTGATATCAGGTATCGTAGAGGATGTTACAGAAATTATTTTAAATTTAAAGCAAGTCCGCTTTAAAAGACAAATAGATGATGTGGACTCTGAAACAGTTTCTATTTCTGTTAGCGGAAAAAATCAGCTTACCGCTGGCGATTTTCAAAAATTTATCTCTGGTTTTCAAGTGTTGAATCCTGAATTAGTGATCTGTAATATGGATGCTAAGGTAAATTTCAACATGGAGTTGGTAATTGAAAAAGGTAGAGGGTATGTTCCAGCTGAAGATAATAAAAAATCTGGAGCTCCACTAGGAACTATTGCCATTGATTCTATTTTTACACCTATAAAAAATGTAAAATATAGTATTGAAAACTTCCGTGTGGAGCAAAAAACAGATTACGAGAAATTAGTTTTCGAAATTGTTTCAGACGGTTCTATTACACCAAAAGACGCTTTAACAGAAGGTGCAAAAGTTTTGATACATCACTTTATGTTATTCTCTGATGAGCGTATTACATTAGAAGCTGATGAAATTGCACAAACAGAAACCTACGATGAAGAGTCTTTACACATGCGTCAATTGTTAAAAACTAAATTAGTAGACATGGATCTTTCGGTTCGTGCCCTAAATTGTTTAAAAGCAGCCGAAGTAGATACGCTTGGAGATTTAGTTTCATTCAATAAAAATGATTTGATGAAGTTCAGAAACTTCGGTAAAAAGTCTTTGACAGAGTTGGAAGAGCTAGTAATCAACAAAGGGTTAAGTTTCGGAATGGACTTATCAAAATATAAATTAGATAAAGATTAAATAATCATATTTTGCTCCTCGTTTAATCGGGTTTGGTAGCAAGATGATAAAATTATAACATGAGACACGGTAAAAAAGTAAATCATTTAGGTAGAAAAAAAGCGCATAGAGTTGCAATGCTTGCAAATATGGCTTGTTCCCTAATTGAACACAAAAGAATAAATACCACTGTGGCAAAAGCTAAAGCTTTAAAGCAGTTTATAGAGCCATTAATCACTAAGTCTAAAGCTGAGAATAATGTTTCGGTTGATAAAGGAACACACAACAGACGTGTGGTTTTTAAAAATCTTAGAGATAAATATGCGGTGACAGAGCTGTTTAGCGTTGTCTCGGAAAAAATTGCTGACCGTCCGGGTGGTTATACTAGAATTATAAAGCTAGGAAATCGTTTAGGAGATAATGCTGACATGGCGATGATAGAGCTGGTTGATTTTAATGAAATCTATAACGCTTCAAAATCTCCTGCTAAGAAAACTACAAGAAGAAGTAGAGCTAAAAAAACTGATGATGCGCCCAAAACTGATGATGCGCCTAAAGTAGAAACCCCAGTGGAAACAAAACCTGAGGAAACTACCGAAGAGTAATATGGGTCATAAGTTTACATAATTGAAAAGGATAAGTTGAAAAGCTTATCCTTTTTTTTTGTTATTTTGTAAAATATAAGAATTATTAAGAATGAAATATCAAACTAAAAGAAAAGCATTAATTTTATTATCAGATGGAACCATATTTTATGGCAAAGCAGTGGGTGATAAAGAAGGTACTGCCTTTGGTGAAGTATGCTTCAATACAGGAATGACTGGCTATCAAGAAATTTTTACAGACCCTTCTTATTTTGGTCAGTTAATGGTAACTACCAATGCACATATTGGTAATTATGGTACCAATGAAGATGAAGTTGAGTCCGATTCAATTAAAATTTCAGGTTTAATATGTAAAAATTTCAGCTATCATTATTCTAGACCAGATGCAGATTCAAGTTTAAAAGAGTTTTTAGATAATAATAATTTATTTGCCATTTCTGACGTTGATACCCGTGCTTTGGTAAGTTATATTAGAGATAATGGTGCTATGAACGCAATTATTTCTACAAATGTAGCAAATATTGAAGCTTTGAAGAAACAGCTTGAAGAAGTCCCCTGTATGAAAGGTTTAGAATTGGCTTCCAGTGTTTCAACAAAGGAGCCTTATTTTTACGGAAAGGAAGATGCGAAGTTCAAAATATCAGCTTTAGATATTGGAATAAAAAAGAACATTCTCAGAAATCTTGCTAAAAGAGACGCTTACATAAAAGTATTTCCTTACGATGCTACTTTTAAAGATATGCAATCTTTTAACCCAGATGGTTATTTTATTTCAAATGGGCCTGGTGATCCAGAACCTTTGAAAGAGGCCATACAAACTGCAAAGGATATTATAGCAAATGATCAAATCTTATTTGGAATTTGTCTTGGCCATCAAATTATAGCACTCGCTAATGGAGTTTCTACTTATAAAATGCACAATGGGCATAGAGGTATTAACCATCCAGTTAAAAATTTACTCACTGGAAAAGGAGAAATTACTTCTCAAAATCATGGTTTCGCCATTAATAGAGAAGAAACCGAAGCTAATAATAATTTAGAAATTACCCATGTTCATCTAAATGATAAAACAGTGGCAGGGATAAGAATGAAGAATAAAAATGTATTTTCGGTGCAGTACCATCCAGAAGCTAGTCCTGGACCACATGATGCCGAATATCTTTTTGATCAATTTTTTGGGTTGATACAAAGTAAAGTTCACTAAAACGTTATAGTTAAAATAAAGGTCGTTTATGAGATTTTTTAAGGCTTTGAGGCTGTTTTCTAAGCCCTTACTTTTGTATATTTACTATTATTTTCAACTTAATTCAAATAAAATAAATTCAAATTAATAATATGAGTATTATAATTAACATTCATGCAAGACAAATTTTTGATTCTAGAGGGAATCCCACTGTAGAAGTAGATGTGGTTACTGAAAATGGGATTATAGGTAGAGCTGCTGTTCCTTCTGGTGCATCTACGGGAGAGCACGAAGCTATGGAGCTGAGAGATGGGGGTAAAGCATTTATGGGAAAAGGAGTTACCAAAGCTGTTGCCAATGTAAATAATGAAATAGCCGAAGAAATTATCGGAATATCTGTTTTTGAGCAAAATTTAATCGATCAAACCATGATCGAATTAGATGGAACTCCAAATAAATCAAAACTAGGAGCAAATGCCATTTTAGGAGTTTCTTTAGCGGTGGCTAGAGCTGCTGCCGAAGAATTAGGAATGCCTTTGTATAGATATATTGGCGGCGTAAGTGCAAATACATTGCCTGTCCCCATGATGAATATTATCAATGGAGGTTCACATTCTGATGCACCTATTGCTTTTCAAGAATTTATGATTATGCCAGTAAAGGCAAAATCTTTTTCTCACGCCATGCAAATGGGGACAGAAATCTTCCATAATTTAAAGAAAGTTTTACATGATAGAGGATTAAGTACTGCAGTTGGTGATGAAGGTGGTTTTGCACCAAACTTAGCTGGAGGAACTGAAGATGCATTAGATACTATTGCCATAGCAGTTTCCAAAGCTGGTTATAAATTAGGGGATGATGTGATGATTGCTTTAGATTGTGCAGCTGCTGAATTTTATGTGAACGGTAAATACGATTATACCAAGTTTGAAGGCGATAAAGGAGTCATTCGTACCTCCGAAGAACAAGCACAATATTTGGCAGATTTAAGTGCTAAATATCCTATTATATCTATCGAGGATGGTATGGATGAAAATGATTGGGATGGCTGGAAATCTTTAACCGACAAAATAGGGGATAAGGTTCAATTGGTTGGTGACGATTTGTTTGTAACAAACGTAGAACGTTTATCGAGGGGAATTGAAAACGGAATCGCTAATTCAATTTTAATAAAAGTAAATCAAATAGGGACATTAACGGAAACTATTGCTGCTGTGAATATGGCTAAAAATGCGGGCTATACTTCTGTAATGTCTCACCGTTCTGGAGAAACAGAAGATAATACTATTGCCGATTTAGCCGTAGCTTTAAATACAGGACAAATTAAAACTGGTTCAGCTTCAAGATCAGATAGAATGGCGAAATACAACCAATTGCTTAGAATAGAAGAAGAGTTAGGAAGTACCGCATATTACCCACAGAACAAAGCTTTTAAGATAAAGTAATAATCTTTTAACATATTAAAAAGCCTTTCTGTAATAAGAAAGGCTTTTTTATGATAATTTTCATTTTTTTTAGACATAGCATCAATTTAATAATTATATTGAAGTTTTGAAATCCAAACGAAAACCAACATGATTAATTTTCTTTTTGTTGCTGCCGAAAATGATGCCATTCCCAAATGCAAGGCAGGTGGAATGGGTGATGTGGTAAGAGATGTTCCTCGTCAAATTTCCAAAAGGGGCGACAGTGCACATGTGATAGTTCCAGCGTATTCCAGATTACATGTAAACGGAGACTTTATAATGAATCTGAATTTTAAGCTAAGGGGAATAAATTATACCGCAGAACTTTATAAAGTAACACCAAAAAAAGGGTTCAATAATTTACATCATTATGTAATTCATCATCCAGAAATTGAAGCAGGCGATATTGCACATATTTACCACAATGATCCTAAAGAACCCTTTTTTACAGACGCTATAAAATATTTTATTTTTTGTACTGCTGTTGCACAAGCTATAAAACAAAATGCTTTTGGTACGGTTGATATTGCCCATTTGCATGATTGGCATTCTAGTTTATTGTTGTATTTGAGAAAGTATCATCCAGAATATAGCATTTTAAACCAAATTCGGTTTGTTTATACCATTCATAACTTAGCCATTCAAGGCGTAAGACCGTTTCATGGTAATTACTCCTCTATTGAGAACTGGTTTCCAGAAATTCCTATAGATTATGAAAACCTGAAGGATTACAGGTACCAGGATTGTATTAACCTAATGGCTGTAGGCGTACGTTTTGCCGATGCCGTACATACCGTTTCTCCGTCTTATAAAGAGGATGTTTTGCTACCTAGTCACGCTCCTGAGTTTATCGGTGGCGAATATTTAGAAACTGATTTGCAACTGGCGGATCAACAAGGTAGACTTTTTGGAATTTTAAATGGCTCTAATTACAACAATATCAGAGCTGCAGAAACAGGTAAGCTATACCGAAATATTATAAAAGCTCTTTTTGGTTGGTTGCAAGAAGAGTCGAAAAAGTATAAATCAGACTTCTTAGCGCATACTGGTGAAAAAATAATGCAGTACGTTGAAAGAAAGCCCGCATTTATTGTTTCAAGTGTGGCCAGATTAACGCAGCAAAAATTTTATTTTATCATGCATAATCCAGATGCTTTTGTTGAAATTTTAAAAAAGCTAGAAAAGGCGGATGGAGTCTTTATGTTATTGGGCACAGGAGCTCCCGAATACGAAGAAGTATTTCGGAAAATGAGCTATGAACACCAAAATTTTATTTTTACCAATGGCCAATCAGAAGATCTTATTGATAGTATTTATTTAGAATCAGATTTATATTTTATGCCGAGCTTGTTTGAGCCCTGTGGCATAAGTCAAATGTTAGCCATGAGAAACGGTCATCCTTGTTTAGTACATCATACTGGAGGATTAAAAGATACCGTAAAGCATTTAGAAACAGGTTTTTCTTTTGATGGAAAAACAACAGAGGAGAAAATCAAAAATATGGTCGATTCCTTTAATTTAGTCATCGATATTTTTGAAAATAATAAGCCACTTTGGAATAAAATTAGAGCAAATGCCAAAAAAGAACGGTTTACTTGGGAAAAATCTGTTGATGAATACTACAGTAAGCTTTATGCCATAGCAAGGTAGAAAGGTTTCAAGTTGATAAAAGCCCTATAGGAAGTGAATTTGATTTTTTGTTAATATTACGATAAATGATTTTTTTCGAATTGTTAATCCTAAGGCTTTTTCTTAAATTTACAAATTACTAAAAGTTAACTACAGATGTCAGACAAAGCTACAATAGAATACAATGGAAACAAATATGAGTTTCCAGTTATAAAAGGTACAGAAGACGAATTAGCCATTGATATTAATACATTGAGGTCTTCTACTGGAATGATTACCATTGATCCAGGATTTAAAAACACAGGTTCTTGCGAAAGTGCCATCACATTCTTAGATGGTGAGGAAGGTATTTTGCGTTACAGAGGATATGCTATAGAAGAATTAGCCGAGAAAGCTGATTTTTTAGAAGTAGCCTTCTTACTTATTTTTGGTGAAATGCCAAACAAAGAGCAATTGAGTAAATTCCATTCAGATATTAAGGCGCAATCTATCGTGGATGAAGATATACGCAAAATAGTAGATGCTTTTCCAAAATCAGCGCATCCTATGGGTGTTATTGCATCACTCACTAGCGCACTAACAGCTTTTAATCCATCTTCAGTAAATGTAAGTTCTGAAGAAGATATGTACAAGGCCATCTGCAAAATTTTGGGTAAATTTCCAGTTTTAGTAGCTTGGACATTCCGTAAAAAAAATGGATTACCCTTAGATTACGGCGATAAAAATTTAGGCTATGTAGAGAATATACTTAAAATGATGTTTAAACTACCTAATGAGGAATACAAGACAAACCCAATTGTATTAAATGCTTTGGATAAACTTTTGATTCTTCACGCAGACCATGAGCAAAACTGTTCTACGTCCACAGTACGTATGGCAGGTTCGTCACAAGTTGGTTTGTTCGCATCACTTTCTACAGGAATTTCTGCACTTTGGGGTCCACTGCACGGAGGTGCAAACCAAGCTGTATTAGAGATGCTTGAAAGTATTCATGCTGATGGCGGTGATTCTAAAAAATACATGACGAAGGCCAAAGATAAAGATGATCCTTTCCGATTAATGGGTTTCGGGCACAGAGTATATAAGAATTTTGATCCGCGAGCAAAAATCATTAAAAAGGCAGCCGATGAAGTATTAGGAGATTTAGGTATTAAAGATCCAATTTTAGAAATCGCACAAGTCTTAGAGAAAGAAGCTTTGGTAGATCAATATTTTGTGGACCGAAAATTATATCCGAATGTAGATTTCTATTCAGGAATTATCTACAGGGCTTTAGGAATCCCAACTGATATGTTTACGGTAATGTTTGCTTTAGGAAGATTACCAGGTTGGATTGCCCAATGGAGAGAAATGCGTTTAAATAGCGAGCCCATCGGTCGTCCTAGACAAGTTTATATTGGTGAAAAATTGCGATCTTTTGTACCCTTAGACCAAAGATAGAATATCATATTGATAAAGAAAGCTGCCTTTTTTTATAGAAAGGTGGCTTTTTTTGTAGAATATTTTCTTAATTTTAAAAATAGACTGCATCTTTGTCTAAAAAATAATTTTATGCTTGAGTTGAATATCAAAAATGAAACGGATACTTTAAAAGCTGTTATTTTAGGAATTGCCGAGAGCTGCGGCCCAACGCCAGAACCTGAGGATGCTTATGATCCAAAATCATTCGAGCATATTCTTGCAGGTACTTATCCTTTGGAAGCAGAAATGATCAAGGAGATGAATGCTTTTGAAAAAGTAATGAAAAAGTATCATGTTCAAGTATTTCGACCAGAGGTACTGAAAGATTGTAATCAAATTTTTTCTCGAGATATTGCTTTTGTAATTGATGATTTTTTCTTTAAAGCTAATATTTTACCGGATCGTGAAGAGGAGTTTTTAGCCATCCACCATGTTTTGGAACAAGTACATCCTGATAAAATAATGTACTTACCTGAAGAAGCACATATTGAAGGTGGTGATGTAATACCTTGGAACGACCACATATTTATTGGTACTTATACTGCCGAAAATTACTCCCATCATATTACGGCTAGGACCAACAGCATTGCGGTAGATTTCATTAAAGACTTGTTTCCAAATAAAATTATAAAATCATTTGAACTCAGAAAATCAACAAATGCCAAAGAAAATGCCTTGCATTTAGATTGTTGTTTTCAACCCATAGGTATAGATAAGGCCATATTGCATAGAAACGGTTTTTTAATGGAAGAGGAGTACAACTGGTTGGTCAATTTTTTTGGAAAAGAAAATATTTTTGAGATTACTAGTGATGAAATGTACCATATGTTTAGCAATGTTTTTTCTATTTCGCCAGAAGTAGTGGTTTCAGAACAAAACTTTACCCGATTGAACAATTGGTTAAGAGCTCACAATTTTATAGTTGAAGAAGTGCCTTATGCCGAGATAGCAAAACAAGAAGGATTGTTACGTTGTAGCACTATGCCTTTAATTCGATTTTAATTATTCACTTTACTAACCCTAGTTTTTATATGCAAATTACCAATACTATTTTGATGATTAGACCCGTAAGCTTCAGAATGAACGAACAAACGGCAGTGAATAATTATTTTCAAGAAGATCTGGATATTAAAAATGTTGAGATAAATTTAAAAGCGCAGCAAGAGTTTGATGATTTTGTGGGGATTTTGAAGAAAAAAGGAGTGGAAGTTATTGTTATTGATGATACTAAGAAACGGGATACACCAGATTCCGTTTTTCCGAATAACTGGATTTCTTTTCATGAAGATGGTACCGTAGCTCTATATCCAATGTTTGCTGAAAATAGAAGAGACGAGCGTCGGGAAGATATTTTAGATATTATTGAAGAACAAGGTTTTGAAATAACCAATGTTGTTGATTACTCGTCGGCAGAAGAAGAGGGTTTTTTCTTAGAAGGTACAGGTAGTATTTTATTAGACCGCACCAATAAAAAAGGCTATTGCGCATTATCTGACAGGGCTGATGAAGAATTGTTTATCGAGTTTTGTGAAGACTTTGATTATTTTCCAGTATTATTTACCGCATACCAATCTGTAGATGGCAAAAGAATGCCTATTTACCATACCAATGTCATGATGTGTATTGGCGAAAACTTTGCAGTAATTTGCTCTGATACTATAGATAATAAAAAAGAACGCAAAATTGTTTTAGATCATTTGAGTCACGATGGTAAAGAAATTATAAGAATTTCTGAGCAACAAATGCACCAGTTTGCTGGGAATATGTTGCAAGTTATGGGCAATAATGGGAAGCCTTATTTGGTGATGAGTTCTTCTGCTTACCATTCTCTCACACCTGAACAAATTCGCAGTATAAGTGAACATTGCGAGATTATTCATAGTTCTCTAGAAACTATAGAAACTTGCGGTGGTGGTAGTGCCCGTTGTATGATGGCAGAGGTGTTTTTACCTAAGAAATTAATTGAAAATTAAAAATGCAAAATTAAAAATGTCAACGCAGAGGAAAAAAAGTCAAAAGCGAAAAGTCAAAAGCCGAAAGTAGAAATACGAGAATTAATTAAAAACGGTCAACACTAATCAGGGAAGTTCATTAAAGAATATTGGCTTAGCAAAGCCAAAGACTAAGAATAGATAATTCAAATTTATTAAACATATTATCCCACGCTGGTAAATTTTAAGCGTTTTCAATTATTCGTTTTCAATTTTCAATTTTTTTCAGCTATTCGCAATTCCACGAATCATACCTCCAAAAATAAAATAATGGAAAGGTACAATGCTGTACCAGTATAACCGGCCGCGTAAACCTCTTGGTCTAAAAGTAGCAGTTTGGTGTAATACATTATGTTCATCTATTTTAAACTCTAACCAAGCTTCACCTGGCAGTCGCATCTCGGCAAATAGGAGTAAACGTTTACTTTTTTTATCGGCTAAAAGTACGCGCCAAAAATCTAAAGCGTCGCCAGCATAAATTTTATTGGTGTGGGTTCTTCCTCTTCTTAGCCCGACACCACCAGATATTTTATCAATAAAACCTCTTATTTTCCAAAGCCAATTGCCGTAATACCAACCTGTTTCGCCGCCAATTTTCCAGATATTCGCTAAAACCCGTTCAGGATCCGAAATTTTAAAGGTTTTTTTATCTGTCAATACCCCAAATTTCGGCACTTGAATAAATTTGGCTAAATTCTTTTGAAACCGCCCGCTGACCATACTGTCTTTCCAGCTACTAACCACCAGATTTTGTTCTATTTTTTTAAAAGCCATGTCAATAGCTTCTTTATAAGAATAGGGGCTAATGCCAATTACTTCTTGTAATCGCTGATCTTTAGCTACCACTTCCATTTTCATGCTCTCCACTAGGTTGGTAGCTAATTTATAGGAGGTTGAGGTTACAAAATACAACCAATAGGATGATAACTTCGGCGTCATAACTGGCACGGTCACAATCCAATTTTTAAAACCTCTGGCTTCTGCGTATTGGTGGAGCATTTCTTTATACGTCAACACATTTGGCCCTGCAATATCAAAAGAATCATTGTACGTTTTTTCATTGCCCAAAACACCTGTTAAAAAACTAATCACATCTCTGATGGCAACAGGTTGTGTTTTTGTCAACACCCATTTAGGCGTAATCATAAAAGGGAGTTTTTCACACAAATCTCTTATAATTTCAAAAGATGAACTACCAGAGCCAACGATAATACCAGCGCGCAAGACTGTTAAGTCAAATGGTCCTGTATATAAAATATCTTCTACATTTTTTCTTGAACTTAAATGTTTAGATAATTTTTCGTCATTGACAATCCCGCTTAAATAAATAACCTGTTTTACTCTAGTCTGCGCCATATACAAGTTAAAGTTGTGGGCAGTGATAGCTTCTTTTTTATCAAAATTTTGAGTTGAAGAACTCATGGAATGGACTAAAAAATAGGCAGCGTCGATATCTTTAGGAATTTTATTAGGAGGAACATCTTCTAAAAAATCAATTTCTAAAACCTCTATTTGTTCCCGAATATCTTTATCAATAGAAAACCTACTTTCATCACGTACTACGCATACAATTTCATGGCCGAGTTCTAAAAGCTGGGGTAATAATCGCATTCCGATATACCCATTTGCGCCTGTAAGTAATATTTTCATCTGTTGAAATTTATTGGTTTTTTAAAGGGCATAATCTGTCCTCACTCAGCATAAGGAGGCAATTCTCTATATAAATTTTATTGATTATGAAATTTTTAGAGTAACTCATTTCATAAATCAGATACTGATGTTGGGGTGTTGTCCGCTTTATAATTTAAAAGTTTTATGAAAAACTTCTGAATGGCTTTGGTGTCCGATTTTACCTTTATAAAATAATGATCTCTATAAATAGAATAAACGGCAAAATCGCCTTTGTAAAGCGTTAATTTATAAAACGGAATGACTAAAGCATAAGAGTCTAAACGAGATCTAAAGCCAACGATAATTCCTTTTGGGCGAATTTCAATATTACAAACATTGGTATTGATATCTAAAATAAGCAAATTATGAATTTCGACACTTGTTTGTGTTATGTATAGTTTTGGAGAACCAATTCCATCCATTTTCCAACGTTCTTTTAGCGTAAAAGGTTTGCCAACTGCTTCATCAATTTTGCGATTAATCTCTTTGTCGTTATAAGATACATTAACGAGCATAGCCTAAAATTTTCTATTTATTGCTACTTGTTTGCCGTCCGTTCTTTGCGCTAGATATTGAGCTTTATTGTTAGAGTTATCGTTATTATCATCAAAATTTATAAAATCTTTTATAGCGGTAATTATGTTATTTAGTACTTTCCTGAAATTCTTTAATCGACTTACTTTGTTTGAATTCATCATTTTACAATTTTTATTATAAAGTTAAGCAAATACAATCGTTATAATTCTTAAGGTACTATTAAAAGCACAAAAAATGATTAGTTTTGCAGCTTTATTAAGTCTGTTTACTATGAATATTCAAAATCTTTTAGAAGCTAAAGTAAAAGAAGCCGTTTCAACCTTGTTTGAAGCCAGCTTGCCAGCGGTAGAATTTCAACCTACACGAAAGGAATTTGAAGGTGATATTACCGTAGTTATTTTTCCTATGCTTAGGCTTGTAAAAGGTAATCCTGTTGAAATTGGCGAAAAAATAGGTAATTATTTAGTGAATGAAGTTGCTGAAATTACATTCTTTAATGTAATAAAAGGATTTTTAAATCTGGTCGTGAGTGATGATTTTTACCTGAATTATTTTAATTCAATTAAAGATGATGCCTCTTTCGGTTTGGTAAAAATAAAAGAAGATGATGCAGTCATGGTGGAATATTCTTCCCCTAACACCAATAAACCTTTGCATTTAGGCCATGTTCGGAATAATTTATTGGGCTATGCTGTTGCCGAAATTTTAAAAGCTGCCGGAAAAAAAGTGTATAAAACCCAAGTTGTCAACGATAGAGGTATCCATATTTGTAAAAGTATGGTGGCTTGGCAGAAATACGGGAAAGGAGAAACTCCCGAAAATACAGGTTTAAAAGGCGATAAATTAGTTGGGAATTATTATGTAAAGTTTGATAAGGTTTATAAAAAGGAAATATCCGCTTTAATTGAAGAGGGGCTAGACCAAGCGGCAGCGGAAAAAGAAGCTCCCATTTTATTGGAAGCACAGCAAATGCTTTTAAATTGGGAAGCTGGCGATGAAAAAGTTGTGGCACTTTGGAAAAAAATGAACCAATGGGTTTATGATGGTTTTGCCGTTACCTACAAAAGTTTAGGAGTAGATTTTGATAAGTTGTATTACGAAAGTAATACCTATTTATTGGGGAAAGATATAGTTGCTGTGGGTTTAGAAAAAGGCATTTTTTATAAAAAAGAGGATGGTAGTGTTTGGATAGATTTAACCGAAGACGGACTTGATGAAAAAATAGTTTTACGTTCAGATGGCACGTCTGTATATATGACGCAAGACATTGGTACTGCCATTCAACGAGTAAAAGATTACCCAAATGTTGGTGGAATGGTTTATACCGTGGGCAATGAACAAGATTACCATTTTAAAGTGTTGTTTTTAATCTTAAAGAAATTAGGTTTTTCTTGGGCAGATAATTTGTTCCATTTAAGTTATGGAATGGTGGATTTACCTAGTGGGAAAATGAAAAGTAGAGAAGGTACTGTTGTTGATGCCGATGATTTAATGGCAGATATGACCCAAACTGCGGGAAATATTGCGGAAGAATTAGGCAAGCTTGATGGCTATTCCACATCCGAAAAACAAGATTTGTATCAAATTATCGGCCTAGGTGCTTTAAAATATTACATCTTAAAGGTGGATCCTAAAAAGCGAATTTTATTTAATCCTGAAGAATCGGTAGATTTTCAAGGAAATACAGGGCCTTTTATTCAATACACCTATGCCAGAATTCAGTCTATTTTAAGAAAAGCAGCGGAATTGAACCTACCTGACCATTTTGGACTTTCAGAATTACATCAAAAAGAAAAAGAAGTAATTAAACAATTACAGTTATATCCTGAAATAATTCAACTGGCAGCAGCAAATTATAGCCCTGCTTTGATTGCAAATTATGCCTATGATTTGGTAAAAGAATTTAATTCGTTCTACCAAAATTTCTCTATTTTAGGGGAAGAGGATGATACAAAAAAAGCTTTCAGAGTACAATTATCAAAGAAAGTGGGCGAGGTTATTGCCTCGACCTTTACCTTATTAGGTATCGAAGTACCAGAAAGGATGTAAATCGCAATAAAAAGCTAAAAAAGATTATTGGTTTTAGAATTCTCAAATTATCTAATAAAGAACTTAGATCACTAAGCAAAAGGAGTTTAAATGCTTGATGAAATATTTGAAACTTTCAAATTTAGAAGTTTCCTAAATTGGAAGGATCGGAAAAGAGCAAACCAGCTCCGATATTGCAAAATTTTAGGGACTTAAAGGGGATTATAAATATTGATTTACTTTATTACTAGTTTTGGATTAAATCCTTATAAAATAAATCAGTTGACTCCAGTGGAAATATATACAATAAAAAAAGACCGCCAATTAGCGGTCTTTCTCATTTGAGTTAGTTTTGTAAAAGAGCTTAAGTTAATTATGCCTTTTCTGCTCTTGAAGCTACAGCTGCTGCGTAAACCACAAGTCCAAAACCAATTTTATTAATAGCATCTCCTATGTTGTATATAACATCCATATTTAAGCCCCAAGTTCCTACTGCATCATACCATCCTGGAGTACCTGCCATATATCCTAATGGATAAATAGCCCATCCAACCAAAACGAACCAGCATAAAGTTTTGTGTGCTTTTAAAACTGCTCCACCTGCTGCTTCTGCTAATTTTCTT